>Ga0209382_10013218_pt1 | contig 10151 bp, 4 predicted proteins | sample SoiMetdeltSBSDD5_FD_187599 | JGI IMG/M metagenome (GOLD analysis project Ga0209382, IMG submission 187599) | Bulk soil microbial communities from a Populus tree surrounding site in Tennessee, USA - Soil MetaG P. deltoides SBSDD5 (SPAdes) (version 2) | ecosystem: Environmental > Terrestrial >...
GACGGCCCTCATCGGCACGGATCTGTGCCGGGCGGTGGCGGCAGTACACAAGGCGGGACTCGTTCATCGCGACATCAAGGCGCAGAACGTCATGCGCGAGGCCGGCGGGCGAATCGTCCTGATGGACTTCGGCGCCGGCGAAGTGCGGGCGCGTCAGGGCGATCCGTTGCGGCGCCCGACCGGCACACCTCTCTACCTGGCACCCGAGGTGCTGGGCGGCCAGCCTGCGACCGCGGTCAGCGATATCTACAGCATCGGTGTCCTGCTCTACCACCTTCTGACCATGCGCTATCCGGTCGAGGGCTCTACGATCGCCGAACTCGAGAGCGCGCACGCCAGCCGTCGCGCCACGCCGATCAGCGATCTACGGCCGGACCTGCCTGCAGGCGTCGTTCAGGTGATCGAGCGGGCGCTCGATCGCGATCCGGCACGTCGGCCACAAAGCGCAGGCGCGATGCAGCAGGAACTGCTGGCCACGATTGCTCCGGCCCCGTCCCCCGGCCATTCGGACAGCTCTGTCCCGGCTGCCATCAGAGTCGTGGCGGACGTGACGGCCGACACCTCCCCAGGGGATCGGACTCGCGACCTCCCAGACAGCGGCTGGCGCAGGCTCTGGGAATCCCGATGGCTGAAGACTGCGGCGATCGCCGTGCTCGTCGGCGCCTTCGCAGTGGCAATAGTCTGGAGCTACCGGGACCGTCTCGGCCGATCAATGACGGCGATGCTGTTGCCTGACCAGAAGATCGTGGTGGTGTTGCCGTTCAGGGTGATCGGGGCGAACAAGGAGGAAGGGCTCTACTCGGAAGGCGTGTCGGTCGTGCTCACCAGCAACCTGGCACAGCTCGGTCTGCCGGATATGCAAGTGATGCCGTCGACCGAGGTGCGCGAGGGGCGAATCGATACCGTCGAAAAAGCGCGGGCCGAATTCGGTGCGACGCTCGTGCTGTCGGGTGTGGTCCAGTTTTCCGGCGACCAGGTGCGAGCTTCTTATTCCCTGATTCGAACCGCAGATCGCCGGGAACTGATCGGCCGCTCCAGAACGCTCGCCGCCGGCGATCCCTTCGCTCTGCAGGACGTCGTCACTCGCGATGTGCTGACGATGCTCGAGCCCGGACGAGCACAGGGAACGCCGCTGGAACCCCGCCTGGTCTTCGGCACGCGAGACGACAGGGCGTTCTTCCTCTACACGCAGGCACGCGGCGCCATGCAGAACTATCACGAGCAGCAGAACGTTGATGCGGCCATCAAGTTCCTGACAGAAGCCGTCGCCCGCGATCCGCAATATGCCATCGCGTACGCCGCGCTGGGGCGGGCCTGGTGGGAAAACTTCTCCACATCGAAACGAGTGACGTGGCTCGACCGGGCCGGTGAGGCGTGCGAAACGAGCGCCAGCCTGAGTCCGCAACTCTCAGAGGCACAACATTGTCTTGGCCTGGTCGAAGAGAGCCGGGGCCAGTATGAGCAAGCCATCGAATCGTATAGGCGAGCGATCGATTATTCACCTGGCAACGAGGATGCCCATCGCGCCCTGGGCAGCGTGCTGGACAAGTTGGAGCGTGTCGACGAAGCCGAAGCCGCCTACATGCGGGCAATCGAGCTTCGTCCCGGCTACTGGGCCGGCTACGCGCGGCTCGGGCAGTTCTACAACCTGCGCAACGACTACCAGAAGGCAGGCGACTACTACGAACGGGCGCTGACGCTCTCGCCCGACAACGCGCGCGTGCTGTTTTCGTTGGGGTTGGTATTCAGCAACAAGGGTCAATACGATCGCGCCATTGAATTTCTGGAACGAGCCATTCAACTTCGGCCCTATTTAGCTCCGCCCTACACCAATCTGGGCCTCGCGTATCTCCGGGCCCGACGTTATAACGACGCCGTGGTCCCACTTGAAAAGGCCTTTTCGGTAACCGGAAGCTACCAGACAGCCGGCAACCTGGCGCGGATCTACTGGCTGACCGGACGAAAGGACGAGGCCCGGCAGAAATACGAGTTCGGAATCCGTGACGGCGAAGAACGGCTGCAGATGAATCCACGCGATCACGGGATCCACGTGTTGGTGGGCCGCTACTACGCAATGCTGGGCAGGAAGTCCGACTCGTTGCGGCATCTCGACCAGGCCTTGCTGCTGCATCCCGACGATGCCCACTATCTGACGATCGCGGCCACTTCCCATGTCGTGCTCGGCGACCGGAGCAGGGCGTTGAGCCTGATGGAAGCGGCCGCCCGGCTGGGATACACCGCCGCCCAGTTCCTTGGCGAGCCCGAATTGGATGCGCTCAAAACCGAACCAAGGTACACAGCAGTCATGTCGGCTAAGGGTCCAGGGCGATAGCTCGATCTACGAGAAGGGAGTGCGAACATGCCGAACCCGACGACGACCACCACTCCGGCAAGAACGCCGCTGACGATCAAAGTACTAATCAAGAAGGATGACCACCACGGGTGGACCATCGAGGCGGAGGATCCCGTCGAAAACAAGAAGCGTTTCCGCAACGTGGAGGTCGACTTCAACGAGAAACGGGAAAAACGTCACCAGAAGAAACCCCCGGACCACGATCCGATCATTTTCAACGAGGGGGACACTCTCACGTTTACATGCACGCCCCCACTCGAGTTCGCCATCGGCGCAAAAAAGGATGACGTTGTGGACGAAATTGCCGATGCGCCGAACGACCCGTTTGGATGGAACGGCATGAAGACAGTCGCGGCGAGGGGCTCAGTCTCCGGAGTTGTCACGAGATCGTCTGGAGTCAAGGAACAGGCCTTCTACAAGTTCCATGGCTGGGTGATGGAGAACGGTTCGAGAGTCCGCGTCGATCCGTGCGGGTATTGCGGTAGCTGACTGCGCTCCGCGGCGCGTTGAGATATGACTGACATAAGCTCGAACGGGCACGCCGAGGCTGAACGCCTCGGCGGCTGGTTCGAGGATTCAAACCATCCAGGCGCGCGCCGCCGCTGGTCGCCCGAGCTGTGGACCGAAGAAGCTGTTCGCATGCACCCGGAAGTGGCAGCAAGTGCGAGCAGCAGCAAAACGCACTGGTGGAGTTCGGTTGGGACGAGGGCCCCCGAACCCAAAGCGAGGGCATGTCATCGACTGACCGGTAAGGAGGCGAAATCGCCACGCCGATCACGCTGGTGATGAACTGCACTCCCGCTGGGACGAAATAGCGCGCGGCCGAAACAGAAGTAACCCGGCGGGGAGTCAAGCAGCAATTCCTTCGAACTTCACGCACCAACCTTTCGCAAAACCCCGTACCGGTACCATTTCCTGCTGATTCGTGTCGCATCGTGACGCGGGGTTCGCCTCGGGCGTCACTTCCTCCAGGAATTCGCCCCGCAGAAGTTGCCCTGGCGCCGCCGGCAACCACAAAATTCCCGCTGGATTTTCCTTCCCAAAGCTCAACCGTATTCGATAGACTGTCGCCGCTTAGCGTCGGTTCGCCGCCCGGAGAGGCACCGCCCTCGAGACCGTTCGCCGGCAGAACAAGCTGATTCTCGCGAAGACGGGTGCCCGCCACCGCAGTGAGCTGGTACGCCGCCTTGCGACGATGCTGCCCACTCAGTGAAGCTCGCGGCGCGTGAAGACTCTGAGGCCTCCCGTCGCGTACCCCACTTGGGTGATGACACCGCGACGTTGTCTTTGAATCATGCGGGTAGCCACGAATCCTGGCGTGTGGATGGTTTGCATCCAGCTATACAAAGTCCACGCAACGTGGACCTTCTGCCCGGACGGCGCGAGACGCTCGGCTCATGTTGCAGAAATGGATAACTACTATGGCGGAACGCCGCAGCACCGGGATCCTGCTCTCTCGGCACGACCGTGAGGTGATCGGCAGGTGGTCACGGAGCCGGACCTTCCCCGCGCGTGTGGTGCTGCGCAGCCGGATCGTTCTCATGCTGGACGCGAATCGGGGCGTGACCGCCGTGGCGTCGGCGCTCGGAGTGGCGCCAGCCACGGTCCGTTTGTGGCGAACTCGCTTTCTCGCATCAGGGCCACAGGGATTGCTGAGGGAGGCGTCCGGCCGCGGGCGGAAACCGTCGCTGGATCTGGCGACACGCGAGACGCTTCGTACGGAAGCGGACGTCGCAGGTGTCCCGAGCGTCCGCAGTCGAGCCCGCGAACTCGGCGTGAGCGCGGCAACCGTGAGCCGGTGGCGGCGCGGCGGTCAGTGAGGGCAGGTAATTATGCAACACCCAAGCTCGTCCGTGGCCCCGCGGTTGCATCCTGCCCGGCCGTTCGTCACATCAGCCCCCTTTCCCAGAGGTCCAGAATGCGCACACGACGATGGCTGCTTCTCCCCTGTGTTCTGATCGGAATCGTCGCTTTCTCCGGTCGTCCCATCGCCCAGGGCCCGCCACCCCCAACGGCCACTCTGTACGCAATCGGCGACATCGATGGACCGGGCAACGACGGGGCCACGACCGTCATCAGAGATGCAACCCGGGTGGGTGGTGTGGGTAGTGGTGTGATCTACGCGGTCGGCGGTGCGGTGACACGTCAGACGAATTGCGGATTGTCCGCACCCCAACCTCCGCCCCTGCCGCCGGGGTTGGGGCCATGCAACCCGGACACGCCGATCGTCTGGCGCTTCGACCGGGCGAACGCCACACCTACTTTGGACGCGCTCCCCGATCTCGTCGTGAACACCGGCGGCACCTCGGGTGTGACCGCATTCGACATTACGGCTGACGCGGCGTACATCGCGAGCCAGGCACGACACGTCCCCACGGGGAACGGAAGCGTGGGCGTTCGCGTCACCCGAGGGCTTCCTCCATCCACATCCGTGAACCTGAACCTCGCCACACTCGTGCCCGGTCTCACGAACGTGGGGGGTGCGTTCGCCGTCTCTGATGACGGAGCGGTCATCTACGCCACCGCGGCTCTGCCGACAGGTCCCGGCGGTACCAACCAAACGAACGCGGTTCGAATCGACACGACCACCGCAACCCACGTGGTCATTCCGAGGGCGTGTCCCGCGGTCGGCCCCGGGTGTCCGAACCTGGATAACACGAGCTTCGTCGTCGCAAGGGGCTCCTCGGCGAACGGCAACGTGGCGGTCGGTACGAGCAGCAACAACACAGTTTGTTGCCAGCGCAGGGCGTTCCGGTACGTGCACGGTTCGGGCATGACCCTTATCCCCCTCCTGCCTGGCGGGAGCATCAATTCAGCGTTCGCAGTGTCGCCAGACGGCGACAAGGTGCTTGTGACCGGCAACGCGGGCCCCTTCGGCAACGCGGTCGGCACCATCACCGACCAGGTGTATGTGTACACCGCCAGTACGAACAGCATCGAGAGGCTGGGGTCACCGAACTCGTACTGGGGGCCTGGCGGGCGCCTGTGCCTCAACGGCCAGTGCACGCTGTCCGCCCCCAATGCGGGCGGGATGACGGCCGACGGTGCCGTCGTCGCCATGAACTTCGCCGGCCAGAACCTCCCTGGTGAATCGTCCGCATACATTCACAACGCGAACGGCTGGTTCCACTTCAAGAGCGTGCTCGCGGCCAGCGGCGTCAACTTCAACGCGGACGGCTGGGGGTCCGGAACGGCGTTCTTGATCTACGGCATCTCGCCCGATGGCACGCTGGTATTTGGTGCGGGTGTGCACAACGGCGTCGTCAAGGGGTTCGTCGCCGAATTTGTGCCGGGCGCGCTCGCGTCGTTCAACTCGGTGGCTGCACCACCTGAGGACCCGTCGTTCGTGGGCGCGTGGACGGCCTGTTTCACCTCGTGCGACGCCGCCAATCCCGTCGACGTTCTCGTGTTCACCGCCGATGGCGCCTATTTCCACCTGAATGGAAAGGGCTTCGAGCGGGGCCACTACACCTACGACGGCAGTGAGCTGAGGGTGACCACCCTGACGGATACGAACGGCGGCGACGGGTTGTCGGGCGATAACGGTCTTGCCGAGCCAATCACTATCGAGGGCAATGTAGCCACGAACGTGAACGACGTTGATCCGCAGGTCGCGGCCCATCGCATCGTCGGGGCCCCAGGTTCCATCGTCGGCGGATGGGTGAGCAGCCTTGCGAATCCGGACGATGTCTTCGTTGTCGTCCTCGCGACCAGCACCCACTTCTTCCAGGGCGGAGTGAATGGCGACGACGCTGGTGCCGAACGAGGAACCTACTCGTGGGACCCGATCACCCATGAGATGATCGTCACAATACCGGGTGAACCAACTGACGCCGGGAACTTTGTTACGCCCTCGCCTGACGAACGGACGGTGTTCATCCAGGGCGATGACGGCGACCAGTTCACGCTCATACGCGTCATCGATCCACGAACGCCCGCGATCACGAGCGCACTGACCGCGACGGCGACAGCAGGCCTCCCGTTCGCGTACCAGATCACGGGGACTAACGGTCCGTCGAGCTTCAACACCTTCGGTTCACCGGTTGGGCTGAACGTGAATACGGCCACTGGCGAGGTGTCAGGGGTGCCTGCCGCTGCAGGGACGTTCGATATCCGGCTCGAGGCGTCAAACGCACTCAGCACGAGCACGGGCGTGAATCGCCTCACGCTGGTCGTCATCGCGCCCGTCGTGGTCGCTCCTGGACCGGCGGTCGTAACGCCGATTCCGCCGGAGTCGCCTGGCGAGGCACCGCCGGTGACGATCGAGTTCACGAACGTCACGAGCGGTGGCACCATCTCGGTCGCGACGATCGATCCCGAAGCCGCCTCGGCACCGGATCCACCAGCCGGGTTCTCACTGGGTGACCATCCCATCTACTACGAAATCACGCCCAGCGCGGAGCTGACGTTCACCGGGCCGGTGGAAGTCTGCTTCAGCTATGCCGGAGTCACCTTTGCGGGCGTCCCGCGGCTGCTCCACTACGACACGGATCTCGCCAGCTGGATCGACATCACCACGAGTGTCGACACCGCGACGAGCACGGTCTGTGGCCTAACGTCGTCGTTCTCGCCGTTTGCGATCGCGGCCAGCGCGTTCTCTGGGGTCGGGTTCCACCAGCCTGTTGAACCAGTGGCGGGCGCGTTGAACGCGGTCAAAGGCGGCTCGACGGTACCGCTCAAGTTCAACGTCTACAACGCCAGCGGCGTGGAGATTACGAACCCGGCGAACATCGTGAATCCCGGTTTCGTCATGACCCGAATCGCCTGCGAGACAGGGGAACCGGAGGAAACGGTTAATGCTGAGAGCACCGGTGGGACCCAGCTCCGTTACGACACTACGGCGAGACAGTTCGTCCAGAATTGGAAGACGCCGAAGACGCCGGGAGCTTGCTATCTGGTCAAGGTCACGGGCGACGGACTGCTGATCAGCGCGAGATTCAAGCTCAAGTAGCGACCGTTCGAGTCTCTTCCCACCCGGCGCCGTCTGCATCGCGGCGCCGGGTGCGCTCTTTGCCGCACCCTGCGCGCGGCCGGTAACTGCTGCGCGGACAACCTGTTCTGCGGTTCGAACACCTCCGACGCTGTTGGCGCTGAAGGCCTGAGTTCAAACGGGCCACTCTGGGACCATTGCGGCCGCAAGCAAGCTGTGTGAACTCAACGTTCGCCTCTAAGGCAGGGTCTGGGCGACGAGGCCTCCGAATGGCACGTTCCAACCTTCGTCATAACCCTGTGCCGGTACCATCCTTCGCCAGAGATCACGCGAAGGCACCTGGCAAGCTCAAAGCGAGCTCACTCCACCGATTAGGCGAAGTGTGTCCACCGTAGCGCGCAGCGCGAAGGTGGACCTGCCGCACCGAATGGCGCGCCATCGTCGCGTGACAACAGCCGTTGACAGGTTTGTCGTCACACAACGTCTGACCTTGAGATTTTGCGTCACAAACAGCCGCGATCCACCGGGCAGTACGGACCACGCCGGTCTTCTCAGTCGCGAAACGCCACTCGCTCCCGTATGGCATTCAGCCGATCGAGGTCGAGTCCGGGCACCCTATGAAGGGCCGCGAAGTCGGCGAACGGGCCGTGCTCGGTTCGATAGGAGCCGATAGTGTCCGCGTCTTTCTTGGACAGCCCGAGACCGACAAGTTCCTCTGCATTCGCCGTGTTGACATTGACGAGGCCGTGCCGCTCGATGAGAAACGCCAGAACAGCTTCCTGCTCTCCCGTTTCCAGCTGCGCGCCAACGTTCGCCATCTCTGCGAGCACACCCTCCCAACCCTTCCTGGTCCGAGGAGCCACGAGTGCCCGTTCCGTCCCGTGACAGCTACCACACCGGTTGAGGAACACCTCTTCGCCGTTCTTGGAACCGTCGGCCTGCTGCGAACCGGTCGCGACGTCGACTGACAGGATCAGGCCGCAGGCGATTGCGACGATCAACAACATCACACTCTTCATCGCAGGTCCTGGCTCACTGCCGTCCACGACCGGTTGGTGCCGTCGCGACTTGAAGCGCGAGCGCCACGATTTCCACCGCGTCGCCAACCCGTGCCGCCACGGCGATGTACTGCCGCCCGGCCTTCGTATAGGTGACGGGGAATCCGGTGGTCGGACCCGGCAACTGGATCTCCGCGACGACGGCGCCGGTCTTCTTGTCCCACGCGCGAAGAACGGGGGCCGTGGCGCCCTGGCCTCCGAACAGCAACGTGCTGGTGACCAGCAGACCCGTGCCGTTCGTCGGCGCCCCGGTATTGGGAATCTCCACGCCTTGCAGCTTCGGGTTGTTCTTGATCGGATCGGGCGTGTTGCCATGCGGCACCATCCACAGGCGGTCACCCGTCTTCAAATCGACGGCGGTCACGCGCCCATAGGGAGGCTTGATGAGCGGAAGGCCGAACACCGTCGTCGGCGGGCCAATCGTTTGACCGCGAGGGTTGTGATAGACGACTCCGGTCTTCGGCGATCCTTCCACCACCTGCGCGCGGAACACACTGGTTTGACTCGCCACATACAGGACGTCGTCTACCGGATCGACGGCACCGCCCTGCCAGTTGACGCCTCCGACTGCGGAAGGCGCAGTCAACGTGCCCATCGTTCCGTCAGCCGCATTCGGCAGTGAGGACGGCGTGTAGATGCCTCCAAGACGGAACTGGCGCGCGACGCGAAGCGCTTCGGCCTTGATCTCGGGCGTAAAGTCGACGAGATCGTTTTCGGTCAGTCCTTGCACTTCGATGGCGGCCGGCTTGGTTGGAAACGGTTGCGTGGGTGACGTCCACTCACCCGGCACATCGGACTTCGGCACCGGCCGCTCCTCGATCGGCCACACCGGCTTGCCCGTCGCGCGGTCCAATACGAAGACGAATCCCTGTTTCGTGAGCTGGATGACCGCCTTGACGGGACGGCCGTCCGCGGTGATGTCCGCGAGGATCGGCGCCGTCGGCGGATCGAAGTCCCAGATGTCGTGGTGGGTCAGCTGGAAATGCCATGCACGACGACCCGTCTTCGCGTTGAGCGCAAGCACCGAGTTCGCGTAGAGGTTGTTGCCAGGCCGGTACCCGCCGTAGTAATCGCTCGTCGGGGATTCCGTGGCGATGTAGAACATCCCCAACTCGGGATCCGCCGTGACGGGTGCCCAGAAGCCCGCATTGCCCGTGTACCGGTTCGACGCCTCACGAAGATCCGGATTCTCCTTCGCCCACGCGTTCAAGCCACCAGGGACCTCCCACACTTTCGGATCCGCAGTGAGCCACGTATCAGCGCCCTCTTCTCCCAGGCGGGGAATGACGTTGAAGCGCCACAGCATCTTGCCGGTTTTCGTATCGTAGGCGACGACGTCGCCTGGGATGTTCATCGGCCATTGTTCGTTGATGGAAGCGCCCGGAAGGTTCGGCGCCGATCCCGTGTGCATCGAGATCGATGCGACGAGAACGTTGCCGACAATCGCCGGCGGCGAGGTATTCGCCACGCGGCCTTCACGCGGCAAACCTGGCCGCTCGTTCCACCGAAGGTTCTCCGTCAGATCCACAACGCCGTTCTTGCCAAAGCTCGCCACCTGCCGTCCGGTCTTCGCATCGAGCGCGACGAGCATGTAGCTGTTCATCACGACAAAGATTCGCTCGTCGCTGCGGCCATCCGTCCAGTACGTGACGCCGCGACCGGAGCTTCGCGCGAGTGGCTCGATGATGTCGAACCATCGCGTCAGCTCACCGGTCGGACGCCAGTGCCACAGGAGTTGCCCGGTGGCCGCATCGAGCGCCACGACGTCGCGGTTGATACCCGCCGTCGTGTACATCACGCCATCGACGAT
>Ga0209382_10013219_pt1 | contig 10151 bp, 7 predicted proteins | sample SoiMetdeltSBSDD5_FD_187599 | JGI IMG/M metagenome (GOLD analysis project Ga0209382, IMG submission 187599) | Bulk soil microbial communities from a Populus tree surrounding site in Tennessee, USA - Soil MetaG P. deltoides SBSDD5 (SPAdes) (version 2) | ecosystem: Environmental > Terrestrial >...
AATCGTAGGTAAACTTTTTGCTCCACATGGCCCGTTCCGGTTTGAAGGCAGCCTGTGCCATACATGATTCTCCTATGCTCTTCTAATGCAACTTAGCGCCAGGAAACATTAAAGACTTGACCGTGACGGGAATGACTTCGGTGATCCCCATGGGTGTACCGATGTCAATATAGTCGAGATCCCCTACGTCAATGCCATCAATGGCAATGACCTCGCGGCCCAACTTGAGTTCCTCTTTCAGGATCCCCCCGAGCGATTTTGCGACATCGACGTCTAGCGCCAAGTACAGCGGGCTCGTGTAGTTTTCCGAGTTTTGGCAGATGGCCGCGACTCCCTCCGCTACCTCTCTGACAGTTTTATAGTTCAGTGGCCCATCAAGCAACAAGGAGAGAGCTAGCCCTGAGGTAAAACAGGGCAGGTCGAACCGCGCGAGTGCCTGCTGCAAAGTCTCAATCACGGGTTGTTCGTGTTTGAGCGCTGCCCGCACCACCTTAAGGCCGAATACCGGCAAGACCCGGGGGTTTGAAATGTAGCTCGTTGTGCCGCTTGCCTGTACGGTATAGGCACCGGCTCCGATCACCGTGGCCCGAATGCCTTCCAGCGGCTCACGCACCATACTGTGCTTGGAGAGTACGTGCAGAGCATCCCTGACATGTTTGCCCAAGAGGGGACCGACATCGCCGTATGCAGTGCGGTCACGGTCGTAGACGTGCTCGGAGACACCACCGGAGAAGACGATGTGGTCAACCCTATCCAACCGGTAATGCCGGAACGGCGGCGTGACCATGAGCTGCTTGGCGAGCGCGGAGGTGGGGCCGTGCTCGATCACCTCGACAAGCACTTTGGCCATCAAAGCCGCACAGGCCTCTTTGTCGCGTTTGGTTATCTTCTTCCCAAGTGCAACACGAGAGCCGAGTGCGTCCATGAAGCTTCTTCCGGCATCTTCGATGCGTGTCACCACATTGGACTCGTCAAAGGCGATCAGCCGGGCTCCGATGTTGATCGCTGCGGTTTGCGTCACGTCCCCGTGTACAATGAGCGAGAACTTCGTCGTGCCGCCTCCCATATCAACATTGAGAACCGTTTTGCCCTCGCTCTGCGAGAGATCGACAGCGCCGGACCCATAGGCGGCGAGGAGTGCCTCGTGATTGTGACCCGCCGCGGCGCAGATGAATTTTCCAGCATACTGTGCAAAGTACTCGACGATCGGTTGGGCGTTCTCCTTTTTGAGGGCCTCGCCGGTGATAATAACCGCTCCCGTGTCGATATCGTCCGGTTGCAGCCGGGCCTCGCGGTAGGCATTAGCAATGAAGTGCTGCACCTGCTCGAGGTCAATCAGAGTCCCGGAAAGATACGGGGTCAGCATAATCTTGGAACGGAACAAAACCTGTCGTTCCGTGACTTTGAAGCGTCCCGAGAGCGCTGCGCCCTGGCGCCTTAAGGTCAGTTGGGAGAACACCAAATGGGAGGTCGAGGAGCCAATGTCGATGCCCACGCTCTTGAGCGTGAACATTTCCAGGCCTTCAATGTCCTCCATGACGGTGTCCGGGCCTATGGCGGCAAACTCGGGGTGTTCGTGGTCTTCATCGAGATCGTGCATGCGGCATTCCCTCTACCGATCCAGCCACAGGGCGGCGGCGCGACTGCCAAAGTCAAAGGTGAGGTTCGGGGCATAGTTCTTCACATACGGCTGCCAGGAGCCCGTAACGACTTGGGAAGATAGGTACACGTAGTACTGCTGCTCCGCGGCGTAGCGTTGCATGTCGAAAATGAGTTGCTTCCGCGCCTCCGGGTCCTGCAGCCGCCGTTGCTCCTGCACCATGGCCGCCAGCTTCGGATCGTTGACCCGGCCGCGGTTACGCGGTTGGTCGGGCGCATACGGGCCGTAGAGCGAGCTATCCGCTTCCCAGCCCACGGCATAGGGGCCCATCGCCAGGCCCTCGAACTTGCCCTGGCCCGTCGTCGCTTGATACGCCCCATACTCCTGGAGCTTCAACTCGGCCTCAATGCCGACCTCTTTGAGATAGCGCAGCACCAACTGCGCCGCATCGACCAGGTCACGGCCATAGCCACTACTGACCGTGAGTTGCGTCTTAAAACCCTTGGGATGCCCGGCTTCTGCCAGCAACCGTCTGACCTCCTTGGGATTATACTGATAGTACTTCGCCCCCGTGCCGAGCTGGTCGATGGGTAGCGACCACCGGGTCAGGCCTCGGGGCACCGCGGGTGACGGTTCGCCTCGCGTCCACACGGCCTCGATGAGCCCCTGGCGATCGACCGCCTGGGAGATGGCGCGCCGTACGTGCACATCGGTGAAGGGGGGCTTGTCCGTGCGCATCCAGATTGTCGTCACATTATTGGCCAGCATATCCTGGTAGTGCAGGTGGGGATGGCTGTGCTTGAGGGCTTCCAGGTCGGCCTGGCGCACCTCCCATTGCAGGCCGGGGCCGGCATCGATCTGCCCGGTGCGATACATCGCCAGCCCAGTCGATTCGTCGTCCAGGACCAACCACTCCACCCCATCCACGTACGGCTGACCGGGGCGGAAGTACTCCGGGTGGCGTCGAAAGACCGTCTTCACGTTCGGCTCGTAGCGCTCCAGCATAAACGGCCCGGTACCAATGGCGGTCTCGACTTTCTTCAGGTCGCCATAGTGCTTGACCACTTCCGGAGCGATGATCCACGTGCACAGCGGACTGGCCAGGGTGTCGAGTAACCAGACGAACGGCTCTTTGAGGCGGAACTGCACCGTATAGCGGTCCACCACCTCGACGCGCTCCACTGCCTCCAGCAGCAGCCGCTCGGGATTACCCTCGACCGTAAGGAAGCGGTCGAAGGTGAATTTCACATCCTCGGCCACCAGTTCACGCCCGTTGACGGGTGGTTTGTTGTGCCAGCGGACCCCCTGGCGCAAATGGAAGATATACGTGATATCGTCTACTACTTCCCAGCGTTCGGCCAGATCAGGCTCGACGCTGAAGGTCCCCGGTTGGACATCCCCGCCGACTTTGTGCCGCAAGAGCTTGCTGTACACAAAGCTCAGCACGCTATGCGTCCTGCCGTCGCGGGTGAGATGGGGATCGAAGTGCACGGGATCCCGCCCGCGCACGCGCAGGATGCCCCCACGCTTGGGCAGTCCCGCTTCCGCACTCCAGAGCGTGGGCGGGCTAGAGAAAGACCAGGCAGACAACGCTGCACCAGCCGCGAGGCCCGCCTGCAGTAGCTGGCGACGGCTCAGACCATGGGCATGTTGGGGACGCGCGTTCTGTGGTTGCATAAGTACTCCTCCCTCAAGAGGCCAATCGCCTCAGCCATGGTCTCCCGTTTATCAGTGGGGAGTATGGGCTATGGCGTAGTGGAATGCAAGATGAGGAGCAGGCCATAGTAGGACGGCAAACCCAACGAAAATGGTGCGTTTGTTATGTGACTCTACGGAGGAGGCGCCGGCGCCGCAAGGCATGCTGTCAGCGGCTCCATGCAGTGGTGTGGCCGTACACCGTCACTCGGGGTGCGGGAGTACACGAGCGCGTTTCCCGCCTTGCCGATGACTGTGCTCGCTCCGGACTCGCGCAGACAGTAAGCGACCTTTTGCGCGAACCAGCGCGGTCGGTTTAAGACGCGCGCCAGATGTAAGGTCTGGAAGGGCTCGGGGAGTTCCCAGGAGATCAGGGACCACAGGTCCGAGGGCGTAGCGATGACGTGCCGCTCGAGCACTCCGAGGAGCCGCCGCTCCACTATGACCCAGTTCCGTCTCCGCCTCCCGTGCCTCCTGTCGTAGCGCAGCACCTCCTCTGCTTGAATGCGGACGATCTCAATCGAAAAGTTCGGGCAGCGTAAGAGGTCAGGAAAGCTCACGAGCTCCTGGAAGAGTTGGTCCAGGCGCTGGCGCCGCGGCGCCTTGCGGCGGACCGGATGACCGTAGGTCGTCGTGGGCAGCTTCACAATCCAACGCTCGTAGGCCACAGGATAGACCAGGGTGACACGGTAATGCCGACTGAGCGCGCGCATTTTCCGGCGGATCGCAGCGAAACTGCCCGTCTGAATCTCGATGACGTGGTTGCCGCGCAGCAGGTCGACGATATAGCCATCCAGCGCTGCCTCCAGCACATCACCCGTCCTGGCATACCAGTGTTTCAGCGCCGCATGCAGCGGTTGCTCATTGAGGAGACCAATGGTCGTCATCTGTAATCCTTACGCGTAGCGAACGGCAAAGTATAGCAGGCAGGCAAACGCGCCAGTGTTTACCCCGTCTGCCGCCGTCCGTCGAGCATGACGGAGGGGGGTAGTGATGTCAATAGACCACCCTTGTAGGCAGGAAGCGCCTATGGTAGCATGGCACACCCACGCCGTGAGGAGCAAAACATGCGCTTCGGGTACTGCGTGGAGCAGTGCGGAGTTACGCTACATCGCCCTCATCTCGGGTAGCAGCGCTGCACTCCTCTTCGGCCATGTGGCCGTATGGGGGATTGGACAATGGATTTCTATGCGGTGCTCGATGCGATACGCGCACTCCTGCAGCGCCGGGGGCGCGTCACCTACAGAGCCCTGAAGGTCCAGTTCCAGCTAGACGACGAGCACATGGAGGCATTGAAAGAGGAACTCATCGAGGCCGAGCAGCTCGCCATCGATGAGCAGGGCAAAGTCCTGGTCTGGGCTAGCGCCTCAGCGTCGGCACCGTCACCGGCCGCCCTCTCGGTCACCGACCAGGCACGGGCGCCCCTGTCGTATACCCCGCAATATCTGGCCGAGAAGATCCTCACCTCGCGCAGCGCCCTGGAAGGCGAGCGCAAGCAGGTCACAGTCCTGTTTGCGGACATCAAGGATTCCACCGAACTCATTAAAGACCTCGACCCGGAAGCCGCCCAGCAGCTTTTAGATCCTGCCCTGCACGCTATGATGGACGCCGTACACCGCTATGAAGGCACCGTGAACCAGGTGCTGGGCGACGGTATTATGGCCCTCTTCGGGGCACCACTGGCCCATGAGGACCACGCCCTGCGAGCCTGCTACGCCTCCTTGACCATGCAAACCGCCATGCGTGAGTACATGGAAACAGTGCGCCGCGGCCATGGGATCGAGATGCGTATCCGGGTGGGGCTCAACTCCGGGGAAGTCGTGGTCCGTGCCATTGGCAATGACCTGCACATGGACTACTCGGCGGTGGGACAGACGACGCATCTGGCGGCGCGCATGGAGCAACTGGCCACACCCGGGACGATTCGCCTGACTGCCGCGACTCTGCGGCTCGTCGAGGGCCTGGTGCAGGTGAATGCGCTGGGGCCCATACCGGTCAGGGGGATGACAGAGCCTGTAGAGGTGTGCGAGCTGGTCGGGGGCAGCACTCTCCGCCGACGCTTGCAGGCTGCGGCCGCTCGCGGTCTCACCCGCTTTGTGGGGCGTGAGGCGGAACTCATCGCCCTGCGCCAGGCGCTCGACCAGGCCGGCACTGGCCATGGTCAGGTCGTGGCCGTAGTGGGAGAGGCCGGCGTTGGGAAGTCCCGCCTGGTGTACGAGTGCGTCCATGCCCACCATACGCAGGGCTGGCGGGTGCTGGAGAGTGCCTCGGTGTCCTACGGTAAGGCCACGCCCTACTTCCCGGTCGTGGACCTGCTCAAGCGCTATGTCCACATCGAGGACGCCGATGAGCCGCGCACCGTGCGGGCCAAGGTCACCGGGCAGGTGCTGACGCTGGACGAAACCCTGCACGAGACAATTCCGGCCCTCCTCTGGCTGCTGGACGTCCTACCCGACGACAGTCCCTTCCGCACGCTTGAGCCCGCACAGCGCCGCCAGCGTACCCTGGAGGCGCTCAAGCGTGTGCTGCTGCGCGAGAGCCAGGTGCAGCCGCTGCTACTGGTCTTCGAAGACCTGCACTGGATCGACACCGAGACCCAGGCCCTGCTCGACAGCCTTATCGACAGCCTGCCGACGGCCCGCCTGTTGCTGCTGGTCAACTACCGACCCGAGTACCAGCACGGCTGGGGCAGCAAGACCTACTATACACAACTGCGGCTCGACCCGCTGCCGCCGGCGAGTGCCGCGGCCGTCCTCGACACCCTGCTGGGGCCGGACCCCAGCCTGATGCCACTCAAGCGCTTGCTCATCGCGCGCACGGAGGGCAATCCGTTTTTCCTGGAGGAGAGTGTACGCACCCTGGTCGAGACCGAGGTGCTGGTGGGTGAGCCAGGCGCCTATCGTCTGGCGCAGCGCCTCCCGACTATCCAGGTGCCAGCGACGGTGCAGGCGGTGTTGGCGGCGCGTATCGACCGGCTATCCCCGGAGGAGAAGCGGCTTTTGCAGGCCGCCGCGGTCATTGGCACCGAGGTGCCGTTCCCCCTCCTGGAGGCCATCGCCGAGTTGCCCGAGGCGGCGCTGCATCGCGGCCTGGCGCACCTCCAGGCTGCTGAGTTTCTCTACGAGACACGCCTCTTTCCGGAGCGTGCTTACACCTTCAAGCACGCCCTGACGCAGCAGGTGGCCTATCAGTCGTTGCTGACAGGCACACGGCAACGCTACCATGCGCAGCTTGCCCGGGAGTTGGAAGCGCGTCCTGAGACGGTGGAAATGCAGCCCGAACTGCTGGCGTATCACTGCACCGAGGCTGGCCTGGCCGCGGTGGCCGTGGGGTACTGGCAGCGGGCCGGCGAGCGGAGTGAAGTGCGCTCTGCATACGTGGAAGCGGTAGCGCACCTCACGAAAGGGCTTGAGGTGCTGCAGACGCTGCCAGACACTCCTGAGCGCACGCAGCACGAGCTCGACATGCAAGTTGCGCTGGGGCAGGCGTTGCAGGTCACCAAGGGCCTCTCGGCCCCCGAAGTCGGGCATGCCTACGCCCGTGCCCGCGAGCTGGGCCAACAGGTAGGGGACACATCGCAGCTTTTCGTGGTAATGGCGGGACTGGTGGAATTTTATCGGGCGCGAGGGGATCTCGAGTCGGCGCGTGATCTCGGAGAGCAATGCCTCGCCCTGGCGCAGAGCCAGCACGCCCCGGAACGCCTCTCCCTGGCATACTCGGTACTGGGGCGAGTCTTGTTTTTTCTAGGAGAGTTCGTTCCAGCCCACGCCCACCTGGAGCGCGCGCTTGCCATCTCCTCTCCACTCCAGGATCACTCTCTCACCTCCCGCCTTGACAGGGTTGCCAGAGTAGTCCCCTATGGCCCTATGGCCTGGGTCCTGTGGATGCTGGGCTACCCGGACCAAGCCCTGGCACGGAGCCAGGCGACGCTGGCCTATGCCCAGGAGTCGCAGCACGCCTTGAGCTTAGCGCGTGCCGTGCACGACATTATGACGCTCCATAAGCTGCGGGGAGAGGCGAATGCCGCCCAGGAGTGGGCCGAGGCCGCTCTAGCCATCATAACCGAGCAGGGATTTGGGCTGAACTTAGGGCCGACAACGTTCACATGGGGCTGGGCGCTGGCGGCGCAAGGGCGGCACGAGGAGGGGATAGCTCAGATGCGCCAGGGCTTGGCCGCACGGCGGGCCGAAGCGGCAGGGGTAACATTGGCGGAGTATCCCACCCGGTTGGGCGAAGTGTATGGGCGGATCGGCCAGGCTGAGGAGGGGCTACGTCTACTGGCCGAGGCTCTCGCCGTGGTGGACAAGGATCCCTGGTACGAAGCTGAGATACATCGTATCAAGGGCGAGCTACTATTGCGGCAAGCCGTCCCGGACGCACCCCAGGCGGAAGCCTGCTTCCAGCAGGCTCTGGCCATTGCCCGCTGCCAGCAGGCCAGGTCGTGGGAACTGCGGACGGCTATGAGCCTGGCTCGCCTGTGGCAGCAGCAGGGCAAGCGCGACACAGCCCGTCAGCTCCTGGCCGAGATCTACGGCTGGTTCACCGAAGGGTTTGACACCCCCGACCTCCAGGAGGCCAAGGCGTTGCTCGATGCACTGGCGTGAGAGGGTGGTTGCTCCATGATAAGAGACTCCGATTACAGTGACGCCTTTGGATGATGGAGATACGACCATGGCCCGTAAGGGGAAAGCACAAGCGACGCGTCTAATTCCCGACTGGGCTACTCTGCGCCCACCTGTGACGGAGACTTTGTTGGCGGGTATCACACAGCGCATTGTGGAGAAGTTTCAGCCCTATAAAGTAATCCTGTTCGGCTCGTATGCTTATGGCACGCCTGACCTGGATAGCGACGTGGACTTACTCGTGGTGATGGACTCGGATGAGCCAATGGCGCAGCGCATCCGACGAGTGATGGAGGTGGCAAAAGTCCGCTTTCTCCCGATGGACATTATCGTGCGTACCCCCGCTGAGATGGCGGAACGGCTAGCGATGGGTGACTTCTTCCTGGCTGAGATTCTGGAGAAGGGCAAGGTGCTGTATCGCCGTGAGTCTATTTGCTGAGTGGGTTGACAAAGCCGAGGCGGACTACCAAAGCGCCGTGGCGTTGCACCGTCGTCGCAAAGCACCACTGCCTGATATCGTTTGTTACCACTGTCAGCAATGCGTGGAGAAGTATCTTAAGGTATATCTCATTGCACAGGGCAGCACGCCGCCACGCATTCATGATTTGGAAGAGCTGCTCAACCTGTGTGCCCTCTACGATGCGACCCTCATCACACGGCTGCCACTGGTGCAAGTCCTCAATCCTTACGCCGTGCTCATTCGCTACCCTGGCATGACTGCTACTGTAGCTGAGGCGAAAGAAGCAGTGCACGCCCTGCGTCGGCTGCGCACCCTTCTGCGACGCAAACTGGGTATATCGTAACTGGGCGGCAGTGGGTTTACATTAGATAGCATCGGAAACAGTTATGTATAGGACGGCACTTTTGCAAACTGTGTCTTGAGCGGTTACTCTCCCGTTATGCCGAGAGTTGTCCATGCCTCATGAAGCTGTGTCTCGTTGGACAGAGGTAAGGATTTATGAGTACCACACTGCGTTGGACGTCAGCCGATCTGGCGGTGCTGCCGGAAGACGGGAAGCGCTACGAGATTATTGACGGAGACCTGTACATGTCACGACAGCCCCACTGGCACCATCAGCAGGCGTGTGGGAGGATCTTTGCAGCGCTCGATGCCTGGAGTAGACAGACCGGTGCTGGTGCAGCAAATCTCGCGACGGGCGTGATCTTCGCAGAGGACGATGATGTGGCCCCAGACGTGGTGTGGATCAGCCAGGCCCGCCGTGCCACGGCTCTTGGGCCAGAGGGATATCTACACGCCGCACCCGAATTGGTAGTCGAGGTGTTGTCGCCAGGTGGGGCCAACGAGCGCTGTGATCGAGAGGTCAAACTCAAGCTCTACTCGCGCCGCGGCGTGCTGGAATACTGGATTGTGGATTGGCGTACCCAGCAGATCGAAGTCTATCAACGCGAGCAGCTCGCCCTGCATCTCATAGCGACCCTGTATCCTACGGATGCCCTCACCTCTCCACTCCTGCCTGGATTCGCGTGTCAGGTCGCAACGTTGTTTTAAGAAAGCGTCCATGCAGTGCAGCGCGCCAAACTAGACAATCTGTGAGGCATACCACGCTGATGCTACCGGAAAAAGCCTGGACTTCTTCCGGTAGCACAGTTGCCGTATGAAGCACACTCTCCTACAGCATGTTAGACGGAGACCACCTCCTGGGGCAGGAGCTGTTCGACCTCAACACCCAGGCCGGCTGCTACACCCATGCCTAGCTGCATATCGGCACGGCAGAAGTGGCAGAGCTGGCGCGCGATAATCGCGTCGCGTTTGGGGCCAGTGATGCCCTGCATCGAGGCGACGATGTTGGCGATCAGATGTTGCCGCTCGGTGTCGGTCAGCACGTGGCGGAAGAGATTCCCAGGCTGGGTGTAGTGGTCGTCGTCGCCGGGCGCGTTGCGGTCGTACCAGTCAGCTACCGTGGCCTCCAGGGAGAGAGGGGACTCTTTGTAGCTGTGGTCGATAGCAATGTCATCGAAGCTATTCGGCCAGTAATTCGGGCTACTGCTACCGTTGCCATCGACCCGCATGAAGCCGTCACGCTGGTAATTGGCTACGGCAAAGGGGCAACGGTTGACCGGGAGCTGTTCGTAGTTGACGCCCAGGCGATAGCGGTGCGCGTCGGGGTACGACAGCAGGCGTCCCTGCAGCATCTTGTCTGGCGAATAACCAATCCCATCCACCACGTGGGCCGGGGCAAACGCGGCCTGCTCTACGTCGGCGAAGTAATTGG
>Ga0209382_10013220_pt1 | contig 10150 bp, 8 predicted proteins | sample SoiMetdeltSBSDD5_FD_187599 | JGI IMG/M metagenome (GOLD analysis project Ga0209382, IMG submission 187599) | Bulk soil microbial communities from a Populus tree surrounding site in Tennessee, USA - Soil MetaG P. deltoides SBSDD5 (SPAdes) (version 2) | ecosystem: Environmental > Terrestrial >...
ACGAGCTCCCGCCGGGAAAGGGGAAGTGATGTCAAACGCCTCCCGGGGCGTGAGTCCGCGAGCAAAGTTGCTCTGCCCTTCGTGAAGGGATCGGCCGAGTGCATCTTGAGGCTGCCCTCCAGGAGCGCAGATGTCTAATCTGCGCTAATCGTCCGCCCGATCAACGTCGGAATTAGTGCGTGCAGCCCCGGCCATACGGCTGGTATTTCTTTTGGCGATGAACCTCGCCCGAAGAACTGTTCTTCTCAGCGTCATTCTTCTCTTCGGGCATATTTGGGGAGCCGCTGCTCAAAACAAACCCAACGTCGTTGTCATCCTCATCGACGACCTGGGCTGGGCCGATCCCGGTTGTTACGGGAGCACCTTTCACCGGACACCGAACCTCGACCGCCTGTCACGCGACGGAGTGCGTTTCACGGACGCTTACGCCGCCGCGCCGGTTTGCTCGCCGACGCGCGCGGCCATCCTCACCGGCAAACATCCCGCACGGCTCCATTTGACGGACTGGCTGCCGGGACGACAGGACCGGGCGGATCAAAAACTCGCCCGTCCGAAGATTCGTCAGGAACTCCCGTTGGAGGAAACCACGCTGGCGGAAGCGTTGAAGACCGCGGGCTACGCGACCGCGCACATCGGCAAATGGCACCTCGGAGGAGAAGGTTTCGGACCGGAGAAGCAGGGATTTGATCTCAACATCGGAGGTGATCACGCCGGCACGCCGCTGAGTTACTTCGGGCCGTTTCACAATCAACAACGTGCCATGCCCGGCCTGGAACAAAGCGACTCAAGCGAATACCTGACCGACCGACTCACGTCCGAAGCGGAGAGGTTTATTGAGCAGAGCAAAGACCGGCCCTTCTTCCTTTACCTCGCTCACTACGCGGTTCACATCCCGCTCAAAGCCAAAGATGAGTTGATCGCCAGATACCGATCGCTGAAACCGGGCGAACACCAAACCAACGTCATCTACGCGGCAATGATTGAGAGCGTGGACGAAAGCGTTGGACGCATTGTGAGGAAACTGGAGGACCTTCGCCTTGCGGAAAACACGGTCATCTTCTTCACCTCGGACAACGGAGGGCTTTCAGTGCGCGAAGGAGCGAATACACCGGCTACCTCCAATCATCCGTTGCGCGCGGGCAAGGGGTACCTGCACGAAGGAGGCATTCGCGTGCCGCTCATCGTGAAGTGGCCGGGTGTCGTGCGCGGCGGCAGCGTCTTGCACGTTCCGGTGATCAGCATGGATTTCTTTCCCACCATTCTCGCGATGGCCGGAATCCCTCTCGATCAACCGGTTGACGGTGTCGATCTGGTTCCGCTACTGAAGAACGGCGAGATCAAACGCGACGCGCTTTACTGGCATTACCCGCATTACGCCAATCAGGTTCGTTCGCCCGGCGCCCCGACGGGCGGTGGGCCCGGTGCCGCCATTCGCGTCGGCGATTGGAAGCTCATTCAACACTTCGAGCACGGCGCGCACGAACTCTACAACCTGCGCGACGGTATAGGCGAAGAGACGAACCTCGCCGAAGGAATGCCGGAGAAGGTGCTGGAGTTGGGCAAGAGGCTTCATGAGTGGCAGAACTCGGTCAAAGCCCAGTGGCCGACTTACAATTCCGAGTTCAAACCGCCGACTGTCGCTCAGACTTCCGACGGAACCATTCTCCTTCACTCTGGTGACGCAGCGATTCATGGCCAGCAAGTCCGTTACGAGCCGCAGCCGCACAAGAACACGGTTGGTTACTGGACCCGCGTTGACGACTGGGTGGGTTGGGATTTCGAGGTCACGAGGCCTGGGACGTTCGTCGTTGAAGTGTTGCAAGGTTGTGGCAAGGGCAGCGGCGGGAGTGAAGTGGAGTTGAACATCGCACCGGGAAGCTCCATCCCCAAAACTCAAAGCTCGAGGGAAGCTCCAGGTCCCAATGTTCAAACCCTCGAGTTCACCGTGCAGGATACCGGACATTTTCAGAATTTCGTGGCGCGAGAGATCGGCAGGATCCACGTCAGTCGCCCCGGTCGCTACACACTGTCAGTCAAACCAAAAACCAAACCCGGAGTGGCCGTGATGGATTTGCGGCAGGTCGTGTTAAAGCCTGTGACGCGATGAATCCGTTGGCGCGCGTCGCCGGCCCGGCTTGATGCCCTACCCACGCCGTCTAGTTCGAGGGTTTGAGTTTGATTCACGTCCAATTCTGGGTGGTGTTCCCTTTCCATGAACCTTTCGTTCGGAGTTCCGGCTTTAGCCGGTCCGGACCGCCTGAAGGCGGAACTCCAAGCCCGTTGCCCCGTAGGTTCATGGCCCCAACTCACGTCCAATTTTTGGAGGTGCTCGCTACCCATGAACCGGACAGTATGAAGGGCGCGATAATCCGAAATGATAATGAACCTCGTTACCCCGGCTGCTACCGGAGAACGCAGGAGATTGACAACGCTCGCCTCCGCCTGAACGACTCGCTAACCTCAAAACCATGACCGCCCGATTCTGTCTCTTGTGCCTGGTGCTCGCAGGTTTGCTGTCCGCAAGCGCCGCACCGAAGCCGAATATCGTCTTCATCCTCGCCGACGATCTCGGTTCGGGGGACCTCAGTTGCTACAACAAAGAGTCGAAGATTCCCACGCGCAACATGGACCGGCTCGCGCGTGAGGGGATTCGCTTTACCGATATGCACTCACCGTCCGGCGTTTGCACGCCGACGCGTTACGGGCTGCTCACCGGGCGTTATGCGTGGCGAACGCCGCTGAAGAATGGTGTCCTTTGGGGTTACTCCACTTCGCTCATTGAAAGCAATCGATTGACGCTCCCGAAGCTTCTCAAAAAGCATGACTACGCCACGGCGGGTATTGGCAAATGGCATCTCGGCTTTCAAGATGGAGATCCGACGAATAGGAACGTCAAGGTGGATTACTCGAAATCGCTTCGGCCCGGACCAGTGACGGCTGGATTCGATTATTTCTTTGGGATCCCGGCGTCGCTGGACATGGAACCCTATCTCTACGTCGAGAACGATCGTGCCGTCGAGCAACCGACGAAGCAGGTGGAAGCAAGCAAACCGCAGCGTCAGGGCGGCAACGGATTCTGGCGAGCCGGCCCGATCGCTCCCGATTTCAAGCACGACGAAGTGCTGCCGACGATCACAAGGAAAGCCGTCGATTACCTCGAGCGCCGGACAAAGGAGTCGCCGGGCAAGCCGTTCTTTCTCTACTTCCCTCTCACTGCTCCACACGAGCCATGGCAACCGACCGATGAATTTCGCGCCAAGAGCAGGGCAGGGGACTACGGCGACTTTGTCGCGCAAGTGGATTGGACGGTCGGCCAGGTGCTGGAAACGCTGGATCGCCTCAGGCTCGCTGACAACACGCTCGTCATCTTCACCAGTGACAACGGCGCCCACTGGACGCCGGCGGACATCGAGAAATTCGGCCACCGAGCCAACATGCATTATCGCGGACAGAAGTCGGACATCTGGGAGGCTGGACATCGCGTGCCATTCATTGCGCGTTGGTCCCGCAGGATCAAACCCGGCACAACGAGCGATCAACTGGGCTGCCTGACCGACATGATGTCGACCTTCGCCGCATTGCTTGGAGAGAAACTTCCAGCCGACTCTGGCGAGGACAGTTTCAATCTGTTACCCGCGCTGCTTGGCGAGAAATCCGTGGGACCGATGCGCGATGCGATTGTGAACCACTCCGGCAACGGCGTGTTCGCCATTCGTCAGCGCGATTGGAAGTTTATCGTGGGCCTCGGCTCCGGCGGCTTCACGCAGCCTGCCAGAGTCCAACCGACATCCGACGGCCCCAAGGGCCAGCTTTACAATCTTGCCGAGGACATTTCCGAGACGAACAATCTTTACCTGGCCAAACCGGACGTTGTCGCGCGCCTCACCGTGTTATTGGAGAAATATCGTCGGGAAGGGCGAAGCCGCGGCGAGTGACACCAGGAGCTTCTTGCCCGCCAAACACGCGAAATAGCGCGAAACATCCTTGGGCAGGCTAGCACGCAGGCACGGAGGTTTCGTTACGTCGCGACCCGCCGATCCGAGACGGCGCAGAAGGCGCGTCATTCCAATCATGTATCGAAATTCCTTTGTCATTGCACCAGATTCGCGTCTTTTCGCGTGTTTAGCGGGCTGAACCGTGTCGATGCGGGGCCAGGTGCTTCAATAAAACAAAAACGGCCACCAGTTTTTCATCCGCTTGCCTTCGTCGTCTCTCTGCCTGTTGCCGAGGCCAGGCATGTTTTGGCGCCAGTAAACGAGCCAGGGTCCGTCACAATCAGGGGCAAGGTTCCGGTAGCGTGCGAACGCCTCATTCGTCCACGGCCGGGCCACGTCTTTGCCATTCGGCCCGCTGCCGATGCGCCAGTCTTCGATGGTGGACATGACGGTGTTGGTGTTTTCGAGATCGTAATGGAGGCGGCCATTCGGCGGCCAGTGGGCGTTACCGCCCGCGGCGACGTAATTCGTCAGGGTCCAGGTCCGGTTTTGAAATTTGATCACTGCGGTTTGTGAGTCAGGATACTCCACGGCCGTCATCCCGTAGGGTAATTGATAGAAGGTGGGGAAAGGGAGACCGAAACGCTTGTCGAGGTCGTATCCCGCAAATTCCTTGAAATAACGACTGAAGTAAGGAATCGCGCCGGACGTGGCCGTGCCTTCCAACCCGTGACTGAGGCTTTCAAGGTAACAACCGACGCCACGGGAGGCGTTCACAAAGCCGAGTCGCACGCTGCGGCCAGTCCATTTCTGATCGGGATCACCGCCATTGCCGGCCTGCACATAACGGTCGCCCACTCGCTGAAAGTTTTCATCGTATTGCGGTTTCAGTTCCACAACCTCGTATCCCTTCACGGGCGGGTCGCCTTCGCAAAAGAAAAAGACCTCGTGCACGCAGCCCCTGTCCACCAGTTCGTCGAGACGTAGAAAGCGGGAGGGATTCTTCGGGTCCGGCACAGCGTAGCGCGCCGCGAGGGCGTCTTCGAAGAACCCCGAGTAGCGCACGTTGAAATCATTTGTTACGCCGGGCTTGAGCGGAATCAACGCTGAGTTCGCATTCGTGCTGCCATCCCTCAAGTCCACGACCTTGAAGACTTGATACTGAAGGAAGGCCGGCGCGTTCGAGTCGCGATACCCGTGGTAGCGGCTCGATTCCGCCAGCGCGCCAATGAGGTCGGCGGTCATCTGCTCGACCTGCTCCATCTTCGCCCGGTTCGAGAAGTTAAGCACGAGCAACCGCGGACGCATCACGCGGATCCGATCATGGTTCTCGACCAGCCAGCGATCGCTGTTGGCGCGACTGGTCTGGTTGGGCCAGACGGTGAGTTCGGCTGGATCGTCCGAGGGCAAGGAAGCAACGATTGCCGTCCTGCCAACGGCGCAGGCGACGGCGAGCGCGATCGATAAGTTACAGACGCGGCTGAGACACGGCGGAGGCGGTGGCTTCATTGACAGTGCGGCTGAAAAAATCTGACAGGTACGATATTTCGAACACTTGCTAATTCAGCAGTCGCATTCGCCACCGCGGATAATCCTCCTCCAGCAACCGGGCCGGCGCATCGGTGTACCATCCGTATCCGACGCGGCGTTCGTGCTCGATTTCCGCGAGGCTGTACTTAATCACGCCGTCGCGACCGCAGAAGATCGGACGGCCGGTGCCAATCTCATAAAAGCGCGCCCAAAGCGGAATGGCGTTCGGATCGGCGACGATGACCTTGTCGTAGCCTTTCGGCAGCGAAGGATCAGACTTCTCGACCTGCTTGATCCCGGTGAGCTTGCCCGCCTCGAACCATTTTACTGCAGACTCGATGGCTTCCTTGACAGGCGCGTCGGGTTTCTCGATGCCCATCAGGAAGCGTACGATGCCCACACTCTCCGAGCCGCTCAGTGAAACCTTCTCGTAAGTCCGGGCGGACGTCGGCGCGAGTGTCTTCTCGTCATGCTGTGCACACCAGACCGTGCGCTTGCCATCAACCACGATCTGGCACTGGAGGATGCAGTCGATCCCCTTCTCGCCGGCGCGTTCGGAGCGCTGGCGACGTCCGACATCGACGAAGGAATAGACAGGTTCGCGACGTGCCACAGCTCGCAACAGATTCAAGACGTTGACCATGGCGTTGTCGTTGAATGTGATGTGCGCCTGGTAACCTTTGGGTTTGGGATAGAGCTGCGGCCAGCCGCCATTGGCGTATTGAGCCGCGAGAAGAAAATCGAGGCCGCGAAGGAAGCCTTCCTTGAACCGCTCCTGCTTTGACGCGTTGAAGACGCGCGCCAGAAAGGTCATCTGGCTGCACGTCGCGCCATTGTCGATGGTGCCATCGGTCTGGTTCGTGGCCGCGCGGAGTTTCTCTTTCTGTTCCTGGCTCAGAGACCGTGCCATGTCGATGTTCTTCGGCCACCCACCGGAGTCGCGTTGATAAAGGAGGAGATTGTCGGCGACTCGCAAGGCCTCGGCGCTGCTGTGCCATTCCGCGGGCTGCCTAAGACACTCATTCCAGGTGAGCGTTCCGGCCTCGCTTCGGTCGGCAGAGAGGGTGGGGGCGGCGAAGGCGAATAAGAGCAGCGTCGCCAGAACGGCCGGGCCGCCGATCCGCAGGCCGCCATCACTTTGCTGGTTGAAGAATGATGTCTGCATGAGCGATTCGGCCATTGCGCATTTGATGGTTGACGGTTTGCGTGACATACCACGGCTTGCCGTCCACGAGGATTCGCGCTTGCACGGCATACTTGCGGTCGGGACGCATTTCCTTTGGATTGTAACCCAGCGTGAACGGCACCGGAACCTCTCCTGGGCTCGTAATCTTCCTTTCGACAATCGTTTTGTTTGCGCCTTTGTGCGCTTCGACCAGTTTGAGTTCGACCACGGCGCCGGGCGGCATCGCGATGCGTTGGAAGTAAGTCACCGTTCCCGTAATCGCCCCCATCTTTTCGACGCGCGTGGTGGTGCATCCACCCGATGCGAGCAACACAAGCAACAGGATGACCAGGCATGGTGCGGAACGGTGCATATGACAGCACCTACATTAGTTCGATCTTCTGACTCCTCGCAATCGCGTAACGGCCCTGTAAATGTTGAGGAATGGCTCGGCCGAACCCTCCCTCGCCGGCCATCATTGAACGCCTGCGGTCGTCACTTGGGCCGCAAGTGTTGCAGAAACCAATCTGCCGTCAATTCCGCCACCTCGTTGAGCTTGCCCGGCTCTTCAAAGAGATGCGACGCGCCCTCAACGACGACGAGCTTCTTTTCGCACTGGAGCTGCGCCAAAGCGTGTGCGTTCAATCGGTGAACGATCGGATCCAGCGATCCCACGATCAGGAGCGTCGGCGCCAACACCCGAGAGAGAACGTCGCCGGCCAGGTCTGGTCTGCCGGCGTGCGAAACGACGGCATCGATGGTGTGACGGATCTCCGCCGCGGCGCTCAGTGCCGCGGCCGCGTCCATGCCCACGCCGAAACAGCCCCGCCCCATCCGTCCTGTGTCGTCGCGACTGGCAAGCCACCGGATTGCGTCCAGGAGACGTTTTGCCAGGGGCTCAATCTCAAACCGGAGGTGGGTAGTACCGGCGTCCGCATCCTTCGCTGCTTCTTCGCGGGTGAGCAGGTCGAAGAGGAGCGTGCCAAGGCCGGACCCGCGAATGACCGCCGCGACGAACCGCGTGTGCGGACTCCGTCGGTTGGTGCCGCGCCCGTGCGCAAAGAGCACGATTCCCTCCGCTCCTTGCGGCACAGTCAATTCTCCGTCGAGCATCACGCTGTCCGACGGGATCTTCACCTGATCGTGCATTTACCAGGATTCCTCTCACTTTCGCCCAATCCCGTCCACCACAATTCCGTCGTTGGGCTATCGAAAGGAAAAGTCTGCCTCGGCTTTCACTCCGGCGAACAGCCGGCGGAAAAACGCGTCCGTGAGCGATTCAGCGGTTTCTCGCCCCCGGCGCGGCGCGGTGAAGTTGCTTGCGGAGCGCACTCCTGGTCGCCGCGTACGCCGGGTCGTTGGCCAGGTTCTTCAACTCGTCCGGGTCGGAGTTGTGGTCGTAGAGTTCGACGCCTCGTTCGCCGCCTTTCCACTCCGTGTAGCGCCAGCGCTCGGTGCGGAGGCTGTAGCCCATCAGGTTTACCCGGGTCGGTTCAGGAATGCCGTTTGTCACCGGGCGCTCGACCTGCCGGGCGACCTGCGTGATCGCGGGCTTGGTCCAGGGTGCATCGGGACTTTTCAGCAATGGGCGAAGACTTTTGCCGTCGAGCTTTGACGGTGCGCTCACATCGCACAAGTCCGCGAGCGTGGCATGCAGATCGACGAGTTCGACCGGGCGTCGGCACACCTTGCCCGCGCTCGTGCCCTCCGGCAGCGCAATAATCAGCGGCACCCGCGCCGACACCTCGAACAGCGACATTTTCTGCCAATACTCATGCTCATAGAGGTGATACGCGTGGTCGCTGAGGAAGACGACGATGGTAGTGCGCGAAAGGCCGAGGCGGTCCAGGGCGTCGAGCAAGCGGCCCACTTGCGCGTCCATAAAACTCGTCGAGGCGTGATACGCCTGGATGGCCTGGCGGCGCTGGTCGTCCGTCATCTTCTCCTCTTCGGCACGGTAAGGGAGCGCTGGTTTCGGGATGGTGGTGCGGTAACCTGCGGGCACCCCCGGCAGTGGGATACGCTCCGGCGGATATAACTCGAACCACTTCTTTGGCGCGACGTAAGGCGTGTGCGGACGATAAAATCCCACCGCAAGAAAAAAAGGCCGCGGCTGATCCTTCAACTTTTCCAGCAACCCAATCGCGTGCGTGGCTGCGATGCCGTCGGTCTGTTCCACGTCCTCTCCCTCCGCCGCCAGCCAGCTCAACGTCGCGCCAAAGCGCCCCGATCCCTTTCCATCGGGCCGGATGGAAACGATCTTGTTCTCGTCGTCCCTGTCTCGGCCGGACGGATTGAAGCGGTAGTGCCAGCTCTGGAAATCGTCGTAGCTGTCCGTGCCGATGTGCGCGGGCACGCCGTAGTGATACAGTTTGCCGATGCGGGCCACGTAATAGCCACCGCGCATGAAGGTCTGTCCCAGCGTCTGAACACGCGGCGAAGTCTCGCGCAGGTGAGTCGTGTTCTCGTGAATACGGATCGTATCCGGCCGCAACCCGGTGAGGAACGACGCGCGGGACGGATTGCAGAGCGGAAACTGGCAATAGGCGCGGTCGTAGCGCACGCCGCGCGCCGCCAGCCGGTCAATGTGCGGCGATTTCACGAGTGGATCGCCGTAACACCCGAGCCGCGCCGCCAGGTCGTCGGATACGATAAAGAGGACGTTGGGTTTCGCGGCGGAGAGTGTGGTTGCAGTCAACGCGAAGGCAACCACGGCGACCGTTATCGCAAGAATTCTAATCTTCATGGGAGTCGAGTTCGGTTGTCGCAAACAAAGGGCCTCTGGGCGAGACTTTCTTGAATCCAAGATGGGAAAACGTTCCGAGCGTGGAACCTCCAACGTCCAACGCTCAATGCCGAATATCGAACGAGAAAGCGCGGTCCGAAGTTGGACATTGGAGGTTATGATCTGCCATCCCGATCTCCGAAGCGAAGGCCGCGCCGCAGCACGGCCCTACCGACGGTGGTAGGGCGGCGCGCCGCCGGCGAATCAACGGATAAAATCAAATGCCTTTTGCATTGCCTTGATGGTGCCAGCGCAGGCGGATTCGTTGTCCAGTTCATTTAACACCCGGTTGAACGGCTCGGCCCGCACCGGTCCGTCGTAGCCGATCCGTTCCAACGCCTTCAGGAAGGCTGCCGCGTCGATCACGCCGGTCGCGCACGGCAACTCGCGCTGTCCATCTTTCTGTTGCTCCTTCGGCACGCCATCCGGCGCGTCGTTCAGGTCCACGGACACGATCTCCTCGTTCTTGAGCGACAGGATGTCCTCGACCGTGTCGCCCGCCTGCCACCAATGCCAGCTATCCAGCACCAGCCCCACGTTCCCCGTGCCGATTTCCGCAATCAAATCCTTTGTCTCCGCCATCGTGTGAACGAACGGATATTTCCGGTTCTTCCACGACGTCTGTGTTCCCACGTATTCCAGTCCGAGCCGATGGCCGTGGTCCTTTAGCACGCGCGCCGCCTCGCGCAATCGATGCGCGTGTTGCCGGAGGTTCTGGAGGTAAGTCAGCGAATT
>Ga0209382_10013221_pt1 | contig 10150 bp, 10 predicted proteins | sample SoiMetdeltSBSDD5_FD_187599 | JGI IMG/M metagenome (GOLD analysis project Ga0209382, IMG submission 187599) | Bulk soil microbial communities from a Populus tree surrounding site in Tennessee, USA - Soil MetaG P. deltoides SBSDD5 (SPAdes) (version 2) | ecosystem: Environmental > Terrestrial >...
CGCGTTTCGCTCGGCTTCTTCCTCAGCGACGTGAACGAGGTGGACGAGCGAACCGAGAGGTTCGAGTTCGAGGCGATCCTCACGCAGAAGTGGCGGGACCCGCGGCTCGCTTTCAATCCCGAAGCGGCCGGCGTGCGCGAGCGCACCTACCAGGGCGACTACCAGTTCGCCGAGGTCTTCCCGGGCTGGTGGCCGCAGCTGATCCTTGCCAACGAGTCGGGCGCCTTCGAAACGCAGAGCGTGCTGGTGCGCGTCGCGCCGGACGGCAGCGTGACGCTCGTGAGCGAGATCCATGCCATCGCCGAGATGCCGATGGCGCTGCGTCGCTTCCCGTTCGACCGCCAGGGCTTCGAAGCCGTGTTCGAGGTGCTCGGCTACGGCGCGAACCGCGTGGTGCTCGTCCCCGACCTGGAGACGACGGGCGGCCTCGAGCAGGGCGTGAAGATCGCGCAGTGGGACCTGCTCGGCGTGCGGCTCGAGGCGCGCGAGTACGACCCCGTCTACGAGGACCTGCACGCGGGCGCGCTCTCGCAGATCGCCGTCATCCTCGACATGGCGCGCCGGCCCGCGCACATGCTCAAGATCGTCGTGTTGCCGCTCGTGTTCCTCGTCATGCTCACCTTCTGCGTGTTCTGGATGGACCGCGAGTCGCTCGGCGACCGGATGGACATCTCGTTCATCGGGATCCTGAGCGTCGTCGCCTACCAGATCATCGTCAGCGACGCGATGCCCGGGATCGCCTACTTCACGCTGATGAACGGATTCCTCTACTCCACCTATCTCGTGCTCGCGGCCGGCGTGGTCGTGAACCTCGCCGTCTCCCGGATGGATCGCTCGGGTCGCAGCGCGCAGGGCGACCGCATCGACCGCATCAGCCGTTGGGCGGTACCGGCGGGCTTCGTCGGGGTCAACGCGCTCTCCGCCGCGTACTTCCTCACCTTCCACTGAGGCGCCCGCGCGAAGGGCCGTGCGCGGTACACTCGCGCACCGTGGAGATCGCGCTCGGCGGCATCCGCTTCGAAGTGGAGCACCGCAACCCGGGTCCGGGCGGCGGTCCGACCCTGCGCGTCTACGACGCGGAGCAGGGCGGCAGCGAGAAGCTCCGCTTCGACGGCTTCCAGCAGGGCGGCCACTGGCACCTCGACCCGTCCGGCGCCGACGTCATCACGCGCTTCGAGGACGGTGCCGACTCGCTCAGCTGGATCGTCGACACGTTGCGCCGCGATCTCGGCGCGCTGCTCGTGCGCGCGGGTGCGAAGGAGCCGACCGCCTCCGCCGAGGCGCTCGCCGGGGCGCTCGTGCGGGTCGAGCAGGCGCTGCGCAACCCGCCGGTCGATCTCGACGCGGTACGTCCCGCCGACCGCCATCCGAGCCGCGGCGAGAAGTGGTCGCTGTACCCCGAAGATGTGCTGCCGCTCTGGGTGGCCGACATGGATTTCCCCGTGGCCGAGCCGATCCGGCGGACGCTTCGACGCGCGGTCGAGCGCTCCGACCTCGGCTACCCGATCCATCCGGCGCCGACCGACATCCAGGAGATCACCGCGACGCGCATGCGCGAGCGCTTCGGCTGGCGGATCGAGCCCGGCCATGTCGAGGTGCTCTGCGACGTCGTGCAGGGCCTCGCGGTATCGCTGCTCCAGTTCGCCGAGTCGGGTGAGGGGGCGATCGTGCAGACGCCGATCTACCCGCCCTTCCTCGGCAACGTGCGCTCCACCGGCCGGCGCCTGGTCGAGGCGCCGCTCGCGTACGGCGCGCAGGGCTACGAGGTCGATCTCGACGCGCTGGCGGCGAAGATCGACGCCGGCACGAAGCTCCTGCTGCTCTGCAATCCGCACAATCCGACCGGCCGCGTCTTCCTCCGCAGCGAGCTCGAGGGCATGGCCGAGCTCGCGCTGCGCCACGACCTCGTCGTCGTGGCCGACGAGATCCACGGCGATCTCGTGTTCTCGGGCCACACGCACGTGCCGTTCGCGAGCCTGTCGCCGGAGGTGGCCGAGCGCACCGTCACGCTGACCGCTGCGTCGAAGGCGTTCAACATCGCGGGCCTCCGCTGCGGCATCGCGATCTTCGGCTCCGAGGCGCGCAAGCGCCGCTTCAACGCGCTGCCGCGCCACGTGCGCGGCGGTGTCGGCCTGGGCTTCGAGGCGCTGCGCGCCGCCTGGCGCTTCAGCCAGCCCTGGTTCGACGCGGTGCTGCCGTATCTCGAGGCGAACCGCGACCACGTGACCCGCTTCGTCGCGCAGGAGCTGCCCGGCGTGCGTCTGCACCCGCCCGAGGGCACCTACCTCGCCTGGCTCGACTGCAACGCGCTCGGGCTCGAGCCGTCGCCGTACGAGTTCTTCCTCCAGCGCGCCCGCGTGGCGCTCTCCGACGGGCCGAACTTCGGCGCGCCGGGCCGCGGGTTCGCCCGCATCAACTTCGCCACGTCGCGCGCGATCCTCGGAGAGGCTCTCGAACGCATGGCCAAGGCCCTGCGCGCCCGCTAGCGGGCTCATCCATGCAGCGCCGACCACCCAGCCACGCGCTCGATCTCGAGATCCTCACGCAGCCGGACGACGCGAGCTGCGGCCCGACATGTCTCCATGCGGTGTATCGCTACTTCGGCGAGGACGTCTCGCTCGACGAGGTGATCCGCGACGTCCCGACCCTGCCCGCCGGCGGGACGCTCGCCGTGAACCTCGCGAACCACGCGCTGAAACGGGGCTACGAGGCGCTGATCTACACCTACAACCTGGCGGTCTTCGACCCGACCTGGTTCGAAGGCCGCCCCGTCGACCTCTCGCACCGCCTGCGCGCGCAGGCGCGCGAGAAGGAGGACCGCCGGCTCGCGGACGCGACGCCTGCCTACCTCCAGTTCCTGGAGAACGGCGGCGAGCTCGAGATGGAGGACCTGACGCCGGGCCTGCTCGCGCGCTGGCTCGCGAAGGACCGGCCGATCCTGTGCGGCCTCTCCGCCACCTTCCTCTACCGCTGCGCGCGCGAGATCGGCGAGACGACACTCGTCGGCGACGCGATCCGCGGCTTCCCAACCGGACACTTCGTGGTGCTGTGCGGCTGGGACGCGGAGGAGCGCAAGGTCTGCGTGGCCGACCCGCTGGAGGACACCCCGCGCATCCAGGATCACATCTACTGGCTGCCGGTGGAGCGCGTGATCACTGCGATCCTGCTCGGCGTCCTCACCTACGACGGCAACCTGCTCGTGCTCGAGCCGCCCGCGAAGGCGGCGAAGTGAAGGCGCTCGTCGTCGTCGAGAACACGAAGCGCTGGAAGCTGCGCCTGCGCGGCGCCGAGGTCGTCTCCGCGCGCGACTACCTCTCGGGCAGCGGCTGGGACGAGCGCCGCGGGCTGCGCGTCTACAACTTCTGCCGGACCTTCGGCTACCAGAAGGTCGGCTACTACGTCTCGCTGCTGGCGGCCGCGCGCGGCCACCGCCCGATGCCCACGGTCGAGACCTTGCATGATCTGCGTCTCTCGCCCGTGGTGCGACTGGCCTCGGAGCAGCTCGAGCGCCTGATCGAGCGGAGCCTCGGGCATCTGAAGGGCGACCGCTTCGAGCTCTCGGTCTACTTCGGGCGCAGCATCACCCGCCGCTACGAGTCGCTGGCGCGCGCGCTCTACGACCAGTTCCCGGCGCCGCTCTTGCGCGCGACCTTCGAGCGCGACGAGCACTGGCGGCTCGTCTCCGTGCGGCCGATCGCCACGAGCGAGATCCCGGACACGCACCACGACTTCGTCGTCGCGCAGTTCGAGGACCACTTCGGCCGGCCGCGCCGCGCCGCGCGCCCGCGCACCTACCGCTACGACCTCGCGATCCTCGTCGCGCCCGAGGCCGACGACGCGCCCTCGAACGCGGCGGCGCTGCGCCGCTTCGAGCGCGCCGCGCGCGAGCAGGGGATCGACCCGCAATTCATCGGCCGCGAGGACGCGGGTGACATCGCGGAGTTCGACGCGCTCTTCCTGCGCGAGACCACCTACGTCGATCATCCGACCTTCCGGCTGGCGCGCCGCGCCGCCGCCGAGGGTCTCGTCGTGATCGACGACCCGACCTCGATCCTGCGCTGCACGAACAAGGTCTACCAGGCGGAGCTGTTCGAGCGCTGCGAGATCCCACACCCGAAGACGATGGTGGTGCACGAGGACTCGGTGGACGCCGTCGCCGCGACGGTGGGACTCCCGTGCGTGCTGAAGCGTCCCGATTCGGCCTTCTCGCAAGGCGTCGTGCGCGTGGCGGACGAAGCCGAGCTGCGCGCGCGCATCGCAGAGTTCCTCGAGGACTCCGACCTCGTGATCGCGCAGGCCTACACGCCCTCGCAGTTCGACTGGCGCATCGGCGTGCTCGGCGGCGATCCGCTGTGGGCATGCCGGTACCACATGGCGCGCGGGCACTGGCAGATCGTCGCGAACGGACCCGCCGGCCGGCGCCGCTACGGGCGCGTCGAGGCGGTGCCGCTCGAAGCCGTGCCGTCGCGCGCGGTGCAGGTCGCCGTGCGTGCGGCGCGCCTCATCGGCGACGGTCTCTACGGCGTCGACGTGAAGGAGGTCGGGCGTCGCTTCCTGGTGATGGAGGTGAACGACAACCCGAACGTCGACGCGGGCTGCGAGGACGCCGTCATCGGCGAGAAGCTCTACCACGCGGTGATGGAGTGGTTCCGGCGCCGGCTCGACGCGCGCGGCCACGAGCCGCGTGACTGAAGCGACCCTCGGCCTCTTCGAGGGGTTCGGTATCGAGATCGAGTACGCGATCGTCGACGCCGCCAGCCTCGACGTGCGCCCGATCGCGGACGCGCTGCTCGCTGCCGAAGCGGGTGAGCTGACGGGCGACGTGCTGCGTGGGCGCATGGCGTGGTCGAACGAGCTCGCGCGACACGTGATCGAGGTGAAGACGACCGAGCCCGAGCCGGGCCTCGCGGGGCTCGCCGAGCTCTTCGCCGGCGAGGTGCGCCGCGTCGAGAGTCGGCTCGCGCCGCTCGGCGCGCGTCTCATGCCGACCGGCATGCACCCATGGATGGACCCGGCGCGCGAGTTCGCCGTGTGGCCGCATGGCGAGCGCACCATCTATGACGCCTTCGACCGCATCTTCGACTGCCGCGGGCACGGCTGGGCGAATCTCCAGAGCGCGCACTTGAACCTGCCGTTCGACGGCGACGACGAGTTCGGCCGTCTGCACGGGGCCATCCGCGCGCTGCTGCCGCTGCTGCCGGCGCTCGCCGCGAGCTCGCCCTTCGTGGAGGGACGCGCCGCGGGCTGGCTCGACGCGCGCCTCGACGTCTACCGCAGCAACGCGGCGCGCGTGCCGTCGGTGTCGGGCGTCGTGGTGCCGGAGCCGGTCTTCACGCGGACGGGGTACGAGGCGCTTCTCGAGGGCATCTACGCCGACCTCTCGCCGCTCGACCCGGAGGGCACCCTGCGCCACGAGTGGGTGAACGCGCGCGGCTGCATCGCGCGCTTCGACCGCGACGCGATCGAGATCCGCGTGCTCGACGCGCAGGAGTGCCCGCGCGCCGACCTCGCGATCGCGGGCGCCGTCGCCGCGACCGTGCGCGCGCTGTGCGATCGCTCGCGCCAGGGCGCGCTGCGCGCGCTCGACACGGCGCGCCTCTCGAGCCTGCTCTTCGAGGTGGCGCGGCAGGGCGGCGCGGCCCGCATCGACGACGCCGGCTACCTCGCGGCGCTCGGCATCGCGCGCGACAGCTGTCGCGCGTCGGAGGCGTGGGAGCTGCTCGTCGCGCGCGATCTCGACGCCGACACGCTGGCGCCGCCGGAGCGCGCGGCGCTCGCTCACATCCTCACGCGGGGCTGCCTGGCGGAGCGCATCCTGCGCGGCGCTGGCACATCGCCGTCGCGCGACGCGCTGCGCGCCGTCTATGCGCAGCTCTGCGATTGCCTGCGCGAGAACCGGGTGTATGACGCGTAGCCTCCGGGTGGTGCTCTCCTGCGAGCACGCCTCGAACGCGGTGCCGCGCGCGTACGCACGGCTCTTCCGCGGGCACACACGCGTGCTCTCGACGCATCGGGGCTACGACCTCGGTGCGCACGACGTCGCGCGCGCGCTGGCAAAGGCCACCGGCGCGCCACTCTTCGCGACGCAGGTGACGCGCCTGCTCGTGGACGCGAACCGCACACAAGGCCACTTCGGGCTCTTCTCACCGTGGTCGCGCGCGTTGCCCGAGGCCGAACGCAAGGCGCTGCTGGCGCGCTACCACGCGCCGCACTGGCGGCGTGTGCGCGCTGCGGTCCGCCCGCGCGGCGCCGTGCGCGTCGTGCACATCGGCGTCCACAGCTTCACGCCGGTCTGGGACGACGCACCACGCGAGATCGACGTCGGGCTCCTCTACGACCCCGCGCGCCCGGCCGAGGCGGACTTTTGCGACCGCTGGGCGGCGCTGTTGCGGCGCGCGGATCCGTCGCTGCGCGTGCGGCGCAACGCGCCCTACCGCGGCATCAGCAACTGCCTGCCGACGGCGCTCCGCCGTGAGCTGCCCGCGACGCGTTACCTCGGCCTCGAGCTCGAGCTCTCGCAGGCGCTCCTCGCGACGGCGGCGGGGCGCCGTCGCCTGGCGAAGCTCGTCGGCGCCTCGCTGCGTGAGCTCGGCGGTGGGCGCGCTTGATTCGTCGCAGTGCGGGCGGGAGAATGCGGGCCCTCGCATCGGAGCCCCCATGTCCACCCATCGCATCTTCGGCGTCGAGCTGTCTCCCTACTCGGTCAAGGTCCGCTCGTACTTCCGCTACAAGGGCATCCCGCACGAGTGGATCGTGCGCGGCCCCGCGACGCAGGAGGAGTTCCAGAAGCACGCGAAGCTGCCGCTGGTGCCGCTCGTCGTGTCGCCGGACGGGCACGCCATCCAGGACTCGACGCCGATCCTCGAGCACTTCGAGGCGCGCTTCCCGGAGCCGTCGATCCATCCGCGCGAGCCGGTCGCGTCGTTCGTCTCCGCGCTGCTCGAGGAGTTCGGCGACGAGTGGGGCAACAAGTGGATGTTCCACTACCGCTGGCGCCGAGACGAGGATCAGATCGCCGCCGCCGAGCGGCTGGCCGAGACGATGGCGCCGCCCGGCCTCGACGCCGAGAAGCGTCGCGGCATCGCCGCCGGCATCCGCGAGCGCATGGTCGGTCGCGTGTGGTTCGTCGGCTCGAGCGACCAGACCGCGCAGCAGATCGAGGACTCCTACCAGGCGACACTCGGCATGCTCGAGCGGCACCTCGCGTCGCGGCCCTACCTCTTCGGGCGTCGGCCGGCCTTCGCGGACTTCGGCCTCTGGGGCCAGCTCTACGAGTGCTCGATCGACCCGACCACGGGGCGGCTGCTGCGCGAGCGCGCGCCCGCTGTGCTCGCGTGGGTGACGCGCATGCAGGAGCCGAAGGGGGAGGGCGACTTCGAGCGCTGGTCGGCGCTCGAGCCGACGCTCCTCCCGCTGCTCGAGACGCAGGTGGGCGCGCTCTTCCTGCCCTGGTCCGACGCGAACGCGCGTGCGATCGCCGCGGGTCAGGAGGAGTTCACCGTGCAGCTCGCCGGGCACGCCTGGACGCAGAAGCCGCAGAAGTACCACGCGCGTTCGCTGGCCGCGCTGCGCGCGAAGCTCGCGGCGGTGCCGGCGGGAGAGCGCCCTGCGCTCGACGCGCTGCTCAGCCGCGCGGGCTGCCTGAAATGGCTCTAGCTGGCGCGCTAGCTCGCCGGCGCCGGGGTGGGCGCGCCGCCCTCTGCGCTCGCCTGGGGCTGCTTCGCGAACTCCGCGATGCGGTCCGCGAGCTCGTCGGTGTGCGTGATCGGCAGCATGTGGCTGCCGCCCGGGATCACGACGAGCTCCGCGTTGCGCGCGTGTCCCTTGACCCACTCGCCTGCGGCGAGCGGCACGAGCCGGTCGTCGTCGCCGTGCACGATCAGGATCGGCTGCCCCACGGTCACGGGATCGATCGCCGCGTCGCCTGCGATGAAGCTCGCGTTCTCGCCCTGGAAGCTCCGCATCGTGCCCCGCGCGCCCATGTTGGCGGCGAGCTGCGGCAGCCACCAGTCGGGCTCGGGCTGGCCGCTGAAGGCCTCGCGGCTCATGGCGCGCTGTAGCGCGCGTCCTGCGGGCGGTACCGCGCGCAGCCATGCGAGCACGGGCTCGGAGAAGAGCATCCGCTGGATGGCGTTCGGCTTGTCGGCGGTCTCCTGCGAGCCGGCGCCGCCGACGAGCACGAGGCGTGCGATGCGCGAGGCATCGCGGCCCGCCGCTTCGATCGCGATCGGAGCGCCGTACGACCAGCCGACGATCGTCACGTCGCGCAGGTTCTGGCTCTCGAGCAGGCCGAGCAGGTCGCGCGCGTTCGCGCCGATCGTGAAGTCGTCGTCCGGACGCTCGTCCGAACGGCCGTAGCCGATACGGTCGTAAGCGAAGACCTGGAAGCCGCGTGCGGCGAGCGCGTCGGTCAGCGGCGTCCAGTCGTAACCGGTGCCGGGCAGGCCGTGCACGAGCACGACCGTCGGCCCGCTGCCCTTCGCCACCGCGTTGACCATCAGGCCGCTCCGCACGGCGAAGCGTTGATCGGGTCCGGGCAGCTGCGGCGGCTGCCAGGGAAAGATCTTGAAGTAGAGCGGGGGCAGCGCGATCAGCGCGACGACGAGCACGAGCAGTGCGAGGACCAGGCGACGCATACATCCTCCCGGTTCAGGCCTCGCGCCAAGGTACAGCGTCCGCGCGCGGCGGTCAGCGACGCGCGTGGTCGAGTCTGCGACGCGCGTGGTCGAGTCAGCGTCGCGCGCGCTGTCCGAGCGATTGCAGCAGGCCGGCCCACCAGAGGCCCATCATGCTGCCGAAGGCCTCGCCCTCGAGGCCGTGGCGTGCGGGGTGGTCTGCCCGCAGTGCCCCCCAGCCACGGTGCTCGAGCGTCACGCGCGTGCCGCCGTCGACGGCCTGGAAGCGCACCTCCACCTCGGTGATCTCGCCGGGCACGAAGGCCAGCGCGCGGAACTCGAAGACCAGGCGCGCGCCGCGCTCCCACACGCGCACGCGCCCGACCTCGAAGACGTCCCCGCCCGCCTCGTCGAACACCTCCATGAGTCGCCCGCCGACGTGCGGCTCGAAGCGCAGGCGGCCGTCGCGTCCGCGCCCGAAGCGGTACGCCGGGCCGCGCTTCCACCAGAGGTCGACCTCGTCCGTGAAGACCTGGAAGGCCGTCTCGGGGTCGACCGCGACGGTGGTGATCGCGCGGACCTGGTCGGGTGCGATCACCGGCGCCGGCCCCGTCGCGTGCGCTCCGCGTGGGCCTTGAAGGCGCCGAGCTGCTCGTTCCAGAAGCCCTCGACGTGCTCGAGCCAGGCCTGGAGATCTCGGAAGGGCTCGGGCCGCAGGCGGTAGACGCGCACGCGCGCGTCGGCCGCCGGATCGGCGCGCTCCTCCTCCACGAGCCCGCGCGTGCGCAGCACGCGCAGGTGTCGGCTCATGGCGGGCGGGCTGACGCGGAACGCATCGGCCAGCTCGCCGGCACGTCTGGGGCGCTCACGCAGGAGATCGACCACGCGCCGCCGCGTCGGGTCGGCGAGCGCGGCGAGCGTGTCGTCGAGGTTGCGTGCGGGTGCTGCCATCGTGTTCTCCGGCTCAGGACTTCAGCATGTCTTCGGGCGCGACGTTGCGGAGGTGCGTCGCGAAGACCCAGCGGCCTCCCTCCGGGTCGAGCGCGCGGTAGCTGCGGTCGCCGTAGGACTGGTCCATCGGCTCGCCGATGACCGTCGCGCCCGCGGCGAGCGCGTGGCGATAGTGCGCGTCGACGTCGTCGACGTAGAAGAGCAGCGAGCAGTGGATGCCGGCCGTCTCCTGCGGGCTGGCATAGCCGAGCTCCTCGTAGACGGACGCGAGCGTCACCACGTTGCCGCAGTACTCGAGCTCCGCGTGTCCGACGCGGCCGTCGTCCATGTTCAGCCGGTACTGCTCGGCGAAGCCGAAGGCCTTGCACAGGAACTCGATCGCGGCGGGGGCATCTCGGTAGACGAGCATCGGGATCACGCGCTGCGGCCCGTATGGAGGCGTGGCCATGACGGTCTCTTTTGGTTGCTGGCTCGCGCAAATAGTTAACCGAAATAGAAAACAACTGCAAGGCCGCTGCGGGGCCTTGCGAGGGTACGAGCACGGCGGAGCGCGCCGCAGGCGCGCGGGTCGCCGCAAGCGGCGG
>Ga0209382_10013222_pt1 | contig 10149 bp, 9 predicted proteins | sample SoiMetdeltSBSDD5_FD_187599 | JGI IMG/M metagenome (GOLD analysis project Ga0209382, IMG submission 187599) | Bulk soil microbial communities from a Populus tree surrounding site in Tennessee, USA - Soil MetaG P. deltoides SBSDD5 (SPAdes) (version 2) | ecosystem: Environmental > Terrestrial >...
CGCTGGTGGACGCCGAAGCAGAGCTCCAGGCCGACCCGTCAGTGGCGCTAACCGTGGCCCGCGACAAGTTCGTGGACATCGAGGCGCCCGTCCTGGAGGCGGCGGTGACGAACACGCTGCCGCGCCTCTCGAAGGATGGCCGGATCTCGGAGCAGGCCCACCAGAACGTCCTGGACCAGCAACTGTTCGCCGGCACGATCACCACGCCGATTCCGTTCCGTCAGGCCGTGGATCTTAGCTACCTGCCTGCCTGATAGCGTGAGACGGTTGAGCGTCTCACGGGGCGTCGCCGCGATAGTCCCGGCCCCAGTGGCTGCCGGCGATGTCGAATCCCAGGAAGAGCTGCCCGGCGATCTCGTAGTTGTGCGGCGCGACGGAGTGATGCTGGGCGAGCGTATGGAGGTCGCGCAGGCAGCGCTCGATCGGCAGGCTGGCGTAGACCGAGCTGCCGCCGCCGGCCCGGAACACCAGATCGATGACCTGAACTGCCTGGTCGACGGCCTGCGTCGTGGCCAGCCAGACCAGCCCGCGCTGCTCCCAGGTGAGCCGCTGGCCCCGCTGCGCGGCGTCCCATGACGCCGCGAGGCTCTCGTAGAGAAAGGCTCGCCCGGATCGGAGCAGCCCTTCGGCCTGGCCGATCTGGAACTGGGCCAGTGGGTGCTCGCGCAACACGCTCTGCGAGCGGACCGGTGTCTTGGCGCCGGCTAGCTCCTTGAGTGCGTCGAGCGCGTGGCGAGCGATGCCAATGGCCACGGCGGCCATCGGGGCGATGCACAGCATGATCGGCGGCAGCGAGTAGAGCGGGCCGGGCTGAAGGGGCTCATCGGAGAACCGGCAGGTACGATGAGCCGGCACGAACAGGTCGTCGACGGTGTGGTCGTGGCAACCGGTCCCGCGCAGCCCGGCGACGTGCCAGGTGTCGATGATTTCCACCTCGGACTGTGGGAAGAAGAGCAGACGTATCTCGGAGGCGCCGCTCGTCGTCAGGCGGGGCACGTCGCCGTCGACCACGCGGCATGCGCCGAACACCCAGGTGCTATGGGTGATGCCGCTCCCGAACGATCAGCGGCCGCTGACCTGGTATCCGCCGTCCACCGCGCGGGCCGTCCCGCTCGGCCGGAACGATCCGGCCACGGCGACGCTCGGGTCGACGTAGATCTCACGGGCGGCCTGCTCCGGCAGCAGCCCGCCGAGCAGACTGAAGGTAGCACCGACCATCGCACACCAGCCGGTCGCGCCGTCGGCCTTCGCCAGCTCCTCGACCACCCGGCAGACGGTTACCGGATCGGCCTCGGCGCCGCCGAGCGCCCGCGGGGCGAATAGCCGAAATACACCGGCCTCGGTCAGGGCCCGGATGACCGGCTCCGGCAGGCGCCGCTCCGACTCGATCGACTCGGCGTGCGCGCCGATGAGCGGGGCCAGCGCCTGTGCCGCCTCGAGGTAGGACGATGTCGTCGCGTCACTGGATTCTGCCGCCGTGGTCATCGTCCGTCTCTCCTTCCGAGCCCACCGATCCACGGGAGACGAGCCGCGATCACAGTGCTCCCTCAGACGAGACGCGCTGGACGTTCAGGTCGTTGTTGACGAAGGTGTTCTCCTGCAGCAGGTGCGGATTGACACCTGGGTCTGCGTTGACGAGGAAGATACCGACCGACTTGGTCGGAACGCCCTGCGCCAGGGCATAGGTGTGATCCCGGATGGCGTTGCCGGCGATGGTAGCGGCGGCCCCGCCGCGAATGACGATGCCGGCCTGGATCTGATCGGTCACCGACCCTCGACCTCTGACGGTGTTCCCGGTGATGGTGCAGGTCGTGCCCGGACCGACGCAGGCCACGCCGAAGTTGCCATTGTGGTCGACCACGCTGTTCTTCACAACCAGATTGGACACGCCCGCGCTGTTGCCCTCAACGTGAACCCCATCGCTACACCGTGCACCGCTATTTACCGTCGTGATCCGCGCCGCGTCGACGGTCCCCGAAGCGTTTCGGAAGTAGAGGCCGGTGTAGAACCCTACCTGCGGGCAGAACAGTGTGGAGGCGCCACGCTCGGCGACGCTGCCGTCGATCGTGAGCCTGCTGACGGTGACGCCCGTCGCTCCATTGATGAGCACGATCGGTGCAACGGCGACCTGCAAGAGCAGGCTGGGCACCGTCACGGGGACCGCGCCGGGCCGGAGCACGGTCGCGCCCTGACCGGACCCCTGGAGCGTCACGTTGTTCTTCGTCACGGCCACCTGCTCAGCGTAGGTTCCCGGGCAGATCACGATGGTGCTTCCCGGCTGGGCTGCGTCGACGGCCGATTGCACCGTGCTGAACGTCTTCTGCTGCGCGTTGCAGTCGGTCGCGGTCGCTCGCCCGTCGTCGTCGACGACCAGCGCCGCCTGCGCATGTGCTCCCCGCGGGTCGTGTGTGGCTCCCGCCGCCACAGCGAGGAGCAGCACCGTGCCGAGCAGCAGGCGCCCCGCCAACGAAGAATACGATCGCCTCATCGCCTCACACCCCCTGGCCGACTCTGAGTCTCCACATCTGCCGATGCGGAGCTCGTGGATGAACGGCGCGCCTCGTGGCGTGCCTGGGTACTAGCTTGGAAGGTCCAGGTGCCGGGTCCTCAGCCAGCCCCGTCGTCCGCCACTCCGACCTTCGAGCAGCTCGACCTGGACCGCTTCGCCGTCGACCGCGACGACCCGGACAACATCGTGGTGGGACACCTCGATCCATGCGAAGACAGTAAAGGCGTGCTCGATCAGCTCGTCGCTCTCCTGGAAGCCTCGCTGGTACTCCTCGTACGCGGCACGCTCGACGGGGATGACCCAGACCGGTATGCCGGGTTGATTGATCCGCGCCGTTCGGCCGGGCGTCACGGCGAACGACAGCGTCGAAGCCGACTCGGCCGGCGCCGGCAGCATCGCGACGACGACCGCTCCAACGACGAGCCACCAGGTAGCCACGACGACGGTCAGGACAACGCCCGGCCCGCGCCAGAGCTGGCGACCGCCCACCGACGGGAGTCGCTCGCGAATCAACGTTCGTTCGACCATCGCTCACCTCGCACGTTCCGGCTCGGCGCTCGGTTGCCCTTCGCCATGGTTGGCTCGCCAGTAGGCCCGTAGCTCGTCACGCTCGCCGAGCCACGAGGCACCGATGCCGAGCGCGAGCGCCCAGCACGACGAAGGCAGGCCGAGGGCCGAGAATGGCGTGATCGCGACGACGAAGGCGATCGTTGGCCCGAATCGGAGCGCCCCGTCGAACGCCCGTCCCAGCGCCGACTGCAAGGGCCCGAGCATGCTGAGCCCGGTCAGCGTCACGATGAACGAGGCCGGCAGGACCGCCGCGAATGCAACGATGGCGCTCGCCGCGAATGCGAGCACAAGCATCAGGGCGCCCCCAATCAGCGTCGACAGGTAGCGGTCCGACGCGGGGCCGGCATCCGGCCCGGCCATGATCGCGCCGCCGTCGCGTGACGGGGCCGACGTGAACCCGTAGAAGAGCGGCGACACCAGGGCGGCCAGGCCGATCGTGAGCGCCATCTGACGCGTCGGCGGCCGGTACTGCTGGCCGTCGAGGAAGGCGCAGGACGGCACCAGGTTCATGCCGACCAGGATGATGATCAGCGGCAGGGTCACAGCGAGCAGGCCCGTCGACGAGAGGGCAGGTTGTGCGAGAACGAGCTGAGGCGGTGCCCAGCTGACAGTCGGGGCAGCACCGGCCTGGGTCACGGCAATAGCCAGGCTGCCGCTGGTCGCCGCCAGCGCCATTGGCGGGACACGGGCCTGGCCGAGCGCGCGCCCGGCCGCGAAGCCCGCCACGGTGGCGCCGCCCACCAGCAGGTCGGCCACGGTCGCGCCGACCGCGCGGCGGGCGAAGTCGAGGACGACCCCGGCGAACATCGCCATGACGATCGACGGCGGGATCCAGGCGACCAGCCTGGTGGTCGCCCCGGAGAGCGCGAGGCCGGTCACGACCAGGCCCGCGGCCATCGTCGCGCCGAGGATCTCCTCGAATGGGAGCGTATCGGCGAGCACCTTGGCGAAGATCAGCCCGACGCTTGGGACCGCGAACGCGATCGGCTGACGGTGCGCCAGCGAGAGGACGATCGTCGCCGCGGCGGCGCAGAGCCAGGCGCTGGCGATCGCACTCGAACCGCGGCCGGGCTCCAGGCCAGCCTCGCCGATGAGCGCCAGTTGGAGCGGGACGAGGCCAAAGGCGTACCACGTCCAGGCGGTCAGGGCCGCCCAGACCGCGGCGGCGTTGACGCCGATCGGTCTCCTGATGGTCGTGGGCCAGCGTGGCATCGACATCCTCGGACGCGGAGTCAGAACGAGCTGCCGCATACCGCGCCATCCTCTCTCCAGCCAGCTACTTCGAGCGTACGGTCCAACCGCCCTCAGACCCTGCGGACAAGCCCGTAGGCAGACGCCATCTTCGAGGAGATCCGACCGTGCTGCCGCTCGTCCGAGCGTCAGCTACCCCTCGATCAGGTCGGCTCGAATGGTGGCGGGAGTGCCCGCTCCAGATGTCAGTCTACGGGCGGGCGGCGACGGGTTCATCGGGGGAATCCCTGACCTTTGCCCGCAGTTCACTGTTTACGTCCCGGTACGGTCAGCGAGCTCTCTTGCCGCCCAGACGGCGAGGCGGGCGCGGGATGACAGGCCGAGCTTGGCCAGGATGTGGGACATGTGCGACTCTACCGTCTTCTCGCTGATCACCAGCGCCTCAGCGATCCTGCCGGTTGGTGAGTCCGCCGGCGACCAGCCTGACGATCTCGCCTTCGCGCCGGGTCAAATGGCTCCCACTGACGGCTCGTGGCGAGCGCCTCTACGACGCGCTGCAGCTCACGCCATCGACCGACGAAGCTGGTTAGTGCCTCCGGCAAGTTGCCCGGCGGCCGCTGCCGTGTGGCACCGTAAGGGCGGCCCGCTCGCAGCAAGGAGGCCGTCGTACGGTGCCCAGCGAATGACCCGAGTCACAGACAGCGGCGGCCGTCAACCGTGACGATGGGAACGCGGCGCTGGCGCCGTCCCACACGTCGGCATCTGTCCCAACGATGTGGTGCCCCTGATGGATCGCTCGAGGACCGTAAGGGGCCAGACGAACCTCGTTGCCTGATGGGCGGCCCTGGATTCAGAACGGTTCAGGCGCGGTGGCGCGGCAGAGCCCGCGCCGCGCCGGGTTTCTCCTGACAGTGGAGCTTCGAGACGTAGCGAATCGGCACTTGGTGGCAGTGCGCCCCGGCCGGACGGCCGAGGCGCCTCGCCGAAGATCGTAGCCCCGCGATCGCTAAGCGTCGTAGTAGCGCCCCTGCTTCTCGCTGAAACAGACCCAGCCATCCTTGTCGCGGTCAGCCTGTTGCTGCTCCAGTGTTGTGGCAAGCAGCGGCACGTCCTTCTGCCGACAGCGCGGATCCTTTTGGGCAGCGAACGCGGGCACGGTATCCACGGCCATGCTGCCGGCGAGGACGGCTACGGATAACGTCAGGATCACCAGTCGATTCTTCATCTCCGATCCTTTCAGGCTGCCTTGCTCGGCGTGCGCCGGGCCATCGGGCGACTCCTCGTCCCACCCTTCTGCTTCATCTGCACACACGCGTCTTCCATACTCGCGGCGGCATCGCTCGGCGGATCAAACCTAGCGCTTGATGACCAGGTCGATCGGCTGCTTCATGAGGGGATGGCTCACGGTCCCCGCCACGTTATCGTCGAGCGGGTTGGCCGGGTCGCCTACGTCGATGACCGTCACCCGATTCCCCCGCTCGTGGCCGACGTACAGCCTCTGCTGGTCGGAGGTCGCCCAGATCCCGTGTGGGTCACCCGTCCAGGCCGGCCCGGTCAGCTCACGTACGATCGCCCGGGTGTTTCGGTCGATGATGACTATCTTGCCCTCGCGATCCGTCCCGCCCGGGGCGCAGGGCGGCGCACCGCCGACGGTGACGTAGGCCAACGTCCCCACGAATGCGACGTGGTTGGCACATGGTCCGACCGGCAGGCTCGCTACCTGGGCCAGGTCGTCGGTACGCAAGATCGAGAGTGTACCGGCGCCCTTGTGGACAAGGTACAACTCGTTGTCGTCCGGGGTCACCAGGCCGAAGGGCGTGAAGGGGAATGCAACGGGCGCGGTAGCGACGACCTGCCGGCTCGCGGCGTCGATCTTCTGCACCAGGCGGACCTTGCCGTGGGCGACAAACGCGTGGCTTCCGTTTGACGTGAACGACACCATTGACGGCCCGGACGCGGTGGCGACGCTGGCGCGATGCTCCATCCGCTCAGTCGGCAGCAGCCCCGATCTGGTGAGGTCGTCCTTATCGATCTTCAGCACGTCCACGTAGGTCTCGCCGCGGACTGCGACCCACGCCTCCGTTCCGTCAGGACGGACGGTGGCCAGATGCGGCTCGCGCCCGACCGGTGCGTAGCCGAGGATGGCAGGGCATCCGGCCATGTCGAGCCCGTTGCAACGGCGCGCATCGATTGCGACGATCGTCCCGGAGATCCGATTCGCAACCAACAGGAATGCCCCGTCCGGGGTCAGCCAGAGCCCGTGCGGGGCAACGTGCCCATCGTAGAAGGGACGGTGGTGATCCGCTTCCGCATTGCACGGTCCGTCAGGCTGGGGCGTGCCGGCAACGGCCGGGTCCGAGCCGAGGCAGATGGTCGCGACGACAGTGTTCGTCGCGGTGCTAATGACGGATATCGTCCCGCTCGTCTCATTCGCCACGTAGACGGTCGTGTCCGCCGTGGCCGACAGTACGTTGGCTTGCGGACCGCTTGCACCCGCAGGCGCGGTGCTGGCGACGGCCCAGGCGGATGCCAACACCGCCACCACCACAACTACGACGCCGGTCTTGACGATCTTCGATCTACTCACGAAAGGTCTCCTCCTTTCCCGCCGGACGGCATGTGCGCATAGCATGGCGAATCAGAGGAGCATCGATCCAACCTCCGTGCCCGATGCTCCTCAACGCGGGCAGCTGAGTCGCGCCCCGCCCCGAGAGTGCGTCTCCGTCAATCAGCTCAGTTCGGAGACCAGTTGGGGCGCCGGCCTGGCACGTCGCCAACTGGGGCTGCCACCGACGGGCTGCATGTTCCTCAGTCTAGAGACGGTTAGCACGTTCGGCATCAGGGGAATCCCTGACCTTTGCCGCTATGAGCGTCTAGTCATCGGTAGGGGCAGACCCCTGCCGGACCGCCCAGACGGCGAGGCGGGCGCGCGAGGAAAGGCCGAGCTTGGCCAGGATGTGGGACATGTGCGATTCGACCGTCTTCTCGCTGATCACCAGGGCTTCGGCGATCTGTCGATTGGTGAGCCCGCTGGCAACCAGCTTGACGATCTCACCTTCGCGCCGGGTCAACGGCCTCTCGCCGAAGGCTCGTAGCGTGCGTTCAGTCGACGGGCTCGGGTCGAGCGCGTACTGGATGGCACGCTCGGCGGGCATCGCTCGGCCGGCGGCGACGGCGCTCGCGAACGGGCCGTCGCCGATCTTCTCGCGGCAGGTGGCCGCGATCTGCTCAGGATCGAGGCCGAATCCGGGGAGCGGCGTCATGTTGGACAGGTCGATCAGCGTCTCGGCGGCTCCGAGCAGCCGCGCGGACCGCTCCCACTCCTGGAACGCACAGGCCGTGAACGCGAGATGCTGAACGGCGCCCGCGCTAAATCGCCAGTCGCGGAACTGCGTCAAGCTGGCAAGTGCCCGGCGAAAGGCATCTTGAGCACGCTGGCTATCGCCGCGCCGATAGCGTGCGATGCCGAGCGCGTCCAGGAACGCAGCACGCATCCGCACTTCGGTCGTGGTCTCGACAGCGCACTGCAACATCTGCTCTGCTTCCTCGAGCTCCTCCAGCACGAGGTACCCCAGGCCGGCTAGCCCCGGTAGCATGGCGTGGCCGCTTGGGTGGGGGAACGCTTGCAGCCGGTCCAGCATGGCGAGGGCGAAGGACGGGCCGGCGGGGTCGCCGCTGTAGACCAGGCACTGGAGCTGCATGCACTCGACCCAGAACCTCGCCAGCGGATCGTCCACCCGCGGCAGTCTCGCCATCGCGCCATCCACGATCGCGGCCGCGCGGGGGAAATCACCCGAGGTTGCGAGCACGAAGGCGTAGCAGACGTCGCCGATCAGCCGTCCCGCCGTTGGCGGACCATCCGGCAAGAGCGTCAGCAGCTCCTCATACCGTCGGCGTGCCTCACTCACGTGGCCTCGAACGTCCCAGTATTCGAGCAGGCCATGTGCGGCCCGCAAGACGCGCTCGGTCGTATCCGGCTCCACGCGGCACCAGTCCAGCGCGGTCCGGACGTTCTCCATCTCGGCGTCCATCTGAGCGAGCCAGGCTAGCTGGTCGCCCTGGACGTCCTGGTCGGCCGTCTCCAGCAGCCGGACGTACCAGGCCTGGTGCCGCCGACGCGTCGGGGCCTCGTCGCCCGCGGCGCGCAGGCGCTCGCCGGCGTACGCTCGCATCGTGTCCAGGAGCCGGTACCGAGCGATTCCCCGCCAATCGTCCATCGCGACCAGCGACCGGTCCACCAGATCGCTCAGTGCAGGAGCGATATCCCCTAAGGGCAAGTCGTCGTCCGAGCACACGTACTCCGCGGCCTCGCGGGTCCACCCGCCCGCGAAGACCGCGAGTCGTCGCAGCACGATCCGCTGCCGGTCGGTCAGCAGCTCCCAGCTCCAGTCCACCATGCCGCGCAGCGTGCGATGCTCCGCGCGTGCCGCCCGGCTGCCCCCGGACAGCAGCCGGAACCGGTCGTCGAGTCCACGGCTGATCTCCGCCAGGGTCATGGTTCGAAGTCGCGCCGCCGCCAGCTCCAGTGCTAACGGGAGCCCGTCCAGCCGTCGGCAGATCGCCCCGACGGCTTCGCAGTTCTCCTCGGTCAGCACGAAATCCGAGCGGATGGCACGAGCACGCAGGGCGAAGAGCTGGGCTGCCTCGTTCGCTCGCACACGCCGGGCATCCTGATCTTCCTCAGCAGCCAGTACCGCGAGGGGCGCGACCTCCACTAACTGCTCGCCTCCGATCGCGAGTGACTCGCGGCTGGTAGCTAGCACGCGCAGGCTCGGACAGGTCCGCAGGAGTCGATCGACGAGCGTCGCGCAGGCGTTGACAAGGTGCTCGCAGTTGTCCAGCAGGAGGAGGAGATTACGCTCACGCAGCACGCGTTCGAGCGCCTCGTCCAGTGACCGTCGCTGTCCCTCGACGATGCTCAACGCCGAAGCGACCGCCCGAGGGATCAGCGCCGGATCTGATAGCCCCGCTATGTCCACGAGCCAGATGCCGTCGGGGTGCGGATCGGCGTGCAGACGGGCAGCTTCGAGCGCCAGGCGGGTCTTGCCGACACCGCCCGGACCCACCAGCGTCACCAGACGGCTGGACCTGACGGCCTCGGCCACACGCCCAAGCTCGCGTCTCCGACCGACGAAGCCGGTGAGAGCCTCCGGCAAGTTCCCCGGCGGCGCTTCATGAGTGGTGCTGAGCCGGCTCAGGCCTATCCGGACCGGCCGCCGTCGGTTCGCGCTGGTCATCGCATCGACCCGCGTTGAACTTCGAGGCCACTATAGCCGTGGCGGTCCGGGGTTGGCGAGTAGGGATGACGCGGAAGAGACTCCGTCGCCGATTCGGCCTGATGCCATGAAGGTCCTCGATCTCCAGTTCATTCCCCTCGAGCCTGCGGCGCGACCTTCCGCCTGGGGTCAGGCCGATCGTGGGGTCGAGCTGATCGCGGTCGGCGGCGGCGGCCCGATGCTGGCCGCACTCGACAACGACCAGATCGCGGCCGGCATGTTCCTCGACCCGCTTCTGACCCAGCTCCTGGCGCAGCCGGACCGGTACCAGGTCGTCCACGACTTCCGAAACCTCGAGTACCCGCTCCTCTGCGTCGGCCTGCGGCGCGACTGGCTGTAGGGGAACGAGGCGACCACGCGCGACTTCCTGGCCGCGCTGGTGGACGCCGAAGCGGAGCTCCAGGCCGACCCGTCGGTGGCACTAACCGTGGCCCGCGACAAGTTCGTGGACGTCGAGCCGTCCGTCCTGGAGGCGGCGGTGACCAACACGCTGCCGCGCCTCTCGAAGGATGGCCGGATCTCGGAGCAGGCCCACCAGAATGTCCTGGACCAGCAGCTGTTCGCCGGCACGATCACCACGCCGATTGCCTATCAGCAAGCCGT
>Ga0209382_10013223_pt1 | contig 10149 bp, 12 predicted proteins | sample SoiMetdeltSBSDD5_FD_187599 | JGI IMG/M metagenome (GOLD analysis project Ga0209382, IMG submission 187599) | Bulk soil microbial communities from a Populus tree surrounding site in Tennessee, USA - Soil MetaG P. deltoides SBSDD5 (SPAdes) (version 2) | ecosystem: Environmental > Terrestrial >...
TCGCCATTTTTTCTCTATTCTTGCCAGCATGTATCATGAAAGAAATATAACATATCAAGGTCCTTAATGTCCATGTTAATACCGCAGTACTTGCAAATTCTTGAGCCCTTGAAATAATTTTCCATTAAAGAAATTCTAATTTAAAATACACAGGTTAAACCTTTTCTATTTAATATTGTAACCTTTCAACGATAACGTAACAAGAATGAACAAAATAATGGTCATTGGATTAATTGTATTAACTTCAGGATTCATTGTGTCAGGAATCGGTACGTTTGTAGGCTCGTCCTGGAGTATTAGTCATCCAACTTCGATCGGCGGACCTTATGCATCCACTGGTGGAATAGCCGGACTAATTATTCTTATGGCCGGGATACATTATAACAAGTGAGAAAGCAACGTGAATTTTACTCTATTTGATAACCTTTTGAATAAATTATTGTATGATTAGTTATCGGGTAATAAGCAAAATAGATAAGCCAAAGACCTCCATGAGTGAAACATGAAATCGATACTTGGGAGCGGCCTTTTTGCCTTGTTAACTATTGTAGGCATGACATTACTTACACAAAATTTAGCCTAGGCAGCCTCTATCTCATGTGATAATTACGAATATACCACTTCTGTAATCTGTAAAGGGACAACAAGTGACGATGTAATAAAAGACGGAAATAGCGGTCGAATTATCGATGGCTTAAATGGCAATGATAACATAAACTGGGGCCATGGTGATGACGATGTATGTGGGTCAGGCGGAAATGACAAGATTCAATTAGGAAATGGCGATGACAGAGCCATTGCTGATGGTCCTCTTTGCGGAGGTGGCCAGGGTTATGGAGCGGACACGATGGAAGGCGGTCCAGGAAATGATATACTAGCCCACGCTAGTGCTTGGGATATAGACCCCGACGGATTCAAAGATTTACTTGATTGCGGGCCTGGTATCGATTTGGCAATATTAAACATAACGATTGATCATGATGAGGCTAGAAATTGTGAGTACATCAATGTAGTAAATGCCCCCTCACCAGTACCGAAGTTACCCAAGAATGCAATGGAACTTCAGGATTGACTTCGGTTTCAAGATTTTTTATTCAACATAATATCCTTTCAGACTTAATCTTAATGCATCTAGTAAATCATCATAAGAAGTTTGTTCTTTATCAAGGGAGTACTCTTTTGCTTGGGCCGTTCTGGGACTAACAATAATTTTATCGTACTTTTCTCTATAAACACTTGCGGAATAATTATTATGTTCGATTAGTTGGTAAAAAACAAATTAATAGGACTGAGGAGTTTAAAAATTGGGCTAATAAGATGAAGGAAGTCTTTACATTATGGAAACAGTGGGATTCGTACCCTCCACGCATTAGTGTTCTACTACATAGTATTTAGTTTTTCCGAATTCAATAATGAAAGTTCCAAAAATGGATACAGATAATGGCATTGAAGTATTGGTCTTGCACGGTGCTACAATGCTAGGTGGAACTGACTCAACTCCGAAAAGTGACACAGTTGTAATCATTAATGGTAACAAAATATATAACTTCCTTACTAAATTGGACCAGGCAGATATGAGCCCATCTAACGATTGCAATTTCCTTGCACAATTAGTGTAGAACTTGGACCAACAAAGTAGAATTAAATCTTGACGAGCATTTTGTAGATATTTTCCAATTGAATAACGTTATGAAAGATTTAGGAGAATTTTCAAGACCTAAGAAAGACTTGACGCTCTTTGGCTTACTTTCAAATTACTTGAAATCATTCTTCAAGACTATGCGATAACGTGCCTTCCCTGATTCAAGATGTGCCATCGCCTCGTTCACACTGGATAGGGGAAACTCTTCTATAATTGGCTCTATGCCATGACGACTACAAAAATCGAGCATCTTTAGAATATCTGCGGGACCTCCTCCTGGTGAAGCACCTATAGATTTCTCACCAGATATTAAAGGAAACACGGTTGCGCTAACTTGTGAAGCTGCTCCAACAATATGCAATTTCCCGCCAGGTCGAAGTGTACCAATGTAGCTATCCCAATCTAGTTCTACATTTGCAGTAACGAGTACCATATCGAAATGATTAGTATAAGCCTTTAAAGCGTCAGGGCCTTTTGAGTTTAAAAAATGATCCGCCCCAAAATCTTTTGCTTCCTTCTCCTTTTCAGGATTGGTAGAGACAGCCGTAACCTCGCATCCCCATGCGTTAAGAAATTTAATAGCCATATGCCCTAAGCCACCTATTCCTACTACTGCGACATGATCTGTGGATTTGATATTATTCTGGATAATGGGACTAAAAACCGTAATACCTCCACAAAATAATGGGCCTGCAGTTTTGATATTGATATTCTTAGGTAAGGGAAAAGCAAATAGCGCTTGACACCGTACCTTATCGGCATATCCTCCATGTCTAGCAATTATCACATCTTCGCCCTTAAGGCAACGGTTATGATGACCAGTCAAGCACTGATCACATACTAGACAAGACCTGGCTCGCCAACCCAATCCCACATATTGTCCAACTTTGAGATGATTTACCATCCTCCCAATTGCAGCAACCTTGCCGATGATCTCATGTCCTGGTACGAAAGGGTATTGTGTTAATCCCCATTCGTTTTTAAGCATACTCAAATCACTGTGGCAAATACCACAATACTCCACATCGAGCTCTACTTCATCAGGTTTCAAATCTCCTAATTCATATTGGAATGATTCTAATTTTCCATTCGGTTCATGGGCTGCATATGCTTTGATATTCATGACTAATTACTCACTTATTCTCCGAAGGATTTGGAAAATTGTCTCCGAACATTGGAAAGCCGCTCTTTGACTGCTCCTTGGTCGCCTCGTCTTGAATCACATCCCAGTGCTCGACGATGAGCCCGTCCTCGATGCGAACGATGTCCATTGCAATCCAGTTCACAGGTTGGCCCAAGCCAGAAAACCGTCCATGGAACATTACGAAATCTCCGTCGGCCACAATTGTTCCCGGTTCGTACTTCAGTGTCGGCGGACTGCTCTTAGTGAAGTTAAACAGGCCCTCGCGACCAGGCGGGACGAGAGCACTGTGCTGGATGTATTCGGGCGACCAATAGCGTTCAGCCTCTATGTAGTCACGCTGATTGAACAGTGTGTCAACAGCTTCAAGGACAAGTGCTTTGTTTTTCTCTTCCAATGCAGTATAATTGGTTGTCCATGAAGAAGTAGCCAAACCATGGTTCGCAGGAGAACCAAAACTTGCAATAAGCATTGCTCCTACACTCAAACTTAATATTGGCACTAAAGCCACTTTTTTCTTAGCCATTCCTATATTCTCGGTCATACCAAAAATAAGTGTATGTGCACGCATATAAGTGTATCTACACGCAATAATTCTTGGCTTAGGCCCAAAGTTCCCGTATGTAATAAAGGATTCAGTTCTACTTACAGGTTAAAGGAAAATGTTGGGCATCTATAGTAACGGTTATATTGTTACAGGTCCAACCCGTATATTTATATATTAATGAAAAATTACGTCTTACGTGTTCTTTATTTTGCAACAGAAGAACAGATATTATACGTCTAACTAAGTGCATTTTATGATTTGATAAACCCTACCATAAATCCGGCGGACATGGAGGCCATTAACGGAAGACCAAGAGAATTAGCATTATTGACATCAGATAGTTGTGAAACCATGGAAGATCCAGAGTTGACTAACCATTCTGTAGATGCCTCAAGTTTCGCTGTATTGATTGCAATTATTCCTGTATATGTAAATAGAGCAAGAGGGCGAAAAGTCGACCTTGATACTATTATTTACCACATTTGACGTTACGTTATGTGAGAATTAGAATTGGATTGGAATAAAAACAATTAACTTGGAGGTCCTTGAGTCAGGTACGTTGTTCTTTCTGGCTTTATTGTTACTATAATCCTTTTTTCATCAGGTGAACGGAGCTCGGTTGGATATTTATCAACGCCAAGGTATTTTTTTGCAAGCTTGTCTAGGTGCTCTTCAGCACCTTCATTAGTTTGTTCAACAACTCTTCCTCTCACTAGAACCATTTGATATGGATTGTTTTGATCAACCACGCAAATAGCTATCCTAGGATCTCTAGATATATTCTTGTGCTTTAATCTACCTTCAGCAGTGTTTATGAGAATGTCGCCATCTTCAATGTCTACCCATATCTCGGTAACCTGTGGTGAGCCATCTTTCATAAGCGTGCTCAAATAACCAAAATTCTTTCCTCGAAAAAGTTTAGACATAGGCTCAGTTATTTGGTTTGTATCCTTGTCCACCCGACCTCACTCCGGAAACTTGATCCCGAACATGGGCATGCCGCTCTTTGACTGCTCCTGGGTCGCCTCGTCTTGAATCACATCCCAGTGCTCGACCAGAAGCCCGTCCTCGATGCGAACGATGTCGGCTGCAATCCAGTTCACTGGCTGGCCGAAGCCAGAAAACCGTCCATGGACGATTACGAAGTCTCCGTCGGCCACAATTGTTCCCGGTTCATACTTCAATGTTGTCGGGATGCTCTTAATGAGGTTGAACAGGCCCTCGCGACCAGGCGCGATGTGAGCACTGTGCTGAATGTATTTGGGCGACCAATAGCGCTCAGCTGCTACGTAGTCACGCTGGTTGAACAGTGTGTCGAAAGCTTCAAGCACAAGTGCTTTGTTTTTCTCTTCAATTGCTTTGCTCATTGTAATTCTCCTCCCATCGAAAGCCTATCAAGCTTTGACGTTATATCTGAGCCCATCCACCATCAACAGATAATTCAATGCCCGTGACGTAGCTGCTGTCATTCGAAGCAAGGAATTCTACTGCCTTGGCGATTTCGTCAGGAGTACCTGGCCTGCCTAGCGGTGTAATCCCGGCGAACTGAGACTTCATCTCGTCGATCTGCTGGTCGTTCCCAAGCCCATTCCAGATCGGTGTGATGACCATCCCCGGGCTAATCACATTGACGCGTATCTTGCGATCCTTCAAGTCAACTGACCAACTTCTAGCGAAGGACCGCAAGGCCGCTTTAGTTGCGGCGTAAACGCCAAAACCGGCTAAACCCTTGAATGATGCTACTGATGCATTAACGACTATTGAAGCGCCGTCGGGCATTAGCGGTAACGCCTTCTGAACTGTGAAGAGTGTACCTTTGACGTTGATGTTGAATGTCTTATCGAAGTGGGCTTCAGTGATCTGCCCCAGGGGACTGAGTTCAGCGACCCCAGCGTTCGCGAATAGGATATCTATTTGGTCTTTCTGTTGCTTGATAGTGTCATACAAACGATCAAGGTCTGCGAGATTTGACACGTCTCCTTGGACACCTATGGCATTATCACCGATCTCCTTTACTGCTTCATTGAGTTCGCTTTGACGGCGACCTGTGATGTAAACATGTGCACCCTCTGAGGTGAACCTCTTTGCCGTAGCTAAGCCTATGCCGGTGCTTCCTCCAGTTATAACAGCTACCTTTCCTTCAAGCTTTTTCATGATTTCATTCCTTTGCTGTAGTAATTTTGTTTGATTCATACTCAATAGGTGTATATACACGTACTTATAAGTGTATCTACACGTATTCAATCTGAACACCTTATATGTTAAGGTATCGGGGTAAACCTTTTATTAGTAATGCGTGTATATCAACCTAGTCAAGAATGAAGGAACGAAATACTAATACAATACTGGAACAAGGAATGTCTGGAGGGTCCTGTACATGTGGTGAATTGAGGAAGGCAGCCAGAGCAATAACATTACTTTATGATAATGCATTCAAGTCAAGTGGACTGCTGTCCACGCAATTATTTGTACTAGATTTCATCAGTAACAATGACTCAATAAGGATTTCAGATCTTGCCAAGAAGCTAGGGCTAGATAGAACGACTCTGACCCGAAATCTATCTGTTTTGGAAAGACAAGGTTTTATCAAGATCTCGTCGGGAAAAGACCACCGAACGAGAATTGTGACGGCTACTCAAAAAGGACGTACCGCTGTAGCCAAAGCTCTTCCTCTCTGGAATAAAGTTCAAGACAAAGTAAAGCAACAAATGGGTGAAAACTCATGGCGTGAATTAATGCAAAATTTGGGCCATTTTGTAACAGTAGCTGATCAATTAATTGATCAAAACTAAAAAAATAAAACTGAGTATTTAGCGCTGCGACAATGCGAGTGAAGAATATGATTCAATTTTGAGGACTAAACATGATCTTTTACTAATTGAGAGAGAGCGAGGTAAAAAGAGATGGTATAAATTAAAAGATGGACGCGTAAATTCCAAGAGTTCATTAATCGTAACTCTAGCATTATCAGTTCTACTGAACCCGACATAATTATTTACTTTCCCACTTTTAGTAAAATCAGTAATCCATTTTGGACCATTTTTTGGGTCAAATATGGTTCACAAACCCCCGGACTGTAACCAGCTTCTGCATAATGTAATATATGCCTCTAATATATGTCACTAGTTCATTGCACATGGTTTAAAGAATCAAAGCCATCAAGCACTTCATTTCTCATCCCAATGAACCATCCTACATAGTGTTTTGGAGTGTTCTCAAAGTGAAGATCTATAATCGTAATTCCATTTTTACCCGTAATGCACTTTAAACAATTATTCCCTTGCCACGTGTCAGAGTTTAAAGGATACATGCCTGATCCAGTGTTATGTGTTCCTGTGCCAAATACACCATACATCATACCATGAACGTTGAATCTCTGATAGTTGTGATTATGTGCTTGCAATACTCCATCAATTCCTGCTGTTCTGAATAACGGGTCATAACAATTAAACTCGCCATTAGGAGGATGAACACTTTTTACAGTAACAAATGGTTGGTGAAGATTTAGATTCTATTAACTCAAATGCGGCAGGGATTGTTCCCTCTGCAAATATACGCTTTCCAGTTCCAAGCGTAACAGGAAATATTCTTAACCGTAATTCATCAACCAGATCGTTCTTTAGGAATGTTTGTACAAGCATCCCACTGCCATGCACCTGAAGCCTTGGACCCCCTCTACTTTTAAAGCTTTGATTCTAGCGACAACTTCATCACTTATGAGAATTGATTCTTCCATGTAAGGTCTACGGTTTCATATGATACTACGTATTTCTTAGCTTTATTGAATGGACCAAAAATGTATCGTTTGATGTCCAAATTTAAATTGCAAGTTTGTCATGTTTAGGTCTTTATTATATTATCAAGTTCATCATAAAGTGTATGAATACTTTTGCCGGAAGGAGACCGTATATCCTTGTCGCACTTGCGGTAATCTCGACATATGCTATTTTCATTTATCTCCAATTATTGCATGAAGAAAATATTTCCAATAGGCTTCTTGAAGACCACAAGGCACGGCAGGGGCTGCTAGTTCAGAGCATTACTCAAAATATCGGGTCAGACTTGGATGGCTCTTTGCAAAGGATAAATGCTTTATCCGAAACACTTCGACTAAGTATTCCTTTAGGACATGATCTGCTAAACCAAAGTCAAACAGTGTTTTCAGATATCAGGTCAATTGCTCCATTTGACGAATTGTTCATTGTCTATAAGGACGGCACCGGCATTAGGATGATTGGAGGATCAGTCGGTAATACTACAAAAACCTTCGCCGTGACACCATTTAACATTACAAATGGCGAGAAAGTTTTCAGAAGTTTTATTCAAGATTCATTTGCCGAGAAAAGAACTCAATTCTCATCGGGTTATAAGATGGATGGCGAATGGAAAGTTGCAATAACAGTTCCAATTTTTGATTTCAGCAAGAATGCTTATGTTGGTTTGATTGGAATTAGTATCCCAACCTTAGACTTAGTCGAGCGATATGGTAACGTGTTAGATACTACTAAATTGAGACTGGTTTTTTACGATAAAAACGCGACGCTACTGGCGGGATACCCTTTGTCCAACAGTATTATAGGAAAGAGCTTGTTCTCTCCAGAGAACCAAAAGGTCATCTCGGACAGCGGAAGACCGTTGCTCAATAATTTTTTCCGTAAGATTATATCGGGACAGGAATATACTGCAGAATTTGACATAGGCGATGGTTCAAGACTCGTAAGTGGTAGTCCGATTTACGTAGGCGCTAAACCAATATACTATCTTAATATTCCTACTCCATTTTCTCAAATTCTGTCGCCGGTTCAGGAGTTGTTGCGTTCGGAGCTGCTCTTGAATGTAATTGTCCTTGTAGCTTTTACCGCAACTATGAGTTACCTGATTTTTATTATGTCTCAATGGGGAAACAAGATGAATAAGGAAGTTCAAAAGAGGACGCATGAAATTGAAGTTGCTAATAGGTCGCTTAGTGAAAAGGCAGTAGAAATGCAGAGATTAAATACAAATCTAGATAGAGCAAACCAGCAGATAAAGGTATCATATGAGAATTTAAAACAGCATGATAAACTTCAGAAAGAATTTGTCAATGTAGTTGCTCACGAATTGAGGACTCCTGTGCAATCTATTATGGGATCCGTAGAAATGATGGATTTAAATCCTGAAAATAGAGCTGTTTATATGGAGCGCTTAAAGCGTAACACAGCAAGACTAGAAAGACTAACAACAGATACTTTAGATATTGCAAGGATAGAAAGCGGCACTTTTAGACTATCCAAGGAAAAAAGTAACCTTAGGGAATTGATAAAAAATGCGGTAGACGACTTGACCTTTACCGTTCATAATGGGAGGAGAGAAAATAAACTTGAAGTAAGTTATGTTAAAGACAATGAGGAAGTATTTCTAAATGTAGATAAATCCAGAATAGCCCAAGTTCTTTCTAATTTATTATCAAATGCGGATAAGTTTACTAAAAATGGAGACATAGTTGTCAAAGTAACGAAGTTAAATCAAGAAAAAGTGATAGAAGTTAAAGTAATTGACAATGGTCAGGGAATTGATAAAGAGATTCAACCAAAATTATTCGAGAAATTCGTGACAAAGTCGGATATTGGTACAGGTATCGGTTTATACATATCAAAACAAATAATTCTTGCTCATGGTGGCAGGATTTGGGGTAAAAATAACGAGAATGGGAAAGGTGCAGAATTTGGGTTCAGCCTTCCATATGTTTAAGCATTAAACCCTATAACGCAGGTGAACTGTCCATCAGAAAAGCATAAGATCCAACCTAAAAGAAAGAGCTAAATACCAAGTAGTAGAACCCTAGTACATGCAGGGTTCTAATCCCGACGTCCGAAGACTTGCCAATTTCATCTATGAGATATGATAATGATTCCCAAAAGGTACCTTTGCATGTTTTGACTGCTATTGTTGTGGTATCGTATTGTTTTGACCTTTGTCAGTTATTAGAGAATATTCGTCACTTTGAACATTGAAGGCCATGGATTTAATTTTCTCAGGATTATCCACGTAGAACGAAAATTCATACGGCGCTTTTTTATTTGGCCTAATTATGTCAGGATTTGTAAACACGTAATCTGTGTCCGTCACCTTGTGTTTATCGTCGTAAAATATTGCTGACACCTTCACAGCATTGGCATCATTTTTACCCTGATTCTTTACTTCTCCAAGGACTCTAAAGGTGTTTGAACTCTTAGAATTTTTGCCTACACTCAATAGTAACGCCTCAGGTTTATCGTCCTCTGATTTTTCAAAACTTGTTGTAAGAGTATACTTACTCTTACTGGGTAACGTTTCATCTAAAAAAATGTCAAATCCAGATCTGCTTCCAGGCTTTATTAGATAGTCGTTAACGTATTTGTCTCCTGTTGCAACAATAACTCCGTTCTTGTCATATACTGTTGCTGTTATGCGAACTAATTCAATAGGATAACTAAAGTTATTTAGCACTTCACCGACTATTGTGTCCTTATTTAGTGCAGAATATAATATGTCGGGGCTTGGCTCAGCATCTTCGCTTAGAGTGCTGTTAGATAATGGAGTTGACATATTCTCATCCACGGTAACCTCAATTTGAGCGATTGCTGTTGAAGATATTGAAGAAAAAAGAAATCCGGCAAAAACCACTAATAAGCACAGGTGGTAGCTAAATTGCCTAGCAGACTGCGAATTCTTTGTTGAATATTTTGGAAAGCCTGTATCGATACTATTCGTTAACAACTTTCCACGTAGGGTGTATTTCATGCCATCCCTTTGGCTTATCAGTAACCCATGCTCCCCATACATGCACTCGGTCACGTT
>Ga0209382_10013227_pt1 | contig 10147 bp, 8 predicted proteins | sample SoiMetdeltSBSDD5_FD_187599 | JGI IMG/M metagenome (GOLD analysis project Ga0209382, IMG submission 187599) | Bulk soil microbial communities from a Populus tree surrounding site in Tennessee, USA - Soil MetaG P. deltoides SBSDD5 (SPAdes) (version 2) | ecosystem: Environmental > Terrestrial >...
GCGATGGGCGCCGGGTGGACGCCAAACACCAGCTCAACATCGAGGCCTTGCTTATGGTAATAACCGCCATCTCTAGCCATCCACATCGGCCACGAGGCTCCGCTCCGTGCGCCATAGAGAGCGGTGACTTTTTGTAACTTGGTTGGTGGCAGGCTTTGAGCAAATATCGAGACCGGGCTCAGTGGCAACAGCGTTATGAGAGCGATGATCCGTAAGCCGCGAAATCGAAAAGCGCTTCGTGCCGCGAGCCTGAGCAAACTCTGCGAAATTCGCCGAACTTCGTTCCTCATACCACCCCCACTTCCAAGTCCGGCAGCTCTCGCCAGGAACCATTCGCCGGCAAAACACCCTTAACCGCTCTCAGCCGGGAGAAATCATTGAGTTTAGGATCTCTGACTAGATGCGGAGGCTCCCGTCCCTCCTGCACGTTCCTTGCCGCTTGCAGCAGAACTTTGCGCAAGGCAATGATCGTTTTGTCGCTGTAGCCAAGGTGCTCTTGGGTTCGATCATAGATCGGTCCCATACTTTCCGTCGCGCAGCCATCCTGCTCTGCGGGGATGACCGCCTTGATACCCGAATAGCTGCGGGTCTTTTGGTGTTCACGATCCTGGAGATAATTATTGCCCGCATTACGAATGCGCCGATAGCCTGCATCGACCCAGCTTCGCGCACTCGCTCTTTCCTCTGCGGAGAACGGCATATCACGCATGGTCAAAATATAAAACCACGTGTTTGTATCATCGATGGGAATCCAAAAGCGAAAGGCCCGGCTGTCATTCTTCTCAAACTTTGCGGTGGCAGGACCGGGAACAATACTGAATGCCGGCATGATAAAGGGGCTGATGCGAACGTAATTTTGGTCTTCTCCCAATGCTCTTATGGAAATTGCTCTCATGCCGTAGTCGCTCTCCTCGGCCTCTAATGTAGGCGCTCCATCGCGATTGAGTCGCGCAAGATCCGCCAAGTTGTTGCAGTGCAGAAAGGTCGTGTGAGATGAATCAAAATCGCCTTCTATTCCTTGAAGGTAGTTGCACTCCAGATAAGACTTGACGACATGCATTCGATCCTCAGGAAGGCTTACCCATTCGTATGCCGGAAACAACGGCATCTTTTCCCGCGGCCCCATATAAGTGAAAACGATGCCCGCGATTTCTCTGCAAGGATAAGCCGTGTGACGAACCTTTCCCTTGAAGTCGCTATCGGCGGGCTCGGCGGGGGTGTCCAAGACATTACCTTCGACGTCGTATTTCCAGCCATGATAGATGCACCTTAAACCGCACTCTTCATTGCGCCCATAGAATAGCGAGGTGCCCCGGTGAGAACAGTGCTCGTCCAGCAGACCGACTTTGCCATTGCTGTCACGAAAGCCGACGAGGTCTTCGCCCAAAAGCCTGACCCGCACCGGCGGGCAATCCGGCAGCGGAATTTCCTCCGACAACAACGCAGGAATCCAGTAACGCCGCATCAAATTTCCCATCGCTGTGCCGGGACCGACGCGAGTCAGGAGTTCGTTTTCTTCTCGGGAAAACATGGTCATTCTCCTTTGACCGACGGTTTCGAATCTCGAGTCTCGAGCTTCGAGTCGGACGTGCTGAAGTTAGATGAAGCCAGTGTGGTAGGTCAAGCGGAAACTCCAGCAAGCCCAAGAGTCTGCCCGGTGCAACTACGGGTTATCCTACATATCAACATCCCAAACGAGCCTCTAGCAGCATGCTGAAAAACTCTTTTGCAGGCTGCTCAAAAAGACTCAGAGACGAGGCGCGCGAAAAATCGACGAGCGGAGGCGTACTTAGACGGTACGTTGGAGCGAGGCGATTGAGCGCAACGAAGCATATGAGTCTTTTTCAGCAGCCTGCCAGATCTCCGGTTCCTTGAAGCACGGGTTGGATCTGGATTATAAGATTAGTACAGACCGTTAATTTGTTTTCATTAGGAGGAATGAAATGTCCAGCCAACTCGCAACTAAAATAATCGATGGCGACGGTCACATCATCGAAGACAACGCGGGAATCATCGCCCACATGGATCCCCCTTATCGGGAGATCGCGCAGCGAAAGGGCGTGATCTTTCCGCCGCTGGATCATCTCCATGCCGGACGCGCCGTGGAGACACCGCCCCAGCGCGACCAGCGCCCCGCCGTAGGGCCCAAGGGCTGGCTCGATTTTCTCGACGACGTCGGTATCGAATGGACCGTGCTTTATCCAACCACCGCTCTCGCCTACGGGAAGATCGTCAGCCTCGACTACGCGGTGGCGGTCACACGCGCCTACAACGATTGGCTGTATGAGACCTACGTAAAGTTCAACCCGCGTTTCAAAGGGATGGCGCTTATTCCGATGCAGGACCCGGAAGAAGCTGCCAAGGAGCTCAGGCGCGCCGTCACAGAACTCGGCATGCTCGGCGCCATGATGCCTTCCAATGGCTTGCCGTCGCCCCTGGGCGGCAAGATGTACTGGCCGGTTTATGCCGAGGCTGATCGGCTCGGCTGCTGCTTGGCCGTCCATGGCGGGGCGCACGACCGCTTCGGCATGGATCATATGAATATGTACGTGCCCGTGCACGCCCTGGGCCATCCCTGGGGCCTGACGATCAACTGCGCGGACATCGTTTACAACGGCATCTTCGACCGTTTCCCACGCGTCCGCATCGCCTTCCTGGAAGGTGGGGTTGCCTGGCTGCTGCTGTTGCTTGAACGTTTGCATGCGTCCCACGAGACTCACTTCCAATACATTCCTCCGGACGAGTTCGGTGTGCGCGAAGGCGACGACCCGAGCAAATACATCAAAAAACAGATCAAAGACGGCCGCTGCTTCATCGGCGTCGAGACGGAAGAGTTGACCATGCCTTTCGCGATCAAGGTCGTGGGCAACCAGCCGTTCCTTTATTCCTCCGACTTTCCCCACGAGGTCACCAACGAGAGTTGTAAGCACGATCTCAGCGAGCTGATGGAGAGCAACGAAATTACCGAAGACGACAAGGCCGCGCTGCTGTACCGCAACGCCGAGCGCTTCTACAAGTTGCCGTTGTAAGGGCAAATGGAGTGACGGAGTGTTGGAATATTGGAATAGTGGGTTTCATGCAACACCGCATTATGCCATCATTCCAGTATTCCAATCACCAACACCTGTGAGTCTTTTTCAGCAGGCTGGCAGGAGGACTACTCATGAACGATTGTCGTGCCGCCGTCGTCACGGCTCATAATCAACCGCTGGAAATTCAGAGAGTCCGCATCCCCGATCCCCTGGAGCCCGGCGCTCTGCTGGTGAAAATCACCGCCTCGACGCTTTGCGGCACCGACGTGCATCGCTGGCATGGTCCGTTGCCTGACGGCGATACTTTGCCGATCATTACGGGGCATGAGCCCTGCGGCATCGTTGAAGCGATCAACGACGACCGCACCGATATTTTGGGAAAGCCTGTGAAACCCGGCGACCGGATCGTGTGGAGCTATGTCAGCTGTGGCTCTTGCTACTATTGCAGCGTTGCGCTTCAGCCGTGCATTTGCTCCGGGCGCGCCTCCTGGGGACACAACCGGAGCGATCAATACCCGTATCTCCTGGGGAGCTGCGCCGAGTACATGTACGTTCCGCCTCCCTGTCTAATCATCAAAGTTCCCGAAGAAGTTTCTTCCGCTTCCGCGGCGGCATCTGCCTGCGCCTATCGAACTGTGATGCACGGCTTCGATCGTTTGGGCGCCATCAAGAGCCATGAGAGCGTAGTCATCCAGGGGAGCGGGCCGCTGGGTAATTTTGCAACTGCGGTGGCGCGCGACCACGGCGCAAAGACGGTGCTGGTCATCGGCGCGCCGGCCGCGCGATTGGAAGTTACAAAGCGAATGGGCGCGGACGCGGTAGTGAATTTAGAGGAGGTCAGCGATCCAAAAGACCGGCGCGCATGGGTACGGGACCGTACGGAGGGACGTGGGGCCGACGTGGTGATTCAAGTCGCAAATAACATGGCGGTGCCTGAGGGGCTGACTTTGTTGCGCAAGGGCGGGCGGTACCTGAACATCGGCGCCGGCGGCAACGCTAATATCTCGGTCAAGAGCCTGCCGCAGGAGATGATCTTTCATACAATTCGATCGGCGGAGCCGCGCCACTGGCTGCAAGCGATCGACTTTCTGGCGTCACGTAAAAAAACTTTTCCCTTCGAGGAAATGATCAGCGCGAGCTATACCCTGGACCAGGTAAACGACGCGATGCAGGCGATGGCGAGCTATCAAGTAGTGAAGGCGGCCATCAAGTTTCAATAGCGAAGCACGGACCGACTATTGAAACTACGGACCAACGAACCTATAGTTCGCGCGAGACGCCGGCTTGTTCGCGGGCAGCTGACACGGTCTTATCGGTATCGTGAGCTCGACCGTTACCGAACTTTGCAGCCTCGGAATCGTTCCAACCAAACTCGACGTTGCCGCGCATTCGCGAACCGGCGGAGACGGTCAATGTTTTTGCTTTGAGATCCCCAACGACCTGAGCGGACTCCGAAAGCGTGACCTGGCCGCTTGCGACGACGGTTCCTTCGACCTCGCCTTCGATGGTGACGGCCTCGGCGTTGATCTTCACCGTCAGATGGGCACCCTTTTGGATATTCAAGTTACCCTTGATGTGAATATCTCCCTTGAACTTTCCGGCGATACGCACATCGCCGTTCCCTTCCATCTTACCCTCGATGCTGACCCCGGAACCGAGAACGGATTCATGACGATCTCTTGACAGACTTTCCCTCCGCGAGGAAACGGGATTTACGGGTGCCGGCGCGGGTTCGGCTTTTTCACTTGGCTCGCTCGGCATCGCCCTTTGCTCGTTCGGCATCGCCTTTTGTTCGTTCGGCATCGTCCTTTGTTCGTTCTGAGCCGTCTCTTTCCAAAGCGCCATAGAAACCTCCTCTTTTAGTTGATTTAATGATCCGTCACGCCAATTAACAACTGAAATTAATCTGCGGGACCAGAACGGAATGAAATAAAGCAAAGCGGGTGCCACTAGTTCGTTCTTACTGAAAAAGGCAACTTCATGTTTTGGCCGCACTCCGCATGGACGTTAAGTCCTTTGTCAGCCGACCGGTCTCCCGTTCGCCCCTTCGATAAACTCAGGGCAAGCTCTGACGGCTGTCGAAGGGTAAACGGAAAGTTTTTCAGTGAGAACTAGTTAGAAGGGCAATAGTTTTGCCGACGGTACGCGGCGAAGCCGTTGAACTTCGTCGATCCGCGAGAAAAGAATTTTCAGAAGTTATTTGCCTGACGACGTGATCGATGGGGTCGATGAAAAAACTGCTGGTTTCTTGACGCTGGCACAAAAGCAGACAAATTGTTCAAAATTGTAGTTTTAGGGATAAACTTGTACGGAATTCGATATCTAAACCGTCGCGCGGCTGGCCTACCGTCCAAGCGTCAGTGCCACGCGAAACCCGTAATCCGCGTATTTGAAACTCGGCGGAAGCGAACTCCTGGCGGCGCAGCGGCCGAATTTGATCTGGTGGCGCCACGAGCCGCCTCGCGAAACGCGTCGTGGTCCGAAGGCGGGGCCCTGGGGATTTCGTTCCGGCGAATAGTGATAGTAACCGGCATCGTAATAGTCACCGCACCATTCATGAACCCCTTCGCTCATGTCGTAAAGCCCGAAGTCGTTGGGGACGTTGGCGCCGACTCTCTGCGGCCCGCCGGTTTTCAAATCGTAGCCGGCATAGGGTCGCTCCCAGGGCGGCTCGTCGCCCCACGGATAGAGCGTGCCTGCAAGCTTGCTTCGCGCCGCTCGTTCCCACTCGGCCTCGCTGGGCAGGCGGAACTCTTTGCCCGTTCGTCGGCTCAACCACTTACAGTACGCGGTCGCTTCGTCCCAGTTGACGCCCACCACCGGCTGCTCGGGTTCGAAAAACATCGCATCGGACCAGAAAGGCGGAGCCGGTGCTCGTTCCGCTTCGACAAAAATTCTGTACTCTCTGTTAGTGACTGGAAATTTTCCGAGGCCGAAGCTGTCCACCCAGACACGGTGGCGCGGCATCTCGTTTTCCGGGCCGCTTTCGCTGCCCATCAAAAAAAAACCTTCAGGGATGACAACAATATCGGGCACTGGCTCTGGGGTCATGACAAAAAGTTAAAGCGGCAAAAAGGAAATATGTCAAGTTGGTGACCCAAGACACAAGGGTGTTCAAGGTTCAACGTTCCAGGTTCAACGTTTCAACTTGCCTAGGCACCTCGAACATTGAACTTTAAACCTTGAACTCTCCGCCAGCGTCACGAGCGCATAATCCGGGCTAGTGACCTGGCGCATCGATCCGCCGCCGCTCGATCGCGTAGCGCACAAGAGCGGCATAGCGGTAAACCACGTGAGCGAACTTGCCGTAGGGCAAGGTAATAAACAGGCCCGCAACCACTGCCAAGTGGATGACCAAAAGGATTCCCATTGCTGCGGTATCGCGTAGCGCCAGGAGAAGTAAGCCTGTCATGCTGGTTAAAGACAGCAGCAGCAAGAAAGCCACGTCCATACTCCGCATGCGTTCCTCGGCCGGATCGCGGTCGCTTTGCCATTTCAAGAAGAGCAGACCGCTGGTCCCGATCACAAGTCCGACTCCGCCAACCGTCCCGAGAACGACAGGCCAACTAAGAAGTGGATACGGTGCCTGCCAACCGAGGAGGTGGTCGTAAAACGCAGCTACACTCGTGGAAGCAAAGTCGAGCAAGAACCCGTAAAAAACCAGATGATGAAACCAACGCCTCGATTGCGAGAAGCCCGCGTCCGGATAGTTGCAGCCGGCGCCGCCCCCTTTCATATAACTGAGGCCGAAGGCATCCTGCGTCGCGCGCCAGAAAGCTTTCAGGTCAATCACCTCGGACAAAGCGCCACCGGTCTCGCGCCAGAAGCGGACCGCCCCAATCACAAAAGCCACTAAACCATAAAGCGCGATGACAAGCGGCGGAATAGTCATCGCCGCATAGGGAACCACTCGGTAAAAAGCTCCCTCCCCGAGGTGGGTCGCGAACAAAATATCCCGTCCCATAAATCCCAGCACCAGGACAAAAATAATCACCAGGCTAACGCCAGTGATCAAAGCGACGGCCAGTGCGTTGCGCTTGAACAAACCGGAGAGAATGGCCGGCCAACTAAACTCGCGGTAAGTATCCGCGCGCAGCTCGGCCATGAGCTTCGGGACGTTCATCGCGAATTCGTGGGGCGGCGCATACTGGCAGGCGTAGTAGCAATCGCGGCAATCGAAGCAGAGGTTGGCGAGATAAACCAGATCGCCCTTGGTAAAAGTCCGCCGCAACTCCATCGCCGGAAAAACCGCGCAGTATCCTTCGCAGTAACGGCAGGCATTGCAGATCCTCATCTGCCGCTCGCCTTCTTTAACCAGCTCAGGCAGTGGCACGGCGCGCCGCCTCCCGCCCGGCAATCCGGCCGAAGACGGAGCCGATGGTCAGTCCGAATCCAGCCAGATAGCCCTTCCCGAGGATGTTGCCGGCCATCACTTCGCCCGCCGCGAAAATATTTTTTGCCGGCCGCTCGTCTTGCATGATCACCCGCGCCCGCTCGTCCACCGTGATCCCCAAGTAAGTAAACGTAATGCCCGGCCGCAGCGGATAGCCGTAGTAAGGCGGCGTATCGATGGGCCGCGCCCAGTGGCTCTTCGGCGGGTCGAGTCCTTCGGTCCGGCAGCTGTCCAAAGAACCGGGATTGAATGCGCCAGGCCGTGTCGCTCGGTTGAACTCATCTACTGCCCGTACTAGAGCCTTTGGGTCGAGGCCCAGCGCTGAAGCCAGCTCGGCAATGGAGTCTGCCTCAACCGGCGGAAAGACCGACGGCATGAAGTGGGGCAGCGCTTTGGCGTCAACGATCGAGTAAGCGATTTGATCCGGTTGTTGCGCGATAAGCTTGCCCCAGATTGCATAGCGCTTCGGCCAGAAATCTTCACCTTCGTCATAAAACCGCTTGACTTCTTTGTTGACGACGATGCCGAACGGGACACTGTCGAGGCGCGTAACGATGCCGCCGTCGAACTTGGGCGCGCGAGCGTCGAGCGCCACGGCGTGGCAGCCCCGGGGATCGCCGACGGGCTTTCCGCCGTGTCGGAGCAACTCTTTTAGCATTCGCCCCTGGTTGTGTTTCGTGCCGCGGATGATGAAGTTGTCGGCAGCATTTCCCCAGTACTCCTTCAGCCACGGGATGTTGGCTTCGAATCCGCCGGCGGCGACGACGATGGCCTTGGCTTCGACTTCGCGCGCTGCACCATTGCCGGACACCACCGCCGAGAGAAATTCACCGTCACGGATCCTCAGTTCGGAGACCTCTGATTCATAGGCGATCTGCACCCCGGACCTCGAGGCGGTGTCGTAGTACGCGTTCATCATCGCCTTGCCTCCGCCCAGCATGAAGAGATTACTCTGGGCCAGGTGCAGAGTGCCGCGCAGAGGCTTTTGCCAATGGATACCATTGGCGCGCATCCAATCACCCAGCTCCTCGGAGTTTTGAATCGTCAGGCGGGCAAGACCCTCGTTCGTCTCGCCTCCGGTGACTTGCCGAAGGTCCTCCCAGAACTCCTGCTCCGTGTATGCACCGGTAACATAATCGGTGGCAGCCCGGTGCATGTAACGAATGTCGCGAGTGTGGCGGCTGTTACCGCCGCGAAAATCCTTAGTGGCACTCTCCAGCACAAGGACTCGTGCGCCGGCCCGTCGCGCCGTAATGGCAGCGCAGAGTCCCGCATTGCCGCCGCCTACCACCAGCACGTCAAAAGACTGCGTCAACACTGTCATTGAATCCGTATTTTCATTGCTTCGAGCGGGCGAGTAAATAACCACGAAGAGCGCGAAGGTCACGAAGAATTCGGACATCCGTTATCATAAACTTCGTGGTCTTCGTGCCCTTCATGGTGAAAAAATTTTTCCCACCACCGGACACTAGCGGCTTCGTTTCATCGCTTCGTTGATGTAACCCGATTTCTCCAGCCGTTCGATAAAAGAGCTATCGATCAGATCCGCCGCCTTCACCTTGGCCAACCGTGGATTGATTCTCAATAGGACATCGATCATGTTCTGAACTCCCGCAACTGGGGCGTTGGGAACCTTGGTCTTCGCATGGATCTCCAAAGTCGTATCGTACATGACCTGAATACTTTGAGGCGTGGTGAGCTTTAAGCGCCGTGCGAGCACATTCTTGACGGCTTTCTCGTTAGCCGGGTTGGGCAAGAAAGCCAAGCCGTCGATGGTGCCCTTGAGAAAGGAGTCTATAATCTGCGGATTCTCTTTGGCGTAACGCCGCGAAGCAACGAGAACCGTATTCAAGTAAGGCGTGTCGAGCTTGGTGAGATCGGATATCATTGTAAGTCCCTTCTCCCGCGCCGGTTGCCCGAAACCGGGCTCGAAAACAGTCGCATCGACCCGGCCGCTGACAAGCGCCGCTACTCGATCCGCCTGAGTTCCCACTTGCATGATCGCGATCTTGTCGCGAACCGGATCCAAACCGAGAACTTGCAGCGCGATCTCAGCAGCCAGATGACTGCCGGAGCCAAAGGTGCTGATGGCGACTCTTTTCCCTTTCAGATCTGCCGGCTGGCGCACCTGGGGCAGAACCCAAAACTGATAGGGCATTATATGGATGGTCCCCGCCACAATCATGAGATCGGCTCCCGCCCCCACGGCCCCTGCCGTGGGACCTACGCTGGTGGAAGCCACTTTAGCCTCGCCTGCGATTAATGCCTGGGACGTCACTGATCCGCTGCCTGTAAAAACAGAGGTCGCATCGAGACCATGCTTTTTGTAAAAGCCCTGGTCTTCGGCGAGCCAAACGCTGGTATGCGTGGAGATCAACCCTGCGTGTGCGACTAAAAGCTTTGTCAATGCCTCTTGCGCTAAACTTGGGCGAACCCAACTTCCGAGCAAGACTACAATCAACCACATCTGCATGAAGCTCTGGTGGCGCATCGCGTAAAGGACCCTTCCGATTGTCGACATAGTGACCTCCCATTTACACATTTGAACAGGAAGCGTTGCCAATTTGCGTTTACCTACCTTGCAATGTTTCACCGATCCCAAGCCACAAGGGACGATGGGAAGGACTTATAGCGCAATAAAAGAAACATTCCCAGTGGATTGATGAGGTGCGGCCGGTGAATTTGCAGATGATGATAAAACTCAATATAAGCTAGTCGCTAA
>Ga0209382_10013229_pt1 | contig 10147 bp, 5 predicted proteins | sample SoiMetdeltSBSDD5_FD_187599 | JGI IMG/M metagenome (GOLD analysis project Ga0209382, IMG submission 187599) | Bulk soil microbial communities from a Populus tree surrounding site in Tennessee, USA - Soil MetaG P. deltoides SBSDD5 (SPAdes) (version 2) | ecosystem: Environmental > Terrestrial >...
GTGGGGAAAAAACAGGCGCCGGAGAACACACAAGCGCTGAAGAACAACCAGGCGCCGGAGAACATACAAGCGCTGAAGAACAACCAGGCGCCGGAGAACATACAAGCGCTGAAGAACAACCAGGCGCTGGAGAACATACAGGCGCTGGAGAACAACCAGGCGCTGATAGTAAACATCAGGATCGTCAAGCCGAAGGGCTTCTGGACGCTGAAGCACGCCGGGCCTGTTATGACGACGGCGGCGGTCGCCGCCGCCACCGCCGCCGTCACCGCCATCGCGGCTCGCTCGCAGGGTGAGATTCCCACAATATCGCCGACGCCCGTCCAGGAGCCTGTCATGACCGGCGAGCCTGACATAATGATCAAAAAACACCGGCCGCCCAATGAGGGAGAGCCTGAGTGCTTAACCACCCACCCCCCTATCCGCTGGCCGAGGAAGCCGCCGGAGGCGCCGCACGCTCGGCGCGGGCGCGAGGACGAATCCGAGCGGCATCACTCAGCGGGGCGCGGAGGCCATGAGAAGTTCCGCGGCGACCACGAACGAAATAGGCCACATCCGCCGGAGCCAAAGTCAAGGCGCGGAGGCCGCCGGATGTTCCGGGGTAAATTCGGCATTACATTTTAAGTGACTCCCTGAGGATATCTATATGAACGTCTCTTCTGTTTTGCGCATTGTCACGATGGCGCCGCTCGTTTTGGCCGCGGCCTTATCGAGGTCCGACGTCGGCGCGCCCACGGCCCAGGCGCAGGAGTCCTGCCTGCTCAGAGGTCGCGGAGAAGTCGGAACGATCCTGACCACCGCGCGGCCCTTCGATCGATGGGCGCTGGTGATCGGCGTCTCGCGGTTCCAGTACGGCGACAAGGAGGTCGGCGGAAGGCAGATAAGCAATCTGCGCGGCCCGGAAAACGACGCGCGAGCCATTCGCGACTTCCTGCTCACGCCGGAAGGGGGAGAGTTCCCGCCGGATCACATCAGGATTGCGCGAAACGAAGAGGCCACCAGGTCCGCCGTAATCGAAGGCCTGGAATGGCTGCGTGGCGTCGCCAAGCCGGACGATTACTTCGTGATCTTCTTCGCCTCGCATGGAGACGTCGAAGAGAGCGGGGGCCGCGAAGTCCCTTACTTCATCGTTCACGACACCGACCCGCGCGACTTCGACAAAACGGCGGTCAAGATGGACGTTTTCTTCGAGACGATCAAAAACATGCGGGCGCGCCGCGGTCTGGCGCTGGTGGACACGTGTCACAGCGCCGGGATCGTCAGCGGCGTGCGCGGCGGATCGAACCGGGCCTCGGCGTTGCTCGACCAGGAGCTAGCGAAACTGCCCGGCGGGATCGGAGTGCTGGTCTCCTGCAAACAGAACCAGAAATCTTTCGAGGACGCCGAAAACGGCGTCTTCACCTGGGCAGTGATCGAGGGGCTGCGCAGCTACGCCGACCGCGACAACGACGGCATCGTCAGGCTCTTCGAGCTGGCCGATTACGTGCGGGCGCGCGTGCCGCAGCGCCAGGAGCGTCGCCAACTGCCGCCGCAAAACCCCGATTACTTCAAGCCCGCTGGGGCCGGGGCCGACGAACTGCCTTTGTCCGTCGTCGGCGCGCTGCGCGCCTCTTCGGAGACCCCGCCGCAATTCGGCGCGATGGTCATCCGCGTCCCGGAGCTGGATGACGTGGACATCTCGATCAACGGCTGTTCGATTGGCAAGGTTGGATCACGGAAAGAGCGCGTGATCCGCGCGCCGGTCGGCGAGCATCAGCTTCTGTTTAAAAAAGACAATCTCAAGCTGGAAGAGAGAGTGAGCGTCGAGGCCGATGAATCGACCAACATCGAGGTCAATCTCGCTTTCTCGCGCAGCGATCAGAAGTCCTTCGTGGCGCCGCCCCGGGGCCAGAAGAACGTCTACCTGCCGCCCGGAAAGGCCACGCCCGAAGCCGCGCTGAACCTGATGAAAGAAGGGATCGCGAAATATGACCGGCAGGATTTCAAAGCCGCGGCGGACAAGTTCAGCCGCGCGGCGGCGGCCGGCGGCGGCGCCGAAGCGCTGGTCTATCTCGGACGCGCTCAGCAATCGCTCGGGTTGAAAGACGACGCGATCGCCAGCTTCAGCAAGGCCCTTGAACTGAAGCCTTCGGACTACCAGACCCGCGCCCTGCTCGCCGAAGCGCAGTTCAACAAAGGGCAGGACACGAACAAGATCATCAGGACGCTCCAAGAGATCATCAATCAACATCCGCGTTACGAATTTCCATACGCCGTGCTCGGCGACGCGCTCTTCGCGCGGCGCGATCTGAACGGCGCGGAGATGTGGCTGCGGCGCGGCATTGCGGTCAACCCGGCCTTCGCGCCGGCCTACCTGATCCTGGCCAACGTCCTGATGTACGAGGACCCTAAGAAGACTTTCGTGGACGGCGAAGCGATTCGGCCCTCCCGGCCCTTGCGCGAGGCGATAGACCAAGCAGAGACGGCCCTGCGGCTCTTCAAAGAAATCTCGGAGAAAGAGGTCAGCCTTCGTCGCAGCCTTGAACACCTTTCGATCTCGCACGTCATCTTCGGGGGCGGACGTTACGCGAACAAGGAGATTTTCGCCGAGGCGCATTACATGGTGGCCAAGGCGCATACCCGTTTCGCCGTCTACGACCCGTATCTGCCGAACGCCGACCGTAAAGCACATCTCGATCAGGCGCGTCTTCACCTGACAGAGGCGCGAAAGCTCGCCGAGAAGATGACCGAGAAGCTCCGCCTCACGCTCGTACTCAATACCAGCGCGTTGAATCACTTCCACAACGGCGCCTTCACGGAGGCCATCACCGACGCCAAAGCGGCGATCAAAGCCATCGAGACTTTGAAGAAGTCCGGCCCGACAAGTTTGAGAGACGAGGAGGCCGAATCGCACCTGATACTTTCGAGGGCTTATGAAGTCCGTCAGGAATTCTGCCTGGCCGGAGAGCATCGCCGCCGCGCTTTCGAGATCATCGGGGCGGGTCTCAACGAACCGGATCGCAAGCGGCTGAACGAAGAGATCGCCGACCTTGAAGGGAAATGTAAGTTGCGTGGGAATCGGTAGCACAATGGCATCTAAATCGAAACAGACGAGATCGGAACAAACGAATCAACCGCGTAGAGCGCGGGGAACACGGGGAGGCCAATCTTTATTGCCTTTCCCCGTGATCTCCGTGATCCCCGCGGTCGGTTCTGCACTAATGTGCGTATTGATGGCGCTCGCGCCGGCCTGCAAAAAGGAGACCGCCGAGTCCGATTGGTCCACGTCTTTTACCCGCTGCGACGTCAAGAAGTGGCCGCAACTCCTGCCGCTCGCCAAACGCTCTCAGAAGGAGCAGATCAGCGTCACTTTTTACGGGGACGAGAAGGCCCCGGCGGCCAGCGATTCATCCAAGCGGCTGCGGACGAACGAGGAACAGAAGTGCCTGCTCAGCGGCGTCAAACGCAACCGTGGCGGGATCGACACGAACATGCTAAAGCTCCAGCGGTATCGCACCATCATCAACGGGCGGCGGATATTGCAGTACGGTTACGTCTACCTCGGCAAAACTCCGCAGGAGCCTTCGGCCATCCGTAGCATCAAGCCCGACACGTCAGATCGCGCCGCGAAAATCAAAAGGGTCGTTTGGGAGGAGCTTAAACACGAAGGCGAGACCTCGGCGATCAACGCCTACGATTCGCAGTTGCTGACATGGGGGCGCGGTTTCGGCGCGCGCGCCGGATTGCTGCCGCAAGTGATGGAAATACTCTTCAAAGACCCTGCAGTGGCCGAAGCCTTCCTCTCTTACGGCATAGATTTCATCGCCGGCGAGAAGGAGAAGGGCTACCGCGTGGTAAACCTCAGGACCGGCGCGGTCGAGACCGGGGTGGACGCTCTGCGTTTGATTCAAACCGACCCGCGACTGCTCGGAGCCTTCGTAAAAATCGCCGAGGACCCTCGTTACAGTCAGCAGGTCGCCGACGCGCAATGGGAGATCGTGGCTAAAAACGCCGGCGCCGTGCCGCCATACGCCGCGAGTTGGGACGACCGCTGGATCGCGCTCGTATCGCATATCAGCCACTGGTGGCCCACCGCCGGGTGGCGAGGCAAAGAGAAGGTCGCGAGCTACTCCGGCGTCAGGACAATCAAGGAGCTGTTGATACGCTTCGGGCGCAAGGCCGCCGCATCAAATTCCAGCGAAGCTCCCGGCGGCGCCATGATCGTCGCCAACGCAGACACGATCACCAATTTCAAAAGCTGGGGCGACGGCGTCGCCTGGCAGGCGATATCGTCTGTCTCAGGTTATCCGATCCCCTTCACCGGCAAACAACTCACCGATCCGAAAAACACTCAGTTCCGCGACCTCCTCTGCATTCTGGCGCCTGGAGGAGCCTCCTATTATTTCTTCGATTTCCTGCCGACAGTGAAGCCTCTCCCGCCGGGCGCAAAGGCCACGTTCATCCTGCGCCCGGACGATCTGTTCGTGATGGTCATGAAAGACCTCCCGATGAGCGATTTGCTCAACAGCCTCGCCGGTCTCGAAGTCGAAGAGTTGCAGGCCCGGCTGAACGAATACGACCGGCGCCCGAATTACGTGGCGGCGTACGGCGCTCGCCCGCGAATAGCCATGAAGGCCGCATTGCTGGCGCTGCCCGAAACACAGGCCACGGCGGAGCGGAAGCGGAAGCTGCTCGAAGACCCCGACTACAGAGGTTTGAGCGCCGGCGAGCAAGGCGATCTCAAAGTTTTTCTCGGTTTGCAATAAAGAAAGGATCAGAAATGAAAAATCCGAAAAGCATTACAGTCATTCTGACTGCCGCGTCGCTGCTGGCCACGTGCTTGCACGTCAAGACGGCGCCGGCCGCGGCGGCTCCAGCCGCGCAGGCGAAAGCTGCGCAGGCGAAGCCGGCGACCCCGCCCAAGGCATCGGGGATGGGCGGGGCCGCCGGCGCGACGGACAAAGCGCCGGTCGCCTTAACGCTGGTTTTATCATCATCCGCGCCGACGGGGTTGAAAGTCTCACTCGAGCCGAAAGTCATCGAAAGAGGCTCGCCATGTCTGTTCACGGTCACGACCACGGAAGCCCTTTCGGCGCTGGGCGGCGAGACGATGGGAAAGAAGGTTTTCTTCAACCCCGACCAGTCGCGTAAGACGTGGTACGGGCTGGCCGGCGTCGCCCTGGAATCTCGGCTCGGCGCCCAAACCATTACGTTGAAAGGGAGCGACGCGAGCGGGCGCCACGTAACCTTCAGCGCCAAGTTCGAAGTCGAGGCCAGAAAAGCGAACCTCCGTGTGCCGCCTGAATTCACCGACCCCGATGATGAAGAGAGGGCGCGCATAGCCCGCGAAGCGCTACTCAAACGCGAGGTCTTCAAAACGCTCTCCAACGACGCCTTGTGGAACGGCTCGTTCTTGCGCCCCGTGGACGCGGGCATACGGTTGACCGCCGCTTTCGCCGGGACGAGAAGGTTCAATAGCGGCCCGGTGAAAACGCATCGGGGCGCCGATTTCGGAGCCCCGCAAGGAACCCCGATCAAAGCCATGAACAGCGGGCGGGTGATTCTGGCCAGAAACCTTTTCTATGACGGCAATCTCGTCACGATAGATCACGGCCAGGGGTTGCTTTCACTCTACCTCCATCTTTCGAAGATGGAGGTGAATGTAGGCGATGTGGTCAAAGCGGGACAAACGATCGGAAGGAGTGGCAGCACCGGCAGGGCTTCGGGTCCACATCTGCACCTCCAGGTCAAATGGGCCGGGACCGATATCGACCCGATGGATTTGATGGCGCTGAAGCTGCCGTCAAATCTTGCAAAGAGTAATTGAACAAAAAGGAGCGTTAGTGATGACGCCCTGAAACAATGAGAAGCGCAGTTTGTAGTCCCGCCTTTAGGCGGAAGCATTTGGCGTCACGGAACTGATCTGCGTCCGGCGCTTCCGCCTAAAGGCTGGACTACGAACCGATGGAGAAATCCAATGGAACGGATCAAGAAAGCGATAAATCGAATGCTTGATTGCGCCAAAGTCGGCGCGTTGTTGTTCTTTTGTTTGTGTCCCGCGAACGCGCAGAGTGGATCAAAGGCCGCCCCGCCCAAAGCCCCTGGCGCGACCCCGAAGAAGTTCGCGCTGGTCATCGGAATTGACAAATACGAAATCGCCCCGTTGTTCGGGTGCGTAAAAGACGCGGAGAAGTTTCGTGACGCGTTGGTCAACTACGGCGGCGTCCGGCGAGAGGACATTGAGATGTTGACCGACAAGGCGGCGACCTACAAAGCGATCCTCGGCGCGCTGGAAGAGCGGATCGAGAAGGCGCAGCGGGGCGACCTGTTCGTCTTCTACTTTTCAGGCCACGGCACGCTATTTCCGGATGAAGAGTCCGCTGATCTCGACGAGAAGACCGAAATCGAGCCGCCCAATCTGATTCCGGGGAAGTATGACGGCGCGATCTGTCCGATTGACGTCGATTCCGAGACCAACAGCAGCGGCAAGCCGTGGGAGAACCTGCTGCTCGACGACACGCTCGCCCGGCAATTCTCGCGCTTCGCGGGCAAAGGGTGCATGGTCATCTTCATCTCCGACAGTTGCCATTCCGGCGCCCAGGCCAGAGACACGTCCGGCGCAGAAATCATCTCGAAGAAGTTGGACCTCACGAAAGCGCTCCGCAGATTGCGGAACGACGGCGGCGATGACGGTCTGCTCAAACCGGAGCAGATCAAACAAAAGCTGGGAAAGATCCCGCGCCCAGCGATCTCGCGCGAGGTCGAGTCTTACGACTTGCGGGGCCAGTATCTTCTGTTCGCGTCATCGCGCGACATACAGGAATCCGGGGCGACCAAACAGGGGAGCTTCTTCACCAACGCTCTTCTCGACGTCATGCGCGAGCGTCCCAACGCGACCATCAAGGAGACTTACGAAGAGGTCGCGGCCAGGGTTAAAAAGGTCTCGACGGCCAAGGACAGATTACAGGAGCCGCGATTGGACAGCCGCTATTACAAGGGCAGCCTGGGCGTTCCTTTTTTGAGTTTGCCGCAGCCGCCTGAGGAAACCCCGCGCGCCGCTCTGAAAGTCGCCGTCAAGGTGATCAATGAGAAAGGGCAGGCGATCAAGATGGCCACAGTCACGCTCCTCCCGGCGCGCGGTAAGGTCGCCGCGGCGACCGGTTTGTCATCAGCCACCGGCGTCTTCGAAACAAAGAGCCCGCTCAAAGCGGGAGACTATCGGCTGCGGGTCGAGCGCGCCGGCTATTTGAAGTTCGAGGATCAGGTCGAGCTTATCGAAGGCGGGCAGAAAAACAAGGCTTCATTTACAGTCAGATTGAAAAGTCTCCTCAAAAAATAGACAGGATTTACAGGATTGCTCAGGATTTTTTTGAATTGATTTCAATCCTGAACAATCCTGAAAATCCTGTCTATTTTCATAGTTTCATGGAGTCGCTTGAAAAAGAGGTCGGCGTTAATTGCTCCCGCTGATTTCACGATAGAGCCACGCCCGCGCCAGGTTCCAATCCCGTTTGACCGTCGCGGGCGAGATCTTGAGGAATCTGGCTGTGTCTTCAATGGTCAGCCCGCCGAAATAGCGCAATTCGACGATTCGGCACTGTTGCGGGTCGCGGGCGTTCAGACTTTCAAGCGCATGATCTAGCGCGATCATATCCACTTCGCTCTTGTGCGCGACGTCGAGCGCCTCGGTGAGCTCGACCTTACGCCAGCCGCCGCCGCGTTTGGCGGCCTGCCGTTGTCGGGCATGGTCGACCAGAATGGTGCGGATCAAATGAGCCGCCAACCCGAAAAATTGAGCGCGATTCTCGAATTGAACGTCCCGCTGTCCCAACATCCGCAGATAGACCTCGTGAACAATCGCCGTCGGCTGGAGGCTGTTATGCGCCCCTCGTCGGCGCAAATAGCCGGCCGCCATACGGCGCAGCTCGTTATAGACCAACGGAATGAGTTGATCGAGCGCCGTCTGGTCGCCCGCGCTCCAGGCCCACAGCAATTCTGATACTTCTTTCTGTAACAAGTCATTCTCCGGGTTACGAAAATCCACTTTGACCGCTCTGGCTTAGATTCTTTCATGCCGGCAGGCTAATATTTCCATATAGTAATCGATCAGGCGGATATTTGGTAACCATTCACTTCCAAGCCCTCCGGGATTCCAATTGATTGCCAAGTATCTGAATAGCAGGCCGCCGTAAGTTCAACTTTATTCGCAACGGAGAAAAAAGTTGACTAGCAGTGACTAAAGCTGTAGCCTTCGCTGGGCCTTAGCTTTTTTCCAATTGGATTTATCGTCAGGTAGCCGAGTCACGTTATGAGTCATCGCCAAATACGATCACAGAACTTTCCAGTTTTCGTTTTTCCTTGGTCATCTTAATCGCGCATCAATGATGCTCGCGGTCGTTCCAAAACAATTTCTTCAGTCGGAAGCGGCAGTCAGCTTCCAATCCGGGGGTAATGATGTTTGGCCAAACATCAGGAGATGGCGCGAAGACCTCTGACGCGCAAAGCCGGAGAGAGAATACCGCCAATCAGGGCGCCACTGGCGACGGGCCTTCTCCTTTCGCCGCCCCTTCCATTTCACTGCCCAAAGGCGGCGGCGCGATCCGGGGCATGGGTGAAAAGTTCACGGCCAATCCAGTCACGGGGACAGGCTCGATGACCGTTCCCATAGCCCTCACTCCAGGTCGTTCGGGCTTTGCGCCGCAACTCACGCTCTCTTACGACTCCGGGTCGGGGAACGGGCCGTTCGGACTAGGCTGGAGCCTTTCGATGCCCGCAATCACGCGGAAGACGGACAAAGGATTGCCGAAGTACGTGGACGCCGAGGAGTCGGACGTCTTCATCCTCTCCGGCTCTGAAGACCTCGCGCCGGCGCTGATTGAACATGACGGCCAATGGGAAGCCGACGCTTTCGAACACCCAGAAGATAGTCCCGTCTGGCGAGTCAAACGCTACCGCCCGCGCGTCGAGAGGCTGTTCGCGCGCATTGAGCGATGGACGAACATCGAAACCGGCGAAACGCACTGGCGCTCAATTTCAAAAGACAACGTCGCCACGCTCTACGGCGCCACGGCCGAAAGCCGCATCGCCGACCCCGCCGACCCGCGTCGCGTGTTCTCGTGGCTGATCTGTTCGAGCTACGACGACAAGGGCAACGCCATCGTCTACCGCTACGTCGCCGAGAATTCGGACGGCGTGGATTTATCACGGGCCAACGAACGTAACCGCTCGCGCTCCGCCAACCGCTATCTGAATCGCGTCATGTATGGCAATCGCACTCCCAATCGCGACGCGGACTGGAAGGCCACCGACCCGCATCTGCTGCCGGAAGAAGATTGGATGTTCGAGCTAGTCTTCGACTACGGCGAGTACGACGCTGACGACCCGAAGCCCGGCGACGCGGGCCAATGGCTCTGCCGTCACGACCCGTTTTCGTCCTATCGCGGCGGCTTCGAGGTCCGCGCGTACCGCCTGTGCCAGCGCGCGCTGATGTTCCATCACTTCGCGAGCGAAAACGGCGTCGGCGAGGATTGTCTGGTCCGCTCGATCGAATTTGCGTATCGCGACGTCAGCGACAACCCCGAAGACCGCGGGAAAGGGCGCCCAGTCGTTTCAGTCATAGCCTCGATCACCCAGAGCGGATACAAGCGCAAAGCCGGCGGAGGCTACCTCAAACGTTCGCTGCCGCCGCTGGAGTTCGAATACAGCGAGGCCGTGATCCACGAAAACGCTCAGGAATTGGATTCCGGCAGCCTGGAGAATCTCCCTTCCGGTCTCGACGCCTCCGGCTATCTATGGATCGACCTGGACGGCGAGGGCGTCTCCGGCATTCTGAGCGAGCAGGCCGGCGCATGGTTCTACAAGCGCAATCTCAGCCCGATCAACGTCAGCAGGCAAAATGGCGTCGTGCGGACGCTGGCGAAGTTCGCGCCAGTCGAACTCGTGGCCGTGAAGCCGAGCGCGGAGACGGCGGGCGGACGGGCGCAATTTATGGACCTGGCCGGCGACGGCCGGCCGGACCTCGTAATATTGGACGGCCTGGCGCCGGGCTTTTTTGAACACGACGACGGCGAGGGCTGGAACACTTTTCGCCCTTTCACTTCGCGGCTGAATTTCGACACGCGCGACCCCAACCTGAAGTTTGTCGACCTGGATGGCGACGGACGCGCGG
>Ga0209382_10013231_pt1 | contig 10146 bp, 6 predicted proteins | sample SoiMetdeltSBSDD5_FD_187599 | JGI IMG/M metagenome (GOLD analysis project Ga0209382, IMG submission 187599) | Bulk soil microbial communities from a Populus tree surrounding site in Tennessee, USA - Soil MetaG P. deltoides SBSDD5 (SPAdes) (version 2) | ecosystem: Environmental > Terrestrial >...
TACATGATGCCGGTGCTCCACGTCGTCTGCCGCTTGAACTTCAACCGGCCACTCAGCAGCACCCGTGCATCGCGGAGTTTCCACTGATCCTCTACGTCGACCTGCTGTTTGCTGACGTCATCCTGAACGAAGTTCACGTAATCGTAGAGATAGCCACCCCCTACACGAATCGTGAAGGCAGGACCTTCGTATTCGTTCCACTTCACGAGACGACGTGGCGATTTCAGGTTGTAGGATTCGAGAGCATCGATTTCGTCATCGATGGGCGGCTGGATCGTCTCGGTGGTCCCGTTCGTCGGCTGCGGTTGCTGGGCTGACGCTGGAGGGGGCAGGGTCATGCCCCCCAGGATTGTCAGCACCAGCACCGCGATTCCAGTGTGTCTCCCCATGGGCTCGTCTGGAGCGGCGCACATCCGCGCTTCAGTACGTCTGAAACAGCGTCTGCAGGTCCGCTGTCTTGCGGCCCGGTTTTAACAACGCCAGCCCGAGAAGAATCCGGGCTTTCTGCGGATTCAGTTCATCCGATGCGACGAACCCGAGCTCGTCGTCATCGAGTTCGACGTTGCGGCCGACCGTGCCGGTCACGACACGCGAGCTGCGCACGACGAACACGCCCTTCTTGACCGCATTGGCGGCGGCCGTGACCGACGCCTTGTTCATGTTGCCGTTGCCGACGCCGGCGATCACGATGCCCTTGGCGCCACTGGCAACGGCGGCGTTAATCAGGTCCGGCGACATGTCCACGCTGGCAAAGATGATGTCCACCCGCGGCATCGTTTTGACGCTGGTGACATCGAACTCCGTCTGCGTCGTGTGCTTCCACGACGGCGAGGTGTAGAAATCGTTCTTCCCGTATGTCGACGTCCCGACGAGTCCGCGGACGGGCGACAAGAAGGTCTGCACCGCGGTCGTGCTCGTCTTGGTCAGCGAGTGCGCGCCATGGATCCAGTCGTTCATCACCACCAGCACGCCACGTCCCTTGGCCTTTGGATCCGCTGCCACGGCCACGCCGTTGTAGAGATTCAACGGACCGTCAGCGCTGACGGCAGTCGAGGGCCGCATCGAGCCGACCATGACGACCGGTTTGTCCGTCTTCACCGTGAGGTTCAGGAAGAACGCCGACTCTTCCAGCGTGTCGGTCCCATGCGTGATCACGACGCCGTCGACATCGGGCGACTTCGCCAGTTCGTTAATCCGCCTGGCCACGTTCAGCAGGATGTCGAAGGACATGTCCTGCGAACCGACGTTCGAGATCTGCTCGCCCTTGATGGTCGCCAGATCGTTGATGCCTGGCACCGCGGCCAGCATGGCGTCGATCGTGACGGCGCCAGACTTGTAGCCGGCCTGCGTTCCACTGGCCGCGGCGCCGGCAATCGTTCCGCCGGTGGCCAGGATCACGACGTTGGGTTTCTTCGCCTGAGCGTGCGCGAACTGCGCGGTCGCCGCGAGGAGGACGACAATTGCTGTCACTGTTCTGCGAAACGTCATCATGATGCGTGCTCTCCTGATCGATGTCGATGGCGACCGGATTGACGGCCTGTCACTTATTTGCCCACCTTGGAGTAGTCACTCCTGTGGAGGTTGGTCAGCTTCGCCGGATCCAGCAGGTCGGCAATCTGCTGTTCGGTAAGGAGCTTGCGCTCGCGAATGATCTCGATGATGCCCTTGCCGCTCTTGTAGGCTTCGTTGGCGAGCTCGGTGGCCTTCTCGTACCCCAGCACCGGGTTGAGCGCGGTTACGATGCCGACGGTGGTTTCCATGTTTCGCTTCAGCACGTTCTCGTTGAGGGTGATCCCGTCGATGCATTTCGTGCGGAACGTGTTCGACGTGGTGAAGAGCAGGTGCTGCGATTCGATCGCGGCCAGCCCCTCGATCGGCTCGTACGCATTCAACTGCAGCTGCCCGGAATGCGCCGCCAGGGTCACGGTGTAGTCGTTCCCCATCACGCGAAACGCGACGAGGTTGACCAGCTCCGGGATGACCGGATTGACCTTGCCGGGCATGATTGACGAGCCCGGCTGCAGGGCGGGCAGGTTGATCTCGGCGAGACCTGCGCGCGGTCCGGACGTCAAGAGAATCAGGTCGTTGGCGATCTTGGAGAGCTTGATGGCGACGCTCTTGAGCGCCGACGAGTAGATGACAAATCCCTGCTGGTCCCATGTCGCCGCCAGCATGTCGTCGGCCATCACGATCGGCTTGCCGGTCAGCTTGGCGAGATGCTCCGCGGTTTTCTGCGCATATCCCTCGGGCGCATTGAGCCCCGTACCGATCGCCGTGGCGCCCATGTTCACGGTATAGAGATACTTCTCGGCTTCCTTGAGGTGAGCGATCTCGCTCTCGATGGAGGCGGCAAACGCGTGGAACTCCTGTCCGACGGTCATCGGCACGGCGTCCTGCAGTTCGGTGCGTCCCATCTTGACGACGTTGATGAACTGCTTCCCTTTGGCGCGGAAGGATGCGGCGAGGTTGTTGAGTTCGGCGACCAGTTTTTCGTTACGCAGGATCAGCGCGATCTTGATCGCCGTCGGGTAGGTATCGTTGGTCGACTGCGACATGTTCAGATCGTCGTGCGGCTCGACGGTCCCGTAGTCGCCCTTCGGTTTCCCGCTGAGTTCGAGGGCCACGTTCGCCAGCACCTCGTTGGCGTTCATGTTCGTCGAGGTACCGGCACCGCCCTGATACCAATCGACGAGGAACTGATCGTGGTATTGGCCCTTGCGAACGGCGTCGACGGCCTTCTCGATCGCGGCGAGCTTCTCTTTCTTCATCGCGCCGACATCAGTGTTCGCACGTGCCGCGGCGAGCTTCACGATGGCGAACGCCTCGACGAAGCCCGGATAGTGATTGATGGCGATGCCCGAGATCTGGAAGTTCTCGAGCGCCCTGGCGGTCTGCACGCCGTAATACGCCTCGGCAGGAACGGCCTTCTCACCCAGGAGGTCCCGTTCCATGCGCGTCGCCCCGGCCTTGGTCCCGGCTGGCCGGGTCGGAGTGACGGCGCTGACGGGCTGCGCACTGACCGGCTGGGCCGACGTGGTCGCCGAGTCCTGAGCCGAGCATGCGCAATTGAGGGCGAGAACGATCGTGAGGCCCGCTCTGCGCGCCGTGCCGTTGCAAGTCACACTTGTATCCACCTTCCTGACGTTTCGACCCCGACGGTGTCGATTCAGTAGGAAGGCAAGATCATCGCCACGACAGTGGCAAGAAATCGGCGGCTATCGTCGTAGCCCCGACGATTTCTCACAGGCGGCCGTGAGCGCTGCCGACGGGTGGTCGCGCCCCGCCGCGACGGCACAGGCGCCGTCGCAACGGATCTCCGCGGCGCGACCATCTCGAGCTACGAGGCCGCTCGGGAAGCGTAGGGATTTGCGTTCAGCGCCTTGACGATGTCCGTAATTGCCCGCTGAGCCCGAATGCTGTTGCCGGCGTCGTCGAGTGGCGGCGAGACGACCGCGATGCCAAACTTGCCTGGCGCCACGGCGATGATGCCGCCGCCGACCCCGCTCTTCGCCGGAAGGCCGGTGTGATACAGCCACTTGCCCGAATCGTCGTACAGGCCAGCCGTGGCCATGACCGCCAGCACGCCCGGAACCTTATCGGGATCCATGACCCGCTTCTTGGTGACCGGGTTCGTGCCGCCGAAGGCCAGTGTGGCCGCCATCGTGGCAAGGTCTTGCGCGTTCACGCCAATGGAGCACTGCCGTGTATAGAGATCGACCGCCTGCTGCCAATTGTCCTTGATGTAACCATAGGCCAACATCAACGCGCCGATCGCCTGATTGCGCTGATTGGTATCGGATTCCGACTTGTAGACGTCCTGCAAGACATTCAGCGACCGTCCGGCGGCGTCGTTGTGGAAGCCGATGATCTTCTTCCACACCGCGTCCGACGAGCCGCCGGTGACCATGCTGGTCGTCGAGATCGCTCCCGGATTAACGAGCGGGTTCATCTCGGGCGCTCCAGTGCCGATCACGCCGCGCACCGCTTCGATGGCGATGATCGAGTTGAAGCGCGCGCCGGTGGCGTCGACGCCAATGCGTTTCTCGATCGACTCGAGTCCCTGCTCCTGGACGACCTGCGCCATCGTGAAGACCTTCGAGATCGACTGAATCGACACTTCAGTCTTGAGGTCGCCCGCGGAAAACACTTTGCCGTCGGCGGTGACCACGGCGATGCCGAACAGATTCGGATCAACCTTGGCGAGGGCCGGAATGTAGTCGGCGTTCTTGCCTTCTTTGAGAGTCCTGTACTTGGCGAACGCGGCATCCACCGCCTTCTGTACGTCACCGCCTGACTGCGCGGTGAGCGACGGGGCGGAGAACAGCAGCGTGCCAATCGCGAGCACGGACACGCCGAGACGAGCCCACACTTTCGGTCCACTCATGACTACCCTCCCAATTTCCACGAGAAGTTGTATTTGAACGAGAACTGCAATTTGTAGCCGTCGCTCTCGAAGCCGTCAGCGAAGTTCACGCGCCGGCCCCACTGAAACTCGGGCCCGAGCATGACGTTCGGCACCGGATAGACCATCACGTTGCCGAGCGCGTAGTGACCGGTCTTGAACGCGTTCGGCGCCTGCGCGTCGCTGTTGTCGATGTCCTGCATCGAGTAACCGATGGTGGTGCTGTACTTCGGACTCCACTGGTGATCGAGGAAGGCGACAAGCCCGATGATCCCGAGGGGCACACCCTCGATCGGTGGCTCGGAGGCGACGGGTGGGATGACGATGGGCCGACTCTCGATGCCGATGTCCACCGGCGAGTCGTTCATGTAGTTCTGGATGCCCTCGCCAAACACGAACTGCAGGCGCACCACGTCGTTCGCAGTCGGCTTGAGGTTCGAGCTCAGGTTGATGCCCCAGCCGGTGGCGTGGCCGCTGAAGTCGAAGAAGTCCGCGTCGTTGGTGTCATCCCAGTTGATGCGGCGCAGCATGCCCGCAACCCTGGCGTATCCCCATCCCGCGTTGTATTTGTAGGCGACCGAGAGGTCGGGCAGCGGAAACCGCGCCTTGATCCCCGAGAGCTCGACACGGTCGGCATAGACGCCCTGGTCGCCGCTTGCGCCGGGCCGCTCGGCGGCCACCCACAGGCTGTGCGTGCTGTCCTGAATCGGAATCCATCGAAACTGCACGTTGCGAAAAAAGACCATCCCGGTCGGGCCCCAGTACTCGACCGAGTTGGGGAACACGTCCGGATCCATGAAGGGACTCCAGGTCTGCCCGGCGCCGAATTGACCGACTTCACCGTAGGCGTGGCGCAGCCGGAACGTCGTCTGCCCTTCGTCGACGCCAGTACCAAACAACTCGAATTCGAACGTCGTCTTCAGGTCGCCCAGCGCTGTGGGTGTCGACGACCGAACGCCCAGGCGGCTCTGCCGGACGCCGGCGAACGTGTTGTGGTCTTCACCGAACTGGTTTTCGAACGAGGGAAGTTTGGTGACCCGCATGGTGTCGGTCCAGTTCGGGTGGATCTGCTTGAAGTCGTGGCCGATGTCGAGCATCGCGAAGCCGTACACTTCGAAGCTCGGCTTCGATTGACTCGGCGCCTGTGCCGCAGACGACGGTTCCGCTTCCGGTGACCCGTCGGTCGCCTGCGCAAACACCGCCGTTGGCGCAACCGCCATCAGCGCGAAAACCATCGGAGCGGCGGCGAGCCACCGCCGGCCGCGGGGTGCGTACACGTTCATCGCGTTCTCTCCTTGACGTTGGCCTTTTCCCATGCCCTCACGCGGCGCCTGGCCTCGTCGAAGAGGCGCTCGTAATTCCCGGTGCGAACCTTTCGGCTCGTCTCGGGCGTGAGCAGACGCCAGATCGGCGCCCACATGTCGTACACGGCGAAGTACGGTGCGGGGCCGCTCGGCGCCACTGTGTCGGTGCCGAACAGGAACCGGTCGGGGTACTTGTTGAGCGCCGCGGCGGTGCGTTGAATCGACTCGGGCGTGGCCACGGCATACTTCGCCACCTCGTCCCACGAGATGTCGAAGGCCACGTGCGAGAGCGACGGATCCTCCAGAATCTCGGTAATCGTCTGGAGGTGTGCTGGGGCGCGCTGGGCCGATTCGGCCGACACTTGAATCGGCTGCACGATGCGGCCCAGCCCGGTGTGTGCCCAGATGATCGTGCTCTTCGGATGCCGCCTGAGCACCGCCTTGGCCTGCGCCAGGTAGACCGGTTCACGGTCGCCCTTGGTGAACGGCATGTCGATGTCGTTGTGCAGGATGACGGCGAGTCCGGCCTCGGCGGCGAAATCGAAAATGCGATCGAGCGCTGGGTTCGTGAGGCTGGCGGTTTCACCAGACACCTTCGCCGAGACGAACTCTTTGTGAATGCTGAATTCGCCGATGCCGGAGAACACGCCAGGGAAGGTCGTGAGCACACGGCGAAGGTGATCGACCGCGTACATGTCGGCCGGATTGAAACCGGTAATCATCGGGTCGAACCGCGCCTGGTCGGCGGCCGACAGCGACCGGTACATCATCGCGATGTACGCGTCGGTGAACGAGTAGTAATAGAGGGGCGCGTCGGACTGCAGATAGTAGGTCGGCGCGTACTCGCCGGAGTTCATATACGACCACTGCTGCTGAAGGGGGATGCCGAAGAGCGTCGAACGGTGCACGCGGCTCCCCATGATTGAGAGGAAGTCGCGAACATCGATCCCTTGTTGAATGTAGTTGGTGAGATGGAAGTGCGAGTCGTTGAAGTCGTCGGCACGCGCGGCGGATTGCGCGCGAACGAGGCTGAGCAGCGACGCGAAGAGGAGCGCGACGGCGCCAAACGCGAACGACAGGCGACGGAGAACGTAATCACCTTTCATAACCGGCTCTCTTGATGCGTCTCCATTCAGAACAGGACTGAGAACGCCGTGGAAAACGTCGTGCCATCCTGACCGGCGGTGTAGTAGCCGAAGGTGCTGCTGACCGGCGAATGGTTCACGTCATTGAGCTGTACGTTGAGCCGGAGATCTCGCGTGTTGAATGGGTAGAAGTTCATGCCAACCAGATACTCGGACGCGTTGCCAAAGCCCGCACCCTTGTCGCCGAAGATTTGTGAGGTCGCGCCGTAGAGCTCGACTTTCTTCGGCAGCGGATAGAACGCGGCCTGAATGTAGTAGCCTCGATCGAGGATCGAGTTGACCGGTAACACACCATCGGCACGGAGGTTGTCGAGCCATCGGTGATAGATCTCGGTCTGCAGAAAGACGCCGCGATATTTCATGCCGGCATCGAACGACAGGATGCGGAAGTCGACCTGATCGATGGTGACGCCAGGCGCCAGCGCACCACGATCGAACACGTTGACACTGTCTGCGAGTCTCAGCGTGGTATTGGTCGTCGCTCCGGTGGTTGTGTCGGTGTACCGCTGCTCACGACTCTGCGTCGTCGAGACCCCGAAGCGCGTGGCGACTCGGTCGTGCCATTCGTAGTCACCATAGCCACCGCGCGGCCCGAACTCTTTCGTCGTCGGCATCCACCACGCCGAGCCGCTGGTCGTGTATCGACGATCGAGTTCTACGGCTGTAACACCGAGCTGGCTGTTGCTGTTGCCGACCATCGCGTTGTACCAAAACCCCGGGAATGGCTCGCCCTGCGCCCAGACACCAGAACCGAAATATGGCCGGAAGAACTCGTCGGCCATCACCCGGTCATGGCCGAGCCAGTACGGATGCGACCCCTGAAGCGAGCGTGTGCCGGGGTTTCCGGAGATGCCGCCGTAGATGCTGAACTTGCGGCTGAACTGATAACCCAGATTGATGAAGATGGCGCGCTGGTCGGTCGCGTTCACCGTCCAGAAGAACACCGTGTAGATCAACTTTGGGTCGGCGAGCCAACCCTTCAGATAGATGATGATGCGGTGGGGAAACACGTCGTTGCGACCGTCTGTCGCATGTACGTTGCCGAGATGGTCGACAAACGTCTGCGAGCCGGGCATCTGATCGATGAATCGCACCAGGCCATAACCACTGATGGCGAGCTCGCCAAAACTGGTGCGCCCCACAAGAAAGCCGTCGCCGGGATCGAATTCACCCCACGTCTCGATGCGCTCCGTGGGCTTGCGGTCCTGCGGTTGCTGCGGTTGCTGCGCGACACTTTGCGCGACGCCCGACCCGACGAGAAACTCGCCGCTGCACCCGTCGAAGACCCACACCTCGTCGGTGTCGTAGCCCCAGTTCTTACCGAGCACGCATTCGGCGCTGCCGGTGCTTTTGGTCAGGACCGCCCCTGATGCGGTGTTGGCCGGACACGACGTCCTGACCGATTGACGTGACTGACATGTGACCATTGCCGTCGTAGGGGCGTTGGCATCCGGACCCGCCGACGTTGCTGTTGATGATGAAGCCTGGGCCCGTTCTTCACCGCGCTGAGCGCTGACAGAAGCACTGCACATAAGGATGGCGACACACATCGCCAAGGAAAGGAAGCGCATGTTCGCCCAGGTAAGGGCAAAACCATGGCCACCCTGTTATGCGACCGGCGTTTTTACGGGATCCCCGCGACGGGACGCGATTTCAGCGGATCATCAACAATGGCCGTCACGAATGGCAGTGATGCGGCTCTCAGGAAATGGTGACCGGAGCCCGGTCTGGTGACGGCAGGAGGTGAACGTACACACGAAGGGACCGGTGTGACCCGGCCCCTTCTTGATTCCTGGTTCCTGGTTCCTGGTTCCTGATCCCGACAACGTTCAGAAGTCGAACGCCCAGCTGAACTTGATGAGCCGCGCGTTGAGGATCTCCGTCGGACGCAGATACGATGCGTACGCTTGGTTCTGCACGATCATGGCGTTCGAGTTGAACGCGTTGTACAGGTCCATGCTGACGACAGTTCGTGTCTGCCCGAACCTCAGGACTTTTCCGATCCGCATATCGAGCTCGTTGCGGCGCTCGGTGAACGTCTCGTTCGGCCGCTCGATGTTGACCACAATGTTCTGCGCGTTCCCCGACAGCGGCCGTCCCAAGGTGGACGATGACCCCAGGATCGCGTTGGTGGCGGTGTACGCGGCGGTCAGCGTCGTCCCGGGCGTGCTGCGGAACGAGCCGGACAGCTGCACATCGATTTTCGGAATGATGTAGATCGCCAGCGCCTTCACGCCGGTGAGCATCGGCTGCTCGCGATGGCAGAAGTCCGCCGGACGCCAGTGCGCCGGCGCATTGGGTGTGCTCGCCGCCGCCGCATCGGCCGCGCTCAGGTTCAGCATCTCGGGAAGCGCTGCGACGATCTCGCAGTTGTCTTCGACCTGCTTGCCGCTGCCCAGCCCACCCTGCAGCGTAAGCCCGTTCTGTAGCCGCGCGTTGACGCTGATGTCGAAGCCGTTCCAGTGATCGATCTGCTTCCCGTATTTATCCGACAGCGTATTCAGGTTCTGAACCTGCCCGAACTTCGTCGGGACGACGTTGTACAGGCCGGTCAATGTTTGACCGCTGGTCGAAAGCCGTGAGTCGGTCGGCACCGTCAGACTGAATTTCGTGAAGTCCTCTGGCGCGAGCAGCAGGTTGTCGGTCACCTGGAAGTTCTTCCAGACGCGGCGGAAGTAGCCCACGTCGAGCGCGACACGCGGGATGATCTCGCGCTGCACACCGACCGAGAACTCCCAGTTCGACGGACGATGGCCCCAGCCGGTGGTCAGGTCTGGGTCGTACAAATCGACGGGGCGGACCGTGCCAAACGAGAGATCCGAGATCTGCCCGCACACATCGGAACCAAAGCCGTTCTGCAGTGGATTCAGTAGATCGCATTGAGGGACGAAGTCGCGGTTGCCGTCGGTCCACGAGCGGTTGACCGACTGCGTGAGCGCCAGCACCGGATTGGGATTGCGGCCGATGCCGTTCAACGTCTGGCCGAGCAAGTACTTGTTGGCCGCCACTTTGATCGCTGTCTTGCCGTCGCCAGTAACGTCGTAAACCAGACCCGTGCGATAGGTGATGTCTTTCCAGTTCAGGTTCTCGGTCTCTGGGTACGTGATGTTGCGGTTCGGCACGAGCGGCGCCGGCCCCACCGTCTGCTCGGGAAAGCTCGTCTGAAGCTCATCGAACCGCAGCGCCAGATTCAGCGTGATCCGATCCATCGTCCAGCGATCCTGGGCGAAGATGCCGAGATCGTTGTCCATGTTCGAAATCGCCGTGTACGGCCGGTTCATCATCGTGATCTGGT
>Ga0209382_10013232_pt1 | contig 10146 bp, 9 predicted proteins | sample SoiMetdeltSBSDD5_FD_187599 | JGI IMG/M metagenome (GOLD analysis project Ga0209382, IMG submission 187599) | Bulk soil microbial communities from a Populus tree surrounding site in Tennessee, USA - Soil MetaG P. deltoides SBSDD5 (SPAdes) (version 2) | ecosystem: Environmental > Terrestrial >...
TATTTTAGTCAATTAGCACAGCAATATCTGTATCCTACCATACAAATGTTTTTTACTTATTCAAACAGAATAATAATAATCATTCATCCTGGCTTCATTATGACTTGAATTTCCAATTAAAATACCTCAGTTACTAACTTTAACAATTAATTCATCTCAAATTATTAAACCAAGCTGAAAACTGCTCCATTCTTGTCATAGTCTTCTTTCCCCTTACTCCAAAGGCTATGACTTTTTATTTTTACTTAACTACTGTTGGGAGCTGATTTAATAAATAATAACTGTAGAGTGGTGGAAAGAGCCGGCAATTGACACATTATTTCTTATAGCAAAGTGAGGGTGGTAGCAATAATAATAAGTTGTAAAATAGTTTAAATATATGAACATATGTTTTTGATTGATCATTTTTAATATGAGAATGTTTATTGCTATAGATTGTAACAATAAAGAAGAAATCTCGAACATACAACAAATGATACTAAATTCTATCCCTAGTATAAATGAGAAGATTCTGAAGGCTGTAGACCCCGGAAACCTCCATTTTACACTTTTTTTCTTTGGTGAAGTGGACGATAAAAGAGTAGAGCAAATTAAAAATAAAATGAATGAGATAACTTTCCAAGGTTTTGATATAATCTATAAACAAATAGGTGCTTTCCCTTCCTTTAAGTTTCCAAAAGTTATCTGGATTGGTTTAGATGAAAAGAGTACCAGGAAATTAATTTCAATCTTTGAATTAGTTAGATTCAAAATGGAACAAATAGGATTTAAACCTGACAAACAATTTAAACCTCATTTGACACTATTTCGCGTGAAAAAACCTATAACAAACATTCAAAATTGTTTAACTAAATATACCGATTTTATTGCAGGTTCAGATAAGATTGATAAGATTCATCTTAAAAAAAGTGAACTTTTTCAATCTGGTCCGGTGTACTCTGATATTATGACAGTATTTGCAAAATAAGCAAGATATAAAATGAAGAATTATAATAGTAAAATTAAGCCTGATGCTAAAAACCTGGAAATTGATATAATAACTGACAAAGTTTTAAAGAAGATTAAGCCATCATTAAGAGATTTCAAAAAATTGAAATCGATAGAAAACAAAATAAAAAATGAGATTTATAGTTATAAAATACCACAGATAGTGGATATCAAAACTGGTGGTTCTTTCGCCAAAGATACAAATCTTAAAAAAGATATGGATATCGATATTTTTATTTTAATTGATAAAAATACAAATGATGGAGATTTTGAAAAAATAGCATTAGATGTTGGTTTCAAATGTTTAAAGAATTATCATCCTATTATTCGATATTCTGAACATCCTTATGTAGAAGGATATGTCTTTCTCAACAATAACAAAGAATATGTAAGATTAAACGTAGTACCATGTTACAAAGTAGAACAAGGTCAATGGAAAAGCTCTGCTGACAGGTCACAATACCATACCGAATATATGAAAAAGATGCTGACATTTGAACAAAAAAATCAAATTAGAATATTAAAAGCCTTTTTAAAAGGAATCGGAATCTATGGCGCAGAACTATCAATTGCTGGATTAAGTGGTTATGTGACTGAAGTACTTGTACTAAAGTATGGAGATTTTAAAAGTGTTATCAAAAATATTGCAATGATGGAAAAGAAAGGTAAAGTAATTTCTATAGATAATACTTCCAATAATAATCTTTTTGAAAAATTTCAAAGTCCTATAATAATAATTGATCCTGTAGATTCAAATCGCAATCTAGGAACAGCCATCTCTTCTGAAAGTCTTTCAAAATTTATATTTAATGCTAGAGCATTTTTAAAAAATCCCTCAATTAAATTTTTTAGTATCAATGGGAAGAAAGATAAGAGAAACTATGAAAAGAATCTGGAAAAGGTCTCGGACCTATTACAATATATTTTAGTTTTAGAATTTAAATATAAAAAGAGAAGTGCTGATATAATTTGGGGTCAGTTAAAAAAATTAACATTGTCTATTGCACGACAGTTAAATGATAAAGAATTTGAAGCAATAAAAAGTCAATGTTATGTTTATAATCCTAATTCTGCCAAAATATTATTTTTATTAAAATTTATTAAACTTCCATCTTTTTTTAAAAAAACTGGGCCAAGTATATTTATGGAAAAAGAGGTGTTTCAATTTGTTGAAAAGAATAAAGAGAAATCATTTATTATATGGATAGGAGAAGATATGAAACTTTTGTGTCTAAAAAAAAGGAATATTATAAATGCAATAGAATTTTTAGAACGATCAATAAGATTTGAGAAAAATAATTTGGGAATTCCCAAGGGCTTACTCAATGATTTAGACCGGGGATTTAAAATATATAAACTAAACAAAAATAAGGTTAAAAATGTCCATTCTCAGAGAATTATTTACGATTTTCTATTAAAAGATATGAGTTTTTTTGAAAGTACCGATTAACTCACCATTAATTTCGCAATTAATTTCATATCCAAAATTAGACATATACGAATATCATAATAGAATGATTGATTTATACAAACTAGGAGTTAAAGATGCCATATTAGAAGGCCCAACTAAAGTATGTGAATTAAATATTTTGGGAAAAGGACATTCAGGGATCGTTTTGAAAGTAAATGCATTTTCTAAAAAAACTATGGCATTAAAAATAAGAAGAGTGGATTCTCGTCGAATGGATTCTTTAACGGAGGTATTTAATCACAAATTAGCTAACCTAGTAGGAATAGGTCCCCAAATTATTGATAATACAAATGATTTGATACTAATGGAATTAATAACTGGAAAAGGAATTTATGAATGGCTTCAGGACCCAACTACTTTTCACCTTTTCACCAGTACAAACATTATAAATATAGTCAATCAGATATTAGAACAGTGTTATAGGCTAGATGTTCTTCATTTAGATCACGGAGAATTAACCAGGATCGATAATCATGTAATGGTTTCTGAAAATAATGACATTTCAATAATAGATTTTGAGAGCGCATCTACTAAAAGAAAGCCATGCAATGTTACATCTGCTACTCAAGCTTTACTTTTAAGTGGCGGTTCAATTTCAAGAAAAATTTGTAAATTTATTAATCTAAAAGATCCTGACCTTTTATTGAATTGTTTAAAAAAATATAAGAAAATAAAAAATAGACAAAATTTTGAGAATGTCATCTCTTTACTAAATGGAAGGAGTTAGATCCAAAACCATATTCTATTATTTTCTAAATAGAAATTAGTATATATTCGAAATTTTCTTATTACAGGATATATTGTATGTTAATCAAAAATGACTGAAAAAAGTGGTTCTGTAGAATCTTCTAACGATACTATTCCATTCCCAACGTTAACAATTTTATACCTGCCTGCAGAAGCCTCAGAAGTTGTAGAAGAAGTTAGCCAAAAGTATTATAACATGACTTCAGAAGATTGTGTTGGCTATTTTCGTGACGGAGTAAAACGAGAATATAAGAAGATTACAATATGGAGCCAGGGAATTGATAGTTTATGGTTTAACGCTGTAATCGCAAGAATAAAAGAAGTTGCCAAGGTAGACCAAGTACCTATTGTATCTGGAGGAATAATGTATTCTATATAGCCAATTAAAAAATATTTTTATGTATTATTTTTTAGCTTGAAACTATATTATTTCATTATGCATAACATAATAAAATTATATATCTGAAGAAATTAGAAAGACATTGGTGGAGAATTTAACAACATCAACAGTATTCAAAATTAAACAGCTGGTAGATAATGGTTCAAACATTACTCTTTCTTTAAGTGAAGATGTAGAATTAGAAACAGTATCTCAACAACAAATGATATTGGAAGCAGTAGATCGAACCGTAACAGATGACGAAGTAAAACAACAAATCAAACCTTTGCTGGAAGCAATTTTAAGATCCCAACCTCAAACTGTTATCAAAACATATCCTAAAACCATCATTCAAATTACAATGCCCAAGAGAAGATATGAAATGATGGGAGAGCCTCAAGTCGGTGAGACTCTGCAAGTAGACATTAAGAAATAATGTTTGTAACTTATTTGATGAATTCCGTAAATCTTAATAGAATAGGTAAATAATATCCAAGAAAAGGTATCTATCATTTAATATCAAAAAAATCATATTACATATTCAATATAAATATAGATTCGGTGCACGAAAAAAAATTTGATATTATTATAATAGGTGGAGGTATCTTGGGAGTATCTCTAGGATATTTTTTAACTTTAAATTCTGATGCAAATATTGTAATACTAGAACGTGAAAAAAATGTTTCCAGTCACACTAGTTCTCGAAACACGGGTAAAGTACACGCACCATTTTTGTATGATCCTATAAAAAAAAAGATTTTTGCGAGAATATCTTTTTTAGGTTATACTATGTGGGAGACATATTCTAAGAGCAAAAGAATCTCATTTAAACAAGATGGAGTTTTAGAAATAGCGAAAGAAGAAAAAGATATCAAAGTTTTAAAAAAGTATATTGAATGGGGGATAAAAAATGGATTAGAAGAAAAGGATATACACTTTTTAAATTATCAAGAAACCAGAGCAATTGAACCAAATATTATATGCCATGGATCAATATATTGTAAAAGAGATGCAAGCGTCAATTATGGTTTACTAACTACTACTTTGAAAAATGATTATCTCTTGGCTGGGGGAAAGTTACTTAATTTGCATGAAGTCATAGGTATTAAAAATAAAAATGATAATTGTATAATTGAAATAGTCACAAAGGATAGAGAGAAAAAAATTATCACTTCAAAATATGTTATTAATACCGCAGGTGGACATTCCCTTGATATTGCACATCAATTAGAAATTGGATTAGAATTTTTTGATTTACATTTTAGGGGCGAGTATTGGAAGGCTCCAGAAGAATATGCAAAACTAACCTCTCATAGTATTTATTCAGTTCCAAAACGATTGAATTTTCCTTTTTTAGATCCGCACTGGATCATAAAAGCAGATGGACATTGTGAAATTGGGCCCAACGCTGTTCCTGTATTTGGACCATATTCATATCATTTACTGGATAATTTAAAAAATTTTCTTCCTAAAACGAGAGAAATTTTTCTTAAGAAGGGGTTGTGGTCGCTTTTTTATAATAGGGAATTTGTATCATTGTTAACTCATGAAATTGCTGGCTCCTTCTCAAAACGGATTATGATTCAAAGAGTAAAACAATTCTTACCAGCTTTAGATCCGAAAAAATTTACTACACGAGGTACTTCTGGGATTAGGTCATTAATAATCAATGATAAAGGCGACTTCATTCCTGATACACTATTGTTAAAGAATTCAATATCTCTTAACATTTTAAACTATAATTCACCAGGAGCAACGGGGGCATTACCTCTTTCTGCAATGATCGTGCACGAATTAATAAATGACAAACTTATAAACAAAGTAACTAAACCTAATCAGTTATGGAATATAGAAGATATTTATTATAAAATCAAATTTTGAATGGGTTTTTTGGTAACAATTAAAAAATTATAATTACTTCATCATTATTCAAATGGTAAAAATAAATCATCAATATCAATATATTATCTTTGTTATGTAATCTAGGTAAATACTCAATTTATAAATAAAAGAGAAAAGAAGGGGTTGTAGTCTAGTTTGGTAGGATACCAGCCTCGGGCGCTGGTGATCGTCGGTTCAAATCCGGCCAACCCCATTCAAAGTTATCGTATTTTTAAACCATAAAATCATATTTCTACAGAATAAAAAATATATATGTATTTTATCTTATACCCAATTTTAATTCCAATCAAAACTAATTGTATTAATACATTCCTCCACAGCACTTAGATTCTTGCCTACAGTTAATATAATTAAATTCAATTTTCAAAAGTTACAGTTTACAAACGATTAAAGAAATCATTACAGTATTTTTTGACAACATACAGTTTTTCATAAAAGCCACGAATGAATTGAACAATGACATAATTTACTATTTATAATAATAATAATATTCCTTAAATTACAAAACCATTTATAATAATTAGGGTATTTATCATCACAAACCATTCTTGAAAACAACAAATCATCTAAAAAAAGTGATGGCACAATTCTATAAAATATGAGAAACAGACTAGTTTTTATTTCTTAAACATTTTAATATTATACTCATTAATTGTAAATCTTCTTTTGCTTCCAAATGGTTTGAAGGCGCTACCAGCCCCATGATAAAATTTAGAAAAAAATTCAACATAAATCAGCCTCGCTCCCTGTATTCCAGGTTCAAAAACTCCAATGATAATATTAAAAATGTGACCTATTAAAAAGATCATAACTCCTAATAGACTATAAGCTATTGAATTATCTAAAGATTTGAGGAAGATAAAATCAATAACATGTGCAAGTATAACTGATGCAAGCAATATTCCTACAATTCTAGTATAAGAAAGTATGTGACTAATTATTGATGGCAATTCCATAAGTGCCCTGACGCCCTCACCATAAAACATCATTCCTATACCTCCAAAGAGTAATGCAAAATAGCCAGCTCCTTGTATATTCTGCATGGGATTTATATTTACATGATTTATCATTGCTAAACCAACAAGAGCAATTCCCCAGCCAAACAATAGCCATCCAATTTTGCTGATTATATGTTTTATCTGACGCTCCCTCATACTGTTAAGTATTCCTAAAATCAGACCAAATGAAACCATACCTAATCCAACGTATCCACTAATTAACAAAAGTTTACGTAAACCAAAAGTTCCAATAGGATTCAATAACGCACCATCAGGTGGCAAGTTTAAACCAAAATTATTCAAAAATGAAAAAAGGTATGCATTTAGATGAAATCCGAAATAGAGGTCAAAACAAAATCCCAATATAATAGCAATTATACAACCTGGAATCATAGCTTTGGCTAACTTTACCATCTGGGAAGGACGTAAAATCGTTTTAGCGAAATTTCGTAAAAATTTGGGCATAATAGTCAAGTTCCGTTTTTTATCTTGCACTCTTCTGATTACCCATAAAGAGACCAGAAGTATTACTAAGCCGTATCCAACATCACCTATCATTAAACCGTAAAATATAGGAAAAATTAAACCGAAAATCAATGTAGGATCAAACTCGTTACCTGACGGTAAAGAGTAGAATCTCACAAACGATTCAAAAACTTTGAATCGTTTGGGATTTGCAAGAAGCGTTGGAGGATTGTCTTTAGTATCTAGTTCATAAAGGATGGTTCCCTTGCTATATCTTTCAAATGCTGTTTTTAGATTTTCAATGTTTGAGCGTGGTATCCATCCTTCTAGTGCAAATGCATCATTGGTAACTCCAAGCTCTTCAATTACTTCGAGTTTTTGGTTTTCTATTTCTAACTCTTCTTCTGCACCTTTCAGAAAGGTATAATTTGATTTTGAAATTTCAGTCAATTGATTATTGATTAGTTTTAATTTCTCATTAAGATCATCATGAAGGTTTTTTTGAAGGTGGATAATATCGAGTGGCTTGCCTTGTAGTTTGGGAACTGTTTCTAAGTGTACACCATATACACTGACTGCTGTAGCAAGGCTATTGGAAGGAAAATTTGGAGGAAGAACAAGCACAAAATATACGAGGTTATCTTTGGTCTGAGAATATAGTATAATAGGTCCCCCATCTGATTCTAATGATTTTTTGAAATCTGGAAACTTTTCTAAAGTGACACGACCAAAGTAAGAGCGGGCAAAGGATAAATGCAAAAGTTTTAGATCTTCTGGAAAGAATGAAAATTCTTCCAAAAGCTTTAAATTGTTTTGTGTCTCGTTTATTTGTGTTAAGATTTCTTCCTTTTGTCGTTCAAGTAAAGCAATACTTTTATCAATATCCAACGACTTGAGTGTTTGAATAAGTTCTCCAATTGAAGAAAATTTAGATTTCTCCATTACTGGGAAAGGGGGGAGAGAATTAAGAAGTCCTCTAATTCGCAATAACTGATCGGAAATTTCTCTGTGTAAATCAGTTTCTTGTTCTTTCATTAAAAATGAATCTGCTTGTTTTGAAAGAGGTTCTAATTGAATGACATTCATTTCATGTATAATAGATATAATTTGAGGTCTGTATTTTTTTAGTCCAATAAGTGCTATTTTAACCATTGCAGCCGGTTTCAGAATTGTACTCATCCTAGTATTACATCCTTTACATTCCAGATAGAAATATTTCTATTATTTTTTCTATTGTCTGTGGATCGAGTTGAATGGATATATTTTGTGCCTTTTTCTCTGCTTCTGCCATAATCTTATCAGCTTCTTTTGAAGCATCAAAACGACTCTCTTGAATACTTTTTTCTACTAATGTTTCTCCCTGATCTTTAGATGCAGTAAATGAATCTTCTAGGTCCTTCTGCAAAGTATTAATTTTTTCTTCAATTAATTTTCTATGTGTTTCAATTTCTAGCTGGACTTTATCCTCTACTTCTTTGATTCGTTTTAGAGATTGGAGATACTCTTCTTGCGTATTAGACATATATTAAATCATCCTAGAAAATATTTTCCTATAAATGAAATTAAAATTATTGTAGCAAGGATGTTTCCAATCTTGAATGCTCTAGATATTAAATAAAATTTTTTTTGCTGGGAATTTACAAAATCTCTTTTATTATTATTATTATTTTTATACATTAATCTCTACTTCAGCCTCCTTAGTTATTTCATGTTCCCTTTCTCCCATCTTTCTCTTTACAGTTTTTAACATTATGAAAGTATCTCGTTCCATTTCATCAAGTCGAAATGTAATAAATTTCACTGCAGATACCAATTTAGGGATAAAAACATTTTCTATTGCATTAGACTTACGCTTGGTCCTTTCAATCTCATAAAGAAGTTTTCTTAATGTTGTCTCTTTCTCTGCAATCTCTAATACAGTATTATGAATTTTTTGGAAAATTCTTATAGACTCGTTTATAGATGTAGGAAGCTCTAGTATATGCTCAGCAAGTAATTCTCGTTGACCACCTACGATCTTTGGAATATGTACTCCCATAATACTCTTTGACATCACTTGCAAATTTGCCATTTGGGACATTTTCATTGCTTCGTTCTCAAGTCGCATGGAACCAGCGAGCATTTCAGCAAGTCTTATTGTTTCGTACCCCTTCAACAATTCAGATTGTAATGTTCCTCTGAGAGCTGCAGCTGTCTTGCTGGTATTAAAAAATTCTAGGATTAAGGCTTGACGTTTAAGTTTTAAAAGTTTTAGACCTTTTCTTGCTATAACAATCCTACGCTTGGTACGTATATACTCAAGGCGAGTTGGTCGAATATCAGTTGCTAATGTCATACCTTTTATCTATTCACGCTCCACGTTCTGTTTCTTTATCAACTCGCTTTCTATACTTTATTATAAATTCAGACTTTATACGCTTCATTTCTGATTCAGGCAGGTTGCTTAACAGTTCCCACCCTATATCTAGAGTATGTTCAATTGATCTATTTTCATCTATCCCTTGATTAACGAATTTTCGTTCAAAATTATTGGCGATTTTAAGAAATTTTCTATCTGTCTCACTTAACGCCTCCTCTCCTACAATTGCCGACAATGCTCTTGCATCTTTACCCTGGGCATAAGTGGCATAGAGCTGGTCAGCTAGGTTTCTATGATCTTCTCTAGTTCGACCATTTCCAATACCTTGATTCATTAGACGCGATAGACTTGTAAGGACATCAACAGGCGGTTGAATATTCAGTCTGTTTAGTTCCCTGCTTAGTACAATTTGACCTTCTGTAATATATCCTGTAAGATCTGGAATAGGATGGGTAATATCATCTGCAGGCATGGCAAGGATAGGAATTTGTGTAACAGACCCTTTTCTTCCTTTTATCTTACCTGCTCTCTCATAAATTGATGCTAAATCTGTATACATGTAACCTGGGTATCCTCGTCTTCCTGGTACTTCCTCACGGGCTGCTGAAATTTCTCTTAAAGCTTCACAATAATTGGTCATGTCAGTCAATATTACTAAAACATGCATCTCTCGTTCATAAGCCAGAAATTCAGCTGTTGTTAATGCTAGTCGAGGAGTCAGTATACGTTCCATAGAGGGATCAGACGATAAATTTAGAAAAAGAACACTTCTACCAAGCGCACCGCTTTCCTCGAATTGTTTGATAAAGAAATTTGCCTCCTCGCTGGTAATACCCAT
>Ga0209382_10013235_pt1 | contig 10144 bp, 7 predicted proteins | sample SoiMetdeltSBSDD5_FD_187599 | JGI IMG/M metagenome (GOLD analysis project Ga0209382, IMG submission 187599) | Bulk soil microbial communities from a Populus tree surrounding site in Tennessee, USA - Soil MetaG P. deltoides SBSDD5 (SPAdes) (version 2) | ecosystem: Environmental > Terrestrial >...
GACATCAAGGCAGGACGGCATTATATGCATCCTAGTGGAATAAGGATCGGTGTTTCAGAAATAACCAGATTAGGAATGAAGGAAAGCGAAATGATTGAAATCGCCAGTTTAATAAAACGTGTAGTAGCAGACATGCAGGATTCTCATATAGTAGCAAAAGACGTTATCGACTTTAGAAAACAATTCCAAAAAGTGGGGTATGCATTTGATAATGCAATCGGTGCTTATGAGTACATAAATCTGGTTTCTGGCAGAAACTAGTAGACATACTCATATAGATGGTCCTATAAAGGATAAGGTTTTCGATATTAGACTCACAGGATATCGTTTGGCATCAATGTTTCATGGTAAAATCACTATTCGGACAAAAAGTGATAGCTATTTGTAGATTGTATTTGTCTTGTCAAGTTCAGATGGATAATTTTAAAATATATATTTTATTGCACGCTATAATCTTATCTCTCATTTTTGTTATACTTTTCCTTATAGAAAAATTAATTTATTTAATTGAGAACTGCTGGGATCTAGAACATGTATTAAGCGTACTATGACACAATTTAATATGTATTAATTTTTTTCCACATCATTGTGTAGACAAAACCAATTAACTCATAAATTCGACCAAAGTCGACTGTTCTTTCTTTTGCTCCTTGAAAATTAACTTTAATTCCATTGTCAGAGATTCAACTCTGCTTCGTAAATAATCATTGACTTTGAATCTATTGCATAGATCCAATGCGATATCAATGTACTTTTCAACAGAACCTCTAGTGACTGTTTGCAAAAGTTCATTTTCGCATCCAATACACTTACCCATAATGGGCATTCTACGATACTTTTCTCCACACTTACTACATCTAAAAGATTGTGAAGAATATGAACGCATATTACCCATAATATCGGGTAAAATGTGGGTCATAAGCACCATGGATACCACTTCGTCAGGATCCACCGCATTGATTAATTTTGCAGTAGATATCTGCATATCCAATTTTTCCTCCATGGTATTGAGTCTTGAATATGCACTTCGCTTGCCATTAGTTGTTAGCAAACCTGTAGAATGTGTGAATGCATAGCCGAAAAATTGATTTTCAGTTTCAATCCTATTTTTAACGAGTTCTATTTTGGCGACTAAGCTTCCCGCTTTGAGCTGCTTCCAAGTTGATTCATAAAATTCTAGTGGATAAACATGAACTACATCAATATTATGAGCCTGTCTTTGCACTTCATAGGGTAATACTACTGGCTGAATCAATAATGGAGCATCCATAAGTCCTCCAATTTTATCTGGCAAAAAACCATAGGCAAAATTTATGAATGCATCCATTAGTAGAATTATAGAATCTGCATCACCATCACAATCTCTGCGTTTTGCAGAATGCCATATAGGAGATGCAAGACAGACTTGCGAATCTGTAAAACCCATAATTCTCCCTATAATACCCACAGACGTATGTGGTGCCAGTCCAACTATTAGATGTCCTACAAGGTCTTCTATTGAGGATGCATTATAGAAAGGTTCTAATCCATATAATTTTACAAGCTCCTCATCGATAAACTTGGCAACATTAAGTAAATGTTTAGCGGCATCTAAAGGTATTATTACATCCTGCATCAACAGTTCTACCAGCTGATCGGCAGACGTCAGTTCCATACCAAGATAATCTCTATTATAACCCAATTCTCTTAATTTCTCTATACTTGTCATTGCCCATTGGGGCTTGAAATGAGTAAGGGGTTCATTGGTAGCATCGAATCTGATGGTACCATCCTTGAAAACATACAGACTATATTTTTGTCTTAGAATCCCTTTTTCTAATGGCTCTGCTGCTTTGTCCTTGCTCATAAGGGTCTTGACGCCCTTAAATGGCTCAGTAGCGTTGATGTCAAGTTTTTGATGGGCTTTTTCAAGTACTGCTTGTAATGGATAACTAATTGGCGAGTAAGTTTTACCCTCTTTACCACATCTACGGCATTGTTTGTTATTAACGTCGTCACCAATTTCATCTTTACAAATTATACACAAATTGCGCAAAGGAGTCAGATCTCCACAATTACGACAATGCGTTCCTACAGAAGGAAGGTTGCAATTAGTGCAAAACCTATTTGCAAGCTCAGTAAAAAATGATTCGTCCTTAGCTGCCTTCAATATATCTCGTGTGACACCCCCCCTTGAGCCAATAGGAAATAATACATGAACAGGTGGTTTCATTTTACGTTCTGCAGCCTTTTCAGGGCGTCCAACTCTTACTGCGATCGATGAAGCAAACTTTGGCTTGATCTCTATGCCAGAGGTTTTCGAAATATATTCAATGGCATCTTTTGCTTTAATACCCGTCTCTTGAAATTCAGGTAACAATGCATTTGTTGTTTCTGCTCCTTGTTCAAGAACCAACAATTTGGATAAAGAATACGCTTGGTTAAGATTGTCAAGTTTAATAATCTTATTTTCGTTTGCTAGTGAATGAATAACACCTAATCGTTCTAAAATGTCTTTTAATCTTGGGTCATCATTAAGTAAACAGGAAGGAGAAGCTGTACTATTGGCATCAACGCTGTTAAGTGAAGGATAGCTTTGCTGATATTCAGCAAATTTTTTCTTTAGCAATAATATCTCATCCATAGTAATTGAATCCCAGTAGAAGGAATATTTTGGATGAAGCGGGATGTTTAGCCATTTAGTAATTATAAATGCTTCATCAACTGTTGGAAATGTTATGAAAGGTTCATTTGATAATTGAATTAATCTATCGCCAGTTACATTTTCTGAAAGCTGAGTCAGAGAGGATAGAGGCAACGTCAATAATTTTGAACGCAACTGTAAAGCCCATACTTCCTCTACATAACTGGTAGGAGGTAGATGAGCATTATTTTCGAGAAAATCACCATAGCTTATTAAAATATCACCTAGGTAAAGTATTTTTTCAATTCTCGATTGCATTCTTATAGCCTGTTCTATTGTTGATATCTGTAATACACTTCCGTCATAAAGCCTGACAATTGGAGGCTCAATATTATCTACAAGTGCAATAGTTGATGCCTTTCCGGGCATGTCCATCTTAATTTGTGTTCCCACTACAATGGCATCGTTTAGCAATATAGGTATAGCCGGATGAATTCCAACTGTTGCAAATCCTGTATTATAACATCGACCATACCTTAACCTGAATCCTCCAATTTTCTTTGTCATCGAAAGCACAGGTCTACCGGTAATGACTTCAGACATCCTGTGATGTACAGCATCATCATCGCCTGTCTGAACTGCTCCTTTGAGCTCCTTGAGCCATTCCCATCCATCTAGCTTTAATGTTTCAACAAGATTAAGCAACTTTCTACTTCTACCTATTAAACCATCATTCATCACTCTCAGTGCTCCACCACGTACTCTATTAGTGGAAATCCTCTTCATCTCTCTATGACCAGCAACCTCAACTGGATCTGTGTCCATACCATCGAGCTCTACTGGTAAATTCATTATGCATTTAATCACATCCTCATCCAATACTTTAAACTGAAAATTTCCAACTTCCCGTTCGTATATTCTTAGCTCTTCAATGAATCTTCCTGTTTCATCATCATATGAATTTGCAATGTATTTAGCCACACCGACTACTCTTCTCGCATGATCTGCTATTAACATTGTAAGTGCCGCCTCAGTTCCTCCCGCGGATCTTATAGGACCGGCAAAGGATATCGAAAGATATTGAGTACCGTCGACATTATTCTTTAATCTCACATCAGCAATTCCTTGAAGAGGAGCAACTGTTACGCCTTCAGTGACGATAGCCAGACTTACACGAACAGCATTATTTAATCTGGTTTGTATATCGCCAGTACCATATTCTCCGATAGCAATCTCCTCAGCAATTTTAAGGGCAGCTTTTTCTTTAGTAGTATGTGAAAGCAGAGTGCGCAATCTGTCTGCAATATCAATATTATGCATTTTTGCAACTCTGTCTGCCAGATCATAGGCAATTTTTGGTTCTACAATGTCCGAAATATCGAGTCCTAATTTACGCGCTTTGGTGGCCAACTCAAAGCTACTTTGTACTGTCTTTAAAATGCCATGATGATACTTTGAATAATACTGTGGCATGGGTATTCCATTTAAACAAGCTTCTGCATCATCCATCATTGTCATTAAACACATTACCTCCGTATTGCACTGATAATGGAAGACAATATATTTTCCCACTTTCCCTCTTTTTCAATAATTGTACCGATTACAATAATATCGGCACCAGCATCAGCTATTTCCTTTGCAGTTTGGGCTGTACGAATACCTCCACCTATAATTAAGATTCCTTCATAGTATTTTCTTACGCTGGAGATCATTTGAGGAGAAACATGCCGAATAGAACCTGAGCCTGCTTCTAAGTACAAAAATCTCATGCCTAGATATTGTGCTGCCAAAGAGTACATGACAGCAATTCCTGATTTATCAAATGGGATTCCGCGAGCTTGGCCCATAAACCAAACAGTAGTACCTTCACCAATAATTAGATATCCAGTGGGCAACGGCTCAATTCCATATTTTTTTACTGCAAGAGCACCCAAGGCTTGCGCCTCGGTAATAAAATAAGGACTTTCAGAATTAAGCAAGGAACTGAATAAAATGGCGTCAGCCTTAGGTGATACGCCGGTAACATTCCCAGGAAACAATATGACAGGAATTTTAATTAATGATTTAATATGTGAAACTATTTCGCTGAGTTCAAGCTGATCAATTACAGAGGATCCGCCTACTAAAACAGCAGGAGCACCTAAACTTTCAGCTTTTTTAGCAACTGAACCTGTATCCAACTGATTTTCAGAATCTATTAGTGGAAAGCACAATGTGCCATATTTTTTAATTTCACTTCGAATATAATCCTCTACCCTACTGTGCATACAGCTTCTGAAATATTTATAGTTCTATATATCATTGCTATCAATGTGTATAATATAATCTCCCTTTACAATTCACTATTGATTTATGACATGGAAAGCGATTATTTTATTGCTATCACAATAAAACCTATCGATATGATAATATAAGCAATTAGTCTTTCTTGACTATTGATATTTTGTTATTGCTACAAGCATACTAGCAATAATATTTACATTACAGTGTTATTGATCAATCTTACTCTTATCACTCGTTGTGGCTTACATAATATTCACGACACATAGAACTTTGGTTGTTTTAGACCTGAAGATGAATAAGTCTCAACAACCTATACCATTTTTACTAATGTTGTAGAATTTTCTATTTATAACTCCTATTACCTCCTTGCTTGAGGTAATTAAATAATAAGAATTTTATTGATCAGCAATACAGATCTGTATAGCTATATGAGTGTTGAAGAAATACATTTCAATATAATCTATAAGGATATTCTTGCAAATTCTTTATTTACAGATAGACAAATGTGCATTATTTATGAGTCTCTGGTTAAGAGAAAAAACGTGGATGGCATAAGCCGAGGAGCATATTATAGACAACTAAAGCAATGCCGACACAAAATTGTTGGTATTCTATATAGCATATTACTGTTACAATCCATTGGAGCGATCGATCACCAATCGCTTTCTATTCTTCAAAGACTATCTGAGAGCTTCAGTGTGATGTCTAAAGAAGGTCAGAGTGATGTCACAAGTACAAAACAGATGGAGAATGTGATATTTATTCTCAAAAACACGTTAAATAAAATGTGCAATGTGTGAATATTTTTTTATAATAACATAAATCACGGGTTGTTGATATCAATGTGATATTATGATGGAATTATCCCTGGTCAACTGGGATTATGTGATATCTATAGTGATTTCTTTTAGTATTGCTGCACTTTTCACGATTTTATATAATAAAGACAGGTATCAGCATAGATCGAAAGTAGATACTAAGGAGCCTTTAATAGAGACAATTGTAGCTGAATATTCCCGTAGATTAAAATATATCGAGAACACAGTAGTTGAATTAAATATAAGGATTGATAGATTAGAATCACACAAGGTGGCTGGTGATACTCCTACTGAATCTCACACAGATTACTTTACATCACAACGAAAATCACAAATACCTCAAGAATATATCACAGATATACCATCGCAACGCACGGGTCAAGCCCTCGGATCCGCAGTGCCTACTATCGAGGAAAACAGCGCGCTAGATGTACAAAATAGCACCATGGAATACATATTGAAGCTATTAAGTGAAAGACCCAGAAGTTCACGGGAGATACAATCTTCAATAGGAAGGACACGAGAACACACGTCTCGCCTTATGAAGAAACTATATGAGGCGCACCTGGTAGATAGACAAAGCAATAGTAGACCCTACAAATACGCAATCACGCACTCAGGTAGTATAAAGATAAATATACAGTCTGAAAAAGAGAATAACATGCACAATATGATAAACATTCAGCCTCCGCTGCAGCAAAATAATTCAGAATACCAATGATAGAAACAAAAGTCATTGAAATGAAATAACATGTTGCGATAAGGTCTAGCGATTTTCTTGTGTTAAGTGGTTATTTTTAGATATTACACCTACAAGTCAAGTCTCTCATTTTTGATTGAGGTTCTTTCTGTCTTTAGTTATAGTCGTAGGAAATTAACTGTTAACAACTTAACACTTAACTCAACGATACATAAATCTTGATAACAAATTGCTTCATTCCTTACTTGTAGAGATGAATCAATCATCCATGTTAATTGCATTTTGTTAATAATCTTATTATACTGCAAAGTCAGTTTTTATTTCCACTGGAAATAAAGGGGTATGATTTGACGATGTTAACATTGTTAATATGCATATTAACGCTCCACTGGAAATAAAGGGGTCCTATTTTGCCTTCTTTGCTTTTTTGTTCGAGATTTGTTAACAGGTTGTTAACTTTGAGAAGCATGCGCACCACCCCATAATTTCTATTGTAGGTGATGTTTTACAGCACTAATGTTTGGTTTCAAGTAATTTGTTTTGTTTATCAACATTTATTGATTTTGCTGTTTAAAAACTAAATTACACCTCATTTTTAGTTATAGTTTAGAATGTTGGATAGGAAAGATAGGGGTGTGTGTCTGTTTCAACCGTTTATTGGTGAATCATTTTGAGTGACGATTTACTAGATAGTATATTTGAAAGGGCTACAACAGGAAAAACACTGGTTAAAAACCGGCGTACACTCACAATAGATTATGTGCCTGAAACGCTTCCATTTAGAAATGATGAAACTAAATCAATTGCACAAACACTGTCTGTAGTTTTAAGAGGTGCAAGACCATCTAATTTGTTACTTTTTGGTAAACCTGGTACAGGAAAAACAGCAGTGGCTAAAAATGTAATTGAACGCTTACGTAAAAAAGCAAAGGATGTTGGAATAAACGTAATAGTACCATTTATCAACGCAAAAACTGCAAATACAGCATACAAGGTTCTTTATGAAATTGCCGAGGACATGGGAATTAATAAAGCAGAAAAAAGATTACAAGTGCATTTTACTGGTCTATCAATTGGTGAAGCTACGGATAGAATTCTTGATTTTATTCAAAGTAAAAAATTTCATGTTGTATTGGTAATGGATGAAATCGATTCGCTAGTGGATAAAAATGGTGATGATATTCTATACAATTTTACTAGGGCAAATGAGCGGATTTCTGAAGGAGGTTTTATCAGCTTAATTGGTATATCTAATAGCCTTACATTTAAAGATAAACTTGATCCACGTGTTCGAAGCAGTCTAAGTGAAGAAGAGATGGTGTTTAATCCATACACTGTAGAACAATTACAAAAGATCTTAGTCGATAGATCTAAGCTTGCATTTTATGATGATGCCGTGTCAGATGCTGCGATAAATCTATGTGCAGCGATGGCTGGAAAGGAAAATGGTGATGCTAGACGAGCAATTGACTTATTGAGGGTTGCTGCTGAAATTGCAGAAAGAGAAAGGGCATCTAAAGTAGAAGAAAGCCATATTAGGTTAGCTCAAGAAAAAATTGAAAAAGATACAAATTATGAAGTTCTAAAAAATTCAACCACACATACTAAACTCGTGATATTGGCAATAATTAAGTCAAAGAATGGAAATACTGGGGAAGTATATGAAATTTATTCGTCGTTATGTAATCATAGCGAGCAAGAACCACTTACTCAACGCCGTATAACACAAATAATAAGTGAGCTTGATCAGCTTGGTCTGATAACGAGCAATGTAGTAAGTCAGGGACGATATGGCAGATCACAAAGAATTAAAGTTACGGTTTCGACTTTAACCATTAAAGAGGCTTTAAAAGATGACCCATTTCTTTCCACTTTAGATATAATTTAGCTGATTGAAATCCATCTGAAACGGTTGAAGAGTGGCTAGATTAATTAAAATTGCAATGCCTGGAGTTGGAACAATACCAACAGTCTGTTGAAACTTGGTTTGTGCCTGCCATGCGCCTGAATTAACTATTAAAGTTCCTCGATAATTCTGAACATCTATGATATGAACATGTCCTGAATGAAGTATATCTGGAACTTCATTGATTACCATCATATCTTCCTGCTCTGGTGCTATGGGTGTACGCTGTCCATATATTGGTGAAAGATGTCTAGCCTTAAGCAATATTTTCATTGCCTCTGATGGCTTTAAATAAGTTAGGCCTGGAGTTGTTGCAATAATATCATCCAGACTCTGGCCATGATACATTAATACTTTTACACCGTTCAATTCTATTAAACTAGGATTTCCTAGCATGGTGAAATTATCAAGATCATATAATCTCTCGGAATCTTTCCTTGGTAGTGATGGTTGGGGTAGAGCTCTTCTTCCTGGATCATGGTTACCAGGAATTAGGAAAACCTTGATATGCTTTGGTATCCTGGCAAGTAAGTCTATAGCGTGTGTCATCTGCTTGGCGGTGTCCATTTCAAGTAGTTCTTTATCCTGATTAGGAAATATGCCTATCCCATCAATTAAATCTCCACCAATACAAACAAACCGAATCTTACGCACAATTTCATCATTTGTTGACGAAAGCCAATTTAAAAATCTGATAAATTCAGTTTCCAAGAAATATTTACTTCCAACATGAAGATCAGAAATCAAAACTGCATAAGACTCGGACTTTGATTTATTCGAGATATGATCAGGAATATCTGGAGAAGCAAAGTTTTTTATGACAAAACCTTGAATACCCTTCATAGAATTTTCTACTTCTAACATAACCATTTGGTCAAGGGTAATCATTGAAATCTGTTTCTTTAACTCATCACTGACTGCAAGTGCTCTCAATATTCCAGTGTAGTCATCAATTGTTATCTCCAATCCATTCTTCTTTGAATGTTTTGACATCAATAAACCTGCTACAATAGAAGAAGGGTTTCCATTCAAATTATTTTTGCTGTCATTTGTTTTATTTTGTCTTGAATCATTTATTTTTTGTTTAATTGATGAAATTTTTGTAATCCGCTTGCTATCTGGGCGTAATGCTAGAATACGAAGCGATTTTTCAAAACGGCTACGGAATAGTGCAGTATAACCTTCAACTCCTTCACTAGTATTGACATGTAGGGTAGGATCCGAAATCACCTTGTAAGCATTGTCCTTGGAAAAAGAATTATCAAAGCCAGTGGAAGTGTCTATGCCATTAGCGTTAATCACATCTGCATTAATTGGATTAAGATGATTCTTGATATCTTCTACTACAATAAGAGAATTTTTATTTTGTTTGGTTTTCATTTTTATAATGTCCTGGATAATCTTCAAAATGTCCAAATTAAGACCCTTGAGCATAGCAAAAGCGTCAGGATGAACTTGATAGCCATTGCTAGTGGCATAAGATAGTGCACTGGAAACATCTCTTTGCAAAGCCAAGGGGAGATGTTCTCCATATGGCTATCATATTTAATTACATTTCTGTTATTGACAAAACTAATTATATGATGGATATTATTGTCCATATTTGTAAATTGTATTTTAGTGTTAAGCGACGCCTTATGTATTTGGCAATTGGTACACTTGTATTTGTGATTGCTTTTTCTGCTGGCGCAGAGATTAATATGAGTAAGAAGGAAGCAGAAGATCTAAAAGGACAATTGGCTAAACAAATTGTAAATATAGATCAAAATGGGATATTCATTAACAATATCAAAGTTGCGCTTGGAATGTTTATA
>Ga0209382_10013236_pt1 | contig 10143 bp, 7 predicted proteins | sample SoiMetdeltSBSDD5_FD_187599 | JGI IMG/M metagenome (GOLD analysis project Ga0209382, IMG submission 187599) | Bulk soil microbial communities from a Populus tree surrounding site in Tennessee, USA - Soil MetaG P. deltoides SBSDD5 (SPAdes) (version 2) | ecosystem: Environmental > Terrestrial >...
ATCCCCAAGCGCGAGTTCCGCGTGCACGATTCCGGCGGCTCGCTCGGTGGCCCGATCCTGCGCAGCAGGCTGTTCTTCTTCAGCAGCTATCACCTGTTGCGCAACGACCAGACGATCACGTCGCTCCTGACCGTGCCGACGGCGCTCGAGCGCGTCGGCAACTTCAGCCAGACGTTCATTCGCGACGAGAACGGCAACCCGGTGCGCGCGCGGATCTTCGATCCGTTCAGGGCGACGCAGCTGGGCCCCGATCTCTACCAGCGCGCCGAGATTCCGAACGCGATCATCCCGAACCCGGATCCGTTCGCGGTCAGAATGTACGGCTTTTATCCGCTGCCGAACCGGACCCCCGAGGACGCTTTCAACACGAACAATTTCGAGGCGACGACCGTCCAGACCGTGCGTCGGCACAGCTCGAACAACCGCCTCGATTTCAAGTGGAAGAACCACGCGATCTACGGCAGCGGCGGCATCTCCTATGCGGAGATCGTCACACCGCGGGCGTTCGGCTCCGCCCCGTTCAACGACGCTCCGGCGATCCGCGCCGACAAGAACCCGTACGTCCAAATCGGCGACGCCGTCGTCCTGACCCCGTCGCTGGTCGTCGATCTTCGCTACGGGTTGAGCCGGGTGAAGACCGACAACCTCAACGGGAACAAGACGGGGTTCACGGACTATGCGTCGTTCGGCGTCCCGAACAATCTGCTGTCCTTGATGTTCCTTCCCGGCAGCGCGCCGGCGGTCGCGCCGAACGGCTATGGCGGCGGCAACGGCGGGGGCAGCAACTGGTCGGCGCTCTCGGCTGGCACGTTCGGCTCGCAGCGCGAGGGCCAGATGAATCACAGTGTCACGGGCAGCGTGACGAAGACGCGCGGCAGGTGGGTGCACAAGGCCGGCGGGGAGTTCCGCAACCTGCTGTCGAACTATTCCGACCCGGAGCAGGCCTCGGTCGGCATGCCATCGCCGTTCGCTCATCAGGGCGGCAACTTCAACTTCGAGTTCGTGACCGCCAGTGGCGGCGTCGCGAACCAGACGTCCACCAACGCCCAGCGCGGCGTCAACGGAGCGGCAATGCTGCTCGGCACAGGGGTCTGGTGGATCCGTCCCGGCGCGAACGTCGCTCCGGCGTTTTCACAGAAGTACTTCGCGCTCTATTCGCAGAACGACTGGCGCGCGACCTCGAAGCTGACGGTCAACCTTGGCCTGCGCTGGGAAGTGCAACCAGGGCCGAGCGAGCGGTTCGATCGCATGTCGTCGTGGGACCTCACCGCGCAGAATGCCTTCGGCACGGTCGGCGCGATCGCGTTCCCTGGCGTCGACGGCTACAGCCGGAACTTGTGGGACACGACCTACGACAACTGGGGACCACGCGTCGGCGCCGCCTATCAATGGAATGACCGCACCGTGCTGCGGGGCGGATTCGGCGTCACGTATCTGCCGACCAACACCGGCTACTTCTCGAGCCCGGTCGACTACGGCGTGGCGAATTTCGCCGGCGGCGTGCTGCAGCAGGCCTACGGCAGCAATCCGGCGGGCGTGCCGGTGATCCGCTTCTCGGATCCGGCCCCGGTGTCCCCCGCGATCGGCGGTAATCCGGAGGCGCCACAGGTGTACGGCATCGGCGAAGCGAGGTTCGATCGTCATCTGAAGAACGGCCAGGCGCGACAGTGGAACTTCTTCGTCGAGCGCGCGCTCAGCAACAAATGGATGGCATCGATCGGCTACAGCGCGTCGGTCAGCCGCAATCTCCACAACCGGTCGTTCCCGATCCAGAACGTGCAAAGCCTCGATCCGTCGCTCCTCGCGCAGTGGCGCGAGCAGTTCATCGCCAGCAACGGCACCTTGAACCCGGCAACGCAGCTGGTGCAGAACCCGTGGCAACCGGCGACCGGCCCGCTGGTGCCTTATGCGGGCGTTCTCGGACAGCGCACGATTCCCAGGCAGAACACGCTGTTCCCCTACCCGCTGCTCGTGGGCTCGAACGCCGCCATCAACCTCTCGCGCGCGACGGCGGACTACCACGCGATGATTCTGCGCATCAACCGCCGCTTCGGCGACGGCGTCATGCTCGACGCCACCTACACGTGGTCCAAGGAAATCGACAACACCGACACCGTCGAGGACAACCAGGGGTTCAACGCCGGTGCGAGCGCGCGCGGCGGCAATCACAGCCTCTCCGACTTTTCCCTGAACCGTCGTCTCGGCTACAGCGATATCCCGCATCGGCTCGTCGCGTCGTTTCTCTACGAGCTGCCGTTCGGCAAGGGCAAGCCGTTTGGGGCCTCGAATCCCATCGTCAGCGCGGTCGCCGGCGGCTGGCAGCTGGGTGGCTCGGTGGTCTGGCAGACCGGTTTCCCGATCGCGATCACTGGCGCGTCGGATGGCGCGGCATTGCAGCGGCCGGATCGGGTCGAGGGGGTGGACTTGCTGCTGCCCAAGGAGCTGTGGGGCTGGTATGACGGCAATACCCGCGTCACGTTGCCGAGCGGCCGCATCATCACGCCGCCAGCGCGGACGTATCTGAAGTACAACCCCGACGCGTTCGTCGGCCGCATCGTCACGACACCGAACGGACGCGTCGTAGCCGACCAGTTCTGGTACGGCAGCGCCGCCATCACGTTCGATGAGATCCGCACCGACAACCGCTTCAATCTCGATATGAGCATCCGTCGGGAGTTCGCGCTGCCCAGCTCGATGCGACTCGAAGTGGGCGCGGACGCGATGAACATCCTGAACCACACCCAGTTCAACGGGACCTACAACGGCGGGCTCGGGGGTACGGTGACGACCCCGAATCCGTCGCTCGGACTGACGGTGGGTATGGGGAACTCGAACAGCTACGGAACGCGGGGCATGGCCACCTACAACCCGCGGCAGATCATGCTGCGCAGCACGCTGCGCTTCTAGACGTATCCGCAGAAGGCGACGGTCCCTGGGGCCACACTGACGGATCGGGAACTATCGTGGGAGTTGCCGATCCGTCCCCACTGCGGGCACACTTGCAGCGCATGAAGAAGAAAACGACCCTCGAAACGCCATCGATTCAAAGTCTCGGCCGCGGCCTCACGATCCTCGAGGCCGTCGCCGAATCCACCGAGCCTGTGGCGTTGAAACAATTGACCGGGCTGTTGGGGATCGACCGCAGCAGCGTGTTCCGGCTCGCCAACACGCTGCGGCAGCGCCGGTTTCTTGCCAATCCCGCTGGCCGCAAGGAATACATCCTCGGACCGTCGGTCTGGCGCCTGTCGCGCAAATACGGGCGCAGCGTGCTCATCACCCTGTGCCGCGAGCACCTGCGAACCTTGAGCTCGACGACAGGGGAGACGGCGCACCTGGCCGTGCGCGATGGGACCAAGGCGCTCTTCATCGACTGCCACGTTGCCACCGGCCAAGTGCTGACCGTGTCCGGCCAGACCGGCGAACTCGTTCCCCTGCATGCGACCGCGCATGGCAAGGCGCTGCTCGCCGATTTCGATCTCGCGGAGCTGGAAGCGATGTTCGGGGGCACGGCCTTACATGGCCACACCAAGCGCACGACGACGACCGTCGGCGAACTGGCGCGCATCTGCACGCGAACCGCCGCCCGCGGCTATGCCACAGACGATGCCGAGTTCGTCGACGGCTTGCGCTGTGTCGCCGCGCCGATTCGCGATGGCGACGGCGTCGTGGTGGCGTCGATCGGAATATCTGCGCCGGCCAGCCGGTTTCCCAAGGTGCTGTATCCGGTGGTCGGCCGTCAGGTTGCCGACATCGCGAAGGAGATCGGCGCCTCGGTCGGGGTATAGCTTCCTGCTCAGCCACAGAGGTCTGAGGCCTCAAATGCACAATATCGATCGGCGCACCTTTACCAGGACGCTTGCCCTCGGGATTGCCGCCGCGGCGATCCCCGAGGTCCACGCGCAGAAACCTCGCCGGCTCAAGACCGGCCACACCGGCATCACCTGGGGGTTCAGTCCAGCGGATGCGGAGAAGGCCATCGCCGACACCGCCAGCCTTGGTTTTCACGGCTACGAATCATTCGGCAACGTGCTCGAGGCGTGGGAAGCGAAGGGCGGCCTCGACGCGGTGTTGAATGCGAACAAGCTGCCGTTGCGATCCGCCTATTGTCCAGTGAACCTGACGGACTCCGCCCGCCTCAAGGACGAAGTCGCGAAGATCGTCCGCTGGGGGCAGCTGATCAAGAAGTGCGGCGGCAGCGTGGCCGTCATCGGCCCGAACAACGTCAAGCGCCCCGAGTACGATTTTGCCGGCAGCAAGGCCAACATCGTCGGGTCGCTGAACGAGATCGGCAAGGCGCTCGACGGGATCGGCGTGCTCGGCGCGCTGCACCAGCACACCGGCACGTGCGTCGAAACCCGCGATGAAACCTACGCGGTCATGGAAGCGGTCGATACGCGCTACGTGAAGTTCGGTCCCGACGTCGGACAATTGCAGAAGGGCGGCTCGGATCCGGTCAAGGTGGTCAAGGACTTCCTGCCGGTGGTTCGCCACGTGCACATGAAGGACTTCGATGGCGGGTCGCACTACGAGGGCTATTGCCCGCTGGGGAAGGGCAAGGTCGACGTCGCGGCGCTCTGCGATCTGCTGGATGGATCGGGGAACGATCTGATGATCATGGCGGAGCTCGACCCGTCCAAAGGCATGCCGCTCGCGCCGCTCGAGGCGGCGACGATCAACAAACAGACCTTGCAGAAGCTCGGATTCGCGTTTCGAGCCTGACGGCTCGGATGGAGAATGGGAGATGGTTTCCTTCTTCCATCTCCCATCTACCATCTACCATCTTCCATCCGCCTAAGTCGGATACCATCCGCCATTGACGCTGATCGTCTGCCCCGTGATGTAGGCGTTCGACGCCAGCATCACCGCGACGCGCGCGACTTCGTCGACTGCGCCGAACCGGCCGACCGGGATCAGATCGGCGGTGGCGTTTGGATTCGACGTCACCATCTCGGTGTCGATCAATGCCGGGGCGATGGCGTTGACCGTGATGCCCTCGCCGGCCAGCCGGCGGGCGTAGAACCGCGTCATGCCGAGAATCCCCGCCTTCGATGCTGCGTAGTGCGGGCCGACCACGCCGCCGACCTGGGCGGCAATCGACGACAGATTGATGATGCGGCCCCATTGGCGCGCGCGCATGGCCGGCAGCGCTGCCCGCGTGACCAGGAAGCACGACTTGAGATTGATCGTCATCAGATCGTCCCAGTCGCGCTCGGTGATCTCGTCGAAGGGCTGCGGGCGGGTGATGCCGGCGTTGTTGACCAGCACGTCGACGTCGCCGAGCTCGTGGCGCGTGCGGTCGAGGAGCTGGTCGACCTGAGCCGCATCGGAAACGTCCGCCTGGATCGCAACCGCCCGGCGCCCGGTCGCGCGTATCGCCGCGGCGACGGCCTCCGCCTTGTCGGCAGCCGCGCGATAGTTGACGGCGATCTCGGCGCCTTCGGCCGCGAGTGCCAGCGCGATGGCTCGGCCAATGCCGCGGCTCGCGCCGGTGACGAGCGCTGTCCGTCCGCTGAGCGCGCTCATTCGATCACTCGGGGAAATCCACGCCCTCGTGCATCTGGTAATTCTCGAGGCTGGTGGCCGGCGCGAAGAAGCAGGCCACCTTCATCTCGTCGCTGCCGGTGTTGTGCAGCATGTGGACCGCGCCGCGAGGGAAGAGCACGACCGAGCCGGTCCTGACCGGCGCGACCTCGCCGGCGACGAGCACCCGTCCGCTCCCGTGAATGATGTAGATGACTTCCTCGCCTTGCGGGTGCGAGTGCGCCGGCCGGACTTTGTCGCCCGGCGCCACGCGGATGACGCAGGCAGAGCAGTTGTCGGCCTGAATCGCTCCCGGCGCGACCAGCCACCGGAGCTGCCGCCCCGGCAGGCCGAGCGCCTCGGCATCGTCTTCGTGAAGCGTGGGGACGGGCATGGTGGTTATTCCAAGCGGCGGCGGATCGCGCTGGCGATGTGTGCGGGCGTCAACCGGAACGCCTCGATCAGTTCTTCGTAGGTGCCCGAGTGGATGTATTGCGGCCGGCCATTGGCGTCGAGCGTGTTGATCGCGAGCACGTTGTCGAAGCCGCTCGACGAGCGCTGGCGCCGCCGATACAGCACCTTCAGCAGGTTTTGCAGGATGTAGCCGTTGTTCTGCTCGGCGAGGCAGATCAACTTGCCGGACTCGTACAGCTGCGCCAGCAGGTCGTCGTCGATTGACGGCATGTCGACGACGGCAACCTGGAGCCCGGCGTTCGCGCACTCGGCCGCGGCAGCGAGCGCTTCGTGAACGCCGCGACCGCTGCTGACGATGACCGCGACGTCGTTGCTGCTGTCGCGCAGCGCGTGGCCGCGGCCAAGGGTGAAGGTGTAGTCGCTGCCGTACAGCACCGCCGAAGGTGTTCGCATCACGCGCGCGTAGACCAGGCCGCGGTTGCCCGCCATCGTCCACTGCATGAACGACAGCATCTGCTGGGGGCACGAGATGTCGACGATCGTGATGTGCGCCAGGCCGTCGAAGATCGTGACGTCGTCATTGCCCATGTGAGTCGCGCCGTTGGTGCGCGTCTCGAAATTCGCCGCGGTCGCTAGCATCGTCAGGTCGAGGCCGTGGCCGTCGCTGAGCCATCCATTCGGCCCGCTCATCGCTTCGAGGCGCTCCTGATGGCCCACGGCCACCCGGCGCATGACCTTCCAGTCGAAGAACGGGCAGAACGTGCTGATCCAGGTCTGATAGCCGAGCGCCGCGAAGGCCTCGCCGATGCACATCATGTTCGCTTCGGCGACGCCCACGTTCAGGGCGCGGCGCTGATCGACGGCGGCCACGCCGGCCTCGAGGCCGCTGGTGGTGGCGAGATCGGAGTCGATTGACACCACCGCGGGATCGCGAGCGAACACCCGCATCGCGGCGGTGACCACGTCGCTGGCCGCGTATTCCTTGTTGCGATCGAGGCGGGGCAGCAGTGCCGCATCGTAGCGAACGGCCTTGTTGCGCCGCGGCGCGGGTTCGGTGCGAACCGGCCCGATCACCTGCTCGAGCGAGAGGCCGCCGGTCGAGCGCAGCGAGACGTCGAGCTGCATCCCGCGCGCGATGTCGAGCAGCGCCGTCCGCGCGGTTTCGCCGCCAGGGTGCTCGCTGACGCGATCGTAGAAGGCGTTGAACTCGTCGACGCGATCGCGCCGCTGCGCCGCCTGCAGCGCGATCTCTTGATTGATGACCGGGTCGGGGACGGTCACCTTGTGCTTGTTGAGAAAGTCCGACAACGCGCCGTGGCCCTTGGTGCCATGGCAGATGATCGCGGTGGGCTGGCCGTTGCGCGGGCCGAATCGGAATGCTTCGAGCGCGGCGTACACACCGTCGTACTGCGTGGCGTCGACGCGGTGCACCCTCCAGTCGAACGATTCGAACACGCGCTCGAGCTCCGGCATCGGGAAAACCATGCGGCTGGCGATATCGAGCTGGCCGTTGTTGCGATCGACCAGCACGCACAGGTTGTCGAGATGCTTCTGGCCGGCGTACATCACCGCTTCCCAGATCGGGCCCTCTTGCAGCTCGCCGTCGCCGGTCAAGCAGAAGGTGTCGAACCGCGGCGACCACCGGCCGGCGATCGCGAAGCCCTGCGCGACGCCAAATCCCTGTCCCATCGGACCGGTGGCGAGATGGACGCCGGGAAGCAGCGGGCCAGGATGGCCGTTGAGGATGCTGGAGAACGACCGGGAATTCCGCAGGACCGAGCGATCGAAGTAGCCGAGCTCGGCATAGATCGATGCCATGGCGGCGACCGCGTGGCCTTTGCTCAAGACGAACAGGTCCTGGCCGCGGCGGGTCGGATTGACGACGTCGAAGTCGAGGAATCCGCCGTAATAGAGCGTGACGAGCGGAATGGTGGCGGAAAAGGCGCCGCCGGCGTGCAGGCTCTTGTCGACGGCGTCGCGGCACTGCTCGAGCGTGAGCAGGCGAACGTCCGAGTCCTTGATGGCGAGAAGCTTGAAGATGCCCTGGCGGAGGAGATAGGCAGCGTCAGCGGCGGGCGGCGGTCCGACTCGTAGACGCTGCAGCAGCGCTGCCTTCGGATTCATCCAGCGGCCTCGGTTTTCGCGCCGTCGTGCGCGAGCCGCTCCTGTTCCTGCCGTGCGGCGGCACGAATCCATTCGCCCGGTTCTTCGATGTGCTTGCGAATTTCGGCTTCGGCGACGTTGGGATCGCGCGAGCGCAGCGCCGCCAGCAGCGGCACGTGTCGCTCGGTGATCTCGTTGAGCGACCGATGGGTCACGGCGTAGGTCACGCACGTGGTGATCGAAAGCCGCATCGATTGCCAGACGTGTTCGAGCATGCGGTTGCCGGCTGCCTTGATGATGACGTGGTGGAAGGCGGCGTCGGCGCTGGCCTGGGCGTGCGCGTCGTCGCGCGCCGCGGCGCGGCGCATGGTCTCGAGAATGTCTTCGAGCTGCCCGAACATCGCGTCATCGAGCTTGAGGGCAGCGGTGCGAGCGGCCACGCCCTCGAGGGCGGCGCGGATCGGGTAGATCTCGAGGAGATCGTCGGTCGAGATCTGCCGCACCTGGGTTCCGCGGAACGGCGAGCTGACGACGAACCCGAAGAGCTCGAGGTCGCGAAGCGCCTCGCGCACCGGTCCTTGGCTGACGCCGAACTGCTGCGCGATGCGTGTTTCGACGATCCGCGCGCCTGGCGCGAGACGCCCGTTGAGGATGTCTTCGATGAGCTGCTCGCGGATTTCCTCGCGGAACACCCGGCGTTCGAGTTGGGGACGGTTTCTGGCGCTACTCATGATGGCCTCGTACTCAGCGAGCCGGATCGAATGAAGGGGCCTTGGGCACCCGCTGGCACGTAAATAGATTATCGATTATGCTAAATCGATATGCGCGCTGCAAGATAGTGCCCGATCGCGGTCGCTGTCAACCAGGCGAGTATATTTCACTCAAACGCAGCCCGGGCCGTTACTCGCAGACCCAGGTGCTCCTTTCCCGCAGGAGATTCGCCGCGTGGACTATTCCGCCTTCGGCCTCACCGACAAGGTCGCCATCGTGACCGGCGCGTCGCAGGGGATCGGTCGCGCAATCGCTCTGGGCCTGGCCCAGGCCGGGGCCCATCTCGTGCTGGCCAAGCATCCCGAAGGACGGCACGACGAGATCGGGCAGGTGCGCCAGGAGATCGAAACGCTCGGCCGCAGCGCGATCATCGTTCCCACCGACGTCTCGCACGTCGACCAGGTGCGCGCGATGGTCGACAGGGCCAAAGCGGAATTCGGTCGCGTCGATATCCTCGTCAACAACGCCGGCTGGACCGGAACCAACCCAGCCCTTGACGTCACCGAAGACGAGTACGACCGTACGATGGCGTCGTCGCTCAAGAGCGTGTTCTTCGCGTGTCAAGCTGCGGCGCGCGTGATGATTCCGCAGGGTGGCGGCCGGATCATCAACATCGGATCGAATTTCGGCGTGGTGGCATTCCAAGGGCGAGCGGTCTACGCGGCCGCCAAGGCCGGCGTGCACCATCTGTCGCGCGCGCTGTCGCTCGAGTGGGCCAGGCACGGCGTCAACGTCAATGTGGTCGCGCCGTGCATCACCGAAACCGACTCGCGCCGCGTGATCCTCGAGCGCCCGGGCTACAAAGAGTGGGCGACGACGCAGATGCTGCCGGCGGGACGCTGGAATCAGCCGCAGGATCTCGTGGGAGCGGTGCTGTTCTTATCGAGCTCCATGGCCGACATGATCGTCGGCCATGTGCTCATGGTCGATGGAGGCTGGACGATCCACTGACGCTGGTCGGGGGCGTCAGTTCCCTCCGCCCCCTTGACGGATCTCCACTGTCGTCTGACCTGAGCCGACCGTCTTGTTCTTCTGCTTGAGGATGAAGCGGACGCGGTACTGGATCGACGGCTGCTGGTTGCCGGTCGGGTCCACCGTGGGTAAGCCGAGCGACTGGGCGCGGAATGTGTGCTCCGCGATATAGCGGCGCTTGATCTCGCTCTTCCCGGCTTCGTACGGATCGCAGTCAGCCGACGTTTGCGATTTCGTATCGTCGCCCCAATCCCATTCGACGCTGGCGCAATAGAAATCCTGAAAATCGTTGTCGCCACCCTTGAGCTCTGCCGTGACGAACACTTTCAGCGGCGAAAAACCGACCGGGGGATTGGCTTTCAA
>Ga0209382_10013239_pt1 | contig 10142 bp, 5 predicted proteins | sample SoiMetdeltSBSDD5_FD_187599 | JGI IMG/M metagenome (GOLD analysis project Ga0209382, IMG submission 187599) | Bulk soil microbial communities from a Populus tree surrounding site in Tennessee, USA - Soil MetaG P. deltoides SBSDD5 (SPAdes) (version 2) | ecosystem: Environmental > Terrestrial >...
GTGGCCGGCAACAGCGCACCGTCGGCCGCCGTGACGAACGTGCGGATCGACAACACGCCGCCGACGACGAGCCAGGACGACCCGGGCCAGTACCTGCGCGCGACAAAGACGCTGACGGGCTCCGCCGCAGACTCCGGCTCCGGCGTCGACCACGTCGACTTCCAGCGCGCGCCGGCCGGCAGCGGCACGTGGACCACGATCGCGACCGACACCACGTCGCCGTTCAGCGCGTCGTTCGACACGACGGCGGTCGCGGACGGCCATTACGACTTCCGCACCGTCGCGTACGACGTCGCCGGCAACCAGGCTGCCGCAGCAGCGGTCGCCAACCGCCTCGTCGACAACACGGCCCCCAGCGCGACGCTCAACGACCCCGGTGCATACCTGCGCGGCGCGGTCGGCCTCAGCTCGAGCACGAGCGATCCGGGCGGAGCGAACGCCTCGGGCATCGCGAGCGTCGCGTACGAGTACTCGACGAACGGTGGCGCGACCTGGCAGCCGACCGGCTCGACCTTCGACTCCACGTCCGTCGCCGACGGCAACGTCTCGCTCCACGTCGTGGCGACCGATGCGGCCGGCAACACCACCACCTCGGCGGCGCTCACGAAGCTCGTCGACAACACGAAGCCGAACACGACGGACGACGCGCCGAGCGGCTGGCAGGCGAGCCCGGTGACCGTGAATCTCAGCGGCAGCGACGCCGGCTCCGGCGTGAACGTGACCGAGTACAGCGTCGACGGCAACCCGACGTACACCGTCGGCACGAGCGTCGTCATCCCCGCGCCGGCCGACGGCTCGAACGACGGTGCGCACACGATCGCCTACTTCTCGGTCGACAACGCCGGCAACATCGAGACCGTCGAGAGCACGACCGTCCTGATCGACGCAACCCCGCCGGCGTGCCCGTCGTGCTCGGCCGCCGACTACCTGCGCGGAACGGTGACGCTGGACGCCAGCCCGGCGCCCGACGGCTCCGGCATCAAGTCGGTCGCGTTCCAGTACTCGCCGGCAGGCGCAGGCACCTGGACGACGATCGGCACGGACACCACCGGCCCGGCGCCGTACACGGCGGACTGGGACACGGCCCCGGTGCCCGACGGGCACTACGACATTCGCATCGTCATCACCGACAACGCGAACAACGCCACGGCCTCCGACCTGCCGGACAAGGTCGTCGACAACACGGCTCCGAACGTGGCCACGGTAGGTGCGCCGACGGAGGCTCAGATCGTGACGGGCAGTGTCGCGATCTCTGCGACCGCGTCCGACGCCACGTCGCCCGTCGCCTCCGTCGAGTTCTTCGTCCGAGGCTCGTCGCTCGGCACCGACACGACGGCTCCCTTCTCGCTCAACTGGAACACGACGAGCGGCTCGGACGGGCCGGCCACGATCCAGATCGTCGTGACCGACATGGCCGGCAACTCGACGACGTCCTCCGTCCGGAACGTCACCGTCGACAACGTCACACCGACGCCGACGCTCGCCGATCCGGGCCAGAACCTGAGCGGCACGGTGTCCCTCTCGGCTTCATCCGATCCGGACACGACTCAGGTCGACTTCGAGCGGCGTCCCGCCGGCGGCGGCTCGTGGACGACGATCGCGAGCGACTCGTCGCCGCCGTGGGGCACGTCGCTCGACACGACGACGCTCACGGACGGTCTCTACGACCTCCGCGCGGTCGCGACCGACGGCACCGGCCACACCGGCACGAGCCCGCTGCGCTCGAACATCCGGATCGACAACACCGCGCCCGCCGGTTCCGTCACGGCTCCCGCAGCCGGTGCGACCGTCGGCGGCCACAGCGTGACGCTCAGCTCGTCCGACTCGGACGGCGGCTCCGGCGTCGCGTCGGTCAGGTACGAGCTCCGCCCGACAGGCGGCGGGGCGTTCAGCCCGATCGCCTCGTCCTCGAGCGCGCCGTTCACCGCGACATGGGACGCGACGACGGTCACCACGGGCAGCTACGACCTCCGCGCCGTCGTCACCGACCGGGCCGGGAACACCTTTACGACGCCAGCCGTGACGTTCAACGTCGACGTCACCGCGCCGACGGTCACGCTGACGAATCCAGGCGCGACAATTTCCGGCACCGTCACGTTCAACGCGAGCGTGAGCGGCAGCGGCGCGGCGAGCGTCGTCTTCGGCGCGACCCCCACGGGCGGCGCGACGTGGACGTCTCTCGGGACCGACACCTCGGCGCCTTGGAGCGTCTCGTTCGACACGACCAAGCTGCCCGACGGCGTCTACGACCTCCGCGCCACCGTCACCGACGACCTTGGCAACTCGTCGCAGGACAGCGTCTCCGGGGTCCGGATCGACAACACCGCGCCGCAGGTCGTCTCGTCCAGCCCGGCGGACGGGTCCTCGGTCGGCTCAGCCACGGCGATCTCGCTCGTCACCAGCGAGCCTGCGACGCCGGTCGGCGTCACGCTCGACGGTGGCGCGACGGTGGCGCCGGTGATCAGCGGTACGCACATCGACTACAACACCGGCGCGCTCGCGCCCGGCCCCCATACGCTCGCCGGCGAGCTGCAGGATCCGAGCGGCAAGCGTCAGGCGTTCCGCGTGCACTTCACCGTCGGCTCTAGCGGGTCGGTCGAGAAGAACACGAGCTCGTCCTCCCCCACGACGGTGACGTCGGCCGACGGTTTCGGCTCGGCCACGGTTCCGGCCGGCGCCTGGTCGACGACGGGGAACGACTGGCTCGTCATCCGGATCGCACCGACCGCTGCGCCGAGCGGGCTGACGAACGGCTTCGGGCCCGGCCCGGAGGCGCTCGACGTCACGGCGTACTGGGCACTGTCCGGCGCACAGGTCCACGAGCTCGCGCAGCCGGTCGAGATCGTGATCCGCTCGACCGCGGGCGGCCTCGTGCCCGCGACGTACGACGGCTCCGCGTGGCGCGTGATCCATCGCGTCCCGACGGCCGGGGCCCTGCCCTCAGGCTGGGTCGACGGCTTCTTCACGGCGTCGGACGGCGTGCACGTCCTGACCAGGCACCTCTCGCTGTTCGCGCTGCTGAAGGACCTGCAGGCTCCGGAGGCGCCGCAGAACGTCCGCGGCTACGTCGGCCCGAGCGGACTGACGATTCGCTGGCTCCCCGGCAGCGACAACAGCGGCACCTACGACTACGTCACCGTCTTCGCCGGCTCGAGCGATACCGGCCGCTACGGCCCGGACTACACGGCGGCCACGGTCGCCGGCTGGAATCCCGGCGACACGCGCATCTTCCGGCTGCAGGAGACCGACCTCGCCGGGAACACCAGCGTCCTCACGGAACCGCTTCAGCAGGTTCCGGCGCTCGTCGGGCTGACGGTCGACCAGGCCGAGGCTGCGCTCGCCGCGCAAGGCCTGAGCATCGGCTCGGTGACGGTCGGGGGCATCGGCGGCCCCGGCACGATCACCGGCCCCGCCGGCCTCGCACTCGCGCCGCAGGGTGCGGCGATCGACGTCACCGTCGCGCCGGGCGGCGCCACGGCGAGCCTCGTCTTCAAGGTCGTCACGGCGCCGAAGCTGAAGGCAGCGAAGCGAACGACGATGGCGGCGCGCGTGCTCGTCACGCGTGCTGCGCAGGTCACCGCGCAGCTGATCAGCCCCCGTCGCGTTCGCCTCTACACCTGGCACTTCAGGGTGCAGGCCGGACGGACGATCGTGCGTCTCCGCATCCCGCGCGACGTGCGCCGCCCCGGCATCTACACGCTTCGCTGGACGGCACGGGCCGGCCGCGACACGGCGAGCCGCACGGTGCGGTTCCGCCTGGTCGGCCGCCGCGCGCCGGTGCAGAAGATCCAGGTCGTGTTGGCAGGGACCGCGGCGCAGGGCGTCGCCGGCACGCTCGGCAAGCAGAAGCCGGCGGTGGTCGCGAGTGCCGACCCGACCTTCGACGCCGCTGCGAATCGCAATCGCGACGTGCGCGTGATCGTCGTCGACGCGGACGAGCTCGGGCTCGCGACCGTGCACGACCTGCACGTCGTGTTCCCGTCCGTGAAGATCGTGGCGCTCGCCGCCGGCCCGAAGACGATGGCGGCCGCGCTGAAGGCAGGCGCGACGATCGTCCTCCCGCGGACGACGCCGGCCGCGACGCTCGCGAAGATCGTCCAGCGGCTGGCGAAGAAGCGCTAACGCTCATTGGGACGTGTCTTAGGGACAGTCCCGCCAGGTTTCCAGAGCGGCTCATCGGCGCCGGCGTCCTTGTTCGCCCAGCGGGCCGCGATGAAGAGGAAGTCGGAGAGGCGGTTCAGGTACGCCAGCACGAGCGGGCTGATTCCAGTCTCCTGCTCCGCCGTCAGCGCGTCGCGCTCGGCGCGACGGCACGTCGTGCGCGCGACGTGCAGCCGCGCCGCCGCCGGCGTCCCGCCCGGGAGCACGAAGCTCTTCAGCATCGACAGCTCGGCGTTGAACTCGTCGCAGAGGTGCTCGAGCCGGTCGACGTGCGCCTGGTCGATGCGCAGCCGGTCGCCGATCCCGTACGGGACCGACAGGTCGGCGCCGACGTCGAAGAGGTCGTTCTGGATTCGTCCGAGCGGCTCCCGCAGGCGCTCCGGCAAGCCGGGCTCCGCGAGCACGACGCCGAGGGCGGCGTTCAGCTCGTCGACGGTGCCGAACGCGCCGATGCGGCAGTCGAGCTTCGGCACGCGCGAGCCGTCGCCGAGCGACGTCTCGCCCCTGTCGCCCGCGCGCGTGTAGATCCGCGTCAGGCGCACGGGCTCGTCGCGCTTACGACTTGACGGCAAGCGTCCGTTCCGTCAGGCCTAGAATGGAGCGGGCGATGACGAGCCGCTGGATCTCGCTCGTCCCCTCGTAGATCTCGGTGATCTTGGCGTCGCGGTAGTAGCGCTCGACCGGGAACTCCTTCGTATAGCCGTAGCCGCCGAGCACCTGGATCGCCTCGGCCGTCTGCCGGCGCGCCATCTCCGACGCGAACAGCTTCGCCTTCGCGCCTTCCTCCGTGTGCGGGCGGCCCTGCTGCTTGAGCCAGGCCGCGCGGTACACGAGCAGCCGCGCAGCGTCGATCTCCGTCGACATGTCCGCGAGCTTCTGCTGGATCGCCTGGAAGTCGCCGATGCGGTGGCCGAATGCACGCCGCTCGAGCGCGTACGCGCGCGCGACGTCATACGCGGCCTGCGCGATCCCGAGCGCCTGCGCCGCGATGCCGATGCGCCCGCCGTCGAGCGTCGTCATCGCGACGCGGAAACCGCGGTTCTCCTCGTGCAGGAGCCGGTCACGCCCGATCTGGGCGCCCTCGATCACGATGTCGTTCGTCACGGACGAGTTGAGGCCGAGCTTCTCCTCGTCGCGCGTGACGCGCACGTGATCGGCGTCGAGGATGAAAGCGCTGACGCCGCGCGCCCCGGCTGTGGCCTGGTCGGTGCGCGCGAACGTCAGGAACGTTCCCGAGTAGCGGCCGTTGGTGATCCACTGCTTCGCGCCGGTGATCGTCCAGCCGTCGCCGGCGGGCTCGGCCTTCGTGCGGATCGCTCCGGCGTCGGAGCCGGCCTCCGGCTCGGTCAGCGCGAACGCGCCTAGATGCTCGCCGCGTGCAAGCGGGGGAACGAAGCGGGACTTCTGCTCGACGGTGCCGTACGCGAGCAGCGGCAGCGTCACCGCGCTCGTGTGCACCGCGACCGTGACGCCGACGCCGGCATCGGCGCGAGAGAGCTCCTCGAGCACGAGGATGTAGGAGAGGAAGTCGACGCCTGCTCCGCCGTACTCCTCCGGCACGCACGCACCCATCAGGCCGAGCTCGGCCAGCTTGCCGAACAGTTCACGGGGGAAGTGGTGGTCTCGGTCCCACTGCGCGGCGTGCGGCTCGATCTCCGCCGTCGCGAAGTCGCGCGTGAGCGCCTGGATCTCCTTCTGGTCCTGAGTGAGGTCGAGCTCCACTCCGGACAAAAGGGTAGATCAGGCGGCAGCGAGCTCTCGGCGGATCTCCTGCAAGTCGCCCTCCGCCTCGAGGAAAGCGTCGACGACGTACGGGTCGAACTGGCGCTTGCGCTGGTTGAGGATCTCGGTGCGGGCGGTCTGCCAGCTCAGCGCGCGGCGGTACGGCCGATGGCTCGTCATCGCGTCGAGCGCGTCCGCGACGGCGAAGATGCGCGCCCCGAGCGGGATCTCGTCGCGGGCCAGCCCGTCCGGGTAGCCGCGTCCGTCCCAGCGCTCGTGGTGCGAGCGGACCACCTTCAACCCCTCGCCCTTGAGGAAGGCGACGCCCGAGAGCATCGCCTCGCCGAGAACCGTGTGGGTATGCATGCGCCGCCGCTCAGCGGGGCTGAGCGGACCGGGCTTCCGCAGGATCCCGTCCGGGATCCCGATCTTGCCGACGTCGTGCAGCAGGAACCCGTACGGCGTGCTCGGATCCTGGGCGACGGCCTTCTCCCCCACGGCGTTCGCGAGCGCGGTCGCGTAGCTCTGCACCCGTTGCGAATGTGCCCGGGTGCCCGTGTCCTTCGACTCGAGCGCGCTCGCCAGCGCCGAGACGGTTTCCATGTAGGCGCTTTGCAGGAGCTCGCGCTGCCCGCGCTCGAGCTCGAGCATGTGGCGCAGGTCGCGCGCGTACAGAAGCAGCGGCTCGTCCGGGCCGGCGCCGCGCTTCTTCGTGGCGCGGAAGGGGACGCCGTACAGCCCACCCGCGAGGCGCTCGGCGACGGCGAGCAGCTCCAGCGGGCTGAAGGGCTTGCGCACATACGCCTCGGCGCCGACTCGTCTCGCGGCGGCCCTCGTGCCGCCGAGCGAGCCCGTGAGGAGGATCACCGGGATGGCGCTCGTCGCGGGATCGGCCTTCAGCTCCTCGCAGAGCTCGAGCCCGCTGGTGCCCGGCATGTGGACGTCGAGGACGATGACGTCGGGCCGTGCCGCGCGGATGCGGCGGCGCGCGGCGTCGGCGCCGTCGGCTTCGCTCACGTCGACGTCCGCGACCTCGAACGTCGTCCTCAGCAGCGTCCGGAGCGCTGGATCGTCATCGACCAACAGGATTCGCAAGCTGCGGGGCCTCCCGGGTTCCCCTACCTGAACCGGTCTTTCGGCAACTGCGCTCTCTGGCTTGAGCCATGTAAGAGAAGACACCCCGGCCGGCAGAAACCTGCAAGATCCGGGTGTTTTACGAGTTGTTACGAGTACTCGTAGAAGCCTGAACCAACTTTTCGGCCCAGACGGCCGGCCTCGACGTGCTCGCGCAGTAAGGGACACGGCGCGTAGCGGTCGTCGCCGAGGCCTTCCTGTAGCACCTCCATGATCGCCACGCACGTGTCGAGGCCGATCAGGTCGGCCAGCGCGAGGGGCCCCATCGGATGGGCGAAGCCGAGCTTGGCGATCGTGTCGATTGCTTCCGCCTCGGCGACGCCGTCGTGCAGCGCCCACACGGCTTCGTTGATGAAGGGCATCAGGATCCGGTTCGAGACGAAGCCGGGGAAGTCGTTCGCGACGGCGGGCGTCTTGCCGAGCTCACGCGCAAGCCCGGTGATCTTGTCGGCCGTCTCGTCCGACGTGTCGCGGCCGCGGATGATCTCGACGAGCTTCAGCACCGGGACGGGGTTGAAGAAGTGCATGCCGATGACCTTGTCCGCCCGGTCGGTGGCGGCAGCGAGCGTCGCGATCGGGATCGACGACGTGTTCGACGCGAGGATCGCCGCCGGCGGAAGCTCCTCGTCGGCGCGGTGGAACAGCTGCTCCTTCGTGTCGGCGTCCTCGACGACGGCCTCGATCATCAGCGCCGCCGGAACCAGGTCCTCGACGACCGTGATGCGGCGCAGGACCTCGCCGGCCGGTGCTCCGCCTTTTTCCTCGAGCTTCGTGAGGCTCCTGCGCATCGTCTCGAGCGCGCGGTCGGTCGCGCCCGGCTGCGCGTCGTACAGGGAGACATGCCGTCCCGACGCTGCAACCACCTGCGCGATCCCGCCGCCCATCTGCCCCGCGCCGACGACGAGCACGTCCTCGAAGTCCATCCGGCGAGCCTAACGAGACATGTCTCGGGACAGTCCCGAGACATGTCGCTAATTGACTGTCAGACCTCGATGAGGAGGGCGTCGCCCTGGCCGCCGCCGGAGCAGATCGCCGCCAGCCCGAGCCCGCCGCCGTTGCGGCGGAGCTCGTAGATCATCGTCGAGAGGATCCGCCCGCCGGACGCGCCGATCGGATGCCCGAGCGCGACGGCGCCGCCGTTGACGTTGACTTTCTCCGGATCGGCGTCGAGCATCTTCGCGGAGTTCAGGGCGACGGAAGCGAACGCCTCGTTCAGCTCGACGCGCTCGACGTCACCGATGTTCTTGCCCGCCTTCGCGAGCGCCCGCGCGCCCGCCTTCGCGGGAGTGCGCGCGAGGTAGGCGAAGTCGTCCGCGACGTAGGCCTGCGAGACGATCGTCGCGAGCACTTCCAACCCTCGCTGCCTCGCGAACTCCTCGCTCGTCACGACGAGCGCCGACGCGCCGTCGTTCACACCGGGCGCGTTGCCCGCCGTCGTCGTCCCCTCCGGATCGAACACCGGCTTGAGCCTGGACAGCCGCTCGTACGACGTATCGCGGCGCGGGCCTTCGTCGACGGCGAACTCGCCGACGGGAACGATCTCGTCCTGGAACTTGCCCTCGTCGATCGCCTTGACCGCGCGCTCGTGGGAGCGGAGCGCCCAGCGGTCCTGGTCCTCCCGGGCGATCCCCAGCTCGCGCGACACGAACGACGCCTGCTCGACCATGTGCTTGTTGTCGAACGTGGACGTCAGCCCGTCGTGCGTCATCAGGTCGATCAGCGTCCCGTCGCCGAGGCGGTAGCCGAAACGCGCCTTCTTCAACACGTAGGGCGCGTTGGACATCGACTCCATCCCGCCCGCGACCACGACCTGGTGATCGCCGGCGCGGATCATCTGGTCGGCCATCTCGACGGCTCGGATCGACGACGCGCAAACCTTGTTGATCGTGTCCGAGCCGATCTCGATCGGCAGGCCGGCACCGATCGATGCCTGACGGGAGGGCGCCTGCCCCGCGCCGCCCTGCAGCACCTGGCCCATGATCACGTACTCGACCTCGTCGTTCTCGAGCCCGACGCGATCGAGCGCGGCGCGGATGACGATCGAACCGAGCTCGGTCGCCTGCTTGTCGGCGAGCGATCCGCCGAGCTTGCCGAACGGAGTGCGAACGGCGCTGACGATGACGGAACGGCTCACGAAGTCACGGTACCAACCGCCGTTCGGCTGGGTTCCGGCTCGCTTCAGCTGGGTACGAGGAGGACGCGGCCAACGATCACGAGGTGTCTATGCCTGCGGAAGCTCAGCAACCCGTTCTTCGCGGCGTCTACGCGCGGCGGCCGGCGCTCGTCGCCGTCGCCGGCATCGCGCTGCTGGCGCTCCTCGGCGTCGTGCTCTGGCTGCTCCTGCGCGGCGACGGTGGAAAGACGACGGCGCGGCGCGCACCGGCGAACGGGATGTCGATCAGGCAGCTGAACGAGTTCGCGGGCTCGCTCGGACACCCGGTCTACTGGGCGGGCGCCCAGCCGCGATTCACCTACGAGCTCAGCCACACGAAGGACGGGCGCGTGTACATTCGCTACCTCCCCCTCGGCGCGACTGTCGGCAGCACGAAGGCGAACTACCTCACGGTCGGCACGTACCCGCAGCGACACGCGTTCAGAACGATTCGCGCGGCGGCGAAGAGCCAAGGCGTTCGCGCCCTCGACATCGCGGGCGGCGGGGTCGCCTTTCAGTACAAGAGCCGGCCGACGCATGTGTACCTCGCGTACCCCGGTTCCGACTACCAGATCGAGGTCTTCGATCCGGCGCCTGCCGTTGCGCTACGGCTCGTGACGTCAGGACAGATCAAGCCGGTAGGCGCACCGCCGTCGCTGCGCGCGCGATCGCAAGCGGCCTCTGCGCAACAGCTCAGGGGGCTCGCCACCACGCTAGGCCACCCGATCTACTGGGCCGGCCCCCGGGGGAACGTCACCTACGAGCTCACGCGCACCAGATCTGGGAATGTGTACCTGCGGTACCTGCCGCCCGGCGTGTCCGTCGGCGCGCAAAAACCCGACTACCTGACGATCGGGACATACCCGCAGAAGGGTGCCCTCGCGATCCTGAAGAGGACGGCGGCGAAGAACCACGTGGCGACCATGAGCGCCGGCGGGGGCGGCATCGCGCTCGTCGACAGCAAGCATCCGAC
>Ga0209382_10013243_pt1 | contig 10141 bp, 11 predicted proteins | sample SoiMetdeltSBSDD5_FD_187599 | JGI IMG/M metagenome (GOLD analysis project Ga0209382, IMG submission 187599) | Bulk soil microbial communities from a Populus tree surrounding site in Tennessee, USA - Soil MetaG P. deltoides SBSDD5 (SPAdes) (version 2) | ecosystem: Environmental > Terrestrial >...
TGCTCGGCCAGCACGTCGCCGGCCACCCGCCGGGCGAGCTGTGACACCGCGTCCCGGATCCGCGGCCAGTCGGTGAGGTCGTGCTGGAAGGTGGTCTCCCGGCTGCGGGAGCGGGCCACGTACGGCGTGCCCACCACCGGCGAGCTGTCCAGGCCGCGGGCCAGCTGCACGTACCAGGGGCCCATGGTCGGGCCGAGGCGGTTCGCCAGCTCCGCCGGGTCCGCGGCGGCCAGCTCGCGCACCGTGGCCAGCCCGAGCGCGGCCAGCTTGCGGGCCGTCTTGCGGCCGATGCCCCACAGCGCGTCGGTGGGCCGGTCGGCCATCACCGGGTACCAGTTCTCCGCGGTCAGCCGGAACACCCCGGCCGGCTTGCCGAACCCGGTGGCCAGCTTCGCCCGCAGCTTGTTGTCGCCGATGCCGACCGAGCAGGACAGCTCGGTGGCGTCCAGCACGGCCCGCTGGATGGCGCCGGCGAGCGCCTCCGGGTCGGCGGTCACGGCGCCGACGAACGCCTCGTCCCAGCCCATCACCTCCACCACCACGTCGAACCCGCGCAGGGTGTCCATCACCACGGCCGACGCGGCGTCATAGGCGGCCGGGTCGCTGGGCAGGAACACGGCGTCCGGGCACCGCTTGAGCGCGGTGCGCATCGGCAGCCCGGAGTGCACGCCGTACTCCCGTGCCTCGTAGGACGCGGTGGCCACGACCGCACGCTGGGTCGGGTCGCCGGCCCCGCCCACCACCACCGGCCGGCCGCGCAGCTCGGGGCGGCGCAGCACCTCGACCGCGGCGATGAACTGGTCCAGGTCGACGTGCAGCACCCACCTGTCCGGCGACACCGCCGCTACCCGAAGTCGCCGGCGGCGCCGCGGACGTGGGTGAGCAGCCGGGTCAGCTCGCGCTGCTGCGCCACGGTCAGCCCGACCAGCCCGAAGTCCACGTCGGTCACTGCCTTGGTGGCCAGCTCCAGCTTGCCGCGGCCGGTCTCGGTGATCGCCACCAGCGTGGTGCGCCCGTCGGTCGGATGCGGTGCCCGTTGCACCAGGTCGTCGGCCTCCAGCCGGTCCACGATGTTGGTCACCGACGTCGGGTGCAGCTGCAACCGTTCGCCCATCACCCGCATCGGCAGGCTTCCCCGCCGGGAGAACGACAGCAGCACCAGCGCCTCGTAGCGGGCGAACGTCAGCCCCAACGGCCGCAGCGCCGGCTCGACGGCGGCCAGCACGATCTGGTGCACCCGCATCAAACTGGTCACCGCGGCCATGGTCTCCGGCGGCCCGATCCGCTCGGACCACAGCTCGGTGGCCCGCTCGATCGGGTCGAACGGCAGTGGACCCCTGGCCACCCCCCCGACGCTAGCAGTGCCCCCTGCCCGCTGGTCGTCTCCCTGGGCGGGGACCCGCCGCCGTCACCGGTCCGTTGCGCCCGCCACGTCACCTGCAACCCAGCCACCACCCTCGGCGGTCCGAGGCGAAGCCTCACTGGCTAGTGAGTTCGCGCCCTCGCTGGTGCCACAAAGCCCAATCGCCCGAGCCTTCACACAAGGTCGCCGCGAATTCAGTAATTGCACGCCGTGCATCGATTGTACGACTGAGAGAAAGTGCCCTATTTTCTATTCGCCACAGTGTGGCGGGGATTGGGAGTCGTTCGCGGTCCAAGTGTTGAACCCAATACTCCTCGGCGAGGTTGCGGGCGATCCGCTCCTGGGACGTGAGTACATGGCCAATCATGCGGTTATACAGATTAACGCAGGCCGGCACATATAACAACTGGTTGGCGCGCTCGAGGTTGAACAGGGCTCTGGTGGGATCCAGTGGTAGCTGGCAGAATCCGAGGTTATTCGTCGCCTCGGCGTCGTCCGGGTTCTGCTGAACTGCAAACTGAAAGAGTGCCGATGCCTCCGCGTGCTGCCCGTTCATCAGAAATCGCACGGCCTGCTCCTGCATGCGAGCGGTTAGGCTAAGCCATTCGGGAGTGGTGCCTCGTGAATCATCCGTAACGGCCCGCCTGGCAATTTCGGAATTAAGTGGCTCCGCTCTCACCTCTTGCTCATCCATTAGGGCGGGCGGGCATGGCGATTGCTGAGGCAACCCGGCCTTCCACCGATATTCACGGTGTAATGATTCTGTTGTCCACTGCGACAGTTCTGGAACCCCAAAACGCTCGACAAGCCAGCGATAGTCGTAGGCAATATCGGGACTGGGTGGGATTGCTTCGAGGGCCCGGTCAAGGTCTGCTGGGGTTGGGGGGCTGAGTGAGTACAATTCGCGAGCGGGGGCGTAGAAGACCCACGCCGTGATGGGGCTTACTTCCGCCCGGATCAGATCTGCCACGTCTATGGCACGGACCCTACCTGTACGAGCTACACTCCCAAGTCCAAGGACTATTCGCCATTGGGTGAGGAAGTCGGAAGACATTGCTGGTCTATGGGCATCGCCAATAAGTTCGTGCAGCGCAACATCGAAGAGTAGTGGCGCGGCTACTTCACCATAAAGCCCATAACGCAGCAGTGAATCGCCGTCGATACCGCGAGCCGTCAGCTCATCCAGGCACCCGAAGAACGTGCAACTGGCCGTAGACTCGTCTGATTCGTCGGCTATCGCGCCGGGTGCAACCCTGGCAAGCAGGAGGCCGCGCAGGCCCTGAACCAGCGCGGCCGTGCTGAGCGCCGCTGGCTCCCCGCTGGGAGGGGTCAGGTCCAGGGTTGACATCGCCTCGTCGTCCAACGTCCATGCAACGTCTACAAGGTTCACCGGCGGGCCTGACAGTATCATGCTACTAGATGGGGTTGTCGACGACTACGATGTTGTGTACGATCGTAATATCAGTGTGCCCTCTGGGAGTCGGGTGGCGGGATGTCAGATGTGATCTTCAAGGTGTCCGACCTGGCCCAGAGTCGGACGGAGCTCCTTCAGGCGGCCCGCGAAGGTCGCGCGCGAGTGCGTGATACGGACGGCACCGGCTTGGTGATGCTGCGGGAAGAGGAGCTCCAGCTCATCGAACTGGTCGCGGACTGGTCCCGTGCGCACTCTTGCCTGCTGCGCCTGCAGCAACTGGGCCGACAGCCGTCGGTGTCGGAGCTCGGTGATCAGCTGGCGTGGCTGCGAGTGTTTGATCTGGAAGACCTTCGGGAGTTCGCTAACGAGCTTGACGACGCCTTGGTGGCAGCGCGAGCTGATCGCGACGGCGCCGCCTTGCGGCATTGCCTTCATGCATGGCGTGTGACGGCCCGCCAGCTTCAGGACCCCTTGCGGCGCTCCGTGCTCCATGGCGCGCATGCTCCTGAAGATTTTGAAGACGCCCAACGTCCCGGCGCTACATCCCCGGTTCGCGATGTCGCCAGTGGGCGGGCGGATGAGTAGTGCGTATGACCCATTGCAACCTGCCAAACGCCCCGGCGGCCGGCCAACGGTTGCACCTAGATACCGAGTCCTACTTCACAAGAAGTTTCGCAACCACTACGCACAGCTCGCCGAGCGGGTAGGCATTCAGCAGGCACGGCAGATGTGGGACCACCTGGCCACGACACCTGGGGCGACCAGTGGAATCGCCTCGACAACCATACTCCGCGGACGAGCGGGACGTCCTCGGGGACCGGGTTGGTCGCGGACTGTTCACTACGAGGTCAGTGGGGATGCTCGCGTCGACTACCAGTATCATGATGCCTACCGGTCGAATCCTTCTGGCGACGCCCATCCGGTTGTTGCCATTCTCACCATCAGCTTCGGCAGTCACTAGTTGTGACCGCACGAAATAGTCCATGCATGCGAGGCTTAGGCGGGTACCATCGGAGCAGGGGGTGAATGATGCAGGTTCATACGTTCCTGGAGCTTGCTACATCTCTAATGCAGGGCAGGCTCGCCCCTCAAGAGTTCCTGTCTCAGGTTGAGCGTGCGGCCGAGCAGGCCAACGAGCCGAGACCGCGACCGCCTCAGCTCCGAATCGTTCCATCGGACGACGGATGACGGCGTCCGACGTGCCGGTTCACGCGGCGTGCTCGTGTCGCCAGTGGCTGCGGAACTCGGCAAGTATCGCCAGTCGCTCTTCGGTGGACAGCACTCCGGCGAAGGGGGAGTTCTGCCGCAGTTCGATGCTTTCTGATGAGCGGGATACCAGGGTCTGGAGCACTCGGTCCAGACCCTGGTCGAGGATCGACAGCCAACGCGCAAGCCAGGTGGCGGCCATGCCCGATGGGTGGGTCTGCCGCAACTTTTCGAGGTTTCGCCGGGCGCTGGTCAGGGTTTGGGCCGGCTCGGTAACGAGCCGTGCGGCGACCGCGTAATGCAGCCACAATGACCGTTCCTGGTCGCGCGTCAGCGGCTGCTCCAGGAGCGTGTCGAGATCCGTGCGGCGAAGCCGTCGATGGGCGCCGACCCAGTGGTGCAGAAGAACCCCGCGGTCGCAGAGGTTGACGACGTGCTGGCGTGAGACGCCAAGTAGCGCCGCTGCCTGCGCTGTGGTCAGCAGCTCCGGCGCGTCCTTCTGGTCCACGTCACGATCGTTCCCACCAAGCACCAAAAACGCAACACGGCTGTCGGTGGGTTGGCGGTACCTCGATGTCCTTGCGGGTCGGCCTCAACGGGTGGGACGCGGCCGGCTCCGGGCCGACCGCACGTCGCGTGTGTTCGCTGGGGGCGTATGCACCAGCTAGCCTGATGTTATGCATACCGAGCGCGTGACGGTGAGCCTGCCGGCCGATGTCGCGGCGGCGGCTCGCCAGGCGGTGGAGTCGGGAGGCGCACCCAGCGTCTCGGCCTATGTGGCCGGCGCCGTGCGGGCCCGGCTGGCCCGTGAGCGTGGCCTGGCCGAGTTGGCCAGGCTGTTCGGCGGGCCGCCGCCGGACGAGGCGCTGCTGGCGGTGCGCCAGGACTTTGGGCTGGCGCCGCGCGGCACCGAGCCGGCGGTCAACGCTTCGTGATCGGTGGCTGGGTTCTCGATGCCGATGCGGTCTGCGGGTTTGCTTCCGGCGGCTCGGTCTACACCCAGGCCTTGGTTTGGACCGCGGTCGAGGAGGGCATGGTGCTTGTGGTGCCCGCGACCGCGCTCGCTCGGTCGGCCGCCACGGTCGGCGAGCGTGACCGGCCGGCACTGACGGTGCTGCTCGACCTGCCGGTGACCGTCGTTGACAACCTGGTCCGACAGCGGGCCAACGAGGTAGGCCAGCTGCTCGCCGCAGTTGGCGCCGACGACCTCGCGCTCGGCCACGCCGTGCGCTGTGCCCGACAACGCGGCTGGCCCCTGGTCACTGCCGACAAGGCGGCTGCTCGCAGGCTGGACGACAGGGTCGACGTTCGGGAGCTGCCATGATCGTTGCGTTCAGCGTCGCGCCTTCTGGTGGCGCGTCGGACAGCGTGAGTGAGGCGGTCGCGGCCGCGGTGCGGGTGGTGCGGGAGTCCGGGCTGCCCAACGAGACCAACGCGATGTTCACCAACATCGAGGGGGAGTGGGACGAGGTGATGGACGTGGTCCGCCGGGCGGTCGAGGCGGCCTCCGCCGGCGCGTCCAGGGTGAGCCTGGTGCTCAAGGCGGACATCCGGCCGGGCCACGCGGACCAGCTGGGGGCCAAGGTGCGCAGCGTGGAGCGGCACCTGTCCGGGGAGGACCTGTCCGGATAGTGGTCGCCGCCGCTGCCGTGGCGAAGCGCACCTGACGCCGTTTACTCGGGCGTCCTACTATTTTGGGAGGACGCGCGGTGACGCCGACACCTGGAGGTACGCCATGCCCGGCCACTACGACCCCCGGCACGCCGACCACGCGGCCGGCCGCGAGCGGTGGCGGGCCGCCTACGACGCGGCAGCCAAGCGCGAGGCGGACTTCAGCACGCTGTCCGGGCTCGAGGTGGACCCGGTGTACGGGCCGCGCGAGGGGGAGACCGTCGCCGGTTTCGAGCGGATCGGCTGGCCGGGGGAGTACCCGTTCACCCGCGGGCTGTACCCGACCGGCTACCGGGGCCGGGCCTGGACGATCCGGCAGTTCGCTGGCTTCGGCAGCGCGGCGCAGACCAACGAGCGGTACAAGATGATCCTCGCGCGCGGCGGCGGCGGGCTCTCGGTCGCGTTCGACATGCCGACGCTCATGGGCCGCGATTCCGACGATCCCCGCTCGCTGGGCGAGGTCGGGCACTGCGGCGTGGCGATCGACTCGGCGGCCGACCTGGACGTGCTGTTCGCCGGCATACCCCTGCAGGACGTCACCACGTCGATGACCATCTCCGGGCCGGCGGTGCCGGTGTTCTGCATGTACCTGGTGTCGGCGGAACGCCAGGGCGCCGACACCGGCAAGCTCAACGGCACCCTGCAGACCGACATCTTCAAGGAGTACATCGCGCAGAAGGAATGGCTGTTTGAACCGGAGCCGCACCTGCGCCTGATCGGCGATCTGATGGAGTACTGCAACGCCAGCATCCCGGCGTACAAGCCGCTGAGCGTCTCCGGCTACCACATCCGCGAGGCTGGCGCGACGGCCGCGCAGGAGCTGGCGTTCACGCTGGCCGACGGCTTCGGCTACGTGGAGCTTGGCCAGTCCCGCGGGATGGATATCGAGACGTTCACCCCGGGGCTGAGTTTCTTCTTCGACGCCCACATCGATTTCTTCGAGGAGATCGCCAAGTTCCGTGCCGCGCGGCGGATCTGGGCGCGCTGGATGCGCGAGGTGTACGGCGCGAAGTCGGCACGGGCGCAGTGGCTGCGGTTCCACACCCAGACCGCGGGCGTCTCGCTCACCGCGCAGCAGCCGTACAACAATGTGGTGCGCACCGCCGTGGAGGCGCTGTCTGCGGTGCTCGGCGGCACCAACTCGCTGCACACGAACGCGCTGGACGAGGTGCTGGCGCTGCCCAGCGACTCGGCGGCGGAGATCGCGCTGCGGACCCAGCAGGTGATCATGGAGGAGACCGGCGTCGCGAACGTCGCCGACCCGCTCGGCGGCTCCTGGTACGTCGAGGCGCTGACCGACCGGATCGAGGCGGAGGCCGAGCGGATCTTCGACCGGATCAGGGACCTGGCGCGGGCGGCCGTGCCGTCCGGCCGGCACCCGATCGGCGAGATGACCTCCGGCATCCTGCGCGGCATCGAGGACGGCTGGTTCACCGGGGAGATCGCCGACTCCGCCTTCGTCTACCAGCGCGCCTTGGAGAAGGGCGACAAGAAGATGGTCGGCGTGAACTGCCACCCCGACTCCACCACCGACGAGCTGGAGATCATGCGCGTCAGCCACGAGGTGGAGCTGGAGCAGCGGGACGCGCTCGGCCGCCGCCGCGCCGCCCGCGACCAGGGCGACGTGGACGCCGCGCTGCGCGCCATGGTCGAGGTGGCCCGCGGCGACGGCAACCTCATCGAGCCCATGCTCGCCGCCGCCAGGGCCGAGGCCACGCTCGGCGAGATCTGCGACGCGCTGCGCGCCGAGTGGGGGGTCTACTCCGAGCCGGCCCGCTTCTGAGCCTGAGCCTGGAGCCGGCCAGCCGGCCGGCCTGGCTGGGACGCCTCAGGCGCGGACCACCTGCAGCCCGGCGATCCCCTCCAGCACGTCGAAGTCGCCGTCCTGGGTGACCACTGGCAGCCCGCGTGCGGCCGCGGTCGCGGCTATCCACAGGTCGTTCACGTTCGCCCGCCGGCCAGACTCGGCGAGGTGGACTCGCATCCGCGCCCACATCAGCGCGGCCGCCTCGTCGGCGGGAAGCACCTCGATGTCGGACAGCGTGTCGAGGGTGGCCAGCCGAACCGCCCTGGTGTCGACGTCGGCCGCGGCCAGCACGCCGGCGTGCAGCTCGGCGAGGGTCACGACCGACACCGCGGATTCCTGTGGCAGCACAGACACATCCAGCTCGCGGCCGCTCTCGTTCGCGATGAAGATCGTCGTATCCAGCACGCCCCTGGCAGGCCCGGTCACCGGATCGGCCCGAGGTCCTCGGTGGTGTCGCCGGCCAGCCGCTCCAGATCGGCACGCAGCCCGGGATCGGCACGCGCCGCCGACAGCCGCCGTACCAGCTCGCCGCGATCCAGCCACCTCCGGCGGCGGCGCTGCACGGGCACCAGCTCGGCCACCGGCCGCCCGCTCACCGTGATCACCACATGCTCGCCGGCCTGCACCCGCCGCAGCACGCCCGCGGTGTCGTTGCGCAGGTCGCGCGAGGCCACGTCCGTCATGCGACAATCGTAGCAGGGTCGTAGCACGCCGGGCCGGCCGCAGTGCCGTTCGGTAGGGCCGTGGTGCGGCCGCCCGGGTAGGTTCGGCGGCATGGATGCAGCGAGCACGGCGCGCCGGATGTGGGTGCGGTTCGAGCCGTACCACGACGTCACGTACTTCACGCCGGAGTCGAGGGCGGCGACCGACGAACTCGGCTGCAAGGGCGGCTGGATGGGGTATTTCGGGATGCGGGCCGCGCCGCTGGGTCGGGTGGACGCCGCGACCGTGACCGAGGCGTTCTACAACTTCCACCCGCGGATGGTGGCGCGTGCCATCCCGGACGCGTGGGGCGTGGCCGCGCCGTGGCGGTACCTGTCCACCCGGCTGGTCGGGGTCGACGGGGCGCTGCGGCGGCTGCTCGGCGACGGTGTGCTGGCCGGGCGGGAGCTGGCGGAGGCGGCCGGGCTGGCGCGCGCGGCTGCGGAGCTGGCGCCGACGCAGGACCGGCCGCTGGCCGCGGCCAATGCCGCGCTGCCGTGGCCGGAGCGGCCGCACCTGGCGCTCTGGCACGCGTGCACGGTGCTGCGCGAGTCGCGCGGCGACGGCCATGTGGCGGTGCTGCGCGAGGCTGGGCTGGGCCCGTGCCAGGCCCTGGTGCTCTTCGCCGCGGACAACGGCCTTGCCGGCGAGTTCATGCAGAAGGCCCGCGGCTGGTCGGCGCAGGAGTGGCAGGAGGCGGCCGGCGAGCTGGCCGAGCGCGGGCTGCTGGACGCCGGCGGCGCGATCACCGCCGAGGGCACCCGGTTGCGGCGGTCGGTCGAGCAGCGCACCGACGAGGCGGCCGCGCAGCCGTGGTCGCGGCTCGGGGCGGAGCGCACCAACCGGCTCGGCGAGCTGCTGGCGCCGCTCGCCCGCGGGATCGCCGACGGCAACGATGTGATGCGGCGCAACCCGATGGCGCTGGACGCCGGCCGGTTGCTCGCCGAGGGCGCCCCCGCCTGAGCTGACGCCGGCTGACGCGCGGGCAACCCACCTGACCGGCCGCGTGGTTGACGGCGTGGAAAGATGGCGGGGTGAGCCGACCGGATCCCCGCCAGCAGGCGGCGCTGTCGGCCGCGCTGTCCGGCGCGGTCGACCTGTCAGCCCTCAAGGCGCGCGCCGATGCGGTGTCCAGGGCACCGTCCCCTGGCGCAGTCCCAGGCCCCAACGGCGCGCCGGCCGGCGCCGACGGCGGCGCCGCTTCCGGTGACTGGGTGCGCGATGTCACCGACGCCACGTTCCAGAGCGAGGTGGTCGAGCGGTCGCTGCAGGTGCCGGTGATCGTTGACCTGTGGGCCAGCTGGTGCGGCCCGTGCAAGCAGCTGTCCCCGGTGCTGGAGCGGCTGGCCACCGCCGGTGGCGGCGCCTGGGTGCTCGCCAAGATCGACGTCGACGCCAACCCCAGGGTCGCGCAGCTGTTCGGCGTGCAGTCCATTCCGACGGTGGTCGCCGTGGCCGGTGGCCAGCCGGTCGACGCGTTCGCGGGCGCGCTGCCGGAGCCGCAGGTCAGGCAGTGGATCACCGCGTTGCTGGACGCGCTGCGCGACCAGCTGCCCGGCATCCGGGCGGCCGAGGCAGGGGCGGCCGGGGTGGCCCCGGACTCCGGGGCACCGGCCGAGGAGCCCGTTGATCCCCGCGTCGCCGCCGCCGAGGACGCCATCGAACGCGGCGACTACGCCGCGGCGCAGGCGGCCTACCAGCAGATCCTCGACGCCGAGCCGGGCAACGAGCTGGCCGCGCAGGCGCTGGCCCAGGTCCGGTTCGCGGCGCGGGTGCAGGATGCCGACCCCGCGGTGGTGCAGCGGGCCGACGCCGCGCCCGACGATGTGCTGGCGCAGCTCGACGCGGCCGATGTCGAGGTGGCGATGGACCGCGCGGAGCAGGCCTTCGCCCGGCTGGTGGGGACCGTGCGCCGCACCGGCGGCGAGGAGCGCAACCGGGTCCGCGAGCACCTGGTCGAGCTGTTGGGGCTGTTCCC
>Ga0209382_10013244_pt1 | contig 10141 bp, 8 predicted proteins | sample SoiMetdeltSBSDD5_FD_187599 | JGI IMG/M metagenome (GOLD analysis project Ga0209382, IMG submission 187599) | Bulk soil microbial communities from a Populus tree surrounding site in Tennessee, USA - Soil MetaG P. deltoides SBSDD5 (SPAdes) (version 2) | ecosystem: Environmental > Terrestrial >...
ATACGATCAATTGGCTCGGGAGACCCGACCGATACAATCGCCAGCTCGTGAATGTGACGCTGCGCGACGGGCGCGATGCTGGTCGCGTGCTGCTTGGGGAAGGTTTGGCGCGGCCGTACCCGAACAGCCAGAAAGCGTGGTGCAGGGGGTAACGCGAACTGCGGCATAGAAGAGCGCAGTCGGGAACTACCGCCGGTGGCACTTCCGTTGGACCCCTATTAGCTGCCGGAGTGTCGAAGTCGAGCCACCGGTGAAAGTGTGCCGAGTCCGGACCCGAGCATGCGCAACATACATGTGGCTCAAGAGGCCTATTCGATCGTTGTCCCCGCGGGCGAGCAGCATGGGAGAAGCTTACGAAACAAGGCGCTGGCTGTGTGGGGAGATTTCGTCCGGTCCGACGCTTCCATGACCTGTAGGCAAGTCTCGCCCAGGAGTGGTATATTCATAGAACAACTCATCGGCGCCGACGTGCCTCCATAGGTTGCTCGTAAATAGCTTATCGAGATCATCAACCCAGCGCTCTTTGGTTTCGCCGTGCTTCCTTCTCTGAAGCAGAAACGATAAGCAACCCGCGATCATTCATAAGCCTGTTCAAACAGGCGTGAAGAGGGTCTGGCGGTCAAGCACACATTGAGATAGCGCACCAAGTTAAACCTGCGGATCTTCAGTAAAAAACATTCTCTGCCCATTTTGCATGGCTGTCGTAAAAAATATTATGATCGGGCTCGATGCCGGGATCGTTAATGAAATTTGCCCGAGCGAAATAAGTAACTCCTAGCCATTCCTGCCCGCCGCGCTCCGTCGCGTTCGTATATCTGAAATAGAAGCTGCTGCCGCAAGTCTGGCAGAAGCCTTGTTCTGCAATGTTTGTAGAGAATTTCTTAAATTGTTTCTCCGGATCGATCACTTCGGCTTCGGTCCTGAATCCCACCCATGTCACGAACGCCGCTCCATGAAGACGCTGGCACTGCGTGCAATGGCAGTGTCCAGCCCAAAACGCGGGAAGCGGCACTTTAAATTTCACCTTGCCGCAATAACATCCGCCTTCAGCGTATTCCATCGCTAAATTGCCCCCTGTTGAGCACACGGTGGTATCGGTCGAAACCACGTCGCAGCATTAGTCGGTCAGGGCCGGCCGCGAAGCTTGCCGGTTGGTGACTCGCCTGCGATTGAGCGAACAGCGCCACGTAGGGATCCCTTTTTGGCTTCGTGCATCACGCTTGCGTTCTGCGGCGGTTCTTTTCTGAAAATCGTCCTCAGCATAACGCACCGGAGCGAAGTGGCAGCTTCCTGCGGCGCATTGCCCTCCTGCAGAGATGGTCATTATCAGTTCGCCCGCGTTGCTGCACAAGCATGGCAGGGTGGAATGAGTGTCAGATAAAGTAAAGCGGTCGCGCACTGGTCGCGCGGACCCGGTGTCTAGAGTGGCCCGGCGGTTGGGTGTATGTGGTCGGCCGCTTCCGTGCGATCGAGAGTGCTGCCGCCACCGCATCCGCCGCCCCACCTGCGAGTGCTCAGGGCATCGCGTCCAACCGGCCACGCGTTACTGCTACGGCTCATCCGTCGCCGGCCTCGGCGGCCCGGTCTACCATTGCCTGAAGAGGACGGCTCGTACTGCGGCCATCCAGCGCCACGCTCTTGACGAGGGCGAATACCGGCGTGCCCAAGACCAGGCCGAGCCGTTCGACCGAGTAGCGCGTGAGGCGCGCAATCAGGGCGTCGCCGCTGCAGTCGAGGCGAATTTCGACGGTCGGCCCATCGTGGGGTCCGATGTCGGCAACGATACCGGGCAGGATATTGAGGGCGCTAAGATCCGCCGGCGCTGACTTCGCTAGCATTACATCGCCGGCGCGCACCCGCAACCTGAGCCGCGCACCAACCGGAGCATTGAGCCTGTGGAGCTTCCAGCGGCCAGCGCGCGAGGCAAGCTCGGTGAGCCCGAATGTCTCATCGTGGCGCTCCACTGTGGCCTCGATGACGGCGCCGGCCTCGACGCGATCGGTCAAGGCGAATAAATCGAGGCGCTGCATGATCTCGGGCGTCGGCCCGACTGCCGCGACCTTACCTTCGGACAGCAGCACCACTGTTGTCGCCAACCGCGCGACCTCGGCGATGGAGTGGCTGACATAGATGATGGGAATTTTGCTCTGGTCGCGCAACCGCTCGATGTAGGGCAGGATCTCCCCCTTGCGCGCCTCGTCGAGAGAGGCGAGCGGTTCGTCCATCAGCAGCACGCGCGGATCGGCAAGAAGCGCCCGACCGATGGCGACACGCTGCTTCTCGCCGCCGGACAGGCGCCCGGGACGTCGGTCGAGGAGCCCGGCAATGCCGAGCAGATTGACCACTCGATCGAGGTCATCGCCACGTTTGGTCTGCGGCGCGAACCAGCGGCCATAGAGGAGATTCTGGCGCACGGTCAGATGCGGGAATAAACGCCCCTCCTGGAAGACGTAGCCCACCCTGCGCCGGTGGCGCGGCACGAAAAGCCCGCCCTCCGTATCGACCAGCACCGTGGCGTCGATCGTGACGCGACCCCGCTCAGGGCGAATGAGGCCGGCGATGATGTTGATAATCGAGGTCTTGCCTGATCCCGACCGCCCAAATAGGGCGACAAGCCCGCCGCCCGTCTTGAACTGCACATCGAGCAGGAAAGCGCCAAGCCGGTGGCCGATGTCGACGGCGAGCGTCATTCGATGTCGAGCCGACGGTTGGCAAAGCGCGCCATCAGTTCGGAGCCCAGCAGCGCCAGCATGGCAATGCTGATGGAGACGAGGGTGAGACGAAAGGCCCCCACATCTCCGCCGGGGACCTGAGTGAATGTGTAGATAGCCGACGGCAGCGTCTGTGTCTCGCCCGGAATGTTGGAGACGAAGGTGATGGTGGCGCCGAACTCACCCATGGCTTTGGCGAAGCACAGAATCATACCGGCAAGGACGCCGGGGACGATCAGCGGCAGTGTAACGGTCATGAACACCCAGACACGATTCGCACCCAGCGTCCCAGCCGCTTCCTCGAGCCGTGTATCCACCGCCTCGATCGAAAGACGGATCGCTCGCACCATCAGGGGAAATCCCATGACCCCGCAGGCCAGCGCCGCGCCGGTCCAGCGGAACGAGAAGACGATGCCGAAGTGATCGGCCAATAACGCACCGATCGGTCCGCGCCGTCCGAACAGGATCAAGAGAATGTACCCGGTGACAACGGGGGGTAGGATCAGCGGCATAAGGACGAGGCCGTTAAGTAGGGATTGACCCCAAAAACGCCCCCGCGCCAATGCCATCGCGATCCCGATGCCGATTGGGAGGCTGAGGAGGGTGGCCACAAGGGCCACCCTCAGGCTGAGCTGGACCGCCGTCCATTCCTCAGGGCTGAGGGTCATCCAGTCCATAGTGGTAGACCTCAACTCATCCACTACCAGCGGCGTAAGACAGGCGACGGAACCGACGTTTTACGAGCGTCCTGAGCCAAGCACCGTGAACCCCTGCACCTCAAACAGGGGTTTGGTCTTGTCCGATCTGATGTACGCGAGCAAAACTGTTGCATCCGGATGGGTGGCATTCGCCGTGAGCGCAATGGGATAGATGATTGGCGGATGCGTGTCTTCCGGGAATGTGCCTATGATCTTGACGTTACTGTCGGAAGCGGCGTCAGTCTGGTAGACGACGCCGACGGGCGCCTCGCCCCTCGAAACAAGCAACAGTGCGGCGCGCACGTTTTCGGCTTGCGCGAGCTTGCTCGAGACGCTGGTCCAGACGCCGAGCTTCTCGAGTGCCACCTTCCCGTACTTGCCGGCGGGCACGGCTTGGACGTTGGCCATCGACAAGCGACCTTCGCCGAGAATACTGGCGAGATCGAACCCGGGCTTGATCTCGATGGGTTGTGCCTTGTCCTTGGGTGCAATCAGAACGATACGGTTGCCGAGCAAGTTCGAGCGCGTTTCCGGCTTGATGAGATGCTTCTGATTGAGATAGTCCATCCAGTCGAGATCGGCGGAGATGAAGATCTGTGCAGGTGCAGCTTGCTCGATTTGCTTGGCGAGCGCCGGGCTAGATGCGTAGGAGATGGTGGCCTTTTTCCCCGTCTCTTTCTGCCATTGCGTGTTGACGGCGTCGAGTGCGTTCTTCAGACTTGCGGCAGCGAAAACCACAATGTCCCCGCTCTGCGCCTGCGCTGGCGTCTGTGCCAGTCCCCAAGCCAGCGTTAGGCCGACGGCTGCCCTCAGGACCCCGCACAACAATTCGCACGTGCTTACAGCCACCATCTCGATCCTCCCCACTTCTGGCGGGTGAAACTCCATCGCCCATAGAAATACACAGCCCATGGCCATGTTCCACCAACTATTGCGAACCGGAGAAAATGATCGCCGGACGCAAGCACGTGCAACAAGTCGCGCCAGAAGCTCCGTCAGAGATCGAATCCGGCATCACGTAGCGCCATGCGCAGTGATGCATCCTGGAGTACCGCGTGAAAGGTTCGCACGGCGGGACGTTCAAACCGGGCCTTGGGGATAACGAAGTCGTAGTTCTCGTCGTGAACGGGTATGAAGCCCAGCTCATAGCGGCGTGCGACGCTGTCGATGGTCACGCCCCAGTCCGCACGGCCCTGGGCGACTGCGACGGCGACCGCATTGTGTGACTTGGGTTGGGACCAGTAGCCTGGGGGGCGCGCGCCCCCGAGCAGGCGGTCGATCAGGATGCGCGTGCCGCTGCCCGGGTTGCGGCACACCATCAGACAATCGGCCTCGGCAAGTGCGACGGCTACTGCCTCCTCGGGCGAGCGTCTCTCGAACCGTAGGTCGCCCTTGCGAAATGCGATCCCCTGAAGGCGGCGATAGCCGACAACAAGGTCAAGCTCCGCTGTTAGGTAAGGACGATTGTATTCGCTCGTCAGGGGGTCCATGAGATGGATCGGCGCGATATCGCACTCCCCACGCTTGGCCGCCGCCAATCCTCCGGTACTGCCGATGTTGAGCGACTTGACGAGAAGCCCCCCGGCCGTGAGGCGTTCGATGATGAGGTCGAGGCCGATGCAATGGCTACCCATGATGACCAGTTCGGCCAAGCGGCGCACGCGGCCAACGCGTCGCACGCAGACCGTTGTGTCCGCGGCCACACTCTCGACCTGGGCCTCGATGGCAATGAACCCGTCCGCTTGGCTGAAGGACGTGACAGAGCCAGAGCCCTTGCCGATTGGGTACGCTGCCAATGTAACGTGGTCATCCCTCGGCACCAAGGACACCATCAAGAACTCGGTACGGCCGCGTTCCGAGGTCACGCGCAGGGGTAGGGTCGCAGTGACACGCTCGTCGTCATCCGGCGGCAGCCCGGCGAAGGCGCGGATCACCGGCGGGACAAACTCGTGGAAGGTGAAGATCGCTGAGGTTGGAAAACCCGGCAGCACAATGATGGGCTTGGCACCGCTCACGGCGAGGCAGAGGGGCTTCCCGGGCTTGAGTGCCACGCCGTGAACCAGCACGCCTGGGTCGGTGAAGCGGGCGACGGCGCGGTAGCAGAGATCGCCGGCACCCTTCGAGGTGCCGCCCGACATCATCACTATGTCGCAGGCGGCAAGCCCTTCGCCGATGAGGCGCGACAATGCCTCCTCGTCGTCGGGACCAATGCCCAGCCGATGAGGTATGCCGCCTGCCTCTTCAACCGCGGCGGCGAGAATAGCCGCGTTGGAATCGTAGACCCCTCCTGGCCGCATTGAGTCACCAGGGGCAACGATTTCGTCGCCGGTCGAGATGATGGCCACGCGCGGCTTACGGTAGACGTCAACAGAGGCGCGCCCGACGGCGGCCAGTATGCCGATCTCGCGCGAGGTGATGAGCTGCCCGGCGCGGACCACCGTCTCACCGCGTGCAATATCGCTGCCGGCAAAGGCGATAAACTGACCGGCACCGGCTGGGCGATGAACCTCAACGGCCGTCGTGCCGTCGATCTGTATCGTCTCGGTATGCTCCACCATAATCACAGCGTCAGCGCCGCGCGGGACCATGCCCCCTGTGGAAATCAGGCTCGCCACGCCCGCAGTCACAGGCAGGCGGGGCGCTACACCCGGGGTAAGAATCTCCGGGTTCAGCTGCAGCACCGTGGGCGCCCTCACACTGGCTCGGGCGGTGTCACTCGAGCGAACCGCAAATCCGTCGACGCTTGCCCGGTCGAAGCCCGGCACGTCGACTTCGGCGATCACCGGCCTTGCCAGGACGCGGTTCAAAGCCCTCTCCAGGTGCACGGACTCGATGCCGACTGGACACAAATGGAGATGTCTGTGGAAGCGGGCGATCGCCTCGTCGCGATCAACCACCTCCAGGAACTGGTCCTGCTGCGCCAGGCGGCGCAGGGCTGCTTGGACCTCTTTCATGGCGTGGGACCGGTTTTGCCGGCCAGGTGCGGGCTAGATTCGTCACAAAGGTAAACCACCACTGGTGCACCTTGCGAATACCCTTCGCTGCGTTCCGAAACGATGATGAAGCCGTCAGCCTGCACTGCCGCCACCAGCCCAGCTTCGCTGAACGAAGGGATCGGTACCACGGTGCCATTGCGGTGGCAGTGCACCGGGCACACCTCCGTAATGCCAATCTCCGACACGATCTTGCGCCCAGCGACCATCGTTCGCAACGGGAAGGGGAGCGCCGGGCTCATGCCGCCGAGACGGCGGATGGCACGGCCGGCGAACAGCTCATAGCCCCACAGGCAAGCCGCAGGTGCACCCTGCAGAACAAACACTATTGCGCCGGGGCTCACCCGTCCAATGCAGGTGGTCTCCCCCGGGCGAAGCTTCACTCCGTAGATCACAAGCTCACCGACTTCGGCGAGCGCAGTGATCGCATGATCATCACGGCCTCGTCCGGAGCTGCCGGCTACGAGTATGACGTCTGCGCCCGGGGATGTCAGCGCGTTGCGAATGGCGGTAACTTCGCGATCGACCCGACGCTGCTCGATGAGAAGGCCGCCGTCACGAGCGATCAGACTGTTAAGCAGCGGCCCATTCGCATCATGCACGGCGTCGGCCGACAGGTGGCTTCCTGTCTCGAACACATTGCGTCCGGCCACCAGACAGCGGATGCGCGGGCGCCGCACCACGGGCACTTGGTTGATCCCGGCCGATGCGAGCAGGCCGATCGCGGCCGGACGCAGGAGGCGGCCTGCGGACGCCAGCCGGTCCCCGCGGGCGACATGACTGCCGATGCGCTGGACGAACGCTCCCGACACCACCGGTTCTACGATGAAGCAGATCTGATTGCCCTCGTCTTCAACCTGCTCCAGGGCGGCGACCGCATCAGCGCCGCTTGGCAGTCGGTCACCTGCTTGCACGCGCGCGGCACTGCCCGAAGGCAGGTCATCGGCGTCGACCAGTTGCAGTGGAAGCGGATTGTACGTACTCGCACCGACAGTTTCATCGGCGCGCACGGCAAAGCCCTCGGCAGCCGCTCGATCAAAGGGAGGCAGATCGGCCACCGTTGTCACATCGACGGCGACAATCCGACCTGTGGCCTGTTCCAAAGGGACATCTTGCGCACTCAGCGCAGCCGCGTGGGCGTCAATCCACGCCAGTGCGTCCTGGACGCTTTGCCGATTGGGAGGGATGTTTGCTTGCTTCACTCTAGGTGCCTAAGGATGGCTTGAAAAGCTGATCCCTGATCGCCAACATCAAGGCCTAAGTAACCACTTCGCGATGACTTTTCTATAGTTCATGGTGACTGACTGCGTTGTCGCAACCTGCGTACAAGAGCTCCCAGCACGTTGGAATAGTCATCGGTCCAGACGCGCTGAGCGGGATCGGGTAACAGGACCGGCCAAAATTTCGACTTGGCGAGCGCGCCGAAATCCTGATCCCTGCGCGCTACGACGGCGACAATAGGAACCCACTTCTGCTCGCTCGCAATTTCTGGCACGTCGCCGCCCTCATAGAGGCGTGTGATCGCGCCGTGTGCATCGGCGATGCCGGCAACAACGGTCGCAAGCTCAAGGTGATAGTTAGAGACGTGAGCCGCCACTATGCCGCTCGGCTTGAGCTTGCGCAGGTACAACCCCATCGCCTCTCTGGTGAGGAGGTGTATCGGTATTGCGGCGCCAATGAAGGCGTCGACAAAGATTAGATCGTAGCTGGCGTCGGGCGCGTTCTCGATTGTCAGCCGCGCGTCACCTTGCACAATAGAAATGTTCGGCCGGCATTCAGAGACGAAATTGAACAGTGTGGGATCGCGCGCAATCCGGATGACGTCGGGATCGAGTTCGTAATAGATGGCGCTGTCCTCAGGTCGAGCCTGGCAACTCAGACTTCCCGTGCCTAGTCCAATTACGGCGTAGCTGATTGGTCCGCCAACGCTGGCGCGCACTGCTTCGAATGCCTGCGCGATGCCGGCCCCAGCCTGGAACTCAGAGATCATCTCGGGCCGCCCAGTTATGGGATTTCCATCGCGGTCACGAATGCGCTGGGCACCCTGGCCAATGCCGCCATGCCAAAGCACCCGAAACCGGCCGTCGGGCGTTTCCGCCGCGACCAGGACGCCAAAGAAATTGCGCACAACAAAATTGTTGAAAGCAGCGTTATACTGATAATGTCCCAGGATCAAGACAAACCCGATGATAGTTGCGAATGCAAGGCGAGCCCGCCAGAAATACACGATCAGACCCAAGAGAGCGCCAATGAAGAGCGTTATCAAGTTGTCGTCAAGTTTCAGGCCTGACGACATGAGCATTGTCAGCAGCACGGCCGCGAACGCAAGGGCACCGAACAGCACATTCTGCCCGGCGTGCCGCGCAAGCGCGAACCCCGGCATGGACAGGACCGAGAGCGCGACTAACAGGGGATATTCCGCTACCCAGTTAAACGCCTGCGGGGCAATAAGACCGACTGCGATACCGCCAATCATGCCACCGGCCGAAACCATCATGTAGAAGGCGGTGAGGAATTGCGGCGCCGGCCGCCGCCGCGCGAGCTCGCCGTGGCATAAGAGCGCAATTACGAAGAAGGCGCCCAAATGGACGAAGACGATTTCCACAATGGTCGAGAAGGGGTTAATGATCATGAGAACAGCCAAAGCCACAATCACGAAGGGAAAGGCTTTGACAACAAACAAATGCGGAATGAGCGGCCGGGTTTGAAAGGCGATAACAAACGTCAGCAGATAGACAGCGAGCGGCATGACCCAGAACAACGGGACGGCCGCAGCATCAGTCGAGATATGGAGGGTGACCGCAAGCAAAAGGCCTGACGGCACCGCCGCAAGTCCTATGAATGCCAGCCGGTCTCGCCAGGTGGGTGCCGCTGTTTCGTCGCCGCGCGTCGTAGCGGCAGTCGGTGACGAGTTGACCGATCGCAGCAACAGCACGCCGCAGGCTGCGATCAGCAGGATCTGGACATAAAATCCGATGCTCCACAGCCATGTCTGCTCGCGAAGGGGCAGGAACGGCTCGACTAATGTTGGATAGGAGATGAGCGCGAGAAAGCTTCCGACATTGCTTGCGGCAAAAAGGAAATACGGATCGCGCGCTGAAGGATGGCCAGTGCGCACGAACCACGCCTGCATGAGTGGCCCATTGGCGGCAAGAGCAAAGAACGGCAGTCCGATGGAGGCCGCAAATAAACCGAGAAGCCAGAACGCCTCGCCGCGTGAAGGCGGCTGGCCCCATCCGCTGGCGAGGTGAAGCGGCAACGCGAAACACGCGATCAGCAACACCGCGAGATGAATGAGGACGGAGGCCAGTCCTGGCGCGAAGCGCGTCAGCAAGTGGGCATAGGCATAGCCGGCAAGGAGAGTCGCTTGGAAGAACACCATTGCCACCGACCAGACAGCGGCAGCACCGCCCAGCCGTGGCAACACCATTTTGGTGAACATCGGCTGGACGGCAAACAACAATGCCGCACTCATCAGGATGGCCGTGAAAAAGACTGCCAACAGTAAATTGTAGGGCGACGAGGCAGTCTGCGTCATTGCATTGGTGGGAAGCTCGGAAGCGGTCATATCCCAATCCTTGTGAGCCACTAGTCTATGTGAAGTGCCAGGAGAATGGCGAAGCGGACACCGCACCGGAGTGGGGTGTATGATTAAGGCAGCTGGTTGTTGACGTGGCCGAGTATGCCGCGATCGGTGATCTCGAAGGCTTGGGGGCATAGGCGCATGCTCTCATACCTG
>Ga0209382_10013250_pt1 | contig 10139 bp, 9 predicted proteins | sample SoiMetdeltSBSDD5_FD_187599 | JGI IMG/M metagenome (GOLD analysis project Ga0209382, IMG submission 187599) | Bulk soil microbial communities from a Populus tree surrounding site in Tennessee, USA - Soil MetaG P. deltoides SBSDD5 (SPAdes) (version 2) | ecosystem: Environmental > Terrestrial >...
GCGAGACAATCCACCCGATATAGAGATAGACTAAAAAATATGCAATTGAAGCAGAGATGCGGGATTGGCCTGCTTGTTTGTGGCATTGGTCTGTTGCTGAACAGTTCGCCCTCGCGGGGTCAAACCCGGTCTACGCCGGTTCGCGTAGCCTACAGCGCGCTCTCCGCCGGTATTGGAGTCCTCTGGTTGACTCACGAACAAGGAATTTTTCGGAAGCACGGCCTCGATTCAAACCTCGTCTACATGCGCAGCGGCACCACCGTCACACAGGCCTTGCTGGCCGGAGAAATTCAATTTAACCACGTCTCTCCGGCGCCCATAATGGTGGCTTGGGCTCAAGGAGCCGACATGGTCTGGATCGGCACCACCATCCACCAAATGGTTTTCACCCTTCTCACCGACAGCACTATCACTAAGGGCTCCGACTTGAAGAGAAAAAGAATCGGCATCACCCGCATCGGTTCGGCCAGCGAACTTGCCGTGCGTGAGGCCTTGGATCACTTTGGCTTGGGTCCTAAGGAAGCGACGATGATCTCTATGGGGGGGATACCGGAGATTCTCGCCGGCATGAGAGCAGGGGCCGTCGATGCCGGCATCCTTTCGCCGCCGACTTCCACAGCGGCGCGCGACCTGGGGTATCGTCCCCTTCTCCACATTCCCGATCTCGGAAAGGAGTTCACATTCTCCGGCATCGCGGCGAAACGTTCCTTTGTCCAAAATCAACCTGAAATGACCAAGGCCTTTATGGCCGCGCTAACCGATGGGGCGAAAATCTACAAAGAAGACGGCCGGGCGGCCGTCAGGGTCTTGAAAAAATACATGCGCGCCGAAGATCGGATTCTCGAGGGCGGTTATAAAGAGTACGATGCCGCTATTTCCAGCCCGCCTTATCCGTCGCTGAAGGGGTTAGAGGCGTTGCGAGACAGCCTCATCGAATCAACGCCGCAGCTCAAGCAAGTTGACCTGAGAAAGTTCATCGACGACCGCTTTGTCAAGGCTAAATAAGAGTGGGGAAAGTCGATTCCTAATTGAACTTTGAACATTGAACTTTGAACCATCGAGCCGCAAGGCTCGGTCGATCGGAGGTCTCATGCGAATCGAAACTGAGCGCAAAATGCGCCGCTGGCGCGAGCAGCGCTGGTTATTGGACCAAGTCATCCAAACTCGTGGACTGGACTGGGACCAGGGACGGACGGGGAAGATTCTGCGCAACTGCGGTCCCGGCGTGCAAGGGGACGTTCAGGAGATTAGTCGCCGGGTACAAAAGTTTGTCGATATCCCGCGTGAGTTCGCGCGCGGCGCTGTACGGCGGGAAGAATTGGCTCGCGAGGCGGAGAAGGCCGGCCATTTTGTGGATGCCCGCGAGCACTACTATATCGCCGCGACGTTTTACACCAACGCCATGTGGGGAGTGTACGAAGACGACAACGAGAAGCGCATCGGCTGGGGCGAACGCAAAAGAACGTGCTACGATAAGTTTATTCAATATGCTGGCCGGCCCATTGAACGGGTCGAACTTCCGTACCAAGGCAAATCCATCGCTGCTCTGCTGCACCTGCCTCCCAACCGGAAATCCGGTGAACGAGTTCCATGTGTTCTTTACATCCCCGGCATGGACGGCGTCAAAGAGGACAATCCGATGCATAACGACCCGCTGCTGGAACGGGGCATCGCTGTTCTTGCCATCGACGGGCCCGGCCAGGGCGAAACCAGGGATCGCGGTATCAAATGCACCGCCTCCAACTATGAAGACGCGGGAAAGCTCGCCTGCGATTATTTGGTGAAGCGCCCGGAAATCGATCCCGACCGGGTCGCCATTATGGGCTCCAGCATGGGCTCCTATTGGGGTCCGCGCGTCGCTGCCGTCGAGTCCCGCTTCAAGGCCTGCGCCGTGAGCGGGGTCAATGTCGAGCCGGGCCAAAACACGATTTTCAACTCAGCCTCGCCCACCTTCAAGCTCAATTACATGTACATGGCCGGGTATGACGACGAAACGGCTTTCGATGAGTTCGCAAAGACCTTGACCCTCAGGGACGTGGCCCCCAAGATCCGTTGTCCTTATCTCATCGTCGCCGGCGAAGACGACGACCTGTGTCCCATCGAATTCGTTTATCAGTTCATGAATGCGATCCCCGGTCCCCGCGTGCTGGTGGTTTATGAAGGAGAAAAACACTCCATACGCAACCCCCGCGCCCGAACGTTGCTCGTCGACTGGCTCGCCGATCGGTTAGCCGGCACGCCCTTCAAATCGGAAAAGATTTACGTCGAGATGAACGGAAAAGAAACTCATTCCGACTGGTAGAACCGTCCATCCACTGACAAACACTGATGAGAATCGCTTATGGAGATCTAATCGGTGGCATTAGCGGCGACATGTTTGTCGGCGCCATGCTGGATCTCGGTTTGTCTTTGAACAAGCTAAAGTCGGAACTCAAGAAAATCCCCAACCTCCGTTATACCCTCACAGCCTCAAAAGAGAACGTTCACAGCATTCGCGCAACTCGTTTTCAGGTAGTTTGCCCGGACAAAGAGCCGACGCGTTCGTGGAAACAAATTCGGCGCTTGATCGCCGGAAGCAGTCTTCGCCCCAAGGTGAAAGAAGCGGGCATCGATATCTTTTCCCGCCTCGCAGAAGCCGAAGGAAAAATTCACGGCGTTGCCCCCGAGAAAGTCCACTTTCACGAAATCGGCGCCACGGATTCAATCGTCGACATCATGGCCGCTGCTGCGGGCGCCCATGAGCTCGGCATCGACGCCTTCCATTTTTCCCGCATTCCTCTAGGTCGGGGCTTGACCCGCGCTCTACATGGTCCTTTGCCGGTCCCGGGGCCCGCTACACTAGAGCTCTTGAAAGGCCTCCCCGTGCAAGGAATCGATCTCGATGGGGAAACTGTGACGCCCACGGGGGCTGCAATTTTGAGCACCCTGGGAAAAAGTTTTGGTGCCCAGCCGAGCATGACTATGGAAAAGATCGGCTACGGGGCGGGACAAAGAGATTTTCCAAATCGGCCGAACCTGTTCCGTCTGGTCATCGGCACAGACGCTACCCCATGGAGCCAAGAAGAGATGCTCGTTATCGAAACTAACATCGACGACATGAATCCGGAATTTTACGATTATGTTTTCGATCGTCTCCTAGCCGCCGGCGCTCGCGACGTGTTCCTGTCGCCGATCCAAATGAAAAAGAATCGTCCGGGAACATTGCTTCGCGTGATTGCTGAGCCGAAGGATCGAGAAGCGCTGGCGCGAATTATTCTCAGCGAGACCTCGACTATCGGCATCCGCTACTACCCTGTCAGTCGGATCATCCTCAAGCGCATCTCGGAAAAGCTTAAGACACGTCATGGAACCATCAGGGTCAAGGTTGTTGAAGAGCCGAACGGAACGAGGCGGGTTACTCCGGAATACGACGATCTGAAACGCATTGCCGCCGCCAAGAAAATCCCTCTCAAGCTTCTTTACGACGAGCTCGTCAGGAGCAGTAAGAAATAAAATCTTCCCACCCGCTCCAAATGGCCGGCGATCAATCGGACAGCACCGATTTGCCTAAGTCGCGATCTCCGTGGGCTTCGCTGGGATATCGCGACTACCGCCTGCTTTTTTCCGTTGCGCTTTTTGCCACCACTGCGCAGCAGATGCGCCTGACTCAGAACCTATTTCAGGTTTATGAATTGTCGGGCTCGGCGTTTCAGCTTGGGCTGACGGGTTTGGCTCAAGGGATTCCTCTGTTTGTCTTCGGGCTCTTCGGCGGCACCTTGGCAGACTTTGTCGACCGTAAGAAGCTCCTGCTCATTACGACCGCCGGCAACCTACTCGTCGCTGTCGCGCTGGGAATCTTGACCCTGTCCGGCTCCATTCGCGTTTGGCACATCCTCCTCGGCACCGCTCTGACTTCAGCTTTGAACATCGTCCTCAATCCGACTCGGATGGCGCTGATCTCGAAGCTGGTGCCCCGTTCCCATCTCACCAACGCGGTGTCGTTAAACTCCAGCGTCTCTCAAGCGGCCCATTTCATCGGCCCCATGATAGCCGGCGTCAGTCTTGAATGGATGGAGATCGGCAACTCGTACCTGTTCAATGCTCTGTTCTATCTCCCGGCTGCAATCAGCATTGTTCTCATTCAAACGCCGGGAGCACCGGATGGCAAAAAAGAACCCTTTTCCGTTGGGAGTTTTTTAGGCGGTCTGCGGTTTCTTTTTTCCGAGCCCATTGTCTTGGCCATGGTGGTGCTCGATTTCATAGTCGCCGGTGTGGGCTATTACCGGCCGCTGTTGCCGATCTTTGCCAAAGACATTTTGTCCGTGGGACCTGCTGGCTTCGGCATATTGTCCTCAGCTCCAGCGGTAGGCGGGATTATTGGGACCGTTCTCCTGCTTTTGGCCAGCGATGTCGAACATAAAGGACTTTTGGCGCTCTGGTCGTTCCTGTCATACGCGGTAGCTGTCGGCTTCTTCGCGCTATCCACGAACTTCTGGCTGTCAGCTTTTCTGCTCGGAATCCTCGGACTCGCGAATTCACTGCAAGCGGTTATGCGCCAAACCACCTTTCATCTTCTAACCCCGGACAAAGTTCGCGGTCGGGCTTTCGTTGTCTTTAACATGTTTTCCCAGGGCGCCAACTCGGTTGGAGCCACTCAAGTCGGCTTCATGGCCACACTCCTCGGCGCTCCCGGCTCACTGCTCTTCGGCTGCGCGGTGGGCAGTCTACTGACGCTATGTTGTTGGATCATGATGCCGAGATTGAGAAGTTTCGGAGCCGAGATGGGCCGTCGTTGACCATGCCAACCCTCCTTGTCGGCTTTCTAATAGTGAGAATCAGAGCTTTCTTCTGGATATGATACGGAAAGACAGCCGTAAGGCATTCCCGCATGTACGATCTCTAGCAGATTTGTTTTTCTTGGATCGGCTTCAGGCCTTGCCTGGGACTTCGTGCAAGCGTTGCTGGGTGGTCGCCCATGGATTGATGAGCGTTGCGGTGAATAGAGCCGCGATCATCAACAACACGGTCATTCCCGTCAATACCGTCGCGTAGCTATGAGTTCGGTCGTAAACCGCACCGGCAATCACCGGGCCGAGGATGCTGCCCCAGGTATAAACGAGGTTCATTGTGCCACGGATCGTGCCGAATGATTTGCGCCCGAAGAAGTCTCCAACGGACGCCCAATAGACCGGAATCGAAGCGTCCAGCACACAGTACAGGGACGTGAAAAACCACAGCGCCCACGGTGAATTGCTCCAAAGCATGGGCAGCACGGCGATGACTCCTAGAAGCATGCAGATCGCAGTGAGTTTCGGTTTGTTAACGGAATCACCAATCCACCCCAGCACGAAGTGAAGGGGCAAGTTGAAGATGGCAAATCCCGCGAGCAGAACAGATGCTTGGGTCTGACTTAGGCCTTTCCAAACCATTATTGGGATGAAGTGGGTTGTCACGGTGGTAAATGCGGCCGAACGGGCCATCATCGAGACAACTAACAGCCAAAAGATCCGTGTCCGCATAGCTTGGCGGGTGGTGATGTCCGGCTCGTTGTGGGACTCAGGTTGCCGCGTTAATCCATCGTCGAGCTTCTTCGCGCGCTGAAGCGGCTCGCCGTCCGGTTCCATGCCCATGCTTTCTGGAGACCGCCGCACACCGAAGCATAACGGAAGGCCGACCACGAGAAAAAGCGTGCCGGACATAAAGGCGCCCCAGCGCCATCCCCACCGGCTAACGGCGACCGCTAGCAGCGGGGTGATGATGGCGCCGCCCACCGGCACAGCCGCGCTGACCACCGTCATTGCCCGCGCGCGTAGGCGGATGAACCAGGTATTGGCCACTATGGTGGGCGCATGAACGAAGCCCGCGGTAAATGAAATGGAGATTACACCCAGATAGACAATAAGAAACGTGGCATAACTGTCGACCCAAGAGAAAAGTATGTAACCGATCCCGGCGAGCAGCGACGCGGCGATCATCGTTGGCTTGGGGCCGTGGCGATCGACGAGATGACCGACGAGAGGCGACAGAAAAGAGCCCTGAGCGCGAGCGAGAGAAAACGCCAAAGAAGTTGAGGCGCGGCTTAAACCGAGTTCTTGGCTTACCGGCAGGAAGAAGACTGTAAAGCCATAATTGTGCAGACCGCCGCCGAGAATACGCAGCGCCGAGACCAACCCAACCATGCGCCAACCGTAGTAGAGACCTGAAAGGCGGTTTTTTAGGTTTCTCTTCTCCAAGGATAAGTTGTTACACCGGGTTGTTTTGGTGTGTTTCGTACATCGAGAAATGGACCGCCTCTATTTTGCATTCTTCTGTCGCCGGATCAATACGGTGCACCGTTCCGATGGGGTTTTGGCTGGATGCTGGCTCATCCGCGAAGTTGGGAGAGATTCGCAAGTCGGTCGATATTCGATACCCAAGCGCTACGGCTTGAGATCAACCGCCGCCGCTCTATAGTTGCCGTCCAAATAGAAAGGCACCGAATAGAAAGGCACCGAGACATGTTCGTGCGCGACCGTTTTTCTTTGCCCGGCCCAATCATTAACTAATGCCGCAATTTTCGGTAATATGAAATTTAAGAATAGGACGACGAGGAGACTCTTATGTGGAGATACCCTTTGCTAAATTTATGTTTTGTCATTCTCGTGATTGCTTTCTTGGCTCTGCAACATTCGTTCTCTGTGTTCCGTCCCACTGCGCACAGCAGCACCGTGACCGATAGCGACCCGTCGCAGACACTCGAGCTCGCGTCGGATGCTGAATCCCTCGGCATTTTACGCGCTCGGGCAGACTTCGGCCAAACAGTGGCTTATCTGTGTGACATCTTGCGCCGCAGCATGGTTCTTAAAGAATGGACGATCGAATACAACGCGTTTCAGTGGGAAATCTTCCGCGCATCGAGCCCGGCTGAGACCGATCTTCTCGACGCCAGATTTCACGTTGCCAACGCTGAGGTATTGACTGAAGCGATGAGCAAGAACGCCCGCGCGATCAGGGAGCTCGACCGCGCCGAAACCTCTCTTAAGGCCGCAGAGACTCTTGTTGAACCGAGCTTGGCTCGCCAAGTGAAAACTATCGATGATGAGATAACAGCCGCGGAAAGCCGCGAACAAACCGAAGACGCTTTCTCCATGATACCGTTCGAAACGATCAAAGCCCATTTGGACCATCTGATAGCGATCGTGCGCTCGGCAAAAATACCAGGAGAGTCGAACCGTGCCATTCCCGTTCAGGGTTGAAAGCGAAGTTTGCGACCCTAAGGCCTCCTGACGGATAGGTTTAGATCATACCTCTGCTGTTCAGCGCCTCTGCGGTTGGCTTCCGGTTCTCTGCTCTTTGGCTGTGCCGTCGGATCAATCCTGACACTCGCCTGCTGGGTTGCGTTACCGGGGTTGCCGCGGTTCGGTTCTGAGAAACCGATAATGACGGAGGAGTACTACGAGATTACAGTCGGATAATTGGCAAACTTAATACACGCCATCGCTTCATCCTTCCAGTGCGTGAGGCTGCAACCAGCAGCCCCGTCATAGCCACGGCCGGGCCTTTGGGTATCGTGATTGACAGCCAAGGCGTTGAGCGGCGGCCAGCCACTAACTTGACACCACTCTGCGATCTCTCGCAAGTATTTGCCCATCGTGGCTTTGAGATGTGGCAGTCCGGCGCGCTCGCACAGATCGCCGTAGGTGATAACACATGAGGCGGCACTAGTGATTTCGGCGCCTTGCGATCGACATACTTTTCTATGGTGATCTAACAGGGCTTGGGCAAGCTTTTGAGCTTCGGGGCTCATCGAATATCCTCTTCTTTTAATGACTCGGATCAAAGGTGTTGATCACTAGTTAACTTATCTCCCAGCAGGATCACTCTGGCGCGTACGAGTTCGCTCTTGCCTTTGAGTTCCAGCTCGCGGCGGGCGGCATTGGGAAACCGGGACTTGACGTGAGCATAGGTTTCTTCGGTGACGAGTATCTCGCCCGAGGCGGCGGCTCCCTGTAAACGCGCCGCGACATTGACCGTATCTCCTAGCACCGTGTAGTCGGTCACAGCGCCTTCTCCCACATTGCCGACGAAGGCCTCGCCTGTGGCGATACCCGCACCGACGTGCAGATGCTCAATCTGGGCGAGACCGCTCATTCCGCGGATAATTTGAAGCGCCGCTTGGACCGCCCGCTCCGGGTGGTCTCGTGTGTAGAGCGGGGCGCCGAAAAAAGCCATCACCTGATCGCCGACCAATTTATCCAAAGTGCCATCGTAGTCGAAGATCGTATTTGAGGCCAAGGAGTAAAAGCGGTTGAGGCGGTTCGCGACCTCGGCCGGGGGAAGCCGCTCCGCCAAGGACGTAAAGCCGCGCACGTCGACAAACAAGACCGATATGACACAAACCTCCCCGCCCGGGGGAGCCAGTTCATATCAGAGGGTGCAGAGATTCGGATTCTTGCGCGAAGGCCGGATCTGCACGAAACGAAACGGAACCGAAAACACTCCCAAGAACGGCACCAGGCACTCTTTGCATCTTCGGGTTGACGGAAGCCGGCGATAGAGCCTCCGCGCGATCTTCGTGCTACCCAGCAACTGTCTGATTCTGACTAGTAATCGTTTCATATCCTCGCTTTATTTGCACTCTCCCCCGACACTTGGTCTCAGAAATTCATCGAAATAATCGGCACCCGTCTTGGTAAATCCCACGGAAGCGGGAATCCAGAAGTTCTTAAATTCCTGGATTCCGGCTCGCGCTAGCTATCGCCAGCTTGGCCGAAATGACGTTCAAAATATTGAGTGAAATGAAGGTAAGAGACACCGCACTATAATAGTGCATGATATTTCTGCCAACATTACAGGCGCAATTCCTTTTGCACTTCTCGGAGCAGAGAGATGTCTCGCACCTGGGAAAGCGGAATGACTCTGTCCGTTTTAACGGTCGCCTTGCGCGCGTCGATGGCAAACTCATATGTCTTGTCGACCGTGAGGACTAAATGACGGCAGGATCAGGTCGTACGAATCCCTGGCCACGTCCGGGGTCTGGTTCAACCATTTGACCATAATGGGAATGACTTCTTCCTTTCGCTCGTGGATGAAGCGCAGCCCGCGCACAACAGCTCGCAGGACCTTTTTGGTTTCGTCCCGGTTGTTCTTGATCCGTGAATCCGTGGCCGCTACGGCGGAAATAGGGCTGCCGATTTTCAAGTCCTTCGGTCCGCCGAGGACATTGAAACCTTCCCGCGCCAGCCGATTGGGGCCGGGAGGAGCGACACAGATCGCATCGACCAGACCCTTTCTTAACATCTCGGCGCGAACCGGTTATCCGCCCCAAGGGTCACAAATTGGACTTCTTTAAGATCCAATCCTTTGGCCTGAAGGATCGCTTCCGCAGCGAGCTGATCCGACCCGCCGATCCTTTGAGCGCCGATACGCTTACCGCGCAGGTCAGCCATCGTTTTAATCTCAGGCCGAGCCACAATATGGTGCAGCGGCTTGTCCGTAAGAACCGCCAGTATTTTAAACGGCATACCCTGCATTGCCCCGGTAAGAATATTGCCGAAGCTCAACGTGTAGTTAACTTCGCCGCTCATGAGAGCGGGCACGGTCACCTGGCTTCGCATTTGAATCAAAACCGGATCGAGATTTTCATCCTTGAAAAAGCCCTTGGCCACCGCGACCTGCGCAGGCAAAAAGGCGTAGGTGCGGCTACTATAGGAAACCATGATTTTTTCCACTGCATCGGATGCGCTGGATGCGAGGAAGGAAAAGAGAACCGACAAGATTGAAATTATCGATCTCAACTTCATATCTATCTGTGGTTACTCCTACCTTGGGTTCACAACCGGTTCAAGGATCCGCAGATCAAGCTGCTCGTTAATCAAATTCAATGGTGGCGCCTTTTGACTTTGTGAATCCTTAATGTACGGCAACTCTCCTATGCAAGGAACTCCGGTCAGCGATACCAGCGCTTCCCGGTTCGTCTCGGCTGCCAGCGATGGCTGGCTTTCGATTTGATTCAGCACATAACCCAGCACACTCAGCCCTTTGCAGCTTGCGTGCTCAAGTGTCAAAAGTAGGTGGTTGATCATACCGAGCTTGTTCGCTGCGACAATGATAAGTGGAAGTTTGAGAACTTTTGCAAAGTCTGCATACGTGTAGCTTGGTAGCAGCGGCACGAGCAGTCC
>Ga0209382_10013251_pt1 | contig 10139 bp, 5 predicted proteins | sample SoiMetdeltSBSDD5_FD_187599 | JGI IMG/M metagenome (GOLD analysis project Ga0209382, IMG submission 187599) | Bulk soil microbial communities from a Populus tree surrounding site in Tennessee, USA - Soil MetaG P. deltoides SBSDD5 (SPAdes) (version 2) | ecosystem: Environmental > Terrestrial >...
CCTCGCCGCCGGCGCGACCTACGTTGGCAACTTCACGCTGCCCGCCAAGCAGGGCACCGACTACATCCTGATCACCACCGCCAACGCGGCGCTGCCCGCGCCAGGCACCCGCATCAACCCTTCCTACAAGCCAGGGCTCGCGACGATCCGTTCGGGGACCACGGCGTCAGCACTGACCACGGCGCCGGGCGCGAGCTACTACCGGATCGTCGGCGTCGCGTTCGAGGCGAATCAGAACGGCTCGGGCGACGTGATCACACTCGGGCGCGACTCGCAGACGACGCTCGCGGAGGTGCCGCACCACATCGAGCTCGATCGCATCCTGATCACGGGACATGTGACCGCTGGGCAGAAACGAGGCATCTCGGCGAACGCCATGCACGTGGTCATCGCGAACTCCGACATCAGCGACATCAAGGCGGCGGGGCAGGATTCGCAGGCGATCGCGGCATGGAATACGCCAGGCCCCATCGAGATCCGGAACAACTATCTCGAGGCCGCGGGCGAGAACATCATGTTCGGCGGCGCCGACATCAACATCCCCGGCGCGGTGCCGAGCGACATCCTCGTTGAGAACAACGTGCTGACCAAGCGCGAGGAATGGCGCGGAACGTCGTGGACCGTCAAGAACCTCTTCGAGTTGAAGAACGCGCGACGAGTGATGGTTCGGCGAAACATCATGCAGTTCAACTGGGGCGGTTCGCAGGCGGGCTTCGCGGTCGTCTTGACGCCGAGGAATTCAAGCGGACGGAATCCGTGGGTCGTGATCCAGGACGTGCAGTTCTACGGCAACGTGATCAGTTACACCGGCAGCGGCTTCAACCTGCTGGGCCACGACGACACCGACATCTCCGGTCAGCTGGCCAACGTCGTCATTCGTGACAACCTGGTGTTCGACGTGAGCACCGCGTGGGACGGCGGGGGCATCTTCGCGCAAATTGGCGGCGAGCCGCGCGACATCATCATCGATCACAACACGGTGATGCACACCGGCAACATCGTCACGTTCTACAGCGGACAGTACACGCACACGAGCGGTGTACGCGTAAACGGCGGCCCTGTGATTGGCTTCGTATTCACGAACAACCTGATCAAGCACAATACCTACGGGATCATCGGATCGGGGCAGGGCTACGGGAATCAGACGCTGGCCTACTACGCACCGGGCGCCGTGGTTTCGCGCAATGTGATTGGGACGACGACTTCGGTCGCGTCGCGATATCCCGCTGACAATCAGTTTCCGTCAGTGCAGGCGCTGATGGCGTCGTTCCGTAATCCGGCCGCGTTTGACTACAGACTAGCAACCGGGAGCCCGTACATCAACGCTGCCTTGGACAGTCGAAACATCGGCTGCGATAACAGCGCGTTGCCAACCCTGAGCAGCCGGCCAACGAGCCCCGCCGGAGTGAGGGTGACGATTAGATAGGACTCGACTCAATCACCAGCAGATCCCTCGATAATCCGCGACGACGTTCGCGCGATCGACGGGCACGCGGACGAGATCGAGGATCGTCTGATCGGGACGGCAGCGAATCAGGGCTTCGCCAAATTCCGGTGCCGCATTGCCAATCACGATCACATCCGCCTCATTCAGGACGTCGTCCACCGACTCGCACAGCAGCCGCGAGAGATGCGGAATCTGCTTCTCGATGTAGTCCTTGTTGCTGCCCGTCAAGCGAGCGATGAGGACGTTCCGGTCGTAGATGCGGACGTCATATCCTTTGCCGAGCAGCGTTTCGGCAAGGATGACCATCGGGCTCTCGCGAAGATCGTCGGTGCCTGCCTTGAAGCTGAACCCGAGCAGGCCGATGCGCTTCTTGCCGGTTTCGATGATCTGATCCAGCGCCTGCTGGATCTGCAACTGGTTGCTGCGCAGAACTGACTGCAGGACCGGCAGCTCCAGGTCGAGCTCCTTGGCGCGGTACTCGAGCGCGCGAACATCTTTGGGCAGACACGATCCGCCGAAGGCGAACCCCGGCTTCAAGTAGTACGGCGAGAGGTTCAGCTTGTCGTCCTTGCAGAAGATCTCCATCACGTCATGGCTATCCACGTCGAGCCGCTTGCAGATGTTGCCGATCTCGTTGCCGAAGCAAACCTTCAGCGCGTGCCAGGCGTTGCACGCGTACTTGATCATCTCGGCGACGCGAATGCTGCTCGTCACGACCGGCGCGTCGATCCCCTGATAGAGCGCAATCGTGCCGGCCGCGTCAGCAGCATGGTTGTGCCCGACCAGCGTCAGCGGCGGGTGTTTGATGTCGCGGACGGCGCTTCCTTCGCGCAGGAATTCGGGATTGACGGCGACGCCAAAGTCGGTGCCGTACCGCTTGCCTGACGCTCGCTCGATCGTCGGAATCACCGTTTCGTGCGTCGTTCCCGGCAACACGGTGCTGCGGATGACGACGATGTGGTACGTCGATTTCCGGCGGAGCGCTTCACCGACTTGTTCGCAGACGCGCGTCAGGTGCGACAGATCGAGGCTGCCGTTTCGGCGGCTGGGCGTTGCGACTGAGATCAACGACACGTCGCTCGCCGACACGGCCTCGCTCGCGCTGGTCGTCGCACGGAGCCGGCCGGCTGTGACGCCCGATTCGATCAACTCGCCAAGCCCTGGCTCGACGATCGGGCTCTGCCCGGCGTTCAGCATCTCGACCTTCGTGGGGTTGACGTCAACCCCGATCACAGTGTGCCCGTCGTCAGCAAACGTCGCTGCTGAGACGGATCCGACATAACCCAAACCAAAGACAGAAACATTCATAGTGATTTCGCACGTTTGACGGAGGTCATCGGAATGGACGCGGCAGCACCGCGCTTGGTGCGGTGAGTGGGCGTCCGGGTGTCGGCGATTGCCGCCTCCAGGTGCGCGGCAGCCGCCGACCAGTCGTAGCGTTCGGTCACGAGCGCGCGCCCCTGCGCTTCGATCGAACTGCGCGTCGCAGGATCGCGCAGAAGCGTGAGCACGGCATCGGCAAACTCCCGCGGCGTGTCCGCCAGCAGGAGGTGCCGGCCGTTCTCGGTGGGTAGCCCTTCGGCGCCGATGGTCGTCGACACGACCGCGCGTCCGGCAGCCATGGCTTCGAAAATCTTCAGGCGCGTGCCGCCGCCAATTCGAAGCGGCACGACGTAGACGGCTGCGTTCCGAAGATACGGACGCACATCCTCGACGCGTCCCGTGACTTCGATCCCGTCGTCGTCCGCCAGCCGACGTACCGCTGGCGTTGGGGATCGACCGACGATCGTGAATGTCGCGTCCGGTTCGGCTCGGCGGATGAGCGGCAGAATCTCGTGGCAGAAGAACACGACGCCGTCCGAGTTCGGCAGCCAGTCCATGGAACCGGTAAAGACGATTCGCTTGGCGTGTTCCGTCGTCGCCGGCCGTGGCGCGAAATACTTCGTGTCCACGCCGGTCGGGATCACAGAGACTGGTGCTTTCAGCCGATCGCCGTACAACCGCTGCAGTGTGTCGCGATCTACGTCCGAGACCGCCAGCACGCGATCGAAGCGTGCGACGGTCCGGCCCTCGAAGCGCAGCATGCGACGCCATTGCTGCGCGTAGAGCCGCCTTCGCAGGATCCCCGATTCAGTTTCCGCATGCCGCCGCCAGATTTCCGCTTCGACGTTGTGCGTGAACAGCACGGCCGGGCAGGGGAGTGCGCGCGGCAGGTTGACGGCTGGCACCAGGAAGTCGCACACGACGCGGTCGAAGGCGCCGTGCGCGAGCTGCGATCGAACCGCGCGTCTGTACGCGCGCGATCGGTACTGCGCAACAGCGTAGGGTAGGCGATCGAGCAGATGACGGGCCACGCCGGTGTAGAAGCGCCAACCTTCCTTGTGGCGCTCGCGGCGTGGAATCGTGACCAGCTCTGAGCACACTTCCGACATGCCATCGAGGTGGGCCTGGGCTTGATCGGGTTCGGCAAACGACAGGCAGGTGATCTCGTGACGACCCGCCAGGTGCCGCATCAGATGCCAGGTGCGGAGCTTGCCTCCTTTGTCGAGCGGCAGGAGCAGATTCGTGTTCAACCAGAGAATGCGCATGGCTCACGGAGTCGACAATCGATGTGCGGCCTCGGCATCGAAGCTCGAACACTGCGCCGACAGCGCGCCTGGCGCCGGCAGCGTCTGCACGCCTTGGCCGTCGATGAACGTGCGATACCAGATCTCGAGATTCAGAAGGCCCCACAGCGCATCCGCGTCGGCCCCGCCGAAGTGTGGAGCTGAGGCCGTCGCGAGCAATCGTTCGATTGCGGCGGGGTTGACGATGCCTCGCTCGCGCGCGCGGCGATCGAGCAGGACGTCGCGGACGACATCGCCCCAGCCTCCACGGATCCAGGACGTGAACGGCACAGGGAAACCCATTTTCGGCCGCTCGAGAATCTCGCGCGGCAGAACATCCTGGACGGCATCGCGAAGAATGCGTTTGGTCGAGAAGCCCGTCAGCTTTCGATCGTTGGGCAAGCTCGCGGCAAACTCGACGAGGTGGTGATCGAGGAACGGCACGCGACTCTCGATCGACGCGGCCATGCTCATCTGGTCCTGCTTCATCAGCAGCTCCACCAAGTACGTCTTCATGTCCGCATACAGCATGCGGTCGAGTGTGGTTGTGCCGTTACCCGGGGCGTTGAAGTGGGCCAAGGACGCGGCGTAGGCATGCTCGCGATCGGCGACGCCTGCGATCCGCGGCGAGAGCAGTGTTTGCTGCCGCGCCAGATTGATGCCTGCGAACGTGTCAAAAAACGTCAGATCCGCCGCGTGAGCCATGCCCAAAAACGAGCGCTGCGCGTAGCGGCCGATGCGCCCCGGCACGTGCTGAACAGCCGCGGCGAGCTTCTGCCGAGCGAACGACGGAACGGCGCGCGAATAAATCGATCCCGCCCGCCAGTTGAGCAGGGCGCGAGGATACTTGCCGTACCCGGCAAGTAATTCATCGCTGCCTTCTCCGGTGAGGACGACCTTGACGTGCTCGCGCGCGAGCTTCGACACGAAGAAGAGCGGCACGCTGGACGGGTGAGCAATCGGCTCGTCCTCGTGCCACACGAGCCGCGGCAGCGCGCCGAAGAAGTCGCGCTCGTCGATGACGATCTCGTGCGCATCCGCGCGGATCGCGCGCGACACCTGACGCGCATATTCCAGCTCGTTGAACGCGCGTGCCTTGAAGGCGACTGAGAACGTCTGCAGCGGCCGGTCGATCATCCGCGCCATCAGTGCAGCGATGGCGCTGCTGTCGATCCCGCCGGACAAGAAAACGCCGAGCGGCACGTCGCTCATCAAGCGGAGGCGGACTGATTGCTCCAGCATCGACCGGAACCGGTGAACGTCTTCGCGACGATCGCGTAACGTGTCGCGCGTTTTTCCAGCCGGGATATCCCAGTACTGGCGGCAGGTGACCACGCCACGCTCGAATGTCAGGACGTGGCCGGGCAGCAGCTTGAAGATGCCCTCGAACATCGTTTCAGCGCCGGCGATCGACCGGGCGCCGAGCAACTCCGGCAGCCGCATTTCGTTCGCTCTCGCCGTGACGAGGCCGCTCTCGAGGATCGACTTGATCTCCGAGGCGAAGATCAGCCGGCCGCTGCTGTGCGCCCAGTACAGCGGCTTGACGCCGAGGCGGTCTCGCGCCAGCAGCAGGCGGCGCTTGTTCGCGTCCCAGATGGCAAACGCGAACATGCCGCGCAGCCGCTCGACGCAGTCGTCGCCCCAGCGCTCGTAGGCGTGAACGATCGTTTCGGTATCGCAGCGCGTGCGGTACACGTGACCGTGGGCTTCGAGCTCAGGGCGGACGTCGTTATGGTTGTAGATCTCGCCGTTGTAGCTGACCCACACCGTTCCATCTTCGTTGGACAGTGGCTGTTTGCCCGCCGCCAGATCGACGATGCTCAATCGCCGATGGCCGAGCGCCGCCTGCCGGTCGACGAACAACCCGGCCTCATCCGGGCCACGGTGAGCGAGGATGTCGCGCATTCGCAGGACACGATCGCGATCCTCGGGAAGCAGCTCACCGGCTGCAACGATTCCAGCAATTCCGCACATACGCTTGTCTCGGAAAGAGCAGGCTGAAGTCCCGCTCGTCAGGACGCCGCCAGCTCCGCGTCCGGTTCGCGACTGACCTCGTGCCTGTGGACTTTCGCAAGGTAGAGCCCTTCGAAGCTCGAGACCATGCGGTCGAAGGAAAACCGGCGCGACGCTTTCTCGCGGGCCGCGCGCCCGAGCGACGCGGCGTATGCCGGCCGGTTTAGGATCGAGAGTGCCGCCGCGCCGAGCGCCTCGGGAGCATCTGGCGTGATCAGGATGCCGTTCACGCCGGAATCAACCACTTCAGGAATCCCGCCGACGCGTGACGCCACGACGGGGAGCCCCGCGGCCATCGCCTCGAGCACGCTGTTCGGGCACGCTTCGGATCGCGACGGGAGCACGAAGAGATCGCTCTCGGCGAGCAGCCGTGGAATGTCGCTTCGCTCGCCGAGGAAATGAAAGCGGGATGAAAGTCCACGCTCCCGCACGTCCTGCTCCAGCGAGTCACGGCACGGTCCTTCGCCGACCACCTGAAACTCGACGTTGCCGTAGTGCTGAACGATCGTGGAGGCCGCAGCGATGAGAGTGTCGTGGCCCTTCTCGGGCCTCAGATTGGCGACGGTGATGATGCGGCGCGGACTGGAAGACGCCTCACGTCCGGGTCCCGCGAACGCAGCGCAATCCACGCCGTTCGTGATGATGTGAATCTTGCGTTCCGCTACGCCTTCGCGGCGCAACTGTTCGACTGCGGCCTTCGCATTGGCCACCACGGCGTGCGCGGCTTTGTACGCGAGCCGCTGCGCGGCAACTCGCCCGCGCGAGCCGATGGTCGATGCCAACTCGCGCCGGTTCGCGATGCGGACCGGCACGCCAGCCAGCGCGGCACCTGGCAGCCCGAGAATGTTCGAATACAAATCCACGGTGTGAACGACGCGCGCGCCAATCCGGCGGCACCAGCGCGCGAAGGCAACAACCTGCCGCATTGCTGCCGGCCGGCCGAAACCGGTGATGGGGAACTCGGCAATCGACGCGATGTTCTCAGTGGCACGCCCTTCGAGCGCGCCCCGGCGATGAATCACCCCCAGATGGACTTCGAACTCAGAACGATCGAGCCGGCGAATCAGCTCCACCATCTGGCGCTCAGTTCCACCTACGTCGAAGCTGGTCAGCAGGAACGCAATCGGATATGGACGGCCATGTGGCACCCGGCCCGACGGAGCAAGCGAGGTGCCACTACGAATGCGGCGCTGATGAGGCGAAATCAAGCTGACGTGGAGAGGACTTGTCCTTTTCAGGAAAGCCAGCACGGCTGAGTGGTAATGAAGTACCCCGTGCATTCGTCGCGGGCGACGTGGCCGAATGGTCCAGGTATCGCCGGTGCCACAGCTCGAACATCACCAGCTGCCACAGACGCAGCGAGTGATCGCGCTGGCCGCTCAAATGTTCACCGAGCACGCGATCGATGAATCGCGGTTGGAAATAACCCCGCTGCCGAGTCAACCGCGACTGCAGCGTGTCGACCACGAACTCACGCAGCGAGCTGCGGAACCACGTGTCGAGCGGTACCGCAAACCCCTGCTTCCGCCTCGTCAGGATTTCTGCCGGCAGGACCGACGCGGCGACCCGCTTGAGCACCCGCTTGCGCTCGCCGCCCTGCAGCTTCATGTGCGACGGCAGCGAAGCGGCGAACGTCACGACGTGATGATCGAGCAGGGGCACGCGTGACTCGATTGAATGCGCCATGCTCATACGGTCGACCTTGGTCAGGATGTCTTCTGGCAAATAGGTTTCGAGGTCGAACCGCATCATCTGGCTCGGCCACGACAGTGACGCGTGACGGTTGAAGACGTCTTGAATGGCTTTCGAGCGTTCAGCGAGGCGACCGCTGTCGTACATGTCGCGGGTGAGGAGGTCGGGCATTTCGTCGGAGCGGAAGAAGCTCAGCGATTCGATGTATCGTCCGCGCGGGTCCTGCGCGACGTGACGCAGGAAGTTCTTGCCCTTCAACCCGTGCGGCAGGAGCGGCCAGACCCGCGCCGCCGCGTGCCGTCCGAAGCCGCCCGCGACTGCGTCAAAGGAGGCGACCCGCGGATGTGGAAGATACCGATCGTAGCCGCCGAACAACTCGTCGCCGCCATCCCCGGAGAGCACCACGGTCACGTGGCGCCGCGCAATTTGCGAGACGTACCACGTGGGAATCGCTGAGGAGTCACCGAACGGTTCGTCGAAGTGATCCACCAGGCGATCGACGATCTCGATCGCGTTCGGCCGTACCACCATCTCGTGATGGTCGGTGCCAAACTCGCGGGCCACGCGCCGCGCGGCATCGAGCTCGTCGAATGCAGGCTCGTCGAAACCGATCGAAAACGTTTTGATGGCACGCGGAGATGCCTTGGCCATCAGCCCGACGACCAGGCTCGAATCGACACCTCCGGAGAGGAGCGCGCCCAACGGAACGTCGCTGACGAGGTGCGAACGCACCGCATCGGACAGCAAGGTCTCCAGACTCGCCGTTGCTTCGTCGAGCGTACCGGTGAACGACTCGGTCTCGGGTATTCGCCAGTAAGGTCGGATCGCAACACGGCCATCGTTCCATCGGAGCAGATGACCGGGCGGGAGCTTCTGGATACCGGAGAACATCGAAGCATCTCGCGGCGTGTAGAGAAACGCGAGATAGTGTTCGAGCGAGGCGGCGTCCAGATGTGGCTCGATGGTCTCGCTGGCCAGAATCGATTTGATCTCGGAGCCAAAGATGAGCGCGCCGTCGACCTCCGCAAAATGGAGCGGCTTGATGCCCACGCGATCGCGGGCTAGCAGCAGCGTGCGCGTCCGCCGATCCCACAAGGCGATCCCGAACATGCCGCGCAATCGTGAAAAACCCTCTTCACCCCACTCCTCGTAGGCGTGAACGATCGTCTCGGTGTCGGTCTCGGTATAAAAAACGTGTCCGCGCGAGATGAGCTCGGCCCTGAGCTCGAGGTAGTTGTAGATCTCCCCGTTGAAGACGACCCACACGGAGGCATCCTCGTTGCGGATTGGCTGATGCCCGCCGGAGAGGTCGATGATGCTCAGCCGGCGCATGCCGAGCGCGGCGCCGTCTCCGACAAAGAACCCCTCATCGTCCGGACCCCGATGACGGATGACGTCGCACATTTTCTGAACGATGAGCGACTGCGCCTGGGTGTCGGCGCTGTCGTCGTGGCGGGTAACGAATCCTGCAATGCCGCACATGAGTGTGGGTCCTAACCGAGAGCGTTGGCCGTGACGTCGAGGGTGGACGGATGCCGGAGGACCGCACCGTCCAGCACGATCTGTGCTCGTGATCCCGCGTGATCCTCACGCCAGCATACGAAGCGGGCGTTTGTTTCCAGGCCACCCGCAGACCAGATTGATTTCGAGGAAGCCGCAGGTGGCTGGCCGGCCCAACGCGTCATAAGAAGTGTGTCGACCCAATCACGCGTTGAGAGCCTGAAGGCAGTTGCATCGCGGCTCTGTTGGCCATCGACTGTTACCGAGAGCGATTCGAGTGTCGGCACTGCCGAGGAATCCAGGACGACGGTGATGATGTCGAAGGGCGCGTCCGCTGACTTTGTGAATGTGATCGTCGACGAGGGGACGACCGAGCCATACACAGGTGCGCACCATCCAAGCGTGCTCGAGTCCGCATCACCGCGAACGATCTCGCAGGCGTCAGCGAGGGAGGCGATCCACACGGTCTCGCCATCTTCACGGATCGCATGAACTGCGCACCCTCCCGCGGGGCGTGGCGACCAGGCTGGATCGAGATGCCAGTGCGCTGCGGCGCTGTGCGCCCGTTGTGCGCTTACGCGGTCGATGAAGATCCAGCAGCCAGGCCGGGATACAATGGCCCGGCGGTGCACGATCGGCTCGTATCCGTCGTGCGAGCCCTCGAAGTAATCGACGCCTTCTCCTGACTGCCAGTCAGTTGCTGTTCCTCTCGCCGCCGTTCGCCAGTGAAATGGACCGTCTGGCGCCGACTGCGGCTTTCCGTCCACGACGAGAGTGTTGTGGGCCTCGGTCGATCGGAACCGATCGCGCAACGCGCGATTAATCGTGTAGCAAGCCGTGCCGGGATCGATCAGCAGCCGCTGGCCACGGACGCTTAGCGT
>Ga0209382_10013252_pt1 | contig 10138 bp, 10 predicted proteins | sample SoiMetdeltSBSDD5_FD_187599 | JGI IMG/M metagenome (GOLD analysis project Ga0209382, IMG submission 187599) | Bulk soil microbial communities from a Populus tree surrounding site in Tennessee, USA - Soil MetaG P. deltoides SBSDD5 (SPAdes) (version 2) | ecosystem: Environmental > Terrestrial >...
GTCCGAACACCGAAGTGCCCGCGAGCGGGCCGCGCGCCACGCTACACGGCTCGGAGCCCATGAAGCTCGGCGTGCACACGAGCTGGTCCCCGAGCACGAAGAAGTTGAGGCAGAGATGGTGCCCGTCGATCTGCCAGCCCCAGGGCGCCTGCGCAGAGGGCGCGCCGAACAGGCTGACGAAGTACGGCCACTCGCCGTAGTCCGCCGCCCGGCCCGTGACTTCCACGAGCAGGCCGTTCAGCCGCATGATGTCGCGCGCCTGCTCGAAGCCGCGCGCCGACAGCGTCTGGCGCATGAGCGCCATCGCCGCGTCGCGCTGGCGCTCGCCGAGATCTTCCAGGATCAGCCCGTGGCGAAAGACGTTGGGGTGGATGTTGAACCACATGCGGCGCTCAATGGCCTCGGGATCGAGCACCACCTTGGCGCGCTGCGCCGCATCCAGGGTCGCGAGGAACGCCTGCGCCGCCTCGACGATCGGCCGCGTCGGAACCCCCGTCGCACGCAGCGGGTACAGCCCCCTGCGCACCGTTCCATCCGTCGAGATCCCGACCAAGGGCTTCGCGAACGAGGCGCGCGCGGCAGCCAGCACCGGCTGGATCATCGGCGGCTCAACCGTGAGCCGCTCGCGCGCGGAGGTAGAAGGCAGGCCGCGAAAGCCGAGCTCGGTCCAGTCTTTCATCGCAAGCGGAACATACACCGGCCGCGGCGCGGCACGGTAGCCCAATTCAAATTGGGTGTCCCGGCGCTACCAGACGAGGTCGCCCTCGCGGATCAGCATCATGCAGCGCTCGTCGCGCGTGAAGGGCGCATGCGGCTTGCCGCACGGCATCCTGAACCAGACGCCGGCGGTGTACGAGGTGTACTCGTCCGTGAGGCAGCCCCTGACCACGAAGGTCTCCTCGCCGATCGAGTGGTCGTGCGAGGGCAGTTGCCGGTTCGGGTAGACGTTGCCGATCCTGCCGGTCTCGAGCCCGTTGGGGTCCTTGTGGAGGTGAAGCACCTCGGCGCCGCGATGCGGGAAGTCGAGCCATTTCGTCGTCTTGGTGTCGATCACCTTGCGCTCGCGCGACGCTTCGTCCTTGTAGATCGGCACGCGGCGCTTGGCGTAGAACACGCAGCCTTCCGTGGAAACGACGGTCTGGCGCATGCCCGGCGGGTTCCAGATCCAGGTGTGCTGGCCGTAATGGCCGTGCTCGTCTTCGAAGCCGCCCTCCAGCACGAACACTTCCTGGCGCTCCGTTAGCGTCTCGGCGGGTAACGACGCGCCAGGGTCGAGCTTGAGCAACGCCGTCTCGCGTCCCTTCACCGGATGGTCGACGCGCTCGAGCACCTTGATCGAGACGCCGGGGAACGCGGTCGGCTCCCACGCGATGGCGTTGGTGTCGACCACTGCGCAACGCTCGGGATCGGCGTTGACGGGAGCGGTGGTGAGCATGGAATCCTCCTTGACTGGCCGAGCAACGATACTGACAATCAAACGCACCAGTCAAGCCACGGGAGAGAACGTGTCCGCACCCGCCGAAGAGCCGGTCATCGCGCAGAAGGGACCTTACAAGGTGGAGCTGCTCGCCACGTACCGCTACGCGTGGTGCGCGTGCGGGCTCTCGAAGTGGCAGCCGTTCTGCGACGGATCGCACACCTCGACCAAGGGATTGAAGCCGAAGGTCTGGATCCAGGAGAAGGACCAGACGGCGTTCCTTTGCGGCTGCAAGCACAGCGCCAAGTTCCCGTTCTGCGACAGCACCCACAAGAAGCTCTAGGCGGGTGACGGGCGCGGTCGACGTCCACGCGCACTGGTACCCGCAGCCTTTCCTCGACCTGCTGGGTCGGGAAGGCCCCGCCCACGGGCTGGAGTGGCGCGCCACCGAGGCGGGTCCGCAGTTCAAGATCCGCGAGCTCGTCACGGGGCCGGCCGGGCCGCGCTTCGTCGACCTTGACGCGCGGCTCGCCGCGATGGACGAGCAGGGCGTCGCGGTGCACGCGCTCTCGCTCTCCCAGCCGATGGCGTACTGGGCCGGCCGCGACCTCGGCTACCGGCTGTGCGCGACCTTCAACGATGAGTGCGCGCGCGCCCACGAGCGCTCCCCCGAGCGCCTGGTCGGCCTCGCGACGCTGCCACTGCACGCGCCGGACCTGGCGCTGCGCGAGCTCGAGCGTGCCGCGCGCCTGCCCGGCGTGCGCGGCGCCTATGCCGCGACCGCCGTGCTGGACCGCGAGCTTTCGGACCAGGCGCTGTTCCCGGTCTACGAGGCGCTCGAGGGGCTCGGGCTGCCGCTCTTCCTGCACCCGGTGTTCGTGATCGGCGAGCAGCGCCTCAGGCAGTTCTACCTAACCAACCTGCTCGGCAATCCGTTCGAGGGCGCGATCGCGGCGGCGCACCTGATCTTCGGCGGCGTCCTGGATCGCTTTCCCGGCCTCGAGGTAGTGCTGCCGCACGCCGGAGGCGCGTTCCCCTGGGTCGCGGGGCGTCTGGAGCGCGGCTGGGAGAAGCGGGCCGAGCTGCGGACCTGCAAGGCGCCGCCGACCGCCTACCTGCAGCGCTTTCGCTACGACAGCATCGGCTACTCGGACATCCTGCTCGAGAACCTCGTGCGGCTCGTCGGCGCCGGCCGCGTCCTGATGGGGAGCGACTACTGCTTTCCGATCGCGTACGAGCGGCCGGTCGACGTGGTCACCGGAAACCGCCGCCTCTCCGACGCGGACAAGCAAGCCATCGTGTCCGGGAACGCCAGGACGCTGCTGAAGCTTTAGCTACAGCTTCAACTCGGCGCGCACCGCGTCCCACGGTACGCGCACCAGCGCCGCTCCACTGCGTTCGATCAAACCGAGGCTCGCGAGCTGCGCGACGTCGGTGTGCACGTTCTTGTAGTCGCGCGCCAAGTGCTTGGCGAGCGCGCGCACCGACATCGGACCGTCGCTTCGCAGCCGCGCGAGCAGCTGCCAGCGCGCAGGTGTGAGCGTCTTCAGCAGCAGCGGAAGGTCGGCAAACACCAGGCGCTGCAGCGCCGGCGGCGCACTGCGCCCGGTCGTAAGGTGCCACGCCGCCTCGAAGCGGTCGAGCGCATCCGGCAGGCGGCTAGTCCCGATCGAGAGCGTCTTCGGCATCGCGTTCGAAGTCGTAGCGCAATTGCTCGATCGAACGGAATTCATAAACCGCAATCCGCTCGCCGAGCCGGCGACGGTGCACAGCGCCCTCGTTCCAGAATTCGACGAGCAGCCGCCCGCGCCGCTTGAGCGCGAGCCGATAGGTCCGGTCCGGCGCGACGCGCGCCTCGACCGACAAGCCGTCGGCGAGCCGCACGGTTTCCCTGTAGCCCGCGATCATATGGCTTAGGATACCATATAGCGAGTGGGCTAGAATGCTCCTCAAATGGCTGCCCGGAACGATTTCTTCGACTTGTACCGGCACGGCTTCGTACGCGTCGCCGTGGCGACGCCGACGGTGCGAATCGGCGATCCGGCCGCGAACGCCGAGGGCATTGCCGCGCTGATGCGCGAAGCGGTCCGGGAAAAGGCGCTGGTGTGCGTCTTTCCCGAGCTCGCGCTTTCGGCCTATAGCTGCGAGGATCTTTTTCACCAGCAGGCGCTGCTCGAAGCGGTCGAGAGCGCGTTCGCCCTGCTACTGCAGCGCACGCGCAATCTGCCGCTTGCGACGTTCATCGGGCTGCCGGTGCTGGTCGACGGCCTGCTGTACAACTGCGCGGCGCTGATCTGCCGCGGCAAGCTGCTTGGCGTGGCGCCCAAGACGTACCTGCCCAACTACCGCGAGTTCTACGAGCTGCGCCAGTTCACGCGCGGCGACGTGGCGATCCGCAATGAAGTGACGCTCGCCGGCCAGAAGGCGCCCTTCGGCACGGACCTCGTGTTTCGCCACCTCGAGCAGCCCAAGCTCGCGCTGTTCGCCGAGATCTGCGAGGACCTGTGGGTGCCGGCACCGCCGTCTTCGTTTGCCGCGCTCGCGGGCGCAACGCTGATCGCCAACCTGTCGGCGTCGAACGTGGTCGTCGGCAAGCACCAGTACCGGCGCGAGCTCGCATCCAACCAGTCGGCGCGCTGCATCGCCGCGTACCTCTACAGCGCGGCCGGGTCGGGCGAATCGACCACCGACCTCGCGTGGGACGGCCATGCCATGGTCTACGAGAACGGGTCGCTGCTCGCCGAATCGCGCCGCTTCGCGGATGAGCCGCAGATCACGTTCGCCGACCTCGATCTCGACCGGCTCGCCGCCGACCGGATGCGCCAGGGCACTTTCGGCCAATCGGCGCGCCGGCACGCGGAGGAAACGACGCGCTTTCGCAGCGTCGAGTTCTCGCTGCCACTACCCCGCGCGGGCGCGCTGACCCGGCAGATCGGGCGGTTTCCTTACGTGCCCTCCGACCCGGCGACGCTGGATGCCCGCTGCGAAGAGGTCTATCGCATCCAGGTGCACGGCCTCGTCACGCGGATGCGCGCGACCGGCACGCAGAAGCTCGTGATCGGCGTCTCGGGGGGGCTGGACTCGACGCAGGCGCTGCTGGTCTGCGCGCGCGCGATGGAAGAGCTGGGCTTGCCCCGGCGCAACATCCTTGCGTACACGATGCCCGGGTTTGCGACCAGCACGCGCACGCGCTCGACTGCATGGCAACTGATGCGCACCATCGGCGCGACGGCCGAGGAAATCGATATCCGCCCCTCGTGCCTGCAGATGCTGAAGGACCTCGGCCATCCGTATGCGAAGGGCCGCAAGCGCTATGACGTGACGTTCGAGAACGTGCAGGCCGGCGAGCGCACGAGCCACCTGTTCCGCCTCGCCAACCAGAATCAGGCGCTCGTCGTGGGCACCGGAGACCTGTCGGAGCTTGCGCTTGGCTGGTGCACCTACGGCGTCGGCGACCAGATGTCGCACTACGGAGTGAACTCGAGCGTGCCGAAGACGCTGATCCGCTACCTGATCGGCTGGGTCGCCAAGTCAGGCCAGTTCGATCGCCAGGTCGGCCGCGCGCTCGAGCGCGTCCTTGCTACCGAGATCAGTCCGGAACTGATTCCAGGGAACGACGGCGCAAAACCCAACCAGCTGACCGAGAACATCATCGGCCCCTACGCGCTGCAGGACTTTCACCTCTACTACACGCTGCGCTTCGGCTACACGCCCTCCAAGGTCGCGTTCGTCGCCTGGAACGCGTGGCGCGGCAAGGATGGTTATTCGCTTGCCGAGATTCGCAAGTGGCTGCGCGTATTTCTCGAGCGCTTCTTCGCCACCAGCCAGTTCAAGCGCAGTGCGATGCCGAACGGCCCGAAAGTAGGTTCCGGCGGCTCGCTGTCGCCGCGCGGAGACTGGCGCGCGCCTTCCGACGGAAATGCGAGCGTCTGGATGGCCGACCTGTCGCGGGTGCCAAAAAAATAGGGACGGACCCCATTTTCCGACCGCAATAGGAAATGGGGTCCGTCCCCATTTTTTCTACTGCGGCTTGATGCCGGCCGCCTTCAGGATGCGCTGGGTCTCGTCGACTTCCTTGCGTACGAATTCGGTGAATTCCGGGATCGTCAGGCTGCCGGGGTCGGTGCCGAGGCGCGTCAGCCGCTCCTTCAAGTCCGGGCTGGCGAGCGCAGCATTCACGTCCTTGTTGATCTTCGCCGCGAGGTCGGCCGGCAATGCGGCGGGTCCCCACAAGCCGACCCACAGCGTGTAGTCGAAGCCGGGATACCCCTGCTCGGCTACCGTCGGCACGTTCGGCAACAGCGCGGAGCGCTTGGCGCTCGACACGGCAAGCGCAATCGCCTTGCCGCCGGTCACATGCGGCAACGCGGCGTTGAGCGGCGCCCAGTAGCAGCAGACACGGCCGCCGATCGTGTCGCCGATTGCCTCGGGCGTGCCCTTGTACGGCACGTGCACGACGTCGATGCCGGTCGCGATCTTCAGCTTCTCGAGGTTGAAATGCGTCCCGCTACCGATGCCTGCAGACGAAAAATTGAGCTTCCCCGGATTGGCCTTCGCCGCGCTGACGAAATCGGGCAGCGTTTTCCATTTCGTATCCTGTCCGGTGATCAGCACGTTCGGACCGCCGCCGAGCAGCGCGAGGTTGACGAAGTCCTTCATCGTGTCGTACGGCAGCGTCGCGTAGATCCCGGGATTCGCCACGTGCGCCGACGAATTCGCAAGCAGCGTATAGCCGTCGGGCGCCGAATCGACGACCACCTTGGAGCCGATCGAGCCGCCGGCGCCGACACGGTTCTCGGCGACGACCGGCTGGCCCCACATTTCCTGCAGCTTGGCGGCGACCGCGCGGCCGATGATGTCGGTCGAGCTTCCGGGCGTGAATGCGATCACCAGCCGGACCGGCTTCGTTGGATAAGTCTGCGAAGACGAAAGCGAGCTGAAGACAGCCAGTGCGACGAAAGCCAGCGCCTTACGAAAGTCCATCCCCTACCTCCACGTTTTCAGGTTTGAGTTCGATCCCCGAGGACTGCGCCTGCTGCAGCAGCAATGTAGCAAAATCCTCGCTCGTCCATCCGCGCCCGATCATCTGCTGGATCAGGTCGCGCGTCACCGAGGCGAGTGGCAGCGGCACCTCGAAATGCCGTCCCGCATCCAGGCCCAGGTCCATGTCCTTGCGCAGCAATTGCGGCGTGAACGTCACCTTGAAGTCCAGGTTGACGAACGCCGGCGCCTTGTAGCGAGTGAAAGTCGAGCCCATCACGCTCTGGTTGATGAAGTCGAGCAGCGCATGCCGCGGCACGCCAGCCTTCTGCGCAAGGACCGTGATTTCGGCCAGCGACTGCGTCACCACGCCGAGGAATACGTTGTGGCAGATCTTGACGATCCGCGCGAGCTCGCCCTCGCCGACCCAGCTTGCGGCGGGGCCGATCCTCTTCAGGTACGGCAGCGCTTCGTCGAACGAGCGCTTCGGACCCGAGCAGACGAAGGACAGACGCCCCGCCTTGATGACCTTTGCATTGCCGGAAACCGGCGCGGCGAGGTACGCGATGCCTTTCGCCTCGAGCATCCGGCGCAGCTCGGCGGATCCTTCGAGCGAGATCGACGAGCACTCGATGACCAGGCGCGGGGTCTTCGCAGCGTTGTCGAGCAGGCCTTGCATGACCTGCTGGACGTCGTCCCACGTCGACACCATGCAGAAGACGATGTCGCGGGACGCAAGCTCGGCGAGGCTGCCCGCGATCTTCGCACCGTAGGCCGCGAGCGGCTCGGCCTTCGAGCGCGTGCGGTTCCACGCGAGCACGTCGGCGCCGCCTTGCGCCAGGCGCGCAGCCATCTCGTAGCCCATGCGGCCCGTGCCGATCCATCCGATCGAAAGCGACTCAGTATTCGTTGGCAACCGGTAGCTCCTGTGCGGGATAGAGCGAAATGACCTTCGCGCCGTCGGGCGCGAGCACGACTTCTTCCTCGATCCGCGCGGCGGAGACGCCGTCCTTCGCCGGGCAGAACGTCTCGACGGCGAACACCATTCCAGCCTTCAGCTCGTACGGCTCGATGAACGAGTTGAGCCGCGAGATCAGCGGGCGCTCGTGCAGGCCCAAGCCCAGCCCGTGGCAGAAATTGAGCCCGAACGCGGCCATCTCGGTCTCGAACCCGATCTCGGTCGACTTCGGAAACGCCTTGGCGACTTTGTCGGTGGTGACTCCCGGGCGCAGCATCGCGATTGCGCCGTCCATCCACTGCCGGGCGCGCTTGTAGGCGTCCTTCTGCGCCGCCGTCGCGCGGCCGACCGAGAATGTCCGGTAGTAGCACGTGCGGTAGCCGATGAACGAATGGATGATGTCGAAGTACGCCTGGTCGCCGGGACGGATCAGGCGATCGGTGAAGTTGTGGGGGTGCGGGCTGCAACGCTCGCCGGCGATGGCGTTGATCGCCTCGACGCAGTCCGAGCCCATCTCATAAAGGCGCTTCGTCGCGAGCGCGACGATCTGGCTCTCCTTGCGTCCCGGCTTGAGATCCGCCGCGATGTCGTGGTAGACGCCATCGACCATCGATGCGGCGATGTTGAGCAGCGTGATCTCGTCGTGGCTCTTCACTTCGCGCGCCCGCATCATCATCTGCTGGCCGTCGCGGATCTCCAGGCCTTGTTCCTGCAGCGCGAACAGCATCGGCGGTTCGCAGACATCGAGTCCGAGCGGCATCCCGGCCACGCCCTCCTGCACCAGGATGTCCTTGATCTCTCGTGCGGCCTGCTCGAACAAGCCGACTTTTGGCCCGATCGCGCCGCGCATGCCGGGATTGCCGGCGCGCACATGGTCCTCGCGCAGCCACGGGCAGTACAGCTTGTGATGCCGCGCAGCCGATCCGAAGTCCCATACCCAAGGCTCGCCGGTACCGCTCAACAGGCAGTAGCGGATCAGCTTGTCGCGCGCCCATTCGCCGATGACGGTGCTCGAGATGTAGCGGATGTTGTGCTGGTCGAAGCACAGCACCGCTCCGAGCCCCGACTTCGCGAGCGCCTGGCGCGTGCGCGCGAGCCGGTAGCGATGCAGGCGCCTGAAATCGACGCGCTCCTCGAAATCGACCTGCGTCGTTCCCGGAGCCTGCAGCGGCCGGTGCCAGCGATGGGCCGGCGCGAGGTCGTCCTCGTCTACCGGGATGAAGCTCGGCTTCCCCGTTTTTCTCGCCATGCGAGCGCGCTCAGCCGAGCTTGCGCAGAACCGACGCCGCCTTTGCGGCGTCCGCCGCGCTGTCGACCGCGACGTGGCTGACGAACTTGCGGCCGTGCGCGCTTGCCGAAAGCGCGCGGAAGCTGATGCCCGCATCCGCGAGCATGCGCGACACCTTGGCGGTGACGCCTGGCTTGTCCGCGCCCTCGATCCGGACACCGTGCAGCCCGGCGGATTTGTCGAACCCGGCGGCTTTGGCTGCCTGGATCGCCTTTGCGCCCTTCACCGGCGTGACGACCATCAAGCCCTTGCCGGGCTGCTCAGGCGTGCGCCGCGTGAAGACGAACTCGAAATTGGCTCCCGCCCGGGAAAGCGGCTCGAGCTTGTCCGCCGCGCCGCCTGCGCGATCGTCGATGACCGCCGTCCATAGATCGACCTTGCTGACCTTGACTGGCATGCTGACCTCCTCGCGATGTCCGGCGGCAAGTTTACGCCGGCGAAAAAGGGGTCAGACCCCTTTTTTGGGCCCGCGGCTCGAGCAGCAAAAAGCAAAGGGGTCCGACCCCTTCTATGCGGCCGCGCGCTCTCCGGCTTGCGGCAACTCGCCGATCGCAAAGCGAATCGCGTCGTCGACGCGCTCGAGGAAAACGAACTGCAGCCGCGAGCGGGCATCGAGCGGCACGTCCTCGAGGTCCTTTTCGTTGCGCTTGGGCAGCATGACCGTAGTGATGCCCGCCCGAAGCGCGGCCAGGACCTTCTCCTTGACCCCGCCGATCGGCAGCACGAGGCCGCGCAGCGAAATCTCGCCGGTCATCGCGACATCCGGACGGACCGGCTTGCCTGAAAGCAGCGAGACCAGCGCCAGCAGCATCGCGACACCGGCGCTCGGCCCATCCTTCGGCGTCGCGCCCGCCGGCACATGCACATGGATGTCGGACTTTTCCAGCGCATCGCCCGTCCAGGTGCGCGCAAGCGTCAGCGCGGCCTGCGCCGATTCCTTCATCACGTCGCCAAGCTGGCCGGTGAGGATCAGCTTGCCCGATCCCGGTACCTTGGACGCCTCGATGAACAGAATGTCGCCGCCGACCGGCGTCCACGCGAGGCCGGTCGCAACCCCGGGGACCGCGGTGCGCAGCGCAATTTCGCTCTCGAACTTGCGCGCGCCAAGGATCGCGTGCAGGTCCGCCGGCTCGACGCGAACCGATTGCGCCTTTTCCTCGGCGATCTTCATCGCGACGGAACGCAGCACTGCGCCGATTTCGCGCTCGAGGTTGCGCACACCCGCCTCGCGCGTGTAGTCGACGATCAGCGTCCTCAGCGCCTCATCGCTGATGCTCGCCTGCTCCGGCTTGAGGCCGTTCGCCTCCAGCTGGCGCTTGACCAGGTAGCGCGTTGCGATCTGCAGCTTCTCCTCTTCCGTGTAGCCCGGCAGGTGGATGATTTCCATGCGGTCGCGCAGCGGTCCCGGGATCGTGTCGAGCACGTTCGCCGTCGTGATGAACATGACTTTCGAAAGATCGAAGTCGACGCTGAGGTAATTGTCGCGAAACTTCGA
>Ga0209382_10013253_pt1 | contig 10138 bp, 9 predicted proteins | sample SoiMetdeltSBSDD5_FD_187599 | JGI IMG/M metagenome (GOLD analysis project Ga0209382, IMG submission 187599) | Bulk soil microbial communities from a Populus tree surrounding site in Tennessee, USA - Soil MetaG P. deltoides SBSDD5 (SPAdes) (version 2) | ecosystem: Environmental > Terrestrial >...
ACATACGAGCCGTATGTATGCAAGACTGCCTGTGTGCCACGTCGCACCGCTGCCGAGGCCGCCGTCACCCGCCAGACCATCGTCAACGTCGCCCGGCAAGCGTTCGCCGCCGACGGCTACCAGGCCACGACGCTCGACGGGATCGCCCAACAGGCCGGGGTCACCCGCGGCGCCGTGCACCACCACTTCGGCGACAAGCGGGTCCTGTTCGTCGAGGTCTTCGAAGCAATCGAGCGGGAGATCGACGACGCGGTCGTGACCGCCGCGCTGAGCGCCCCGCCCGACGGGATCGAGCCGCTCAAGGCCGGCTGCCGCAAGCTGTTCGAGCTCTTCCGCCGGGCCGACCTCCGCCGCATCGTCCTCGCCGATGCGCCCGCGGTCCTGGGGCTCGTCGGCTGGTACGAGATCGACCGCGGGTTCGGTCTGGCCACCATGCGCGTCGGCCTCCAGGCGCTGGCCGATGCCGGAATCGTGGACCCCACGCAGGTCGAGCCGCTGGCACTGCTGCTCTACGGCGCGCTGACCGAGGCCGCGCTCGCTCTCGGGGCCGGCCTGACGTCCGTCGACCCCGAGACCATCATCGCCACCGTCGAGCGGCTGCTCACCGCGTTCGCGCCGCCGTGAGCCGGGCAGCGTTGTCGGCGCATACCCTGATCGGGTATACCGTAAGCGCATGGTCACGACGACCCCGACCGAGGTCCCGCCCGCGGGGCGCCGCCAGGTCGACCTCGCCATAGGCGGGATGAGCTGCGCCTCGTGCGCGGCGCGGGTCGAGAAGCGGCTCAACGGACTGGAGGGCGTCGTCGCCGCGGTGAACTACGCGACCGAGCGGGCCCGGGTCGAGCTGTCCGAGGGCGGCGTGAGCGCCGAGGACCTCATCGCCGCCGTCGAGGCCGCCGGCTACACCGCACGGCTCCCCCAGCTGCCCCAGCCCGTCCGGGACGCTGGTCCGACGGCGGCCGGTCCGCCCGCGCCTACCGCCACCCACGACGAGCCCGAGGGCGCGACGGCGGCGCTGCGCACCCGGGTCCTGGTGTCCGCTCTGCTCGCGCTACCCGTCGTCGTGTTGGCGATGGTGCCGGCGCTGCAGTTCGACGCCTGGCAGTGGGTGTCCCTAGCGCTGGCCACCCCGGTGGTCGTCTGGGGTGCGGCCCCCTTCCACCGGGCGGCATGGACCAACCTGCGGCACGGGGCAGCGACGATGGACACGCTGATCTCCGTGGGCGTCCTCGCGGCGTTCGGCTGGTCGCTGTACGCGCTGCTCCTCGGCGACGCCGGGGCGGTGGGCATGACGGACCGCTTCTCGCTCACACCCGAGCGCGGGATGGGCGACCAGCAGATCTACCTCGAGGTGGCGGCCGGGGTCACGGTGCTGATCCTCACCGGCCGGTACCTCGAGGCCCGGGCCAGGCGCCGCTCCGGTGCCGCGCTGCGGGCGCTGCTCGAGCTCGGGGCGAAGGACGTCGCCGTCCGCCGGCGTGGCCGGGAGGAACGCATCCCGGTCGACCAGCTGGTGGTCGGCGACCGCTTCGTGGTCCGACCGGGCGAGAAGATCGCCACCGACGGCGTGGTGGAGGAGGGTTCCTCGGCCATCGATGCGTCACTGCTGACCGGGGAGAGCCTGCCGGTCGAGGTCGGGCCGGGCGACGAGGTGGCGGGCGCGACCGTCAACGCCGGTGGCCGGCTGGTGGTGCGGGCGACCCGGGTCGGCGCCGACACGGCGCTGGCGCAGATCGCCCGGCTGGTCGAGGACGCCCAGGCCGGCAAGGCGCCCGTGCAGCGCCTGGCCGACCGCGTAGCGGGGGTCTTCGTCCCCGCGGTCATCGTCCTCGCCCTGGGCACCCTGGGCTACTGGCTGCTGGCCGAGGGCGACGGAGCCATGGCGTTCACGGCCGCTGTGGCGGTGCTGATCATCGCCTGCCCGTGCGCCCTGGGCCTGGCCACGCCGACGGCGTTGCTGGTGGGCACGGGCCGGGGAGCGCAGCTGGGCGTACTGATCAAGGGGCCGGAGATCCTCGAATCCACCCGGCGGGTGGACACCGTCGTGCTCGACAAGACCGGCACCGTCACGACCGGGCGCATGACGCTGGTGGAGGTCGCGACCGCCGGGACAACCCCGGCCGCCGAGGCGCTGCGGCTGGTCGCCTCGCTGGAGGAGGCCTCGGAGCATCCCCTGGCCCGGGCCATCGTCGCCGGGGCACGCGAGCGCGGTCTCACGCTCGCTCCGGTCCAGGAGTTCGCCAGCCGCCAGGGGCTGGGCGTGGAGGGCGTGGTCGACGGGCGCACGGTGATCGTCGGGCGGGAGCCGCTCCTGGCAGCGGCGGGGTTGGGCCTGCCACCCGCCCTGGCGGAGGCGAAGGATGCCAGGGAAGCAGCGGGCCAGACCGCCGTGCTCGGCGGATGGGACGGTGCCGTGCAGGTCGTCCTGGCCGTGGCCGACACGGTCAGGCCCACCTCCGCCCAGGCGATCGTGCAGCTGCGCTCGCTGGGACTCCGTCCGGTGCTGGTGACCGGCGACAACGAGCGGGCCGCCCGCGCGATCGCGGCCCAGGTCGGCGTGGCGGAGGTGGTAGCGGAGGTGCTCCCCGAGGGCAAGGTCGACGTGGTCCGGCGTCTGCAGGCCGACGGCCGGGTGGTCGCGATGGTGGGCGACGGTGTCAACGACGCGGCGGCGCTGGCCCAGGCTGACCTGGGCCTGGCCCTGGGGACGGGCACCGACGTCGCAATCGAGGCCTCCGACCTCACGCTCGTGCGCGGCGATCTCGGTGCCGCGGCCGACGCCATCCGGCTGTCCCGGCGAACGCTGGCCATCATCAAGGGCAACCTGTTCTGGGCCTTCGCCTACAACGTCGCCGCGTTGCCGCTGGCCGCGGCGGGACTGCTCAATCCGATGATCGCTGGCGCAGCCATGGCCTGCTCCAGCCTGTTCGTGGTTTCGAACAGCCTCCGCCTGCGGCGCTTCCAACCTGCCCCTTACCCCCCACCGGTATCCTGACGCCGTGCGTGGGTACACGATGAACAAGGACGACTACCTCAAGCGCCTCCGGCGCATCGAGGGCCAGATCCGAGGGCTGCAGCGGATGGTCGACGAGGACTCGTACTGCATCGACATCCTCACCCAGGTCAGCGCGGCCACCAAGGCGCTGCAGAGCGTCGCCGTGGGTCTGCTCGACGAGCACATCCGTCACTGCGTCAACGACGCGGTCCGCGGCGACGACGCCGAGCGGGCCGAGGAGATGGTGACCGAGGCGACGCGGGCCATCGAGCGACTCGTCAAGGCGTGACCACGGAGGTTGCCTCCGGCTCCATGCACACCGCCCACGACACCCACGCTGGCCATGGCGCCCACAGCGCTCACGGCAGCCATGGCGGTCACGGTGGCCATGGCGGCCATGACAAGCACGCCGGCCACGACCCGGAGATGTTCCGCCGCCGGTTCTGGCTGAGCCTGCTGGCCACCATCCCGTTGGTGGTGACCAGCGAGATGGTCATGGACTGGTTCGGCTACTCCCTGGACTTCCGGGGGATGGATCTCCTCGGTCCGGTCCTGGGGTCGTTCGTGTTCTGGTGGGGCGGCTGGCCGTTCCTGGCCGGTGGCGTCGCGGAGCTGCGGGCCCGGCAACCGGGGATGATGCTGCTGATCGGGATGGCCATCACCGTCGCGTACACGGCGTCGATGGCGACCAGCCTGGACCGCTTCGACCTGGACTTCTGGTGGGAGCTGGCCGCACTGGTGACGATCATGCTGCTGGGCCACTGGCAGGAGATGAAGGCCATCGGCCAGGCCCAGGGCGCGCTCGCCGCGCTGGCCGAGCTGCTGCCCGACGAGGCCGAGCGCATCGGTCCCGACGGCGGGATCGAGACGGTGGCGGCCAGCGAGCTGCGCCGGGGTGACGTCGTGCTGGTCCGCTCGGGGGGCCGGGTCCCGGCCGACGGCGAGATCGTCGAGGGCCAGGCCGAGCTGGACGAGTCGATGATCACCGGCGAGTCCCGCCCGGTCGCCAAGGGTCCCGGGGACGAGGTGGTCGCCGGCACGGTGTCGACCGACTCGGCCATCCGCGTGCGGGTCGATGCCGTGGGCGAGGACACCGCGCTGGCCGGGATCCAACGCCTGGTGGCCGAGGCCCAGGCCAGCGGCAGCCGGGCCCAGGCACTGGCCGATCGCTTCGCCGCGCTCCTGTTCTACGTCGCCACCGCCGCCGGGCTGGCCACCTTCCTCGTGTGGTGGGCGCTCGGCGACCTCGACGCGGCCGTCGTCCGGACGGTCACCGTCCTGGTGATCGCCTGCCCCCATGCGTTGGGCCTGGCGATCCCGCTGGTGATCTCGCTGTCCACGGCGGTGGCCGCCCGGGCCGGGATCCTGGTCAAGGACCGCCTGGCCCTGGAACGGATGCGGACCGTCGATGCCGTGCTGTTCGACAAGACCGGCACCCTGACCAAGGGTGCGCACGTGGTCACCGACGTCGCAGCGGCCGAGGGCGGGGACGTGGACGTGGTACTGGGCCTCGCGGCCGCCGTCGAGTCCGACAGCGAGCATCCGCTGGCCCGGGCCATCGTCACCGCGGCCCGCGCCCGGGGTGGGATCCTGCCGGCCCACGGCTTCCGGTCGCTGACCGGGCGCGGGGTGGAGGCGGTGGTCGACGGCGAGACCTATGCCGTCGGCGGCCCCGCGCTGCTGCGGGAGCGGAACCTCGCCGTGCCCGACGGCCCCGGCGACCACGGCGGCCCCGGCGATCACAGCGACCACGGCGACCTCGCCGACCTCGGCGACCTCGGCGACCACGGCGACCACGGCGACCTCGCCGAGCGGATCGACGCCTGGCGGCAGCGCGGCGCCGCCGTCCTCTACCTGGTCCGGGACGATGCCGTGCTCGGCGCCTTCGCGCTGGAGGACGAGATCCGCCCCGAAGCCCGCCAGGCAGTCGCCGATCTCCAGGCGATGGGGGTCCAGGTGGTCATGATCACCGGCGACGCCAGCCAGGTCGCCGAGGCGGTCGCCGCCGACCTCGGCATCGAGGAGGTCTTCGCCGAGGTCCTCCCGGAGGACAAGGACAAGGCGGTCATCGAGCTCCAGGACCGTGGCCTCACCGTCGCCATGGTGGGCGACGGCGTCAACGATGCCCCGGCCCTGGCCCGGGCCGACGTGGGCCTCGCGATCGGCGCCGGCACCGACGTGGCCATCGAGTCGGCGGGCGTGGTCCTGGCGTCCAGCGACCCCCGCGGGGTCGTCGGGGTCATCCGGCTGTCCCGGGCCACCTACCGCAAGATGCTGCAGAACCTCGGGTGGGCGGCCGGCTACAACGTCGTCGCCATCCCCCTGGCTGCCGGGGTCCTGGCCTCCATCGGGCTCACCCTCTCGCCCGCCGTCGGCGCCATCCTCATGAGCGCCTCCACCATCGTCGTCGCCCTCAACGCCCAGCTCCTGCGCCGCGTCGATCTCCGCCCCGGCTCGCCGCCGGGTGAGGGGTCGCCGGTGTCGTCGGCTTCGCCGGTCTCGGCGGCGGGGTCGGTCCGCTCCCCCAGCGTCTTTGAAGCTGAACGGCCCTCAGGGGGCCGTTCAGCTTCAAAGACGTCGGGGTGAGGGCCGCGGCGCGTAGACCACCGCGGTCCCGGCGAGGAGGTCGTGCAGGGCACGGCGTCGGGAGTGGAAGAGGATGCCCAGGAATCCGAGGCCGAACAGGGCGACGCTCAGCGGGAAGGTCAGCGCCCGGAGGATCGCCGCCAGCGGCGAGGCGGGCGTCGTCCCGTCCCGGTGCACCACCCGCAGCCCGAACAGGGCCATGCCGAGGGTGCTGCCGGTCACCGCCCACCACCCGGCGAAGTAGACCAGCCAGGCGACGGCGAGGGCGATCCCGGCGACGTCCCGCTCGCCGGTCAGGTGGAGCTGGCGGCCGGTGATGACGGTCACGAGGAACCCGAACACGGCGCTCCCGCCCGCCACGGCGACGGCCACGATGACGACGTCCAGCACGTAGGCCGCGAGGCGGCTCACAGCGCCGGCATAGATGCTCGGCGGCGCCTCCGGCGCCGGGGCGGGCAGCGCCCCTGGCGGCTGGGAAGTCGTCGGGTCCGGCAGCGGCGACGCCGACGGGTCGGGAAGCGATGGTGGTGTCAACGTCGGTGCCGACGTGTCGGGAAGCGGTGGTGGAGTCGACGTCGGTGCCGACGTGTCGGGAAGCGGTGGTGGAGTCGACGTCGGTGCCGACGTGTCGGGAAGCGGTGGTGGAGTCGACGTCGGTGCCGACATGTCGGGTGGCCGTGTCGCCGGGTCGGGGTTCATCGTCGGCCGATCAGCCAGTCGGCCCATCGGGCGGTCAGGTCGTCGCCCCGCACCGCGGTCCGCCGGACGGCGGCGAGGGTCTCCTCGGCTGCTCCGCTGGCAGCGGTGGCCGCGGTCGAGGCCAGGTCGATCCTCGCGATCAGCGCCTCGACGTCGACCCGCTCCAGCAGTGCGTCGACATCGATGCGGTCCAGGAGGGCATCGACGTCGATCTTGGCCAACAGGGCGTCGACGTCGATCCGGGCGACCACCGCGTTGACGTCGAGGGCGTCCACGACCAGCGCGACGACCCGTTCGGCCACGCCTTGAGCCAGCCGCTCGGGGAGATCCGTTACACGCACCATGGCTCGGCTCTACACGGGGCCCGGCGGCTCGTCCTCACCCTTCAGGGGTGGCTCGCGCCACGGTCTACGGCTGGCGTGGGATATCGCTCGCTGCCGGTGCCCACCCGGGAGAGGCCAGTTCGAACCCGTCGAACTGGAAGGCCGGGGTGACCGTGCATCCCACCAGCGTCCAGGCGCCGCTGGGCTCCGCGCTCTGCCAGACCTCCCGCGGCACCCTCGCCTGGGGCACCTGCCCGGCCGCCAGATCGGACCCCAGGACGGTCTCGTGGACGTCCCCCTGGCCCGTCCAGGTCCGCAGCCGGAGGGCATCCCCGGCGTAGAAGTGCCAGACCTCGTCGGCATCGACGCGGTGCCAGTGCGACCGCTCGCCCTGGCGCAGCAGGTAGTAGATGGCGGTGCCGACGCCGCGGGACCCATCACCGGGATCGTCCCTCCACGTCTCCCGGAACCAACCGCCCTCGGGATGAGGAGCCAGCCCGAGCCGCCGGATGACCTCGTCCGCGTCCACGCCCCAGCACGCTAGGCCCCGCCAGCATCACGTCGTCCGCAGGGTCACGAAGGATTGCCGCCGAGTATCGAAGTGAACCGCTCCGGTTCTCCTCGTGCCCGCAAGCCGGCGGCGATCACCTGACTCGCCTGGCTTCTCACCTGGCGGTTGGAGATGCCGAGATCGGACGCCAACTGTCCGATGGCCTCCGCCGCCTTGGTGATGCTGCCGCGATCGAGACGAGGCGACGGCAGGAAGAGGATCGACGGTCCGTGGCTCTCGATCATCCGACGGATCTCGGGCAGATAGGCAAGCAGTTGCCCCCACTCACGAATCGGGTCGTTCAGAGGCTTCTTCCACGTGATGATCGACAACCGCGTCTTGGTCAAGGCGAACATCTCTTCCGGTTGCTCGGACTGGTGCCAGTCCCGGGTGACGAGTGCGTCGAACTGGCCTTCATGGGCACGGAGATACAGGTACCAGTCAGGTGTCTGCGCGCCGACCAGCGCCCGATCGAACACCCGAAGGGCGGTCACCTCGACGGTCGCGTCGATGGTTCTCGGCTCGAAGCCAGGTGGCGTGGGGAAGCCCTCGTCGAGAAGGAGCCGCATGCGATCGCCTCACGCGGCTCGACGCAGACGCTTCTCGAGATCGATGGCATCCTCGACCTCGGCTTCCGACAAGCTCGGGTACAAGGCGCTGATCTCCGCAGCACCGAGGCCTCGTTCGACGTTGAGCGTGTAGAGAGCCGCGCTCGGTATCCGAGATTCGGCAACGCATGGCTCACCGTGCAGTACCCACGGCGAGATGTAGGTGTGCTCGGAGGGATGAAGCAGGCTCGGACCCCACAGTTCCGACGTCGAGACGCCCTCGATCGGCTCGGTCAGGTGGAAGACGTCGAGGAGCTCGTTGAGACCGTCGAACGCTTGCTGACCCGTGAAGCGGTCTTCCTTCTCCCCACCGATGAGGAACATCGAGCCGTCGCTGCGGATGTCGGGATCGATCCGGCTTCGAGCGACGAGCGCGCGAACGGCACGCACTCGCGACGAGGCTCTCGTGCGAGCCATCCGCTTGCTCCGCAGCCACGCAAGCATCCGCACGTAGACGATGTCCCGATACGACCAACCACGGGGGGACGCCGCCATCCAGTCCGGCACGAGAGTCCCGGAAGTCGCCCAATCGTGCAAGGTCCGGGAAGGCACCGCTGACAGCTGTCCGGCTCGCTCTGCCGTGTAGCGCCCGCGGGGGAACTTCAGCGCCTGCCAGACGAGCGTTCGCTGCTCAGCAGACAACATCCCTCCGCGGTCCGAGCCTGATGACACCGACCCAGTATCGCAAGTCGCCACCTCCCGCCCGAGCATCGTCGACCTCCTGTGACCGGGGTCCGACCGTGGCGGCCTTCCACCCCGTTCGATTTGGTGTTAATAGTAGTAACATGAATATCGGGGCTCCGGCGAAGCGGCGCTACCAGATGCGGGCCCGAGCCGCGGCGGCCGCCGCCACCGCCGAGCGGATCCTCGACGCCGCGATCGCCGTGTTCTGGGAGCGGCCGGTGGACGGCGTCTCCTTGGAGGAGGTCGCGCGCCGCGCCGGGGTGTCCCAGCAGACGGTCATCCGCCGCTTCGGCGGCAAGGAAGGCCTGTTCGCCGCAGCTGCCGAGCGCGAGAGCGAACGCATCCGGCAGCAGCGGGGGCAGGCGCCGGTCGGCGACCTCGAGGGGGCGGTGCGCAACCTGCTCGACCACTACGAGGAGCTCGGTAGGAGCGTGCTACGCCTGCTGGCGAACGAGGACCGCTCCCCGGCGCTGCACGCACTCGCCGAGGAAGGGCGCGCCTACCACGCAGCGTGGTGCGAGCGGGTGTTCGCCCCCACACTGGCGGATCTCCAGGGCTCCCAGCGAGCACGCCGGCTGGCCCAGCTGATCACCATCTGCGACGTCCTCACCTGGAAGCTGCTGCGCCACGACCGGCAGCTGAGCCGCCACCAGACCGAGCTCGCCTTGATCGAGTTGCTGGAACCGCTGACAGGAGGCCGCTGATGGCCCGGATCCTCGCCTACACCACACCCGCCCGCGGGCACCTCTACCCTCTCGTCCCCATCCTGGACGAGCTGCACAGCCGCGGCCATCGGGTCGCGCTGCGCACCCTCGGCTCCCAGGTGCCGGCGATGCGCGAGCGCGGCTTCGACGCCGGCCCGATCAGCGAACGCATCGAGGCGATCGCCCACGACGACTGGCGGGCCGGCAATCCACGGGCAGCGCTGGCCCGCGGGGTCCAGATCTTCACCCAGCGCGCCGAGCACGACGCCGCCGACCTCCGCCAGGCGATCGACCACGAGCGGCCCGACGTGCTGCTCGTCGACGTCAACGCCTGGGGAGCCCTCGGCGTCGCCGAGGCGTGGGGCGGTCCATGGGCGACGTTCTGCCCCTACCCGCTGCCGCTGCGCTCCAGGGACGCACCGCCGTTCGGGCCCGGGCTCCCGCCCGCCCACGGCCCGCTGGGACGGCTACGGGACCGGCTGCTGCGTCCCCTGGTCTTCGGGACGCTGGAACGCACGATGACCCCGCCGATCAACCACCTCCGCAGCCAGCTTGGACTCACTCCGCTCGGTGGCGCCGACGACCTCTTCAGGCAGACGCCGCTGCTGGTGTACCTCACCGCCGAGCCCTTCGAGTACCCGCGCCGGGATTGGCCGAGCAACGTGGTGCTGGTCGGGCCGTGCGACTGGGACCCGCCGTCGGACCCGCCCTCCTGGCTGCAGGACCTGGACCAGCCGATCGTGCTGGTCACCACATCTTCGGAGTTCCAGAACGACGCCCGCCTGGTCGACGTGGCGCTCGAAGCCCTGGCCGACGACCCGGTGACGGTGGTGGCCACCCTGCCAGCCGGCGACCCCGCCGCCCGCCGAGCACCCGCCAACGCCTACGTCGAGCGCTTCGTCCCCCATCGACCAGTGCTGGAACGCGCCGCCTGCGCCATCACCCACGCCGGCATGGGCGCTACCCAGAAGGCCCTCGCCCACGGTGTG
>Ga0209382_10013256_pt1 | contig 10137 bp, 7 predicted proteins | sample SoiMetdeltSBSDD5_FD_187599 | JGI IMG/M metagenome (GOLD analysis project Ga0209382, IMG submission 187599) | Bulk soil microbial communities from a Populus tree surrounding site in Tennessee, USA - Soil MetaG P. deltoides SBSDD5 (SPAdes) (version 2) | ecosystem: Environmental > Terrestrial >...
AAAAGAATACTCTAATCACTAATCACCTGAGCAGCGTCTCGATCTCGTCCATCACGCGGTTCATCGTCTGCATCGTCACCTCGAGCGGCTCGTCCGTCGTCATATCGACCCCTGCGTCCTTGAGCAGATCGATGGGATATTTCGACCCGCCGGAGGAAATAAACGTCAGATAGCGCACGGTGGCCGCGGCATCGCCTTCGAGCACCTGGCTGGCGAGCATCTGCGCGGCGGTGAACGAGGTTGCGTACTGGAAAACGTAGAAGTCGCTGTAGAAATGCGGGATGTAGCTCCATTCGTGCGTCACGTAATCGTCAACCACGACGACACGCTGATCGTGGCCGTAGTACTGCTTCGTGATGCCGATGTAAAGTTTGGCGAGCGCTTCCCCAGTGACCGGCTCGCCCCTCAAGCCCATTTCGTGCATCCGCATCTCGAATTCCGCAAACTGCGTCTGGCGGAACACGGTGGCCTTGATGTTCTCGAGGTAGCTGCCGAGCAGCGAAAGACGCGTGGGTTCGTCCTTGATCCGCTTCAACATGTAGTCGATCAGCAGCGCTTCGTTGAACGTCGAGGCCACTTCCGCGACGAATGTCGGGTAGTCTGCGAGCGGATAAGGCTGGGTCTTGTTCGAGTAGTAGCTGTGCATCGTGTGCCCCAGCTCGTGGGCGAGAGTGCTGACGTCGTTGTACTGTCCGAGGTAGTTCAAGAGGATGTACGGATGCACGTCGTACGCGCCGCCGTTTGAGTACGCGCCGGAGCGCTTGCCCTCGGCGGGATACCAATCGAGCCATCGTTCGGAAAATGCACGCTGCAGCACGGAGACATAGTCAGTGCCGAGTGGGCTGCTGGCGGCCATCACCATCTGCTGCGCCTCATCTGGCGAGTACCGCAAATCGACCGACGCAACCAGGGGGGCGTAGAGATCGTAGTAGTGCAAGTCACCGGAAATACCCATCATTCGTTTCCGCAGCCTCAGATAGCGGTGGAATGTAGGCAGGTTCCTGGTGACGCCCTCGATGAGCCGCATGTAAACCGAGACGGGAATGTTGGGGCGGTCCAGTGACGATTCCAGCGTCGTGTTGTACTTTCGCGCTTTCGCGTAGAACAACGCTTTCTGGATGTTCGAATTCATCGTCGTGCCAAACGTACGGCTAAACGACCCCAGCGCCTGGAAGAAGGCCGACATGGCCGCCTGACGATCGTGGCGATCGGGCGACGTGCGCAGCTCGGCATATCTCGCTTGATCGACCTTGACGACGCGCCCGGTGTTCAACGTGATGGTCGGGTACGGGAAATCGGCGTTCGCCAGAATGCCGTAGATGTTGTAGGCCGACGCCGCCAGCGGCTGCGCATCGGCGAGCAGCTTTTCCTCGGCATCGCTGAGGGTGTGAGCCGCGCGCCGGAGAATGTCGCGCAGCAGGAACTCGTAGGTCCGTAAGCGAGGCTCCTCCGCCAGGAACTGTTCGACCGTGGCCTGGCCGAGCCGCAGAACCTCCGGCTGCACGTAGGAGGCCTCGGCGCTGAATTCGGCCGCGAGCTGCTGCATCTCCTGCTGCATGCCCTGCGGCTCGCTGAGTCGTGTGTCCTGGTCGGACAGCATGCTCGCGTACACGTACAGACGCGCAATCTCCTTATCGAGCTGCGTCATCGTTTCGAGTGCCTCCGCGAGTGTCTGTGCCGACGAACCGAGCCTGCCCGCAAACGCCCGCATCCTGGGTACTTGGGCCGCAACACGCACCTTCGCGGCGCGCCATGCGGTCACGTCCGGGTAGACGTCGCACAGGTTCCAGGTGTACTTCTCGTCGACCTTTGCGCGATCGCGCTCCTGTCCCGCCACTACTACAGACATATTCCTCACCGTCACAACAGTAGGCAGTAAGCAGTAGGCAGTAGCCCACTATCCACAAACCCCTAGTTTATGATGCCTTCCGATGCCGCGTCTTCCGCTCCGCAACGACTGGGCCGATCTGGACGACGAAACGCTGCTCGACGTCCGGATGTCGGACCTCCCATTGACGATTGAAGGCGCGCTGGCCGACCGCATCCAGCAGTTTCGAAGCGAACTGGAGTCGCGTGGCCTGGGCTTTCCGTTGCACTTCTACCTGTCGGACGAGTGGTTCACTCCCGACGGCGCAGCGGCCATCGCCGTTCCGTTCTACCTTGCACATCCGCGACTCGCGAAGCTCGAAGAGGCGCAGATGCTCGAGGTCGAGGGCGGCGAGCACGAGTGGTGCATGCGAATCCTGCGCCACGAGGCGGGACACGCGATCGACAATGCCTACCGTCTCCGCCTGCGCCGCGAGCGCCGGCGGCTGTTCGGTCTTCCGACAAAGCCGTACCCGGAGTCCTACACACCGAAGCCTTATAGCAAGAGTTTCGTCCTCCATCTCGACGCCTGGTACGCACAGAGTCATCCTGACGAAGACTTCGCCGAGACTTTTGCCGTGTGGCTGACTCCAAGCAGCGAATGGCGTAACCGCTATACCGGATGGCCCGCGCTGAAGAAGTTGGCATACATGGACGCGCTGATGCAATCGATCCGGGGGAGGACGGCTCGCGTCCTCAACACCACTGAAGTCGATCCGCTCTCGAAACTGCGCAAGACGCTCCGGCAACATTACAAGAACAAGCGGCGCCACTACGGGGTGGATCATCCCAATTTCTACGATCGCGATCTCCGCCGGCTGTTCTCCGAATCACCGGAGTTTGCGGGCAACATCACGGCTGCGCAGTTCCTCGCGCGCAACCGCCGTCCGACGCGCCGCCTGGTGGCGAGCTGGACGGGTATCTACCAGTACACGATCGACCAGGTGCTCGAAGAGATGATCACGCGGAGTCGAGAGCTCAAACTGCGCCTTGCCGTGCCCGAAGATCAGGCTCGGCAGGAGTTTGCGGTACTCCTGACTGTGCAGGCGATGAATTACTTGCAGGGTGGCGGCCACCGCGTGTTTCTCTGATGAAGAAGCTTCGGATTCTCGCACTCGTGCATGATCACCTCGTGCCGCCGGAGGACACGACCGGCATCGACATTCTGGAGGCCGAATGGAAGATGGAGTACGACGTCATCGAGACGCTGCGGGAAATGACTCACAGCGTACGCGTGCTCGGACTCCACGACGAGCTCGGCAGCATCCGTCCCACGGTCGGCCTGTTCAAGCCGCACATCGTGTTCAACCTGATGGAGGCGTTTGCTGGCGTGACCACGTTCGACCAGAACGTCGTCAGCTATCTGGAGCTGCTTCGGCTGCCGTATACAGGATGTAACCCGCGCGGTCTCATACTCGCCCGAGACAAGTCACTCTCCAAGCAGCTGCTCGCGTACCATCGCATAGGGACTCCCGATTTCGTCGTCGTTCGCCGCGGCCGCCCCGCGAAGCTCAAAAAGCGGATGCACTTCCCGGTCATCGTGAAATCGCTCTTTTTCGAGGCCTCGACGGGCATTTCGCAGGCGTCGGTTGTCGAAAACGAGGAACAGCTCGCGCGGCGCGTGCAGTTCATTCACGAGAGTCTCAACACGGCCGCCATCATCGAGCAGTTCATCGACGGACGGGAGTTATACGTGGGCGTGGTCGGCAATCAGCGGCTCGAGGTATTTCCAGTATGGGAAATGTCGTTTGCGCAGATGCCGGACAACCGGTGGCGCATCGCGACGGAACGGGTGAAGTGGAGCACGAAATACCAGAAGCGTTACGGCATCATGACCGACGCCGCAACGCTCGACACCGAGCTGGCCTTTCGCGTTCAACGCATTGCCAAACGCACGTATCGCGCCCTCGACTTGAACGGTTACGCGCGTATCGATTTGCGGATGGACGACCAGGGCCGCATCTTCGTACTCGAAGCGAACCCCAATCCGAACCTCGCCTATGGTGAGGACTTTGCCGAGTCGGCAGAAGTGTCAGGCACCTCGTACGAACGATTGCTCGACCGCATCCTGACGCTCGGCCTGCGCTGGGAACCCGAACGAACGGGTTGATCTATTCAGCTGGTCTTCGTGGCTGTCCACATCGTCGCCGGTCCGGCACCGCGCACGCTGCCTTCCATGCGATTACCAGTGACCTTCCCCGTGTATTCGGCGGTTCCGACCATGAAGCGGATCTGATCGCCACGGAGCTTGCCGTCTGAAATCACCGTGCCGTTGAGAGTGCCCTTCACAACCTGATATTCCTGATCGAAAACGAGATCACCGTCGCCAAGCCGCCACTTGCCCCCGACTTTGGCGGGGACGATCCACAGAAGCGCGGTGCACCACGCGCTGCAGCCGTTCTCAATGGTGACGGTCTCGTCCGGATTCCATCCTTCGATCCCGAACGTGTTCGAGACGATCCGGCTGCCCGGTCGCAGGTCGAGAAACTTCTGGCGGAGCTGCAGCATGTTGCTCGGCAGCAGGAACAGCGCCATCACCGAGGCCTTCGAGATGTCCGCCTGGTACATGTCGCCCTCGACGAACATCGCCTTGTCGCCGACGCCCGCAGCCGTGGCATTCTTCTTCGAAAGCTCCACCATCTTGGGATTGAATTCGACGCCCACCGCCCGGGCGCCCCGCTTGGCGGCGGCGATGACGTTGCGGCCGTCGCCGGATCCGAGATCCATGACAAAGTCCTGCGGCGTGACCTTGGCCAGGTTGAGCATCGCCTCTACGAGCTCAGGGGGCGTCGGTACCCAAACGACGTCTTTGCCCGCCTGGCCGACCTGCGGAACAAACGGTTCCTCCTGCGCCGGCGCCTGCGCGCCTATGCTCGCCGCTGTGAACACCGCCAGACAGAACGCCACGAGCACTCGCCGGTTCAAACATGACGCGATCATCGAATCCTCCCACGCACACTTACGAAATATGAGGAACGAACGTGTAATTCAGCGCTAGCCCTGCGTCTGGTCCTCGTTTGCACCGAGGACGTCCTGCGCGATCGCCACCTCGTCGCATGGAAGTCCCTGATCGTCCAGGGCACCTTCCGCGTTCGAGTTGCCCTGTCCGTCGGGTCCACCCTCGATAGCGCCCTTGCGCAAGTCTGAATCACCGGCGTGAAGATCCACCTGAGCGCTGTGCAGTTCGCGGTAATCCATGTTGGTCCCTCCCGTGCAGTCGCAACGCCGGATGCGCTGAAAAGGTCCGGTATCTTACTCCTGAAATTACGGTTCTGACAGCTGCCCGTGGCCGGCTGGCCGACCACGGGGCCGGAAGGCCGACATACCTTTATCACCTCGTCGCGTTAGTTTTCAACGACTTAGCAAACCTCTGCCGCGGGTCCCCAAATTGCTCAGCCCGTGGGCATGACGGCGAAGCTCCCAAGTTTCACATCGACTATCCGTGGCTGCCTGAGACGATGGTTGCCGCTCGCGGTGGCGCTGCTACTCGCGGTCACCGCGACGGTGCCCGCCCGAGCGGACGGCTCGTCGGGTTCGTCCGGCCCGTCTGGCTCACCCAGTCCATCCGGCTCGCAAGGCCCATCCGGCACGCCCGGTCCATCCGACTCCTCGAGCAAGTCCAAAGGCCCCGGTTCGTCGAAGGAGAACGAGAACAAGGAGGCCAAGGCCGGTGTGGACGCGATCATCGCGGAGCTTTTCGATCACGGGAATGACGACGCCCAGCTGCGCGTCATCGTGACTGTGAAGCCTGGCGCCAAGAATGGCCTGATAAGAGCGCTGAAGGCGCACGGCGCCACCATCAACCAGGACTACACGATCATTGAGGCATTTGCGGCCGACCTGCCCAAAGGTCTCGTACGCGCGCTGCTGCGACATCCCGACGTCGTCACCATCTCGAGCGACGCCGTAGTCGAAGGCAGCGGGATCACGACGGCGGTCACTGGCACCTCGGCGAACTCGACCTATTCGCTGCGTGCCACGCTTGGCATCCAGAACAGCACTCTGACAGGAAACGGGATAGCGGTCGCAGTTATCGACTCGGGAATCCATCCCTCGGGCGACTTCGGACAGAAGGCCGATCGCATCGTGGCGTTTCGAGACTTTACGCTCGGTGGGCTCGCGACGGCTCCGCAGGATCCGCACGGCCACGGCACTCACGTGGCAGGCATCATCGCCGGCGACAAGCTCGAAGCCCTCGGCGTGGCCACAAAGGTCAACCTCGTGGGACTCCGCGTGCTTGATGCCAACGGCTCTGGCGTTACCAGCAACGTAATCGCGGCAGTGCAGTGGGCCGTGGCCAACAGCAGCAAGTACCGAATCGGCGTCATCAACCTCTCGCTCGGACACCCGATTTACGAGCCGGCCGCGACGGACCCACTCGTGCAGGCCGTCGAAGCAGCCGTCCGCGCCGGCGTCGTTGTCGTGACCTCCGCGGGGAACTTCGGGAAGAATCCGGACACGAAACAAGTCGGCTTCGCCGGCATCACGTCGCCTGGAAACGCGCCCTCGTCCATCACGGTGGGCGCGGTCAATACGTTCAACACGACGCGCCGGACCGACGACGTGATAACCGACTACAGCTCGCGCGGACCGACGTGGTTCGACGGCTTCGTCAAGCCGGACATCGTGGCGCCGGGGAACAAGGTTCTCTCGGTCGCAAGTCCACTGAGCAATCTGTATCTCTCGTATCCGAACCTGCGAGGGCCAAGCACCGGCACCCGGAAATACATGTACCTGTCGGGTGCGAGCATGGCGAGTGGCGTCGTGAGTGGTGCTGTGGCGCTCATTCTCGAAGCCGCCAAGACCACATATGGTGCGGCGCCGCCCCCGAACGCTATCAAGGCGATGCTGCAGGTCAGCGCCTTCCCCATGAACGACGCGACCGGCGCCACCTATCACGTTCTCGTGCAGGGCGCTGGTGCGGTTAATCCGCTCGGTGCCCTGACGATGGCCTACGCGATTAACCCCACGATGCCTGTGGGAAGCGTCTGGCTGACCACGAGCCTCACGAAGTCGACGACGATCGACGGCCAGAACATCGTCTGGGGCGACAACATCGTCTGGGGCGACAACGTGGTCTGGGGCGATGCGATCTCCACGCACAACATCGTCTGGGGCGAGAACATCGTCTGGGGCGAGAACATCGTGTGGGGTGAAAACATCGTGTGGGGTGAAAACATCGTCTGGGGCGAGAACATCGTCTGGGGCGAGGCCGTCTTCTCGCACAACATCGTGTGGGGCGAGAACATCGTGTGGGGCGAGAACATCGTCTGGGGTGAAAACATCGTGTGGGGCGAGAACATCGTCTGGGGCGAAAACATCGTCTGGGGTGAAAACATCGTCTGGGGTGAAAACATCGTCTGGGGCGAGAACATTGTGTGGGGCGAGAGCTTTCTCGGCCCGCTGGCACCTTAGTCGTTCGGGACTAAGACGAGGAACGCCATGGAAAAGATGCCATTTAGTGCTCTCGCCGAACACGAACCGCTGATTTCGATTCACACGCATGTCCCGGAACGCCAGGGCGCGTGGCCGAAATGGCGGTCGGTCGTTCCGACGCTGATCAACCAGACGACGAGGCTGCGGGAGCTCCGGCTGTCTGATGCGCTGCCGCTGTTGTCGATGCTCACTACCGAGGAGGTCACGAGATTCATCTCTCCTCCACCGGTTACACCGGAAGGTTTCGAGCGGTTCATCCGGTGGAGCCACCGAAAGCGGATGGCCGGGCAATACGTCTGCTTCGGCATCGTGCCCGCCGGATATGACGTCGCTGTCGGTATTTTTCAGGTACAGATTCCGTCCGGTGAGACACCTGAATGGGGCTTCGCAATGGGGTCGCCGTTCTGGGGAACCGGGCTTTTCCTACAAGGAGCGGAAGCCGTGCTGGACTTCGCGTTTCATGGCATCGGACTCGAGGAGCTCTGCGCCTGCGCCGCCGTCGACAACGGCCGTGGGAACGCCGCGCTCCAGAAAGTAGGTGCGGTCCAGGAGGGCATCATCCGCGGCGGGCTTGTCCGCAACGGCAGACCCATGGACCAGTATTACTGGACGCTTTCAGCCGATGGCCGTCCGCGGCGGAAGGTGATCTGGGAAGGGTCCGCGCACTGACACGGACCTCGTGCCGCCACGTCGCAACATGCGACGCGGCCAGGTCCCGCAGCCGCCAGTATGCGTAATCTTCCCTGGCCCGCACGTCTCTTCGTCGGAGCCGTGATCTGCGGGGGGTACACGGTGCTCGCCACGTACCTCCCGACGACCATCCCGCACCCCGTGTTGTTCGCGGTGGTCGCGGCCGCGTCGGCGATCGCATCCGGCCTCAAGCTTCGGCTTCCCCTGGGTACGACCGGCGCGTCGAACCTGTCGGTCTCGTACACCATCGATTTTGCGTCGCTGCTCCTGCTCGGACCTGCGCCCACAATGCTCGTGGCCGCATTAAGTGCGTGGGCGCAATCGACGACCAAGACTGCACGGCAGAATCCCGCATACCGGACGCTCTTCAACATCGCTGCGCTCGTCGTGACTGTGTATGCAGCCGGCGCGATTTTTACGATTCTTGGCGGCCAGGTCGGCACGCTCACGGTCGGCGTTCTTAAAGCGCTCGTCGCTGCCGCTCTCGTCTATTACCTGCTGAACACCAGCATCGTCGCCACCGCCGTCGGGCTTTCGACGAACCAACCGGTATGGCGTGTCTGGCAGGGCAACTTCCTGTGGACCGCGCCAAGCTACTTCGTCGGCGCCGGCGCGGCAGCCGCAGCGGCCGGCGCGTGGACGGCCGGATACGGCTGGCTGATTCCTCTGGCGGCCGCACCCGTTTACCTCACGTTCCGCTCCTACCGCATCTATCTCGAACGCATCAGTGCGGAGCAGAGGCACCGCGAGGAGATGCATCGGCTCCACACCCAGACGGTTGAAGCGCTCAATGCGGCCCGCAACTCGGAACAGCGCTACGCGCTGTCGGCCGCCGGGTCCAATGATGGGCTCTGGGACTGGGATCTGAAGAACGATGCATTTTATGCGTCTGAACGCTGGAAGTTCATGATCGGCCTGCCGTCCGAATCCAGGATCGAGCGGATGGACGAATGGTTCTGCCACGTCCATACCGACGATGTGACTGCGCTCCGGAGCGCGCTGCAGCGTCATCTCTCCGGCGAGAGCGCACATTTCGAGCACGAGTACCGCATGTCGCACTTCGACGGCACGTATCGCTGGATGCTCTGCCGAGGCGTCGCCGTCCGCGATGAGACCGGCTGCCCCATTCGAATGGCCGGATCGCAGACTGATATCACGGACAGGCGCCGCATCCAGGACGAGCTTTCGCATGCCGCTCTTCACGACAGCCTGACGGGACTTGCCAATCGATCGCTCTTCGCCGAGCTGCTCGACCGCGCATTGATCAAGACGCGCCGCGCGTCTGCGTACGGGTTTGCGGTGCTCTTCGTGGACCTCGATCGCTTCAAGCTGATCAACGACAGCCTCGGCCATCAGGTTGGCGATCGATTCCTCGTCGCGATCGGCAAACGGATTTACAAGCACCTGAGACCGGGAGATTCTCTCGCGCGCCTCGGCGGCGACGAGTTTGCCGTCCTCCTCGAAGGTATCCGGGACACTCAGGCGGCCACGACGATCGCCGACAGGCTCCAGATGTCGCTCCTCGAGCCGTTCGAGATCGACGGACACGAGATCTACGCCTCGGCCAGCATCGGCATTGCGTTTGGCGACAGCCGCTATCGCGACTCCGACGATCTGCTGCGCGACGCCGACATAGCCATGTACCGCGCGAAGGCGCTCGGACGGTCGCAGTGTCAGGCGTTCGATCCGTCGATGCACGCGCAGGCGATCCGGCGTTTGACGCTCGAGACCGAGCTCCGGCGTGCACTGGAGCGCGGCGAATTCGAGCTTCACTACCAGCCGATCATCGAGCTCGACACCGATGAGGTGTGCGGTTTCGAAGCGCTGATCCGATGGATGCGTCCCGACGGCAAGATCACGTATCCAGCTGAATTCATCAAGGTTGCAGAAGAGACCCGTCTGATCATTCCGCTGACGGACTGGGTACTGCGTGAAGCGTGCGCGCGGGTGGCTGAATGGCAGCGCACCTTCGATCGTCCGCTGACGCTCACGATCAATATCTCGTCGAAACTGTTTGACAAGCCAACGCTCGTGGACGATGTCCGGGACGCGATTGCTTCGACTGGATTGCTGCCGGGAACGCTGCGACTGGAAATCACCGAGAGCTTCCTCCTCAACGGCTCCGACGCGGTCGCGCAGCGCCTC
>Ga0209382_10013257_pt1 | contig 10136 bp, 7 predicted proteins | sample SoiMetdeltSBSDD5_FD_187599 | JGI IMG/M metagenome (GOLD analysis project Ga0209382, IMG submission 187599) | Bulk soil microbial communities from a Populus tree surrounding site in Tennessee, USA - Soil MetaG P. deltoides SBSDD5 (SPAdes) (version 2) | ecosystem: Environmental > Terrestrial >...
CAAGAAGGGGATCTCCGCCTTCGTCGTCGAGCGCGGCACCCCCGGCTTCCGGTCCGGCAAGAAGGAAGACAAGCTGGGCGTGCGCTCGTCGGACACTTCGGAGCTCGTCTTCGAAGACTGCCGCATTCCCGCCGCCAACCTCCTCGGCCAGGAAGGCCACGGGTTCATCGACACCCTGCGCGTCCTCGACCGCGGGCGCATCGGCATCGCCGCCTTCTGCGTCGGAATCGCCCAGGCGGCCCTCGACGCCTCCATCCACTACGCGAAGGGGCGCCGGCAGTTCGAGCACGCCATCGCCGAGTTCGAGGGCATCCAGTTCAAGATCGCGGACATGGCCACTCACGTCGAGGCCGCGCGCCTGCTCACGTGGCGGGCGGCCGGCGCTCGCGACGCCGGGCGCGAGCACACCCTCGAGTCGTCGATGGCGAAGCTGTTCGCCAGCGAGATGGCGGTGCAGGTCGCCTTGGAGGCCGTGCAGATCCACGGCGGCTACGGCTACATCAAGGACTATCCGGTCGAGCGCCATCTGCGCGACGCCAAGCTCGGTACCATCGGCGAGGGGACGAGCGAGGTGCAGCGCCTCATCATCGCCCGCGAGCTGCTCTCGCTGCGCGGGGTCATTCATTAGCGCCGCCGCGCCGGCTCTCGATCTCGACGGCCTCGCGCGGCAGGTCCAGGGCGGCGAGCCGCGGGCGGTGGCGCGCGCCCTCACGATCGTCGAGGAGGAAGCGGACGCGGCGGTGCCCCTCCTGGCCCGCCTGCACCCCCATGCCGGCCGTGCCGCCGTCGTGGGCGTGACGGGTCCGCCGGGCGCCGGTAAGTCGACGCTCGTCGATCGTCTGACCGCGCACCTCCGCCGGCTCGGGAAGACGGTGGGCGTGATCGCTGTCGATCCGACGTCCCCGTGGACGGGCGGGGCCATCCTCGGCGACCGGATCCGCATGCAGGGGCATGCCACCGACGACGGCGTGTTCATCCGCTCGATGGCGAGCCGAGGGCATCTGGGCGGCCTTGCCGCGGCCAGCAGCCAGTTCGTGAGCGTCCTCGACGCCTCGGGCAAGGACGTCGTCTTCGTGGAGACGGTCGGGGTCGGACAGGGCGAGGTCGAGGTCGCTTCCGCCGCGGACGTGACGATCGTCGTCCTCGTGCCGGGCCTCGGCGACGAGGTGCAGACGATGAAGGCCGGCGTCCTCGAGATCGCCGACGTCTTCGCCGTCAACAAGGCCGATCGGGACGGTGCGGAGCGCCTCGAGGCCGAGCTGCGCTCCATGCTTTCGCTGGGGGCCGAGCCTCTCGAAGTGCCGATCGTGAAGACTGTAGCGAGCCGCGACGTCGGCATCGACGCGCTCTGGACCGCCGTCCTGCAGGTCCACACGCAGCGCACGCGCACCGGCGAGCTCGAGCGGCGGCAGCGCGAGCGGACGCGCCGCCGGCTCGAGCAAGCCGTCGTCGATCGGTTGCGGCGCCACGCGGCTGCGCGCACGTCACCCGCGGAGATGGACGCCGCCCTCGCCGACGTCATGGCCCGCGAGATCGATCCCGAGTCGGCGGCGGCGCGGGTGCTGTCGCGGCGCATCGATCACCTCGGCATCGCCGTGCGCGATCTCGATGCCGCCGTGCGCACGTACGAGGCCCTCGGCTTCCGGGTCGAAAGCGTCCACGACGTGCCGACGGAGAAGGTGCGCGCCGCCTTCCTGCCCATCGGCGAGTCACACCTCGAGCTTCTGGAGCCGACCGACCCCTCGTCGACGATCGCTCGTTTCCTGGAGAAGCGCTCCGGCCTGCATCACGTCTGCATAGTCGTGCCCGACATCGAGGCGGAGCTGGCGCGGCTCAAGGCGGCGGGAGCCACCCTCGTCGACGAGACACCGCGGGTGGGGGCGGGGGGCTGCCGCGTGGCGTTCGTGCATCCCAAGTCGGCGGAGGGCGTGCTGCTCGAGTTGAAAGAAGAGGCCTGAGGAGGCACATGGAGAACGGGGCGGACATCGGGATCATCGGCGGCAGCGGGCTGTACCAGATCGAGGGCTTCGATGGCGTTCGCGAGCTCGAGATCTCGACCCCGTTCGGGGCGCCGTCGGACAAGCTCGTCCTCGGCACCCTCGAAGGCAAACGCGTCGCCTTCCTGCCGCGCCACGCCCGCGGCCACAAGCTGCTGCCGAGCGAGCTCAACTTCCAGGCCAACATCTTCGCCATGAAGACGCTCGGCGTGCAGTGGATCCTCTCCGTTTCCGCGGTGGGCTCGCTCAAGGAGCAGTACGCGCCCATGCACATGGTCGTTCCCGACCAGTTCGTCGATCGCACCCGCAAGCGCAAGCCGACGTTCTTCGGCCGCGGGATGGTGGCCCACGTGGCGTTCGCGAACCCGTTCTGCAAGCACCTGATGAGGATCTTCGGCGACAGCTGCGCGGAGGCGGGGATCACCCACCATCGCGGCGGCAAGTACATCTGTATCGAGGGCCCGCAGTTTTCCACCCGCGCGGAGTCGGAGCTGTACCGCTCGTGGGGCATGGACATCGTGGGCATGACGAACCTCGAGGAGGCCCGCCTCGCCCGCGAGGCGGAGATCTGCTACGCGACTCTGGCCATGATCACCGACTACGACTGCTGGCATCCCGACCACGAGTCGGTGACGGCCGAGGTCGTCATCGCCAACCTCACGCAGAACGCCGAGAACGCGAAGAAGGTGCTGCGCGCCGCCCTGCGCCGCCTGCCCGTCGCGCGCGACTGCGAGTGCGCGACCGCGCTCGCCCACGCCCTGGTGACACGCTGGGACGACGTGCCTCCGAACATCCGGACCGAGCTGCTGCCGCTCGTGGGCAAGTACGTGAAATGAACCTCGTCACCGATACCTTTCGCATCCAGACGCGGGGGGACGACCACATCCTCGACGTCACCGAGCGCGTGCAGGAGTTGCTCGTCAGGCACGGCTTCGAGGAGGGGCAGGCCCTGGTCTTCGTGGCCGGCTCCACGGCCGGAATCACGACCATCGAGTACGAACCGGGCCTTCTCGAGGACATCCCCGCCGCCTTCGAGAAGATCGCGCCCAAAGGCGCGGCGTACCGCCACGAGGAGGCGTGGCACGACGGGAACGGCCATTCCCACGTGCGCGCCAGCCTTCTCGGTCCGTCGCTGACGGTGCCGTTCCGCAAGGGCAAGCTCCTCCTCGGCACCTGGCAGCAGATCGTCGTCATCGACTTCGACAACCGGCCCCGCCAACGCGACGTGGTGGTTCAGCTCAGCGGCTTCAGCCGCGGCTAGCGGACGAAGAAGTCGACCTCGGTGATGCTGTTCCACGAGCTCGCCGTTCCCGAGCTCGACACGTTGCCGTGGCCTACCCATCGCACCCAACGCGCCGTGACGTCGGGGAACTCGAACGGCTCGAGGGGGGCGGGTGAGGCCGTCGACAGCGTGCTCCGTGCGTTGGTCAGCACGTTCGTCCACGCGGCGTTGTCCATCGAAACCTGGAGGTCGAAGGTTTGCCTCCGGCTGTTCCCGTTGTAGACGGCCATGGCGAACGAGCACAACGTGCGCACGCTCCCGAGATCCACCTTGAACCACGCGCCGTCGCCGTTGGCCGACCAGCGCGTGGCGAGGTTGTTGTCGAAGAGGTTGCGCGGATCCGTGGCGGGGTCCCACACGCTGGACTCGGGCGTGATGACGTTCGGCGGCGGCCATGCCGAGCAGATCGGTGAGCCCGCCACGGCCGAGACCTCGGTCGAGCGCGGACCGTTCAGCGTCCACGTCCAGGGCGGGCAGCCGGGGGCGCTGGTCGTCTGGTCGTAGGCGTGAACGACGTAGTAGTAGGGCGTACCCATGGTGACGTTGGTATCCGTGAACGAGCCCGAGGGCGCGTTGGCGACGTCCGCCACGAGCGTGTAGGGGCCGCCGGGAGTGGTCGCGCGCAGCACGCGGTTGCGGTGGTAAGCGGAGGTCCACTCGACGAGGATCCCTTGCGCGGTGCCGGTGGCGGCCACCGTCGGCGGTGGCGGGGAAGTCGGCAAAGGTGGTGGAGTCGGGCAGTCCGGCGTCGGTGTCGGAGTCGGGGTGGGCATGGTGCCGGGCTCCGCGAAGATGCTGACCTCGGTGACGCTGTTCCACGAGGTGGTGGCGCCGGTGGCGGTGATCGTCCCGCCGTGGCCGACGTAACGCACGTACCGCGCCCAGGTGTCGGGCACGTCGTGCGTCTGTTCGGCGGTGGTGGTGCCGCTCGTGACGTAGCCGGTGTACGTCGTGAAGCTCGTACCATCGGTCGACACCGCGATGTCGAACGAATTGCGCCGCGCGTTGCCTTGATACACGGCGACGGTGATGTGGGTGACGCGGCGCGGTACGCCGAGGTCGTACTGGACCCAGGCATTGCCGGTGCTGCCGTTGCCGGACCAGCGCGTGGCCAGGTTGTTGTCGACTGTGTTGCCCGGCACGTTGCCGTCGTGCGTGCTGGCCGTGACCGCGCCCGCCGCCGGCGTCACCTCAACGCTGGTGCTCCGCGGGGTGACATTCCCGGCCATCGATCCCGCGGGCCCCCGGCCGGCGGCGTTGATGGCAGCGACCTGATACCAGTAGCTCGCGCCGTTGGTCACGCCGGTGTCCACGAAGCTGTCGATCACCGACGTCCCCACGTCGATGAAGGTGGCGCCGGCCACGCTGGGCGCTCGTCTCACGACGTACGACGTCGCGCCGTAGACGGGGCTCCATTGCACCTTGACCCGCGCGTCGCCGCCGACACCGAAGATGTTGCGCGGCACGCTCGACGGGGCCTGCGCGACCGGCGTGACGGAGGCGACGGGCGGCTCCGCGCTCTCACCCGCGGAGCTCGTTCCCACGATCAGGTAGTAGTACGTCACGCCGTTGACCAGACCAACGTCGGTGAACGTCGAGGGCTCCCAGTACGCGCGCCCCATCACGCGGACGAACGGTCCGCACGCCGACGTCGAACGGTAGATGTTGTGCCCGAAGGCGCCGGAGCCATTGCTCCACGTCACGATCGCCTGGCGATCGCCGGCAGTGGTGGTGATGTTGGACGGCGGCATGAGCGGGCCCGACGGCGGGGGTGGGGCAAACGTCGGCGTGGGTGTCGGGCAAGCGGGCGGCGTCGGCGTCGGGAACTCGTTCGTGCCGCCCGTCGTCCCCGAAGTGCTGACGGAAGGATTGCTCGGCCAGCCGTTCACCGAGGCGGACACCGTGTACACGTACGTCATACCCGGGCTGACCACGGTGTCCGTGAAGGCGGTAGTGCCGCTTCCCACGGTCTGCAGCACCTCGTTGGTGGTCGGCTGGCAGCTTCCCTGGAAGGGCGGCCGCCGGAAGATGCGATAGCCGTCCGCACCCGCCACCGGCGACCAGCTCAGTTGGAGGCTGGGGTTGCCGCCCACGATCGAAAGGGTCGGGCCCGCGTAGGACACGCCGGGAGTGCCGCTGACGATCGCGGATGGATCGCCCTCGCGCGAGCCTTCGAGCGCCGTCACGCGGTACAGATATCGTCCGTTGCCGCCGATGCTGTCCACGAACGACGTGCCCGTCGGGCTGCCGATCGCGCCGAACGTACCGCACCGCGACGACGCGCGGTAGACGCGATAGATCGATGCGTTCGGGACGGGGCTCCACGACAGGCTGATCGATCCGCTGCCGCTCGTGGCCACGAGCCCGGTGGGGGCGGCGGCCCCGCCCGGCGCCGTCCCCGGCGCTTCCGGCGAGTTCCCGCTCGGCCCCGCCGCGTTGACGGCTTCGACGACGTAGTAGTACGTGGTCCCCGCCACAGCGGTGTGGTCTTCGTGGAAGACCCCGCCGCTGGCCGCGGGCGCCGGTATCGTGACGGTGGCCAGCACGCTGTACGGGCCTCCGCTCGAGGTGCTGCGCTTGAACGTATAGCTATCCGCGGCGAAGTCGTACGGCACGCTGATGGTGAGCCCGCTATTGCCGGAATCGTAGACGTCGGGCCGGGGCGGAACCGCCGGCGGCTCGTCGCGCGGCGTGGCGCCGACGATCTCGGAGTCGAGGCTCTCGCCGAGCTGATTCCATCCGACGACGAAGTAGTAGTACGTCGTCCCGTTCGTGAGCCCGCTGTCGATATACATGTAGCCGGGGACGTCGATCGCCACTTGCGCGTACGGGCCGCAGGCGGCCGTCGCACGATAGATGCGGAAGCTGCGGGCGTGGTTGGGATACGTGCTGGGGGCCGTCCAGCGGAGCCGCACGCGGCCGATGGCGGGAGACGCGTCGGCCTGCGTCGGCGTCGGCGGGGTGGCCCTGGGCAGCACGGGCGTCGGCGTCGGCGTCCCCGTGGGGCAGGGCGTGGGGCTCGAGGTCGGTACCGGCGCCGAGGACGGCACGTTCACCATCGCGCGCGCGGACGGCAACCCTTCGCCGGTGACGTTCACCGCGCTGACCACATAGGCATATCCCTTGCCCGGTACCGCCGTCGTGTCCGTGTATGTGGTCGCGGGCGCATCGACGGTGGCGAGGATCTCGGCGGACTGCTCGTTGCAGAACATGCCGGTCCACGGTGCGCGACGGACGACGTAGCGGATGGGGTTGCGCGCCACCACACCCCAAGACACCGTGACGCGGCCGGAGTCTACGGGACCGGCGGTGACGGTGACCGTCGGCGCCGGCGGCGGCTGGATCTGCGGCGTCACCGCGATCGGATCGGACGGCGGGCTCGTGCCGCCGCTCGTCACCCCCACCACATAGTAGTAGTAGTGCCGGCGATCGGTCACGGTCGTGTCCGTGAACGTGGTGGCGTTGCTCGTGCCGACCTGCGCATACGTGTCGCACTGGCTGAGGCGCCGCCAGATCTGGAACTGGCTGGTGCTCGCTGCATCCCACGTGAGCGTGACCTTGCCGGCGTCGGGCTGGGCGCGCAGGTTCGTCGGGGCGGCGGGGGGACCGCTCGGATAGACCCACACCTCCATTTCGCTGACGCTGTTCCAGCCGGCTTTCGCGGGGTCGCTGTTCCCGCGGCCGACGTAGCGGACGTACCGCGCGAGCGGCGTGCCCGGGATGCTGAACTGCTCGAGCTGGGTGGTGGTCCCCGACGTCTGCGCCATCAGCGCGGGATTCCACGACATCGCATCCGCCGACGTGTGGATCTCGAACATGTTCCTGCGCTGGTTGCCGAGGTGGGCGGCGACCTTGATCTGCGCCACTCGCCGCGTGCTGCCCAGATCGAATTGCAGCCAGGCGCCGCTGCCGAAGCCGGACCAGCGAGTGTTCAGGTTGCCGTCGGCGGAGTTCGCCGGCACGTTGCCGTCGTTCGTGCTCGCGCTCGTCGACGATCCCGGCACCGGGACCTTGACGAAGCCGGGCGGCGTCGGGGTCGGCGTCGGCGTAATCATGCCCGTGGGCGTCTGCGTGGGCGTCGGCGTGGGCGTCGGCATGATCTCTTGCGCGGCCAGCGGACGCGGCATGTGCGGCGCGATGGGGAGGATCGCGACAGCGGCTCCCGCGGCCACGGCGAAGACGGCTTTCATCACAGGCTGGCGCATGGTTTCGCTCCAGAAGATCGGGCGTGAATCGGCGTGTCGATGGCGATGGTGGCTATATCGTATATGTGCTTTCGGCGCATGATTCAAGGGCATTCCGCACACCACGGCACAAAGGATCTGCCGCGGGCGGCCTGTGGCCCCCGTGGGATCAACTTGAGACACACGTGTCCGGTGCTGAGACGGACTGCGACAGTCGCCTGGGTGCTTTCGTTTCACCTGTAAGTGTGTGGGAGAGCCGAGACATTTCGGTTTCGTGGTAGGGTTTCCGTTTTCGAAGAGGTCCAATGTCCATACTCGTCGTCGGAAGCGTGGCTTATGACACCGTCGAGACGCCGTTCGGCAAGGCCGAGCGCGTGCTCGGGGGGAGCGCCTCGTTCTTTTCCGTGGCCGCGTCCTTTTTCGTGCCCGTGAACCTCGTGGCCGTCGTGGGCCGCGACTTCGGCGACGCCCAGCTCGCCGCGTTCAAGGGCCGGCCGATCGACCTCGAAGGCCTCGAGCGCCAGGACGGCGCCACTTTCCACTGGCAGGGCAAGTATTCCTACGATCTCAACTCGCGCGACACGATCTGCACCGAGCTGAACGTCTTCGAGGCGTTCAAGCCGAAGATCCCGGCGGCATACCGCAAGAGCGAGTTCGTGTTCCTCGGCAACATCGATCCCGCGCTCCAGCGCGAGGTGCTCGAGCAGGTGGAGCGGCCGAAGATCGTGGCCTGCGACACCATGAACTTCTGGATCAAGGGCCGGCTCGACGAGCTCAAGAAGACGCTGCGCCGCGTCGACATCCTTCTCATCAACGACAGCGAGGCCCGCGAGCTGTCCGGCGAATGGAACATCGTGAAGGCGGCCCGCGCGATCCACGCCCTCGGGCCGAAGACGCTCGTCATCAAGAAGGGCGAGCACGGCGTGTTGATGTTCTCCCCCGAAGGCAGCTTCGCGGCGCCCGCGTATCCCCTCGAGGACGTGTTCGATCCGACGGGGGCGGGCGACACGTTCGCCGGCGGCTTCATGGGTTATCTCGCGAGCCACGGCGGACATGGCGAGGAGGCCCTGCGGCGCGCGGTGATCATGGGCAGCGCGCTCGCCTCGTTCTGCGTCGAGGCCTTCAGCCTCGATCGTCTGCTGAAGCTCGACCGCAAGGAGATCGACGCCCGCTTCGGCCTGTTCAAGCGCCTCACCCACTTCGAGGCCATCTGAAGCGCTACCCCCTGCTGGTCCTCGTGCTGTTGACGGCAGCCTCCTATCCGCTGGGGCTGCTGCTGGGTTCGCGCTGGGTGCTGCCGCTCCTCAACACGGCCCCCGCGTACGTCATCATGGCGCTGCGGCTGCGGGCGGGGGACCGCGCCGGTGCCTTGCGCGCCACGCTCCTGTGGGCGGTGGCGCTGGCCGTCTTCGGCACCGTCTCCTTCATCCTGTGGCCGACGGATCCCGAACCGCTCGTGCTCGACGGTGCCCGCTATCGCGACGAGATGTTCCAGTGGATCCGCACCGGGGTCGGCTCCGAAGGGGACATCCGCCAGTTCCTGCCGCAGCACCTCTGGCATCTCGCGGCCTTCGTCGCCCTCAGCCTCGTCACCGCCAGCGTCGTCTCGATCTCGATGGGCGCGGTGCTGATGAACTACATGTCGTACTACGTGGCCTCGCTCGCCCGCGCCGGCGTGCCCGCCTGGGCGGTGGTGTTCCTCGGATGGCAGCCGTGGGCGATCTGCCGGGTGGCCGCCTTCTGCACCCTCGGGACCGTGCTCGCCGAGCCGCTGCTCGCGCGCGTGCTGCGCTACCGGTACGACGGCCTGCGCGGTGCGCGCATCCCCATCGTCGCCGCCGCGTGCGGAATCCTGGCCGACTGGATCCTGAAGGCGGTGCTGGCACCTCATTGGGGCCCGTGGCTCCGGGGCCTGCTGCCCTGATGTGCTAACGTCAGGGCATGACTGAGGCCCCCCGCAAGCACGTGCTCGTCGTCGACGACGAAGCGGATGTGCGCGCGTCCGTTGTCGAGCTCCTCGCGAAGGTGGGTTGTGACGTCGAGGCGGTGGGTCGTGGCGAGGACGCCGTGATCGCGGTGCAGGCGCGGCGCCCGGACCTCATGATCCTCGACCTCGGGATGCCGGATCTGGACGGCTGGTCGGTGATCGAGCGCCTCATCCCGATCGGACCGCCGCCCATCGTCTTGCTGGCCTCGCGCGCCGACGATCCGAAGAGCGGACCCTTCCAGGATTTCATCGTCGGCTACTTGTACAAGCCGCTGCACTACGGTGAGCTGGCGGCCTCGTGCCGCCGGCTGCTCAGTGAGCGGGAGTCGACCACCGAGGTCCTCGACCGCCGGCAACATCGCCGGCGGCGCCTCATCGTCGACCTCACCCTCCTCACGCTGGACGGCGCGCCCCGCGACGGGGCACCGGTCGTCGGAAAACTCGTGGACCTGAGCCCGCGCGGCCTGCAGATGGAGACCGCCTCCGCGCTGGCCATCGGCGACAAGGTGCGGGTGGCGCTCCACGTCCCGGGCGGACAGCTCACGCTCGAGGGGAAGGTGCAGTGGCGCAAGCCGGCGGAGAGCGGGTTCGCTTACGGCCTCGATCTCGGCCACCTCACCCGCGACGACGCGCGGCGGCTGACCGCCGTGCTCGAGCCCTAGCCGGTCTTTTCGCCGCAGCTCCCA
>Ga0209382_10013258_pt1 | contig 10136 bp, 6 predicted proteins | sample SoiMetdeltSBSDD5_FD_187599 | JGI IMG/M metagenome (GOLD analysis project Ga0209382, IMG submission 187599) | Bulk soil microbial communities from a Populus tree surrounding site in Tennessee, USA - Soil MetaG P. deltoides SBSDD5 (SPAdes) (version 2) | ecosystem: Environmental > Terrestrial >...
CCGCGGTCTGGCCGCGACCGCCAATCACTACGTGCGCGAGATGCACATGGACGCCGTCGCCCGCGGGCTGAGCGTTGACGCGGTGGACTTCCGGCTCAATCACCTGAAGGACGAGCGGATGCGTGCAGTGCTGCTGGCCGCTGCAAAGCACATCGGCTGGCCGAAGCCATCCATGGATGGCCGCGCGCTTGGCATCGCATGCGGTACCGAGAAGGGTAGCTATATAGCCACAGCTGCGGAAGTGTCGCGCACTCCGAACGGGTTCGTCGTGAATCGCCTGGTGGTCGCGTTCGAATGCGGCGCGATCGTGAATCCCGACGGCCTACAGAACCAGGTTGAAGGGGCAGTCGTCCAGGGATTGGGCGGCGCGTTGTTCGAGGCCGTCGAATTCGGCAACGGCCGGATTGTCAACGGTTCGATGGAGCAATACCGCGTTCCGCGGTTCAAGGACGTTCCGCCGATCGAAGTCGTTTTACTCGATCGCAAAGATCTGCCGTCGGCAGGTGCCGGAGAGACGCCAATCGTGTGCGTCGCGCCAGCCATCGGGTCCGCCGTTCGCGCATTCGGCGAGGTGGCGACCGAGCTGCCGGTCAGGTTGGCGTGAGCGTGCAGCTGCTACTCGGCGCGCAACGTTAGCGCCGCGTCTTCAATCGAAATCTTGCGCGCTGGCGCGTAGGCCGCGACGAGTGTCACGAGCGCGAGGAGTCCAGTCGCCAGGGCGAAGGTAGCCACGTCAATCGACGGCGCGCCCGCGAAGAACGCCGAGTTCAGCCGCGCCAAGAACGGCCCCGCGCAGATGCCCAGCGCGGTGCCAATCATTGCCGGTACTGCACCCTGGCGGACGGCGAGACGAATCACGTCAGCGCGGCTCGCTCCCAACGCGAGGCGAATCCCAAACTCGCGGCGGCGCTGCTCTACCGCATAGCTGACCACGCCGTGAACCCCGAAGACCGCCAGTATCAGGGCAAGCCCTGCGAAGACCGACATCCACATCGTTGGCAGCCATCTGCCGCTGACCGAACCAAAAACCATCTCGTCGAGCGATCGCACCAACGCCACAGGCTGGTTTCGATCGATTGCTCGAACGGCGGATCGAATCCGTGTGGCCGCGGCGGTGTTCGACAAGTTGGACTTCACGACGAAGGTCATCGATGACTCCGCGCTCTGTGGCAAGGCCAGATACACGGTGGGTACGGCCACCGCTCCAAGACCTTGCTGACGAACGTCAGGGACGACACCGACGATCGTGAGCCATGGGAATTTCGCCGCCGGCGTGCCTCGCTTGATCCGCCGCCCGATGGGACTCTGGTTCTCCCAGTACATGCGGCGCATGGCCTCGTTGATGACCGCGACTCCAGGTGCGCCGGCGACGTCGTCGGTCGTGAACGAACGACCGTCTCGAATCGGGATCCCGAGCGTCCGGAAGTAATCCGCAGTGACGATGAAGCGCGCGGCTCCGGGCTGCGTGGAGGGGCTGTCGGCGAGTGATTCCCGCCCCTCGATCGTGAAATATCCGGAGTTGCCGAGACCGCTCAAGGGAGCGTGTGTGACCGCAGCAGCGGCGATGACGTTTGGATCGGCAGAGAGCTGCTGGAGCGCGCGCTCGAAGAACGCGATCGTCTGCTCGTCCGGCCGCGCGGATGGGAGCGTGACACGAGCGGTCATAACGCCATCCGCCGAGAAGCCAGGATCGATCTGCCAGAGAGTGAGAAATCCTCGCGTCAAGAGTCCGGCGCTGAGGAGAAGTGTTACGGCGAGCGCGGTCTGCGCGACGAGCAAGATCCCCTGGGTACGAAAAGCCGACGAGCGCGGGTCCACATGTCCGGCGTTGAACTGCGTTCGTGAATGTCGCAGCGCAGGAAGGATGCCGAAGAGCAGGGCTGCAGCGAGCGAAAGAACCAGCGTATAAGCCAACACTCTCCAATCGACCGCGGTCGGCGTCATACGATAGGGAGAGCCGGCGGGAAGCATTCCAAGCAGGGCCTCAACGCTCCATAGCGCGAGGAGAAGACCCAAGGCCCCAGCGATCACCGACAGGGCGAGGCTTTCCGTGACCAGCTGGGCGATCAGTCGTCCTCGCGTCGCGCCGATCGCCGTGCGGATCATGAACTCGCGTCCGCGTACCCGCCCTCGGGCAAGCAGTAGATTCGCAACGTTTGTGCAGGCCGCGAGCAGCAGCAAGCCGACGGCGCCCATGAGCGCCCACAACGTCGTTCGATTGCTGGGACCGACGAACCAGTCCCGCAACCTCGAGATCGCAGGAATGTGGCCGTTGCTCTCGCTCTCGTGCTGGAAGGTAAGCGTTCGCAGCTCTGCGCGCGCCTGTTCGACCGAGGCGCCAGCCTTGAGCCTGGCGACCGCCAATAATGAATGTTCGCCCCGATCCTGTTGCTCGCGATCCAAGTTGAGCGGTGCCCAAATCTCGACCTCGCGATAAGGGAACTGCAGAGTCCGCGGCATCACGCCGGCTACGACATAGCCCTCGCCGTTCAGGCGAAGCGTGCGGCCGACGACGGTCGGATCGGCGGCGAACAGACGGTGCCACAGGGCATCGCTGATCACGACTACGCGATTACCGCGAGTCTCGTCGTCGCGAACGAGACTGTTACCGACGATGGGCGCGACACCGAGGACGCTAAAGAAGTCGCCGCTGACGCGCAGACCGTCGAGCCGCTCCGCCTGCTCGATCCCGGTCAGGTTTGGCGTCCAGGCTCTGTATGCCGCTGCACTCTGAAGCGTGCTCGCGGATGCTCGCCACAAGAGGAAGTCCGGCGGGCTGATCGTGAATCTGCCACCCCTGTCGCCTGGCGTTTCCGCCAGCGCCACCAGCGCATCCGGGTCCTGATAGGGGAATGGCCGCAGCAGGACTGCATTGAACACGCTGAACACCGCCGTGTTGGCGCCGATCCCCACGGCCATGCTGCAGATCGCGACGGCCGCAAAGAGCGGGACCCGGAACAATGCCCGGCACGCATATCGGAGATCGAGCCAGATGTTCTGCATGAACCCGCGTCGAGCAGGTTCTGTGCCATGGTGTTCCGGGGTCAGACCCCGGGCGAATTGCGTGCCACGTTGTTCTGGGGTCTGACCCCAGTGTCCGGAGAGGGGATCGACCGTCCGACTTCGAACAGCGGCCAGCGGTCCGCGGGATTGCGGGCTATTTCTCGACGAGAATCTTGCCGCGCAGAAGCGAATCGAGGGTGCTGTTCAGTTCAGTCGCGTTCGACGCGGACAGCACCAGGCCGCCGGCGTTTCGCACGGTGTTGAACCGTCCGGCATCGACGTCGAAGGCGACGAAGTAGATCGCGGGCCGTTCGATCTCCGGCCGCTTGCCAATCGCGACGGCGACGCGATCCGGTTCCACACCATCGGTGTTCTCGCCGTCAGTGACGACAAGCAGATGACGCCTCGTGAGCCCGGTCTTGTCGAGCGCGAGCTTCGCGGTCACCATGGCCTGCCCGATTGGCGTGCCGCCATCTGCTTCGAGGCCGGCGATGGCCGCAGCCGCACGTTCCCGATCGGCGGCGCCCATCGGCACAACAGGGCGACAATCGGGATCGCCGCGACGGCGGCTGAACTCGAAGATGCCAAGCTGCACCGGTTCGTCTTGGTGGTCGGCCGCATAGCTTGCGAATTGGCCGACGAGATCGAGCGCGGCGCGCCGCGCGATCGCGATCTTTTTCTCCTTCTTGCCGTCCACGCCCGCGACGCTCTCGTCCATACTGCCCGAGACGTCGATCAGGATCGCCGCGGCGAGGCCTTCCTTCTGCTCGACCGGTCCGGAAGGCGTCAGCTGTTCGGCCAGCTGACGGTCGGCGCGGTTTTCCCCGCTCTCCGATCTCGGGGTTTCGTTCCGATCGCGGTCGTACATCTTCACGACCACAATCAGGGCGATGAGGAAGAATACCAGCCGGATGTTCGTCTTGCTCACGCTGCTTGACCTTTGACGACCCCGTCGCGCTCGGCAATCCGGCGCGCAGCGGCCGCTCCCGAGTTAAGTGCGCCTTCCATGTAGCCCATGAAGGCGTAACTGGTGTACTCGCCGGCGAAGTGCAGCCGGCCTATGCCTTGACGGAAGATCGGTCCCTGCGTCGTGACTTGTCCCGGCGCCGGGAACGAATACGACGCCTTCACCCATGGATCCGAAGGCCAATCCATGAACCGGGCCTTGACGAAGCTCGGACGGATTCCCTTGTAGACCTTTTGCATCTCCGCCAGGTAGCGCTCGTTCCGCTGCGTAGCGGTCCATTCACGGCAAGTATCTGCGGCGGTGCCGCCGGAGAAAGCAACCATCGCTTCACCCGCGCCACGCTGACCATCCGTCGCATGCCACGTGGCCGAGACCGGACCGTCGGTCATCATCTCGGGACCAAGCTCCGCACGGCGCCAGAACGGTCCATTCAGCGCCATCAGGAACTTGACGTTGGTACCCATCTGCGGCACGAGTCCGGCTGGCAGGGCAGGATCGATCGCGATGCGATTCCAGACCGGCGGCGGCGCTGTCAGCAGGACATGATCGCCTTCGAGTACCTTCGCGTTCGCGAGCGTGACGCGGACGCCTTTGTCGGTCACCGCAATCGCGCGGACGATCGTACGCGTGAGCACCTTCGTTGGCCCGATCGCTTGAACCAGCTTGGTCGCGAGCTGCTGGTTTCCGCCCTGACAGCGATACACCTCCGACTCGCTCCAGTACTTCTCGAGTCCGCCGCCCTTCACCATCGCGAGGTTCGCGAGGTAGCTCTGCCACTCGCTGACCATGCCGTTGTCGGCCATCATCATCGAATGCAATCCCGCCTTGCAGAGTGGCGACGCGTTCAGCGCGTTGATCCAGGACGCCAGCGTGCGCTTGTCGAGCTCCTGGGCGTTTGGTGCCCTCCACGGCTCGTCGGCATCGACCTTCGCCGCATCCGTCACGATCGTGTTGAACGCCTTTTCCATTTCCTCCCAGAGCGCCTCAGACTCGTCTGACGACAGGCGCTTTCCGTTCAGAACGACCGGCGCTTCGAGATCTTCTTCGGAGACGTCGAGGAACTTGAGCCCAAACTGCTTCGCGTAGCCGACCCACGCCGGGTGATTCGAGCCGATCAGCTCGCCGCCACCTTCGACGTTCTTGCCGGGCACGAGATCCGAAAAGCTGATGACTCGTCCGCCGACCCGATTGCGCGCCTCGACGACGGTGACGTCGTAACCTGCCTTCGTCAGCTCGTAAGCCGCGGCCAATCCGCTGAACCCGCCGCCGATGACGATGACACGCCCCGCAGCGGCGTAGGAGACCGACGAGAAGCTGTCGCTGATGAGCAGCGCTGCCGCCGCTCCGAGCGATCGCTCCAACATTTCGCGCCTGGTGATCCCCGTTGGCTTGCCGTAACGTCGCTGCAGTTGTGTGTAGAGGTTAGGCATAGTTGTGCTGTCGATTGCCGCGGTTCGCTGTTCGCTGTTCGCGGACCGCGAGCCGCGAGAAGCGAGAAGCGTTAGGTCCTACTCAATCGTGAACCACTGAACTTCGACGCGACGATTGAAATCCGAGTTCGTGCCGGCGGGCTCCTCCCAGCCGCGTCCCACGACCTCGATGCGCTTCGCGTCGATGCCGTACTTTTCGACCAGGAGCCGGCGGATTTCGCCGGCGCGCCGCTTGCTCAGATCCATGGCGCTCAGGGCCGCGGACCGAACCAGCGCTTCACCACCCTTGCGGCGGAAGTCTTCGATCTTGGCGTTGTCGACGTGTCCACGCAGCAGCAGCGTCGATCCGGGGCTCACCTGCACGAGGCGCTTGATCGACTCGAGATTCTGGATGTTCTCCTGGCTGTTCTGATCGAGCTTGGCCTCGTTGGGCTCGAACAGGAACCGGATGTCCTTGCTGAGGAGCGGATCGGCTTCAACTGTCGCCGAGCCGCCCGCCTTGATTGGCGAGATCGCCACCTTCTGCTCTTTAAAGATGCCGCTCTTGTCGATCGTCTGTAGCGCCGCGAGGTTCGCGAACCGGCTTGGGTCGGGCGGATCCTTGATCAGGCTGCTGCCGTACGCGAGCACGGCTGACTGGTAGATGCTCTCAAAGCTTCCCGCGGCATCGATCGCGCCCGAGAAGAACACCAGGTTCTCCGGCAGGTTCGACAGGTGCACGTTGGCCAGTTCGGACTTCGTATCGTCGCGGCTCCATTTGAACGCGCGGCCGACGACGTCCAGGTACTGGTCGGGACGATCGCGAACCATGCGATTGCCTTCGAGCAAGCCATGCACGAGACCTTCGACGATCTTCGGCTGCTCCTGCGCAAAGCCGCGATGCACGATGAGCACATCGGCGATGATGAGCAGGTTGCGGTTGGTGACGAGCACGTGCGCTTCGCCGCCGCTGCCATCCACGACCTCCGACACCTTGGGTTCCCAGGTGACAGCACCAGCAAGCCGATTCTTTCCGGACTTGATGTCGTTGAGGAACAGATCGCCCGCCCCGAACCCATCCTCTGTGTAGACCAGGTTCAGGCGATCGGGATTCGGCGTGGCGTCGAGGCTGCCGAGCATGTTGATCGCCAGCCCGGCTTCTTGCGCGAGATAGCGGACGAAGAAGTCCACCTCGGTGAACTGCGCCGTGGCGATGACCTTCCCTTTGAGCTGGTTGATGCGCTTGATGTCCTTGCGCACGACGATGCCGTCCGCGCCGCGCGAAAACCCAATCTGCGCCGGCACGACGGCGTGCAGCTGCTTGCCATACGCGGCCAGGACATCGACGGTCGTTACGGACGCCGCCATCTTGCCTTCGTTGAATTCCGACCATGACTCGTCTTCGCTGATCGTCAGGCGTACTTTGAACCCGTGGTTCTTGAAGAAGTACGAGTTCTCGGTCGGCTCGAGCCCACCGTTGGCAGCGATGAGGCCCGCGTAGCCGGCGTACTCGCTAATCTCGATGGGAACGATGTTGTCCTTGAACTGAAACGCCGCGGGCGGCGACAGTCTTGGGACCTCCGCCTTGACTTCGGTCACGTCCGCTGCGGCCGGCGTCTTCGTGTCCGACTTTGCGCCCGGGCCGGAATCGCTTCCGCGATTCCGCTGGATCATGTAGACACCGAGTCCGATCAACCCGACGACGAGCAGCGTCGAGACGAGCTTGCCGAGCACGGTGAAACGCGGTTGGTCGCTCATCGTTCTGGTCCGATCTCCTTCGCAGCGACTGGCGGTTGCGCTTCAGTCGACGGCGTAGCCTGGATGCCCTGGCTTGCCAGGAACTCCGCCAGCGCGACTTGTTCGAGCGCCTTCCGCTCGTTCTCCTTCTCGGTGACAGCTTCGATATCCACCATGTCTTTCGCCAGGCGCGCTTTGCCGGCGGAGACCTCGTAGCGCTTCTGCAGCACTTCCTCGACGGTCTTCATGGTGTCGCCCAGATCGCCGACCTTGAACGCGACGTTCGAGAGGGCTGCCGCGGCTTCGGCCTGGGCCTCCTTGACCTTGACCTGAGAGAGCTGCTTCTCGAGTTTGCGGACCTTGTCCTCGAACTCGCGCTGCGCCAGCTTTGCCTGACGGAGGTTCGCTTGATAGGCCTCGTCGCTCTCTTTGAGTTCCTGCGAATCCACCTCGAGGTCGGCTTTGAGTTCCTGAAGCTCCCGAGCCAGCGAGCCGGCCAGTTCGAGATTGCCGGCGCGATGGTTGGCGAGGATGCGGCGCTCGAGGTCCTGCGCCTTCAACGTCTTGCCGTTGACCTGGACCTTGAGCCGCTCGGCGACGCCCGCCATCTTCGCCAGCGCCAGGTTGTACTGGGTCATCTTGGTACGGAACTCCTGTCGTGCCGCTTCCATCAAGGCTTCCGGATTGGATTCCTCGAGCCCGGTGATGAACAGTCCGAAGAAGCCGCGCACAAGCCGTCCGATGCGACCAAACATCGTGTCCGCCTCCTGATAGATGGCGCTCATTGTAGACGAATGGCTCGCGGTCCGAGCAGCGACTCCTTCTACACAAACCGCCGCAACTCGTCGATCCGTTCTTCCAACGCTTCGGGTGTCAAGTTCCTGAAACGCGTCGGCAGAAAGCGCACGTCAGTACACTCCTTTACCGCCACGAGGTCCATGTATTCGAGTTTTCTCGTGTGCGGATTGGGCCGAACTTCGCGTAGCAGCTCCATCAGGACTTCTTTGATGGGCCGTTTTGGAGCATCGGGCGATGCCTGGCTCAGTTCGTGTGTTCGTAATGCTCTGACGAGGAGCCCTTCCAGCTCGTTCCCCCCCAACGTCACGTCGTCGGCAAACGGTGGCAGATCCTCGGTGGCCAGCGGAAACTTGAGCTTCCGGGCAATAGCCAGCAGCAGCGCCTCGCGCTCTTGGGGAGTTTCTGGAGGAAAAAGCGGGATATGGACGTCGAGCCGGCCCTGCCGTTTGAGGTCGACCTCGAGCAGATCCGGCCGCGACGTGGCGAAGACCCAGATGATCTTGCCGCGGTTGCGAGTGTCGGACATCTCCTTGGCAAGCATCGAGTAGACGCGGCCGGACAGCCCACTGTCGCCGTCGCCGCCCTCACGCTTGCCGGCTGCTTGATCCGCCTCGTCGACGAAGACGACGACTTGTCCAAGCGCCCGCAGGATCGCGAAGATTTTTTCGAGATTGGACTCGGTTGCGCCGACCCAGCGATCGCGGAAGTTCTTGAACACCACGCACGGGATGCCGAGCTCACCGGCCCAGCACTGCACCAGGAACGTCTTGCCGGTGCCAATCCGTCCAGCGATCAAATAGCCCATCGGCAGCGCGCGCAAGGCGCCGCGTTTCAGGAGTTCGGTATCTTCGCGCAACCAGGCCTTGACGGCATCAAGGCCAGCCACGTTGTCCAGCGTGAACGACGACTCCACGAAGTCGAGCAGCCCCTGACACTCGCGCTCGATGAGTTCCTTTTTGATCTCGCCAAGCCACGCCGACGTGATTCGGCGATCGTTGCCAAGCGCTAACGCGATCGCCGTCCGTGCACCAACGCGGCTCAGCCCGGTGAGCCGTGCGGCCACGGTTTCGAGCGGCACGTCGCTCTTTGCGGCGAGGTCGGGAAACTGTGTGGCGCCGAGCGTCTTGATGTACGCCAGCATGTCAGCTTCGCTCGGCAAGGGGATGTGCAGCGCCGCGGCGTGCGGGTTCTCGACGACGAGCGCGTTCAGGTCGTGCAGACCCTCGCTGAAGAGCACCGTGACGATGTTGGACTGAACGATCGCCGGATCGTTGGCCCAGCCGAGCACCTTGACCGTGTTCGCCGCAAACGGGCCGCCTAGCTGGAGCGCGTCTCCGCGCGGCACGACGAACTCGGCGAACTCGATGATGACCGCGATTCGTTTGGGCTTGCCGCCTGTTCCCCCTGGCAGCGCCTGCAGGTTGAGCGTGCGTAACAGGTAGCGATCGATCAGCTCCAGCGCCGAGCCCGGCTCACGCATCAACGTCTGCGTCGCGGCTTCACGGCCCAGCGCATTCTGGAGCCAGTCGCCCCAGTCGTCGCCGCCGCGCGTCGCACGGACGCCACGGCTGCGGTCGTAGCGGAGCACGACATCGTAGCTCGCGAACATGACTTGTTCGAGAAACGTGGGGACGGACAAAAGCTTGCCGCCGTGCGGCACCACGTCGAAGACGCTGCCGTGCAGCAGGAACTGCGCGGCCGATCCCGATCGGAACAGGTCGCGCATCTCGTTGGCCCATGCTGGAAGGTCTGTACTCATCTTGGTTCTACACGTTGGGTTCTACACGTTGGGTTCCACACGTTGGGTTCTACACGTTGGGTTCTACACGTTGGGTTCTACACGTTGGGTTCTACACGTTGGGTTCTACACGTTGGGTTCTACACGTTGGGTTCTACACGTTGGGTTCTACACGTTGGGTTCTACACATTGGGTTCTACACGTTGGGTTCTACGCGTTGGGTTCTACGCGTTGGGTTCTACGCGTTGGGTTCTACACGTTAGGTTCTACACGTTGGGTTCTACACGTTAGGTTCTACACGTTAGGTTCACAAGACGAAATTTCTCCCACCTGCAGAAAAACCACATCAACAGTAGTCAGAAAGACTGAGAAGAGCGAACCCGCCGCGTAGAACCCGCCGCGTAGAACCCGCCGTGTAGAACCCGCCGTGTAGAACCCAACGTGTAGAACCCGCCGTGTAGAACCCGTCGTGTGTCATTGGCTT
>Ga0209382_10013260_pt1 | contig 10135 bp, 6 predicted proteins | sample SoiMetdeltSBSDD5_FD_187599 | JGI IMG/M metagenome (GOLD analysis project Ga0209382, IMG submission 187599) | Bulk soil microbial communities from a Populus tree surrounding site in Tennessee, USA - Soil MetaG P. deltoides SBSDD5 (SPAdes) (version 2) | ecosystem: Environmental > Terrestrial >...
ACCGCCTGCCGGCTGAGCGGATCGGTGCGCTCGATCTCGTCCGAGAAGATCAGCTCCAACGAGAGGCGGGCGAGCAGCCGCGCTCGCAGCGGGCTGTCCTCGGGGCTCAGCGCGTCGAGCGCCTCCCGGAGCAGCCCCACGAGCCGACGATTGACGCGGCCCCCTTCGACGTGCGGCAGCCCGAAACCGAGCGCGGCGCGCGCGAGCTGGTCGTGCGATCCGAGCCGTCGCGCGATCTCGGCGGCCTGAAGGTGCGTCTGCTTCGCCGCTGGATAGCGGCCTGCGCGGACCTGGGCCACGCCCAGGCGAAGGAGCAGCTCACAGCGCACACCCTCGTCCGGGCCGGAGTCGTCCGGGCCGGCAAGGTCGGTGCCAGCGAGCTCCAGGGCGTGGAGCGCCCGTTGATACTCCGTGGCCGCCTCCTCGTACGCGTGCGCCTGCATCGCCCGGTCGCCGGCCCGACGCGCGTAGGTCAGCGCCCTGGCGCTCTCCCCGGCCCGCGCGACCTCCGCGAAGTGACGGGCCAGCTCGGCGACGTGACCGTCCGACTCCGCGCCGTACCGGCGCTCGATTGCCTCGCCGACCGCCCGGTGGAGCCCGGCCCGAGCCGGGATCGGCAGGCTGTCGTAGATGACCTCGCGCATCATCGAGTGCGAGAAGCGGTAGCGGTCCGGACCGGCCGGGGTGTCGACCACGACGCCCAGCGCCGCGGCCTCCGAGACCGCTTCGAGGACGCGCTCGACGGGAAGGTCACAGGCCGGCCCCACCAGCGCCAGGTCGAAGTCGCGGCCGACCACGGCGGCGGCGCCCAGCACCTGGACGGCGTCCGCCGAGAGCGGCGCGAGGCGGTGCTGGATCAGCGCCCGCACGCTGCCGGGTATCGGCACGTCCGGTCGGCCCGGCTGGTCGAGTCGGCCGGCCGAGGCGACCAGCCGCACGGCCTCGCGGACGAACAGCGGGTTGCCCTCGGTCGTCTCGTGGACGGCCTGCACCAGCGCCTCAGACGGCGCGCCGCCATCCCCGACGAGCTCGCCGATCAGCTCGTTCACGTCGGCGCGGGCCAGGCCCCGCAGGGTGGTCAGCTGGCCCTCGCGGACCAGCTCCCCCAGTGCGTCGGCCATGCCCGGCGATCGCCCGACGTCGACGTCGCGGTACGTCCCGACCACCAGCAGGCGCGCGCCGCGAAGGTCGCGGGCCAGGTACCGGAGCAGCAGGCGGGACGGCTCGTCGGCCGCGTGCAGGTCGTCGACGACGAGCACGAGCGGCTGCGCGGCGGCGGCCTTCCTCAGGAAGCCGGTCGTCGCCTCGAACAGGTAGAACCGGGCCGCGTCGGACTCGATCGACAGGACCGGCGTCGCGGCGGGCGCTCCAAGGCGTCCGGCGAGGTCCGGCGCGATCTGGGCGACGGAGGCCGAGCCGGTCCCCAGCCAGGAGATCAGCGTCCGGTCGTCGCACACCTCGGCGACGGCCCGGACGATCTGGGCCCAGGGCCAGTAGGGCGGTGCGCCCCCGCCCTCCCAGCAGCGGCCCCACACGACGCGGGCTCCGCGCTCGGTCGCATGACCGGCGAGCTGCTCGGCGAGGCGCGTCTTGCCGATCCCGGGCTCGCCGGCGATCAGGTAGAGGCGCCCACGACCGCCGAGCGCGTCCTCCAGTCCGGCTTCCAGCTCGGCCAGCTCGCGGTCTCGGCCGACGAAGTCCAGCTCTCCGCGGCGTGCGCGCGATTCGCCCCGCTCCGACATCCCGCTCGACACCCGGCACGTCACCGAAACGGCAATCCGGTCTTCAGATTCTAAACCTTCGGGGCGCTGGCCAACCGAACCGCGCGATCCCGGACTGAACGAAAGTGCAGTCAAATCGAACGCCTGTACTAGTGAGGCGGGGCCGGGCGCTCGAGCCGCTCCCGCCAGGTCGTCGACCTGGATCGGTTTTAGGCCGGGGGCGTCATCGGCCATGATCCCGTTGTTACTCGTGTCTGCCAGCCAGGAAGGAGAACCTGATGGCACAGTTCACTGACAAGGTCCGCCTGCTGTTTGATGGCAAGAACTTCGCTGTCCTGTCAACGCTCGAACCGGACGGCAAGCCGCATTCGACAGTGGTCTGGGTCAAGCGCGACGGCGATGACCTCCTGTTCGCGTTTCCCAGGAGCCGCCGCAAGATCGCCAATCTGACCCGGGACCCGCGGGCGGCCGTGGTGATCTTCGATGCTGCCCGCCCGTATGAGAGCGTCCAGGTGCAAGGCACCGCATCCATCGAGGACGACCCGGACGGCGTGCTGGTCGACGAGTTGTCGTACAAGTACACGGGCGGGCCGTACCCCAGAGGCGAAGGCGGCATCGGGTTCTCCGGGCCGAACCCGCAATGGGTCATTGTGCGGCTCACGGCCGACAAGGTCGCCACCAGCTGGCCGAGCTCGTAGGCCCTGGGTTCGCCGCGGCCGTGGGGTCAGCAGGGCCGATACTCCGCGACAACCGGGCCGGCGCCATATCCGCACGCAACGGGCGCCAGTGAGTGCCCCATGAGTCGCCACCGATGGTCGGCCTCGTGGCCTGTTCCCTGGACCGGAGTCGAGAGGAGGTCCGCCATGAGCCCCGAATCGCGTCGCCTGGCCGGCGTGCTGCTGATCGTGATGCCCACGGTCGTCTTCGGCGGCGTCAGCCTCGTGTCGCTGCTGATCAGCGATCCCCGCTACGCCCAGAACCAGCTTCGCCAGGACTTCTGGCGGGCCGGCCACGCCCACGCGGGCGTGCTGCTGGTGCTCTCCCTCGTCGCGCTCCGCTACGTGGACGAGGCACGGCTGTCGGAGCGCTTGAAACGCCTGGTGCGCGGCACGATCCCGGCCGCGGCACTCCTGCTCCCGCTCGCGTTCTTCCTGTCGGTCCTCTCCCCGGAGGCCACCGAGCCCAACGCCCTGATCTCCCTGGCTTACCTCGGCGCGCTCTCGCTTGGCGCGGGGCTGCTCGTCTTGGGGATCGGGCTGATCCGGGCCGAGCCGACCGCGCGCACGTCGGATTCGAAAGTAGCTGACTAGGAGCTTCGACATGCAGCCCGAGAACGCATCCACCGCGACGAACCGCGTTGACAACGCCGACGGTCGGAGCGCGGCCCACCTGATCCGCCGGACCGGCCGCGGCCTGGCCCTGGCTGGCGTGGTGCTGCCGCTCCTGCTGATCGGCGGCCTGAAGTTCACGCAGGTCGAGGTCGAAGGGCTGAAGCCCTTGATCGGCGGCACGCCCTGGCTGGCCTGGATGTACCCCGTCTTCGGCGAGGCCGGTGCCTCCGCCCTTCTTGGCGTGATCGAGATCGCGACGGCGGTGCTGCTCGTCGCATCGCCCTGGCTCCCACGGGCTGGTGTGGTCGGCGGCGCGCTCAGCGCGCTGACCTTTCTCGTGACCGTGTCGATGATGTTCGCCCTTCCGGTCTGGGAGGAGCGCCTGGGCGGCTTCCCGGCTCTGGGCCCGGCCGGGCAGTTCTTGATCAAGGACGTCGCACTGCTCGGCATCTCGCTCGTCGTGCTGGGCGAGAGTCTCGCCAGACTGCCGCGCCATTCGGCCGGTGCCAGCTAGCTGGCGCCCACCTTCAGGCCGGAACGCGACGGGACGCGAGTATGGACTTCTGCGACGATGATCTGAAGCAGTTCGCAGCGTACGGCGCCGTGCCGCTGCCGGCAACCGGTGAGGGCGGCCACGTCGACCACGACGGCGCGCGGATCTGGTACGTGAGCTACGGGGCGGGGCCGGCGGTGCTTCTCCTGCACGGCGGGCTCGGTCACAGCGGGAACTGGGGCCATCAGGTGCCGACGCTGCTCGATGCCGGGTATCGCGTTGTGCTGATCGACAGTCGAGGCCACGGCCGCAGCACACGAGACGCGCGGCCGTATCGGTACGAATCGATGGCGTCGGACGTCCGCGCCGTGATGGACGCGGTGCACCTTGAGCGAGCTGCCGTGGTGGGCTGGAGCGATGGCTCATGCGTCGGGTTGATCCTCGCCATGCAAGCGCCCGACCGGGTGGCCGGAGTCTTCTTCTGCGGCTGCAACATGGACCCGAGCGGCACGAAGGAGATCGACGAGTCCAATCCGATCCTGGGTCGGTGTTTCGGCCGGCACGCCAGGGACTATGCCGAGCTGTCGGCCACACCAGACGATTTCCGGCCCTTTGTCGAGGCCGTCAGCCTGATGATGAAGACGGAGCCCAACTACTCCGCCCGTGACCTGGCCCAGGTCCAGGTGCCGGTCGCGATCGTCCAGAGCGAGCACGACGAGTTCATCAAGCGTGAACACGCCGAGTATCTCGCTCAGAGCATCCCAGGCGCGGAGTTGATCATCCTGCCCGGCGTCAGCCACTTCGCACCACTCCAACGGCCGGCCCAGTTCAACCGCGTGGTCCGCGCATTTCTTGACAAGGTGCTCGGCTGACGGACGCTAGATCGATGGGGCGGGAGCCGTGTCGGCCCGGAGCAGAGCCGGCTCGGATGATCGCGGGGATGGGCTACCTGTGCGCCCACACCTCCCAGTCACATCCGGTGGGCTCCGTCCGTCACAGTTGTGACAGGACCCGACGAAGGAATCTGAACATGGACGATCACGACGGGCGAGCAGGACATCGCGGCCGAGCGCGCGGGGGCGTCGTGACAGGTCGTGAGCTGACGCGGGAACCTGTCCAGACACGGCGGGCAGCATCCGGCCCCATGCTCGACGCGCCGGACGGTCGGGCCAGGGCGCCGGATGATGACCGCGGCGAGCTTGTGCTGGACCTGCGGCGGGTGGGGCGGGGTGACCTGGAGCGCGCCGGTGGCAAAGGCGCCAACCTGGGCGAGCTGGTCCGTGCCGGGTTCCCGGTCCCGGCCGGCTTCGTCGTGAGCACGGTCGCCTGCGACCGCTTCGTGGCCCGCAACCGCCTGGAGGAGAGCATCGCCCGGAGCCTGCGAGAACAACCTGACGGTGCTGTGATCCGCGCCGCCTTCGAGGTGGCGCCGATCCCACCCGAGGTCGAACGGGAGGTGCTCGTCGCCTACGAGCGGCTCGGACGGGGGCCGGTGGCGGCACGCTCGAGCGCGACCGCCGAAGACCTGCCGGATGCGGCGTTCGCCGGCCAGCAGGACACGTTCCTCAACGTGGTCGGTCCCGAGGCGCTGCTGGACGCGGTGCGGCGCTGCTGGGCGTCCCTCTGGACCGAGCGGGCGATCGCGTACCGTGCGCGTCGCGGGCTCGACCAGGCGCCGGTGAGGCTCGCGGTCGTGGTTCAGCGCATGGCGGCCGCCGAGGCCGCGGGCGTACTGTTCACCGCCAACCCGGTGACCGGTGCGCCGGACGAGGTCGTGATCGACGCCAGCCCGGGCCTGGGGGAAGCGGTCGTCTCGGGCCTGGTCACACCGGACCACGTCGTCCTGCGGCGGCGCTGGCTGGGGAGATGGCTGGGGCCGTGGGAATGGCGCGTCGCCGAGCGGCGCCTCGGGCGGCGCGAGGCGATCATCCGAGCCCGGGCGGGCGGCGGCACGGAGCGGGTCGAAGGACCCGGCCAGGCCAGCGCGGCCGCGCTGCCGGACCGGGCGCTGCGGCGGCTGGCGGGGCTGGGCACCGCCATCGAGCGGCACTTCGGCAACCCCCAGGACGTCGAGTGGGCCTGGGACGGTGGGGCCTGCTCGATCCTTCAGGCCCGGCCGATGACGGCCCTGTCGTCGCCCGCGGCGGCACCCGTTCTCCCCATGCGGATGCTGGCCGGCCTCGTGGCGGAGCTCCTCCCCGACCGGCCCTACCCGCTGGAGCTCACGACGTGGGTACCCGCAGTGTACGGCTTCCTCGAGACGTTCGGGGCGCTCCTCGGGCTCGCGTTTGTCCCGTTGCAGGGGCTGTTCGAGGTAGAGGACGGCGTGGTCGTTCGGCTCAGGCCCCGACTGCCGGTCCGCCCGACGCCGCGCCTGCTGCTGGCGCCGCGGCGGCTGCTCCGGCTGGCCAGACGCCACGACCCGGCCCGCTCGAGCGCCGACCCGCTGCTGGCCGACGCGCGGTCACGCGTCCGCGCCCTGGAGGCGCGCGACCTGCGGGCGCTCTCCTGGGAGGGCCTCCTCGCCACGGTGCACGAGGCGCTGGCGATCCCGGGCCTCGTCTGGCAATTCCGGGTCCGCTATCTCCCACGGCCTATGCTCGCGCTCGCGCAACTCCGCCTCACGCTGGGCGTCCTGGGCCACGCCGACCGCTTCGGCGCGCTTGCTTTCACGGGCGTGGAGACCAGGACGCTGGAGGCGAACCGTGCGCTCGAGGCGCTGGCGGCGCGCGTCCGGTCCGAGCCGGCCCTGGCCGACGCCTTCGCACGCCACGGGGCCGGCGAGCTGTGGGCGGCGCTGCAGTCGCAGCCGACCGGCCGGGCGTTCCTGGCGAATCTGCGAGCCTTCCTCGACGAGTACGGCCACCGCGAGGCGGGCGGCACGATGCAGGTCGCGCAGCCCACCTGGAAGGACGCGCCTGACGTTGTGCTCGGCATGTTGCAGGGCATGGCCCGGGCCGAGCGCCGGTCGCAGACGAAGCCTCCCTCCTGGGAGGCGGTGCGGGACGAGGTCCTGGGCCACCCGCTGCTGCGGATCCCGGCCATGCGCTCCGCCTTCCTCCAGCTCCTGACGGAGGCGCGCTGCTTTCCGCGGCTCCGCGAGGACACCCGTTTCGCCTTCATGCTGCCCCTGCCCGTCCTCCGCCGGACGCTGCTCGAGCTCGGACGGCGCCTGTGGGACGCCGGCGTCCTCGATGCCACCGAAGACGTTTTCCATCTCGAGCTGGGCGAGCTCGACCGGATAGACGGGACGTGGCCGCCTCCTCCGGATCTGGCCGGCGAGCTGCGGTCCCTCGTGGCGAGGCGCAAGGCACGGCGCGCCGTGCTGGCGGAAACGCCGCTGGTCGACCCGCGGCTATTCGGTCCGTTCGAGGCGGCCGGACCGGACCGGGACATGTTGCTGCGCGGAACCCCCGGGAGTCTTGGCGTGGCGGAGGGGCCCGTGCGGGTCATCCGCGAGGGGTCGGAATTCGGCAACCTGCGCGCGGGGGACGTGCTCGTCGCCCCCTACACGAACCCGGCCTGGACCCCGCTCTTCGAGCGGGCGGCGGCGGTCGTCGTGGACAGCGGTGGTCCGGCCTCGCACGCGGCGATCGTCGCCCGCGAGTACGGCATCCCGGCCGTCATGGCGACCGTCGACGGCACCCACCGCCTGACCGACGGCGTGCGGGTGCGCGTTGACGGTGCCCGGGGCCTTGTCATGGCCGTCCGCCCCCAGTCGCGCGGGGCACCGTAACCGGCGGCGCTTCTCACGGAGACGTGATACAGGGGCGATGAAGGCCGAAGAGTGACGGGGGTTCCGACATCCGTCGTCGGCACATAGCTCGAGCGGGGCGCGGCGCACCCGGCCGTACTTCTGTTCAGTCCGACTGAACGCCTCCTTGGTAGCCCGCCAGCGAGAAGGAGCACGATGCCGCGGTACGATCCGACCATGAGCCTCGGTCCTCGGTTCAGCAGCCCGGACGCGACGGCTCTCATCACCGGCGCCTCGTCCGAGATCGGCGAAGCGTTCGCATCGGCGCTGGCGTCGCTCGGGATGAATCTGATCCTGGTCGCCCGAACGATGCCGAAGCTCGAGACGCTCGCGCAGCGCCTGGCGAATCAGCACGGCATACGAGCCACGGCCATCGCAGCCGACCTGGCGGATCTGGTGGCAGCTCAGCGGATCCGTGCCAGCGTCGACGAGTTCGGATTGCGCGTCGATCTGCTCATTAGCCACGCCGGCTACGGCCTCGGTGGCCCATTCCTCGGCGCCGGTTTCGCGCCGGATTTGGAGTCGTCAACGTTGACGGGAGGAGGCCTTGAGATGGCCATTGGCATGCGCGATTCTGACGATGAGTCGACGAAGACGAGGGTAGAGATTCTTAAGGTGCCGGGCGCGAGGCTCTATTACGAGGTCCGAGGGTCCGGTCCGGTCTTGCTCATGATCCCCGGTGGGCCTGCCGACGCCGGTGCGTTCGTGGGTCTTGCCGCGCTCCTCGCGGACAGGTACACGGTCGTGACGTACGACCCGCGAGGCAACTCGCGCAGCGGCCTGGATGGCCCGCCCGAGGATTGGCGAGCCGACGTTCAGAGCGATGATGCCGCCCGTCTGCTGGCGGCCGTCGGCACCGCACCGGCGTACGTCTTGGGGAGCAGCGGCGGCGCGCAGATCGGGCTCGATCTGGCCACCCGCCATCCCGAGCAGGTGCGCACCCTGATCGCCCACGAGCCGCCGGCCGTGGAGCTGCTGCCCGATGCCGCCCACCAGCGTGCATTCTTCCGGGAGGTGTACGACACCTTCCGGAGCGACGGCGTCGGCCCGGCGATGCAGAAATTCCTCGTCGGCGCAGGCCTGGCCGAAACTGGCCTCGGGCTTGTCGAGGGTGCTCCGGCGTCGGCTGGTGCTGCTCCCCGGAGCGAGCCCACCCCCGAGATGGCGGAGATGAGGGCTCGGATGGGAAAGAACCTCGACCTCTTCCTCGCACACGGGGTGCGCCAGATCAGCGGCTACAGGCCCGAGGTCAGCGTGCTGAGGACCGGTTCGACGCGGATCGTCGTCGGGGTTGGCGACGCGTCGCGGGGGCAGCTGGCCCATCGGGCCGGAGTCGCGCTGGCCGAGCGTCTCGGGACGAACGTCGTGCATTTCCCTGGCGACCACGCGGGCTACGGGACGCATCCGGCTGCATTCGCCGAGACGCTCCACAACGTGCTCACGGGCCGCTAGCGACGGAGATCATCCAGGCCTGGGCGGATCAGGCGACGAATCCACTAAACTCCGCCGCGACTCGATCGGGCTGCTCCTTCCCTCCAACGCCACGCATCAGGCAGCCGAGTCGTCCGACGTCGAGAAATGGCGCACGCAAGGAGGTCCGGCTGCGCGGAGGCGGCGTCTTCGGCGACATCGCGGGCCTGCCGGCCGCCCGGCTCGCCATCCTCCCCGGCACAACTCACCTGGGGATCCTCGAACGTGCCGACTGGCTGGTGCCGATGGTCGAAGCGTTCCTCGATGCGCCCATGCCGGGTCCTGTTGGGTCGAACCTGGCACGGTAGGCCCGGTCAGTCGTCGATCGGTGGAGTGGGCGGTCACGGCATGCGTGCGATGGCAGGAGGACCTGGCGGGACGGCGTGGCACGGCAGCTCGCAGGCTACGCGATCGCCGTGGCGAAGCCCGCCACGGCGTGCTGCCGGTCCGTCTCCTCCCCGAAATTGCGCTGCTCCTCGAGGGACAAGCCGCACGATGCGAGGAACGCGGCGACCCGCTGCCTCGCGGGCGGCGTGGTGTCGATGCCGAACGTCCCGAACGGCTCGCCGGCAGCTCTCACCGCGATCCGCGCGTAGCGCATGAAGAGCGATCGGTCCGCGAGCTGCTGGGCCGAGAAGTAGTCGAAGGCGACGACGCTGCCGGGCGCCGTCCCGGCGATCGTGCGGAGCGTGCGCTCGACAGCCTCCCGATCGAGGTACATCGTCACCGACTCCCAGAGGAAGAAGCTCGGCTCGTGCGGCTCGAAGCCGGCGGCGACGAGGCGCTCGAACCAGTCCTCGCGTTCGAAGTCGGCCGGCACGAACGTGACCCGGGTTGCATCGACGCCGGCCTTGCTCAGCATCGCGCGCTTGAACGCCTGCGTCGTCGGCGTGTCGATCTCGAAGCAGCGCACGGGCGTACCGGCCGGCAGTCGGTACGAGCGCGTGTCCAGGCCCGCGCCGAGGATGACCAGCTGGCCCACGTCGGCGAGGTGCCGTTGTAGGGCGGCGTCGAAGAACGTCGTCCGGGCGGCCGGCTGATCGCGCACCGAGGGTTGGCCCTGATACGGATACCGGTAGATCCTCGGCACGTAACCGGTCAGGCGCCGCGCCAGCAGGGTGGGGCTCGTGACGAGGCGCAGCCCCAGCTGGGAGACGTTCGGCAGCACCCGCATCAGCCGGGCGCACGGCTCGTCGCGCCTGGTGCGCAGCTGGTGCTGCATCCAGCGCGTGTAGAACGACGCCAGCACCGTTGCTGATGCGCCCGAACGGCGACTGTATGCGAGCGACTTGACGACGAAGAGCAGGTAGCCGACGGCCACCAGGGGGAACCAGAGGATCTGGAGGCCCCAGAAGACGCCGGGCGC
>Ga0209382_10013261_pt1 | contig 10134 bp, 10 predicted proteins | sample SoiMetdeltSBSDD5_FD_187599 | JGI IMG/M metagenome (GOLD analysis project Ga0209382, IMG submission 187599) | Bulk soil microbial communities from a Populus tree surrounding site in Tennessee, USA - Soil MetaG P. deltoides SBSDD5 (SPAdes) (version 2) | ecosystem: Environmental > Terrestrial >...
CTTCAGGACGTCAGTACATTTGTAATTCGCAGAAACAACTTGTAGAACAAAGAAGTATCACTAATATTTTTCAATGAGTACTAGTTTCCTTTCTTTAGGTCGGAAATCGTTTTTCTGTTCATAATTGAATATTAGTGATATGGTTGTATTAGAGTATTTTGGTTACTATAATACAGATCGTACTGAACTTATCCGAACAATCGTTACTAAAAGATAATCGTTTTATTGTTTGTTGAATGTATTATTGTAACGGTTCAGGACAACTGGAATGTCCATGATCATTTCTCATCCTTCATACACTCATTTCAGCTCCTCCCATCAGTTGTCTATTTCAATCTATCATTGGCGACCTGTGATCCCTGGAGAAGATATCGGAGCATTCTTTATGAAAACTCATCTCTGTTAGGACACTGAGCATCAGGGAGCCAAATTTCCTTCAGCAAAATTACAGTTATCATATAATGAATTAGTGTGGGATTTCAGACATATGACATTATCCCGCAATACGGAGTGTGGTCAGGCGATACTAATCTTCTGTATAAGCATGTGAACCTCTATAATTGCAAGTATACTCTACCAAACCTAGATTCTACATCCTTTTTTGTCTAATGCTTTGTGCAATAAAGGAATCATCCACTGTAATAACAAAATTCATTAACGAGATGTTGATATCAACATTTTTAGAATGCTTGCCATGTCCATTCTTGTCATCTTGGTTACTGTAATGTTTTTATTTACTATACCTTATCAAACTATCCAAGGGTCATTACAAGTAAATCAGGTTTTAGCGTCCAAAAATGATACCCTATATAAAAATGGAGTTGACGATAAAACACAACTCATAATTAATGAACTGAGAAAATTTAGAACTGTACTGGAGGAAACTGCGCCACGTCAAGTTGTTCTATCAATCGTATCTTTTTTTGTAGCCATGGCCTTTACTATATTTGGTATACAATTAGCGTTTAGACCCCAAAAAACAGAAATTAAATATTTCACCGCGGCCATTTTATCACTAATAATTCCTGTAACTGTCTTGCTTGTCACGTTTGTAGTCAGCAATGTTCTTGGTATTCAAACATTTAGTTTAATCTCAAAGAATGTGTGGTTGTTTGCCTCGGTGATGCTTCTGATTCCTATATTCACATTAATTATTCTTCTGATTTTGCATCGAATAAGTAGGCAACAATCACAATGAGATAAGGTATGGTTAATCGCTCAGCCGCACCTCTTACCTAAGGTAATAGTATGATGATACCAATCTACCACGCAGCATTATTCGCCGGAAACGGTGGTTGGAGGTTTTTGCCGATTTTTACGGCGCTGAACAGTCTTGTGGATTTCGCCCTGCAATTGGACGATTTGATTAATGGCTGAATCAGTTCAATGCAATAAATCAAAAAGTTCTTTAAGTTTATTTATTTTAGGAACCATTTTGTGTTGCATAGTCTAGCCATATTGGTTACGGTAGAAATTGTTTGTATCCTGACAGCAGAAACGGTAGAATTAATATTCTATAAATGTTCCTATTTTTATGAACTCTATTGACTTTTCATGCAGGCTATTTACTGTAGTAGCACCAGATGCATACAAAAGAACTAGGATGTCCAGCTTATCGAGGGCATATCATTCTGTGACGTCGCATATAGATAAAGAAATAGCAGAATAAATTGAAAATTCCCTTGAATGTATTTAGAGCTGGATTATTTACTAATTTCGTTATGCCGTTCTAATTCCCACTGCCGTAGTATTTTAGTTCCTTGGTCCAGTGCTTCTTCATATCCATCTTTTATTAGCTGTTGTATTGTAGTGTTTGAGAAATCAAATGTCTTATTTGATATTGTATGTATATCGTTTTTGCGCTCTACTCTAACTACAAGGTCGACAGATACCATATTTTTAATGAGATCCCCATATGTACCTTGCTTGCCTGTCATAAAATTCCTCGATAGGGCTTGTTGTTGTAAGATATTGTCTACTAAGTTCTCTCTAATCTTATTATCTTTGGCCAGTTTAATGAGCCTTTTAATAATGCTAACATAATCCGTAATCATTACTACCATCTTTTCATCAAACAAAGTTCTGTCATGATACGTCAAGTCGTTTTTTCTATCCACCACTCCATCATAATTAGCGGGTAAATATTCTTGCTTAATTGGGTGTACGTTAATTATGAAAGCGCGTAGAAGAGGAACTTCAGATTTTCTAACAAAATGCCAATATCTGCGGTGTTCCAACACGGCCTCCCTAAGTGGAGTATTGGCAATAATCCCACCATCCCAAAAATAGCGTACTTTCTTATTAATGGTTTTTCTACTGTGGGATTTTTTCTTATCTTCATTTTCACTTTTGGTTTTGTGTTTGTTACTGTAATTTTCAACCATTAACTCAGTATAGTCGTAGTTAACAGGTACAGAACCACTTGCAAGAACAAATTCAACTTCTATTCCATTATTATATCTGATTAGATGTTCGAATCCTTCATTACCATTATGTGCAAATTCTTGACTGTAACGTCCATATTCAGTTTTGCGACTTCCATCTGCTTTTTCATAACTGTCAAACACTACTGTGCTTCCCTCCTGTACATCTACAGCCACCAAGAGTAGTCTGGGTTCTTTTTTCTCATAACTGGTCGCTATCGGGAATTTTGCAAATTTCTCTAGACTTTGCTTTAACGGTTCGTTACTATAAAGGTACCACACATTAGAAGGATCTAAAAACGTCTTATCCCTAAGAGTCTGAGAAGGTTTGAATACATTAGGTACTCCATTAAATATGAACTGCTTCGTATTGTAATATCTTCTAGCTGACTCACTTGTAGCTACAACATTGTTAAGATAATGCGAATAATCCCACCATTGAGTAAAACCTGGTACCTTATCAACAACTGATTCGGTAGCCAAATGTTCCCAGAATTCAATTAACCTTTCCGCAGACCCTCTCCAAGTCTTTTTTTCTTTCACATAACTTACCAGAACAGATGCATTCATAGCACCTATGGAAGTGCCAGCAACAATATCAAATAACGGTTTATCTTTCCTTCCTATATTTTTGTCTCTTTCAGAAGCCAATTCATAAAATGCCTTGTAAGCGCCAGCCTCGTACGCTCCTAGTGAACCACCTCCTTGGAATACTAAAGCTCTTTGAAAATCACTAGTAGATGTCAAGATTCAGTAATATGATAAAAAAAGGGAAATTAAAAGTATCTTTTTATTGTTTTGCAGACTCTGGCTGTAATAACTACAAGATTAAGCTGCAAGCCCGTTTGAGGTTATTTAAGACTGTCCATGCTTCCAAATATTGTCCATGCTTCCTTGATTTTGCCATCTTGAAAATGTAAAATCTCGACGCCTTGAGTCTCAAACTTCTCATGGCTTACATCCTTCCAATTCTCTATCTCGCGGCTTGGTTGACTACCATGAAGTTCCTTTGCAAATGTGCCTTTCAAGGTCCATCTCATTGCAAGTTTATCTTGTCCCCCAAATGTATCTACTATTGTGATATTCATATCAGGAAATGCCTTGAGATCTTCGCCTATCCACTGTTTGAAATTCTCCAGACCTTTAACTTCTTCCATTCCATGATAGGTTATATCAGGAGTAACAAAGTTTTTTGCCTCATCTATTTTTCTCTCATTAAATATAGTCTGAACAAATTTTTCAGCAATCTCCTTGTTATGAGCTTCTGTCATGCCCTCATTCCTCTAAAGCTACCATTAAAGCTTTCTATTTATTCATTAGAAAACGAATATCTTGCAGAACTCGAATTAAAATTAACCAGACGTACATCATCACTATCGTAAAATTTGATCCATAAAAAATTGATTGCCAGAGTTAATACTGGCCTTTACTTTTATAGCTTTGCCAATAATTCCATTTTGAGTTTCTGAAATTCTTCGTCCGATAAGATTCCTTGCTTTTTAAGATCCGCTAACTTTTGTAGTTTCTGAGTTACATCTTCCTGACCAGATGATTGTTTTGATTGACCTTGTTGTGCGTTTTGCTGTCTCATTTGTTCCATCTCTCTTTGATGCTGTGCATTTAACTGATCCATCTCATGTTGGTGAGCTGCATCTTGTGATTCCATTTCTCTGCCAGCACGATTTCTAGCTATCCCTGCACCGATGGCTGCTGATGCCCATCTACCTCTCATAATCTCGAATAGGATATCAAAGATAAATAAACTTAACTAAACGAGTCTGAAATTAATGATTCTAATAAAACTATTTCTTATATCTGTAACTTGCAATCTGTATTTTTTTCCTTACATCCAAAAAGTATTGATAATACGTTTAGGAAGTCAAATCCGCATCGATTCAAGCATGGTTTTTCGCATTTTACTAAACGATTTCTGATCATGTACATCTAAAACTGGTCAGGATGATACAACCTGTCTTAAAGCATTGGCATGATGATCCGAGATCAATTTTATGAAGACAAGATTACTAGGAATAAAAATTTTCTTGATTGATGCATGATATTCGTCTATCAATCTAATAATGGGTGAGTCGGATGTATCTAATGAATTTATTATAATATTCCTTAACTTCGTACCCCTATATTTTTTTATTATATTGTAAGGAACGTTCTCAATGGTAGACATAATAAATACGTTAGGCATATCGCCTCGAACATCTTCCTCTATATCCTGCCAATCGTCCATTAGATCAAGTAACGCTTGATTATAGTGAAGAACTAATGAAACATTTTCACTAAAGCTTGGTAACTTTGCATCTAATACTCTTGCGTATATTAATGATGCATCTGAGGACTTGAATAGATTAAAATTTCTAATTTCATTATATGAAAAACTGTTACCTTGAATTATACGACTTTTGAGAATCTGCTCAAATTTCCAAAATGGCCAGAATTGCTTTAATGATAAATCTATTGAATATTTAAGATGATGTCTATCGATTTCATTTTCGAAGGTTCTATTTATGGAATTGCGTACTTTTTTTGCCAGGATAACGTATCTATTTTTTCCTGTCTCAAAATATCTGTCATAAACAAGAATATATCTAGCTAAAAGCCTTACCATTCTGTGCACCCATAATGCTTGTTGTATATCTTTAGTATCAAAGTACGCAGCTACGAAGTACGTTGGATCCTGTGCTTTTTCGTCTATAGCTCTAAATTCGGTTGATATATTAAAGTCATACCTCATCAATAACCTACTTAGAGAGATCATCTGCTCTATGAAAGTAATTTTATCATTAGGAAAGCTCAGTTCTTTCGCAGCTTTAGAAATTTTATGGATAATTACTTTTTGCCCTTTGTCTCTGAAGCTAGCAGTGTTGATTTCCCCCATCTGTGATGAACTCCTGAAATTATAAATATAATCAAGAGATTAATGGTACTTTAAATTATTAAAGCTAGGGAACGTCAACCTTGGCGATATATATCTTAATTTGGTAGACAGCCCACTGATTTTCTCCATCGTAATAGGTATGCTATGTTCTTAACATGTTAAGGATTCTGAAGATACAATATGCTCTCACAGACCAAAAAACGTTAAATACTACTCTGACTTTTCATTGATTCATGGTATTCAAACATTCTAGCATAGTACAGGCTTCAGTGATTTCAACAATATTATTAGTGTCGGCAATTTCGATGATTCAGTTCAGCACTGCTCAGGTTGAAGGTAAATTTACAGCAGATCTTCAGCCTAGAGAAGGTTCAAATGCAACAGGAACGGCTACGTTAGAACTTCAAGGTGATGAGAACGCTGTAAGGTATAGCATTAGTGGTAATGGATTAATGAATGTCACGAATATAGCGATTTCTGAAAAGACTGCCTCCGGAAGAGGTCCTGATGTTGTTACCATGTATTCTGATGTCCAAAGTGGTGAAATGGAAGGACCAGCTTTAGACTTTAAGGGCAATTTTACGGCATCTGACTTACAAGGACCACTAGAAGGCAAGACTCTCGCAGATTTTGTGAAAGCGATAAGCGACGGAAAACTATTTTTACGCGTATCGACTACAGGTTTTGAATTAGGAGAAATCTACGGAGACGTTGTTACTGGCAATGCAACTGCTGGCAATGCAACTGCTGGAATTGAAACGCCAGCTAATCCATAATTTTTTTGTAAATCAGTTACTATCAAACCTGTATCTAACAAAATATGTATATCGATACTAAGTATAATCTTCATTTATGATATTCAAATGGGATTAATGTCAGGTACCTGTTCGCTTCTTTGAAGTGGAATATCTAGTACTCTTGAATTTTAAACATTTTACGAAGTCCTAAATATTGAAGCTGTACTTTTTTTGGTAAGGTAGTATATTATAAAAGCATTGGCAAGTAGATGAGCTATCATTATACCTATCAACAGGTAAGCAAAATCAGCTGACATTATACCTTTGTCATTTGAAGAACTAGGAAAGGCGCCACCCACAAAACCCAGGCCAAGAACATCTATTACTATTGCTACAAACATTAACACCACAGTTATTATCCACGCCAAATATTTGACTTTGAATAAGCCTATTCCAAGCACGCAAATACCTATCCCCACTAAAGATAGGAACGCAGCTATTGATGTCATGATTCCCTTGCTAACATGCGTTAACGTATTAATAGTAGGGCTTAAGGCATCGGTTACCCTCTCGGCTATGATAGACTTGACTCCAGAAGTTTTGTTATCGAGATAATCTTGTACTACAGTTTCTGAATAATTCGCAGCTTTGCTAAATATGCCAATCCCTAAAGCTATGAATACTATTCCGCCAACAAAAATTGCAATTGAGATTATTCTGAGACCACTTACTCTATGCTGCTGTTGCACAACTTTCTTGCACCAGTCATTATTTAAATTTCTTTACCCAATACAGTATGCTAGGTAGATTACTTGACGCCTAGATAATCGCAAAATGAATCATATATTGTAAGTAACTCGTACGGGTAGACGGAAATGATGAATTGTAGAACATTTCCTGCCTCAGTAAAATAACAGTGTTATCATTCGCTCTTAATAATTCATCCAATCTTTAAGGAAGAAATGATATCGACTGTTAAAATACTCAACAAGTGGGACGAATTCGATTAGTCCAAATTATGAGTACCAATGCCAAGGGCTATTAAATAAAATGATATCTCTAAGATATCTTTATTTCCAGAACCGGAATTATTCCAAAACTATGTCTATAATTTCGGTGATGTTAACTATTGTCCAAATGGAGGAATCATCCAATAACCTGCTATTGATTGAGACCAGGCAGGTTTAGGATCTTTATCATTTTGTGGTTCCAATGTTACTATTAAATCTGTATATGTGGGAGCGTAAACTAAATTTTCATAGTATTTCAGCGTTCCTGTTTGAGAGATCTGACCTAGGCTCAACGGATATCCGGAAGCAGCATAATTACCATCCACCATCCAGACCTCAAAGACTTTACCAGCAGGAGGGAGGAAATCTGATGCAATATTGACCTTTGTCCAATGATCATTTGTTGAAACATCTACTAGCCCAAAAATCTGTCCACCATATCCTAGCAATGCCCCAGATTGACTGACAGCAGTTGCATTTCCTTGCGCATTTGCTTGCATCGACTGATTATTTAACAGAAAGATTCCAGCAATAACACTAACGGTAATAACAGCAACTAATGCTAATTTCATACTATGCATACCCTCTCATGTTCTATATAAAGTTATACAAGTAAGATTGGGTTCTAGTGAAAGATAACAAAATAACCGTTCTAAAAATCGCATTCACATAATCATACTTGATTTTAACTGGCTCTAGACATAAGACATTTATAATTGTCCATGTTATCATTCAGATGTAAATGTATACCAACCAAAGTAAACTCATATTGGCTGCAATAGGAGTTTTTGTAACTCTGTCGCTTCTTGTATTTCCGTCAACAAATATGATTGCATATTCTCAGTCTGGGAACCAAACCGAAGGAAAGGAGCAAGCAGAAGAAAAGCTGTTCGAATTGATTCAGAAATTTAAACAAATTCGCAATGATTCGGGCGTAAATCTAACACTCCCACAGGGTGGAGAGCTATCATCAAAGTTACAAGAGTTGAAAGATTCAGCTGCATTCAAAGAATTGTCTGAAAAGTTTTCGCAAGCGGTTCAGGACTTGGGTCAAGGAAACAAGACTGAAGAACTTAAACAAGAAGCTGGTGCCGACCTTAACAAGCTAATTCAAAAGCTCCAAGATCTGAAAAACAACAGCACTCAATAAACCATCTACTTTTGTATTAAAATTATGGCCTGTATTTTTATCAAGGCTACAGAATATTCTTTAGATATTTTCAAACAGGTATCATACTGGGTTAAAATATTGAGATAGTGTTAGCACAAAACTCTTACTAGTTTACTTTTTCATAGAACGTTACTTATGAATGTCTGCTACGCTGTATTCTGACTCTTTGCTTAATTATTTGTTTGCTGGCATTCCCATTTTCAACGCCCTTCGTTTCATAATAAACATGAATGCCACTAAGCTTAGGGAAATAATAGCCCCAACTAGAAATGTTGCATTAAACGCCATTCTGTTTCACTGGATCATAAGCATCAAACCATACCAGAGTTCATCACGGCTGACATGCCTCTGCAGGGTTGAGGATCGGTTTGAGATAAGACATTCCCGTGCGTTGTGGGAAAGGATCTCTTAGGAGCTCTCTTAACTTTGGATAATTACTTTATATTTGGTCAATTAAGACGTATGTATGAATATGGAGACGTCCAAAAGCGGTTCAAAAACGTCGTGGTTTTGGGTCTTTCAGATAGCAGTTGGCGGTTTGTGTTTACTTCTTTCAGCTGTAGTTCTTTATTATGGCGTACAAAGAGAAACTACAGTTGGGGCATATATCTGGCTATTTTTGGCCGGTATTGGATTAATACTTCTTGGGGCAGAGAGACTGGTAAGTGGAATAGTGGCAAAGGGCACCAAAAGATCATCCCGTTTGATCAACATAGGAGTAGGTGTCGGTCTGATAATCTATATTGGATCAGGTTTCTTCTATCCGGAATTTGCCACAAAATGGCTTATCATCTTTCTCGGCTTTGGTTTACTAGCTAATGGTGTCATAAGAATAGTCACCGGTTTGAAAAAGAAGGAGGAAGAATCATATCATATCTCTTCCGTTGCGTTAGGAGCATTGATTACGGCTTTGGCTATATTGGTCTTGGCCGTTCCTAAACTCGGCCTGCTACTACTTCTCGTCATGACGACTATAGCCCTTGTTATAAGTGGAATACAAATAATATTAGCAGGAATGAGGGGTAGACGTAAGGCTAGACATGGCGCTGAAACCCCAACAAAAGCTGCTATGGGTGAACAAGAATCTTCCGCAGACCTTAGAAAAGGAATTTGGAAGAGCGGATCTTGGTTTAGGGATCAAGAAAATAGATATGTCCTCTTTAGAGGAGTGAATTTTGGTTCAAGGAGCAAGATGCCTCCTTACCTTCCAATAGCACCTCTTGAGGTACATGAGTTATCAAAGCTTGATTTGAATAAGGAAATCGAATCTGTAAGGTCAGGATTAGATCTAATGAAAAACCTTGGGTTTAATATTATACGTCTCTTAGTATCGTGGAAAGCTATAGAACCTCGCCCAAATTCAAATCTAGAAGAGTTACTGCCAGAGGGAAAGAAGTATCTTGAGTACATGAAGGTAATTATTGACGAGCTGTATGCAAGAAACCTTTACGTAATTTTAGATTTCCATCAAGATATTGCAAATGAAGTATACGGTGGTGATGGATTCCCTGATTGGGCCATTGCTATTGATGAGGAGCATGAAAAACCAAAGGCTCCTACCAAGCCTGACAAAAAGTGGCAATTTAAGTACATGATTAACAAATCCCTAAAAGAGAGCCTGAAATCGTTCTGGGAGAATGATTTGACAAACTTAGATGAGGGGCTTAAGAACTATCCTGTTCGTACGCATTTAGAGAAAACCATTGGTCAGACCGTTAAATTCTTCAAATCATTAAATGGAGGTCTTGGACATCCGGGTATCTTGGCCGTAGAACCCTTTAACGAACCCCATCCTAATACTATACCGAAGAAGGAATTTGAAGTTAAGAATCTTATGGACTATTATCGCAACGTAAACTCTGAAATTGAAAAGTTTGACAAAGCCATGTTTATATTTATTGAA
>Ga0209382_10013263_pt1 | contig 10134 bp, 12 predicted proteins | sample SoiMetdeltSBSDD5_FD_187599 | JGI IMG/M metagenome (GOLD analysis project Ga0209382, IMG submission 187599) | Bulk soil microbial communities from a Populus tree surrounding site in Tennessee, USA - Soil MetaG P. deltoides SBSDD5 (SPAdes) (version 2) | ecosystem: Environmental > Terrestrial >...
GCCTGTCTTGATGCAGGATGACGTTCATCGCGTTCTCCCCCAGGCGAAGGCACACGCAACGGCGGCGAATCCGGCCGTGGCCATGGCAACCCGTACGCCGGCGAGCTGGCCGATGGCTCCGGTCACCGCCGAACTGTGAAGATGCTGCTGTTGATCACATTGAATGTAGCCAGGACGAGTTGCGTCTGTCTACATCAGACGTGTGAGAATGGGCCACGATCGCGACCGGCCCGCCCTCGTCGGCTGTGCCGGCGGATGTGGTTGTAGCCAGAGCGGCACCCGGCCAATGGCTTCGTTTTCCCAGGTCATCTTGTGGACCCACAGTCCAACATCAACGTAACTTCGGTCTAGCGCAGCGATCCCGAGCGGCCGCAACCGCCCGTCCGCCTTGGGGATGTAAGCGCGGCGCGACGGCGTCGCCCGGAAACTGCCCTGCTGCACCCGCCGATGTAGATCGGCCAGGTTGGCCTCCAGATCAAGTCCGTAGGTCCCCCACGTCATCCCGTCCATCCCCGGCGCAGCCTTCGGGCTGATCGCCCAGTACGCCTGCCGAAGCCGATCGAGGGTGATGTGGTGCATCAGGGCGGTGAACCGCACCTGCTTGTCTCGAACAGCAACCTCACGCACACGGTCCAGATCACGTGACACACCATTACCGGCTCTGCGTCCGGGGCGTGTTTCACCGTCCGTGTTCCCCTTGGCCGGTCCCCTTTCCTCCCCCACCTCCGCAGCCGCAGCCTTGTTCGGCAGGTTCGCAGGTACTACGGGACCGTCCGACTTCCCACACTCGTTCATCCCAGGCTTACCGCCGCAGCGTTCCCTGAGCGGCCCAACCGACGATCAACCGGCGGGCAAGACGTGGGATCTCCCGGTTCTCGCGCTTGGAGGTTCCGTGCATGCCGTGGTTCTCCGACCGCGCGGGGCCCACCAGCGACTCGCATAGCGCCGCCAGCCGTGTTGCCTTCCGCCAAGGGGACGGCGTCGGCACCCCGAAATGATGATTTCGCGGCTCAATAGCCCGGCCTACCCGTACCCCTGTCAACGCTTCACCAGCACTCTCACGAGCACCGGCGCATGACTCGGGGCCGCCGTGGATCGCTACTCCTTCGGCGTAGAGCTCTTCCATCTCCTCCTCCAAGCCGGTTTATCCCGACGCACCCCCTTGGCTCCACCCGCATTACCGGGCTTCACAGCTACTACGGGCCAGTCCGCCAGCGTGCCTCGCGACCGGTACTCAGCCCCTCACGGTTTCTGCCGCTTGGAGTTCTCCCTATCACCGCCACCCCTGGCGACAGTTTCGAGGCGACACCTTCACACGTTCCATACGAGGGCCTTGTCCGGGCTCATGCTGCCTGTACGCCGGACCCCACCTGGGCAGTAAACAGGTATCCCCCAGGCTCATCCCAGAGCAACCGTCCAACCCTGGTTTCGATGTCAACTTGAGCTGATTTCGACGCGTCTACGGCAGAGATTTCCTACCATCTTCCCGAACCACACCTGACACGCTCATAGCGCGCCTTTTCACGTGCCGCTCACCACGAACCGCCGTTAACGGCCGCAGCGCACGCTGGTTGGATACCTCCCCCTGCAGGGCGATACCGGAGGGCCACACAACCTCCATCACTCGTACAGCACCGCAGCCAGCAGGCTCACCATCACTCACCAAGCCCACCTCCCACGTTCGTGTTCACAAGACGGTCTTCAGCCAACGCCCCTCGTGGTGGTTTGGAACCTGCTTCCGCAAGCCGGTTCCGGAGGGCCAAACAACCTCCATCTCTCGTACAGCACCGTGGTCCACCGAGGACGCCATCTGCTTCCGTTCCTCGCTTTCCACGTTCGTATTCACAAGAGCTATTCCGCGCAAGTCTTTGACTACTGAAGGTAGCCGCATGCGTGGGTATGGTCGACGTGGACGATGATCAGATGCAGCACGATCCTGCCGATCTGTAGCGAGTTCAGGCTCACTCCCGCAGTGTCTTGAAGGTCATCTTCAGCAGTGCGTTGCGCCGAGATGACAGCGCCCGTGCATTACGGGCCGAGGATCAGGTCAGTTCCGGTGCTGTCGAGCCAGTCCCAGAACTGCTTGCGGCCGCCGACCTCCCACTCCTTCCATGCCCATTCGGCGACGGTGGGGTTACCGCCACTATCGAGCACGTCAAGGTCAAGCACGTAGTCGACGAAGTGGCCATTGCCAACGGAATGGACGAACCGATCAGGTGGGAGGCCGCCGAGCGTTCTTGCAGCGACGCTCCAACTGTCGTTCTGGAAGAACTCTAGGGTGTTGACGGTCAGCCGGCCCCCCAACATCCAGTCGCCGTCGAACGAGTGCAGGCCATGGTGTATCGACCAGAAGTCGCGGACCGGCCGGGGAACCGGCCCGGCCAGCAGGGGCACGACGGTGCTCAAATCGGCGATATGCGGGGCAGCACCGATCATCGTGGAGAGGTAATAGTCTTTCGAAGGGTCGGCGAACTGGTCGAGACTGTCGGGTGGGTTGATGAGCTGACTGGAGCCGTCGTCGTCACGGTGCCAGCAGAGGTAGCTGAGTGCGGCGGCGCCGTCGTCTTCGGTGAGCAGGGCCAGGCCCAGGGTGCGGTTGTGGATGGCCGCGACAAAGCGGGGGGCGTACTGGGCGACCGGCCCCCATACGCAGGTCAGCGCTGCGGCCAGTCCGGCGTCGGCCGGAATCGCCCATGGGTTGGTAGCAAGCGGCACATCCCCGGCACCGTCGCGCAGGAGCACACCCACCACGGTCGAGCCCTCGCTGACAGAGGGACGGATGATTTCCTGAATCAGATCCAGGCGCCTCCCGGCCAGCATCGCCCGTTCGAGTCGCCCCTTGCGGACGTAGTCGTCTGCTATGGTGTGGAACTCGGCGAGGAGCGCCGCCGCGCGTTTGTCTGGTGTAGGACCCGACCCGGCGGTCGGTGTGCTGGCAGCGAGCGCGCCAGCGGCGATGTCGACGGGCACCTGGGCATGCCCCCCGATTCCTTCGCTGACCCCGGTCTCGGCGCGGATCGCCAACTCGACGCCGCGCTCCCGAGGCAGGCTCACGTCGTGGCGGGCGGCCCGTGCATACGCGTACCGGGCGGGATTGCCCCGCGACGGGCCGGCACGGCGTTCGTCATCAGACCGGTTGGCTTCCCACCACTGGTAGTCGCGCTCCTCGGCCGCCATCCGCGCCCGGTCCAGACGCTTCCTCGCCAGTATCCGAGGCGAGACACCCGGATCCCCGGCTTCCTCGCTGAAGAAGGTGGCGAGTAGACACTGCTCGGCGTCGGGCTCCGGAAACCGGTCCCGCTGCTGTGCTGCTGCTGGACCGCCTGGCAGCCAGAACGCGGCGTCGCCGTCCATGATCCGAAGCGCCTCGCCAACCGGCAGCCCGCCGAGTTCGCGGTCGAACCGGTCCAGCGCGACCTGCTTTCGCACCTCGACTCGCGCCCGTACCTGGTCGCGGTGCGCCAGGTAGCCATCCCACTCCCCGGCCAGGTCGGAGTCGGGCGCGTCGATGCGCTCCAGAAAGAACGAGAACTCCTCCGTCGCGGCAAGCCGGTCATGCTCGGCGACAATCCGGTCACATGCCATCGCCGCGTCTGATTCGGTGACGGCGTCCATGACAGCCGGCTTCGACGCCATCCCGGCGAGGCGAACCTGGTCAAGACGCAACTCCACCGGCATCTGCCTGCCGAACACGCTGAGCTGCAGCAGCACCCGGTCGCCGCTGCGCGACGACAACACCCCGGTGAAACCGGTCAAACCGCCGTCGATCACATCGACCCAAATCTCAGCCATTAGCACCTACCTTCAGTGTGGACAAGCGCCTGACCAGTTCAGCACACAGTCGCGACACGCGAGAGCGGCGATCGAACGGCGTACAATTCGCCTTTGCGTGTGACGGTGACAAGACCGTAGGTAGGCGTCGGCTGCGCTACGCCGAGACCGTTGCGTTGCAACGGAAAGACGCAGAACCCCAGTATGAAGGTGATCCTCTCACAGATCAACTTTATATATAAGGATTCTGCGTCGAAGGTGAGTGTCACATACACCGCCACGTTGACCGTGCGCGAGGAGACCGTGCTGTTCGTCTCAAGCCTGCTACACGCCGAACGCCTGCGGCGCGGGACCCGCACCGGCACCCGTGCGTTGAGCTGCTTCAAGCAGGCTGTCCTGGTCCTGCGCTGGTTCCTGGACGGCACCCGCATGTCGCAGCTGGCCCGGGACAACGCGATCGGCAGGTCCACCGCCTACGACTACCTGCATGAGGGTGTCGGCGTGCTGGCCACCCGCGCACCGAACCTGGAAGCGGCGCTGCTCGCGGCGAAGATGGCCGGTTACGACCACGTCAACATCGACGGGACTTTGATCGAGACCGACCGGTGCCGCACCCCAGGACCCACCCCTGGGAGTGGATCTGTGGTGGTCCGGGAAACACAACAACCACGGCGGGAACATCCAGGTGATCACCGCCCCGGACGGCTGGCCGCTGTGGACCTCGCCGGTACGCCCAGGCCGCGAACACGACACCACCGCCCTGCGCGAACACACCCAGATACTGCCCCTGCTGGCCGCGTGGACCAACGACCAACTCCGCGTCCTGGGCGATCTGGGCTACGAGGGCGAGGCCGACACCATCACCGTGGCGTTCAAGAAGCCCAAAGGCGGCGAACTTACCGACATCCAGAAGACCTACAACAAGGTCCACAACGGGATCCGGGCCATCGGAGAACGCGGAAACTCTTTGCTCAAGACCACGTTCAAGGCGCTGCGCAACGTCAGCCTCTGCCCCTGGAAGATCGGCAAGATCGCCGCGGCCGCCCTTGTCCTTCTGCACTTCGAACATGGCCGGACCACCTGATCACCCAACGCCACAACCCGTTACTCGGAATCCCGGGTTCCACAGATGGGTGGCAGTCCCAACCACCAACCCACAGCTGAATGTTTACGGGCCAAGCTGCCCGAGGGGGTGGCGGGGATCGCCCGTCTGCACGCGATGGTTGGTCAGCAGCTCGGCGAGGACGACGAAACTGTTGTGGTGGTGGGGATAGAGACCGATCGTGGCCCGTGGGTGCGGGCGCTGATCGCGGCTGGCTACCAGGTGTATGCGATCAACCCGTTGCAGGTGTCCCGGTTCCGTGAGCGCCTGGGTGTGTCTGGTGCCAAAAGCGATCCCGGTGACGCGCATGTGCTGGCCGACATGGTCCGCACCGAGCGGCACCAGCTGCGCCCGGTGGCTGGCGACAGCGCCGAGGCGGAAGCGGTCAAAGTCCTGACCCGGGCGCACAAGACGCTGATCTGGGAACGTACCCGGCATCTGCTGCGGCTGCGCAACACGCTGCGGGAGTTCTTCCCGGCCGCCTTGACCGCCTTCGAGGATCTGAGCGCACCGGATGTGCTTGAGCTGCTTGGGGCAGCACCCGACCCGGCGACGGCTGCGGCGCTGCCGGCCGAGCAGATCACCGCAGTGCTCAAACGCGCCCGCCGGCACCGCGCCACCCAGAAGGCCGAGGCGATCGCCGCCGCGCTGCGCAGCCCGCACCTGGGCCAGCCGACCGTGGTGACAGCGGCCTACGCCGCTGCCGTCCGCGCCCAAGTGGCCATCCTGACCACCCTCAACGCGGAAATCAACACCATGGAGGAGCAGGTTGAGGCCTATTTTGGTCGGCACCCGGACGTTGAGATCTACCTGAGCCAGCCCGGCTTGGGCATTGTGCTCGGCGCCCGGGTGCTCGGTGAGTTCGGAGACGACAAGAACCGTTACGCCGACGGTAAAGTCCGCAAGAACTATGCAGGCACCAGCCCGATCACCCGCCAGTCCGGCAAGAAGAAGACCGTGCTGGCCCGCTACGTGCACAACGACCGGCTCCTGGATGCCCTCGGCCGGCAAGCCTTCGCCGCCCTACGCGGCTCACCCGGAGCCCGCGCCTACTACGACCAGCTCCGTGCCGCGGCACCGCACACCACGCCGCGCTACGCCAGCTCGGCAACAGACTCGTCGGCATCCTGCACGGCTGCCTCAAAACCGGCACCAAATACGACGAACACACCGCCTGGGCACACCACCAAAAGAATCTTCAACCTGTCACTTGACAAAAAATTTCATGGGATGTCTGGCTAGCCAAGGTCGCAGAGCGAGGAATGTGCCGGCCGTCGCTGGTGCATCCGCAGCCGATCCGACAGCTGCGAGACCTGACACGCTACCGCCGTTCGCTGACCCGTGACCGTACCCGGGAGATGCAGCGGGTCGAGAAGCTACTCGAAGACGCGCAATCAAGCTCAGCTCCGTGATCAGCGACATCTTCGGGGTGTCCGGGCGGCAGATGCTCCACGCTCTCATTGCAGGACAACGCAACCCGAGTGTTCTGGCGCAGATGGCCAAAGGCCGCATGCGCACCAAGACCGCCGTCCTGCATGAGGCACTAACCGGGTTCTTCACCGACCACCACAGCGTCATCCTGCAGATGATGCTGGACAACATCGACCGGCTCAGCGCACAGATCGCCGCCTTGGATACCACTATCACCGAGGCGACCCCTACGCGACCAGGTGCAGCAACTGGCCGACATCACCGGGTGCGCCGCCGTCTCCGCCCAGGAACTCATCGCCGAACTCGGCGTAGACATGAGCCGGTTCCCCTCCGATGCCCACCTGGTGTCCTGGGCCAAGTTCTGTCCCCAAACCCACCAGTCCGCCGGGAAGACCAAGGACAAGGGCCGGGTCAAAGGCAACCCGTGGCTGGGCGGCACGCTGGGCAACATCGCCGCCAGCGTAACCCGCACGAACACGTTCCTCGGCGCCCGCTACCGGTGCATCGCCAAACGCCGCGGCACACCCAAAGCCATCGTCGCCACTGGCAACGCCGTCCTGACGATCGTCTACCACCTCCTCAGCGAGCCCGATACCCGATTCCGCGACCTTGGCCCCACCCACTTCGAGCAGGCATCAACCAGCACCGCAAAGCCCGCAACCTCGCCACCGCGGAGCGTGCTGACCGGGAGCTTCTTGATGCGGCGGCACTGGTCGGGCATCTGGTGCCGGCGGGTAGCGTGTTCGCGTTCCTGGCCCAGCATCGCCGGGACCTGTTCCCGGATATAGGGATTCGCGGATCTGTTTCCCTCGGGCAAGGGTCGCCGGTCGATGCCGGGGTCGGTGGCGGCGTCGATCCTGACGTTACAGACTCTGCTGGACCCGTCGGACGCAGAGACGGCCGAGGCGGCCCGGTGTGACTTGCGGTGGAAGGTCGCACCCGGGATGGCGGTGGACCACAAGGGTTTTCACCCATCGACGTTGACGTATTGGCGTAGGCGGCTGGCGGCTTCTGCGCGGCCGCACCGGATCAACGACGCGGTCCGGCGGGTGATCGAGGCTACCGGGATCCTGCGGGGACACCGGCGCCGGGTGGTGGATTCCACGATCCTGGCCGATGCGGTGGCCGCCCAGGACACCATCACCCAACTGATCGCCGCGATCCGCCGGGTAGCGCGGCAGCTGCCCGGCTCGGCCGGGCAGCTGCCGCGCGGCGTGCACCGGACATGACTACGGCCGGCCGGGCAAGCCGGACGTCGACTGGGACGACCCGGCTGCCAGAGACGCGCTCGTGTCGGCGTTGGTCAATGACGCCAATGCGCTGCTGGCCGCGCTGACCGGCGCCGAGGTTGACGGGCAGGCCCAGCAGGCGTTGGCGCTGCTGGCGTTGGTCGCCGGGCAGGATGTGGAACCGGCCGAAGGCTCCGACGGCACCGACGGCCGGTGGCGCATCGCCCGCACCGGATGGTGTCCACTGTGGATCCCGAGGCCCGGCATACCCGGCATACCCGGCGGTTTGTTGCTCCAGATCTGGCGCCAAATCTCATGCGGAAAGCTGTTGAACACCAACAGGTCTTCGCGTGCCTCGTCCAAATGCGACGCTGCCGCTGAATACTTGGCGGCGATGGTGTCGACCACCCGGGCCGAACTGGGCGCGGACCTCAGCGGCCTCGGGCTGATCGAAGATGGTGCGCACCATGGTGGCCACCCACGGCTGCGCCGACTTGGGCACCTGGGTGAGCAGGTTCCGCAGGTAGGTGCCCAAGATGACGGGTGGAATTGCCCGTCACCATGGGCACCGTTTGCCGGGGCGGACTTTTGCAGGTCAGCTGCCGTGATCTGTGCGGTCTGTCGGGTCTAGCACGGGAGGTTGTTACCGGTGTATCGGGTGATTTGTGAGTAACGTGTGACGCCTTGGGGTCTTGCGTAGATGTCATTCCAGGTGACTGTGGCCTCGGTGTAGTAGGCGTAGCAGAGTTGGGGGTCGTGCGGGATCACCCAGACATCGAGGTATCCGGCGCGGTAGGCGCTGACGGTCCCCCAATATTGGGTTGTATTAATGGGATACTTGACCCAGATATTGAAGGGGGGACCGTAGTCCTGGATCTGCATCCACAGGTGGACGGAGACGGTGGCACTGTGGACGACGCCGAAGCACTCGAAAGTGGCCGCGGGGACAATCATGAAATAGAACGCGGGGTGTGGCCGGGGTGCGATCGGGCTAGTCCAGCAGTAGCCCTGTGGTGGCATCGGCCGTGCGGTGACCACATTGGATGGTGCCGAGTCGCCGGCCAGGTTGGTCGCTCGGACACGGAACTCGTAAGTGGTGCCGTTCTGCAGGTAGGAGACGGTGAACTCGCAGCAGCCGGTGTACGGGTAGGGCAGCCGCTGCCACACTCCGCCGCTGGGGCGGTACTCGATCCAGTACCACACGTTCGGGCTGGGACTAGCCGCCCAACGCAGGGTCACCCGCCCATCACCAGCAGTCGCGGTCAGGCCACTGGGCGGCTGCGGCAGCGGCGGCATCGGCCGCGCACTGACCATATTCGACGGCGCCGAGTCGCCCGACAGATTCGTCGCGCGCATCTGGAAGTCGTACGTGGTGCCGTTGACCAGATACGACAACGTGAACACGCAACAGGTCGTGATCAAATTTCGCTGCCATGCACCACCGTTGGAGCGGTACTCGATCCAGTAATACACGTTCGGGCTGGGACTAGCCGTCCAGCGCAGGGTCACCTGCCCATCACCAGCAGTCGCGGTCAGGCCGCTGGGCGGCTGCGGCAGCGGCGGCATCGGCCGCGCACTGACCATATTCGACGGCGCCGAGTTCCCTGACGCGTTGGTCGCGCGCATCCGGAACTCATATGTGGTGCCGTTGACCAGATACGACAACGTGAACTGGCAACAGGTTGAGATCAAATTCGACTGCCAGACACCACCGACAGGTCTCCAGTCGATGTAGTACCACACGTTCGCGGTGGGGCTAGCCGTCCAGCGCAGGGTCACCTGCCCATCACCGGCGGTCGCGGTCAGGCCACTGGGTGGCTGCGGCAAGCCACCTAGCGACCTGACCTGGACGGTGGCCGAGGCAGGTCCCTCGCCAGCCTGATTAGCAGCACTCACCTTGAACTCATACACGTGGTCGTGCACCAGCGGACCGATCGACGCCCAAGTCTTGTCCGTGGGCAGGCCACTCTCTGTGAACTGGGCCTGTCCCGCCGTCACATCACGCCAATAGGCCCAGTAGAACAAACCGCCAGGGCCTGGCGGCGTCCAGCTCAAGCCAACCGTGCCGTCACCGGCCGTGCGGCCCACCAGGTCGGTGGGCGCCCCGGGCAGGCTATAGCGGCAGGTGGCCTGCGCCAGAGCCGACAGCGGGCCAGCGCCCCGCCCGTTGATCGCGCCCACCTTGAACTCGTACACATGGTTGTGAGTCAACAACCCAGCAGTGAACGCGCAGCAATCAGTGACCGGCAGCTGCAGCTTGGTGAAATTGGCCTCACCAGCACTGACATCTCGCTGGTAAACCTCATACCAGAACGGCCCACCCGCAGGCGCCGTCCAGCGCAGCGTAATCGTGCCGTCGGTGTTCGCGGTCGCCGTCAACCCGGTCACCTGGCCCGGCAGCGGCGCCTGCGGGGTCGCCCGTACCAGGTTGGAGTCCACCGACTCGCCGCCTTGACCAACCGCGGTGAGCTTAAACTCATACACATCACCGTTGGCCAGGAAGCCTGCCGTCATCGTGCAACACGTAGTGACCGGCAACGGCAGCCTAGTAAAGTCGGTTTCGTTTTGGGACACATTACGCTGATAAACCCAATACCAGAC
>Ga0209382_10013264_pt1 | contig 10134 bp, 5 predicted proteins | sample SoiMetdeltSBSDD5_FD_187599 | JGI IMG/M metagenome (GOLD analysis project Ga0209382, IMG submission 187599) | Bulk soil microbial communities from a Populus tree surrounding site in Tennessee, USA - Soil MetaG P. deltoides SBSDD5 (SPAdes) (version 2) | ecosystem: Environmental > Terrestrial >...
TTCTGGCCGCCCTTTTCCACGGGGGGCTTCTGCTTGTCGGCAACCGCGCCGTCGAACACCAGGATGCCGTCGACGACCGACCAGTGCTTCAGGTAGAGGTCGTTCGACTCCTTCTGCTTGGCGGCCCGTTCGGCCTTCGATAGCTTCAGCAGGTCTGCGGGGTTGAGCCCGGCTCCCGGCTTGAGCGTGCCGACGTCGATGAGGGCCTGCCAGCCGGTCAGGTCCTTGCCGTTGAAGATCGCGGTAAAGCCTTCCTTCGCGAGCGCCGCCGGCACCTTGTTGTCCGTCGGCAACGCCGGCGACGTGCAGGTCAGAGGCGGTGGCGGTGGCGTCTGAGGTCCGCGGCCCCGGCCGCGACCCCGACCCGGGGCTCCGGGTTCTCCACCAGGAGGTGCCTGGGCCGCAGGCGGCGTCTGCGCGGGCGGCTGGTCCTGGGCCAGCGCCTGCACCATTGGCAGGGCAGGGACGACAGCAAGAGTGGCAGCCAGGATCAAGACGTGGCGCTTCATTCAAGGCTCTCCAGTATGGTGCGCTATTGGCGATAGGGATTCAGTTCTCTCCATCCCCAGGGATTCACCCGGCCGGCGGTGTCGGCGCGGATGGACTTGACGAGCTCTGGATCCACCGGCGCGGCCGTGTGACCCCACTCGCGACGCAGATACGTGAGCACCGACGCGATCTGATCGTCGTCCAGCACGCCAAGGCCCGGCATCTCGCCGATATAGCTGCGGCCATTGACGCTGATCGCGCCGCTCAGGCCATACATGATGATGCGCACGGTCGCCTGCGGTGACCCGAGAATCCAGTCGGAGTCGAGGAGCGGCGGCGCGAGGCCGTTCTGTCCGCGTCCGTCAGGCTGATGGCAGGCGGCGCAGACGCTCGTGAAGACCGCCCTGCCCTTGTTGAAGCGATCGAGATCGGCACCGGCCAGCGGCGGCGGCGCGACCGTCGCGGCGACGCCCGGCTTTCCTGGCCACAACACCAGATCGCTGGTCGATGGAGCAGGAGCCGTCGCCTTCTCGAGCCTGGCCTTCAGAACCGGATCCTTCAGCAACGCGCTCCAGCCATTGGGCTCCGACGGAAACTGAATCGGCCGGCGCGACGCGCCCGGGCCGGTGGACGCGGCCACGATCCCGTCGACGATGGCCGCGCTCAGCGAACCAGCCGGAGCCGGCTGCGCCGCGGCCAGTGCGATCAATTTCTGGATCGCCACCACGTCTCGAGCGCCCCACACGCCACGCGCGAGACCTGAGACGACGGCGTTGGCCTCCGCGTCGGCGACAGGCCACGACGCATCGGTGGACAGGCGCTCGATGAGGGACAGCTCCCGTCCGGCGAGGCCGCTGTAGAACGCGTCTCGTAAGAAGCGGGTGCCCGTCTGCACGCGCACGGCCTGCGCCAGCGCGATGGCCTGGCCTGGATCCTCGCCTTCGCCGAGCGTGAGCACGGCCTGCAGCTGCACCTCCGCCGCCGGATCCTGGATCAACGCGCGGATCCGCCTCAGGAGCTCCGCGCGGCCCGCGGTCTGCTTGAACAGGCGCTCGCTGAGGCGCAGAGCCGAGGCCCGGACCACAGGCTCTTTGTCGCTCAAGCCCGCCATCACGGTTGCGCGATCGAGCGCGCCGATCCCCTCGAGCGTCCACATCGCCTGGACGCGTCCGAGCGCGCGCGGGCTGGAGGCCGCCATCTTCCGGATCGCCGGCACCGTCGCGGCGTCGTGCTGCTCGACCAACCGCTGCTGCGCGGTCTCACGCCACCACGCGTTCGCGTCGCCCAGATGCTCGACCCACTGGGCGTTGGTCATGCGCGCGATCTGCGCAACCCGAGGCGCCGGCTTCTCGATCGGAACGACGCGGTAAATGCGCCCGTATTCGTAGGGGCCTTCGAGCTGGTGCGACTTGATCACCTCACGGAGATACGCCGAGATCAGGCTGTGGTGCTCGACGATGCCACGATACATGTCGACGACGTAGAGCGCACCGTCCGGACCGGTACTGAAGTTGACGGGACGGAACCGCTCGTCGGTCGAGGCGATGAAGTCAGCCTGCGTGTAAGGATTGCGGCCGATGACGCTGCCGTTCTCCGGGAGCAGGACCTTACGCTGCACGAGGTTTCCGACCGGCTCCGCGACGAAGGCGTTGCCATAAAGCTCCGGCAACAGATCGCCGCGGTAGACCCACGGACCGCACGCCGCCGTGAACTTGAAGAGCCTGCCGTCGCGCAGCTCGCGGGTGGGCTGGCCGCCGCTCGTGACCCCCGGCGTCTCGCGCACGGGCCAGACCGCTTCGTCCGCCGCGATGTTGACGTTGGTGCCCTCGAGGCGCGGATAGTGCGGATTGCGCTGCAGGTAGTCGGCGAAGATGATGTCGCCGTGCAGCGAGTGGGTGTTGTCGTTGTAGTAGAAGCGGCCGTAATCGTCCTGCGTGAATCCCCACTGACCCCGGAAGATCGTCGGGGCCGTCTCGAACTCGCCGTCCTTGTACCGGAACTTCTTCATGTAGGCGGCGCTGTAAATCCAGTTGTCGTAGGCCCACAGCCCGCCGTTCGGGAACAGCTCCGCGTTGGTCGACAGGGGCAGCTTCGGATTCGGCTTGGCGCCATAGTCCGTGGCGATCACTTGTTTCGAATCGGCCTTGCCGTCGCCATCGGTGTCGCGCCAGAACGCCAGTTCGGGCGGCGAGCCGACGAGCAACCCGTCGCCGACCAGCATGATCGACCGTGGCAGGATCAGGTTCTCCAGGAACACCGTCGCATCGTCATACCGACCGTCGGCGTCGCGATCGCGCAGGACCACGACGCGCCCGTTGGGAGCGTCCTCACCGGCGCCCCCGAGCACCGGCGAGTAGCCGTTCATCTCGACCACCCACATGCGGCCGTCAGGACCGAACTGGAGTGCGACGGGCGCGTGAATCAGGGGTTCGGATGCGGCGAGCTCGACCTTGTAGCCTGGAGCGACGGTCAGCGACTTCAGTGCGGCCTCTGGCGGGAGCACCGGGGCGGGCGCGGGAGGCATCGGCGCCACCGGCGCCTGCGGCACCCGGCCGCGTCCCTGGGCTTGACCATCAATCTTGGCGACGACGCTGGCGGTGAAAACACTGGCGACGGCGAGAAGGCACGGCCACGTCTTTCTCATCGACCCCGTTCCTGGCGAACGTCCGCCCGCCGTCGCGCCGCTTCGCGGCGCTTTGGCGCGACAGGCGGCGCGACACGCGCTGCCGGCGGCAGAGAGTATTCGCGGATAGTCTATGTCACAGCCCTCGCGAGGCTTGCGCATCAGAAGAGCTGCGGCGCGAAGATCACGAGGTAGTCGCGCCAGTTCGGCCAGGTGTGGCCGCCTTCGCTTTCGTGGAACACCGGGTTGAAGCCGTGCTTCTTGAACAAGGCGACCGTGTTGGTGGCATTCGTCAACCCCGGATCCTCCTTGCCGATGCCGAACCACAGCACCTTCAATCCCTTCTTGAGTCGCGCATCGTCGAGCGACGCCTGATGCTGTTTCTCCCAGCTCTCGCCGTACGGCGCCGCCGTTTGCGGAGGCGCGCCCCGGCCTGCGCCGGCACCCGGGAGGCCGGCGCTATAGACGCCGATGTAGCCGAACTTGTCGAGATGCGGGACCGCGATGCTGAGCGTCTGACCTCCACCCATCGAGAGCCCCGCGATCGCGCGGCTGGCGCGGTCGGTCCGGACCCGATAGTTCTTCTCGACGAAGGGCATGATGTCGGTGAGGAATTCCTGGATGAACTGCTCGCGTGACGCCGGCGTCGCTGGCTGTGCCGTGTGGCCGGCCGGCATGACGACGACCATCGGCTTGGCTTTGTGCCCGGCGATCAGGTTGTCGAGGATGACGCCGGCACGGCCGAGGGCCGACCAGGACTGATCCGAGTCGCCGGAACCGTGCAGAAGGTAGAAGACAGGATAGCGGTCGCCGTTCGCGCCGTATCCCGGCGGCGTGTAGACGTGCAAGCGGCGCTGGCGCCCAAGCACGCTGGAGTCGTAGTACACCTCGGCGAGCGCGCCCTGCGGGACGTTCTTTCTGTCCGTCATGTCCGAGCCGGGCACGACCAGCAGACTGGCGTAGCCGGTCGTTGTCTCGTTGGTGGCCTGATTCCGCGGGTCCGGAACCTGCACCCCGTGCACGACGAAGCTGTATTGATACGGACCGGGCGTCAGAGGACCGAGCGTGGCTTCCCAGATGCCGCTCTCGCCCTTGACCATCGGCACGCGGCCGCGGCCCACGCCCTGCACGGCGACGTCCGTCGCCTGGGGCCCGAGGAGACGAAAGACGACGCGCTTGTCCGGCAGCACCTCGGGTGAGACAAAGACCGGCGCTTGAGGCGTGGCGCCGCGTCCGGCCGGCGCCGCGGGTGACGGCGCCGGTGCCGGTGCTTGACCCGAAACAGGTCTGCCAGGCAAGGCGAAGGCCGCCATGAGCACCGCGCATGCCAGACAATTCCCGAGACTCGAACGGCCGTTCAACATGGAGGCTCCTCGAATAACGGCGTCAGCATTGATCACAGACGCTGGATCTTGCTGTCGATGTTCTCGATTCAGCGGCCCGCGTCGTGGGCCTGCAGGTGCGCTTCAGCTTCGCTTTGCCTGAGTAGCGTAGGTTTTGCTGAACCCGTTCCGGTTGTTGGCGATGGTGAACGTGCCATCCGGCTCGGCGGAGATCTTGATCCAGTAAGCGGGGGTGTGCGCCGCTGCGCCACCCCGCCCTCGGCCTTGTGGGGTGGGAGCGTCCGCGTCGAAGACACTCCACGTCTCCGTGATCGACACGGAGGGCCCCTGCGCGGCGAGCATCCCCGTGCTCAGGACGACTGAAGCCAGTACCGCGGCCGCACCCCTCATATCCACCCCCGCGCGCTGTCGCTGTCGATGAAGACCGATGGCGGATGACGCGACGTATAGTGCGGCCACACGTCCGACCTTGTCCAATGCCAACCCTACGTGCCGCCGGCCTGGAGGTCGGAGACTGACAGCGACGAACCTGGTCGCGCGCCTCCGGGTGCGATATCGTCGACGTCGTGCCTATCCATCGTCGGAGGCTGGTCTCTGCCTCGTTGCTCGCGACGGCGGTCGTCTTCGCGGGAGCGGCGGTCAAGACGCAGAGCAAGGCGCCGGCGGCGGAGCCGCATACGGGCCACGCCGCCCCGCCGGCCGCGTTCAATGGCCGCATCGCGCTTTACAAGACCGCGATGGGTCCGTTCAAGCGGCCGATCTCCTCGCGCAACAGCGAAGCGCAGGCTTTCTTCAACCAGGGCTTCCAGCTGAGGTACGCCTTCGCCAGGCCCGAGGCGGTGCGATCGTTCCGGGAGGCGGAGACGCACGACGCCGAGTGCGCCATCTGCTATTGGGGCGAGGCGTGGGCGTGGGGTTCTGACCTGAACTGGACGATGAGCGCCGATGACGCGCCGTTCGCGTACGCCGCGATCCAGAAGGCGATCGCGCTGGCACCTGCCCACGCGACGCCGATCGAGCAGGCGCTCATCCAGGCGATGTCGGTCCGCTACGTCGCGCGCTTCGATCCGGCGCGGCGCGTCGATCAGGACCGTGCCTATGCCGACGCGATGAAGAAGGTCGTCGACGCCTATCCGGACGACCTCGACGCCGCCGCGTTGTACGCGGAGGCGCTCCTCCTGCTCGAGCCCCGCGCGGGCCGGCGCGATCTCGCCAGCCCCAACGTTCAGCGCATCCTCGGCGTGCTGGAGCCCGCGCTCGGGAAGGATCTCCACCACCCCGGGGCGTGCCATCTCTACATCCATCTCACCGAGGCGACGAGCGAACCGGGACGCGCGTCCGCGTGCGCCGAGTTCCTCGGGCGGTCCATCCCCGGAGCGAGCCACATCAACCACATGCCGTCCCATACGTGGACGCAGGTCGGGCGATGGGGCGATGCCGTGCGGGCGAGCCTCGACGCGTGGCATTCGGATCTAAAGTCGCTGGTCGGAGAAGGCGTCGCGATCTATCCCTGGCACGACCTGCACATGCTCGTGTTCGCTGCGTCGATGGACGGTCAGGGCGCCATCGCCGTCCAGGCGGGTCGCGACTACTCGCGGATGACGAAGAATCCGACCTACCTGCTCCTGACGCTGGTGAGGTTCGGACGCTTCGAGGACATCCTCGTCGATCTGAGCACGCGGACCCAGGGACTGATCTCGGGACCGGTCTGGGATTTTGCTCAGGGCTACGCACAGCTCCGGGCAGGGAACCGTGCTGCCGCGCGCACGCACCTGACGGCGCTGATGAGCGCCGTGAACACGTCGACCGCACAGTTCGGCGCCAACCGCGCGAAGGCGCTCTTCGGCGTGCTCGCCGGCATCCTGGACGGAGAGATCGCGCTCGCCGGCGCTGACCGGGCTGCCGCCATCACCGCCTTCGAGAAGGCGGTCGCGATTGAGGACGCGCTCGTGTGGGACGAGCCCGAGCCGCTGCCATTCAGCGCACGCCACTGGCTCGGCCCGGTGCTGATCGAGGCACGCCGCCCGGCCGACGCCGAAACCGTCTACCGCCAGGATCTCGAGAGACACCCGAAGAACGGCTGGTCGCTGCTCGGGCTCTCGCAGGCTCTGGCCGCGCAAGGAAAGCAATCGCGGGAAGTCACCGAAGAGTTCGAACGGGCCTGGGCCCGCTCTGACACTTGGATCCGGTCCTCACGGTTCTGAGGAGAATCGAACGCTCAAATCTGCACGGCTTGGGAGTTGGAAGTTGAGCTGAGAAGCGAGCCTCAGACCTCGTCGACGGAGACCTGCCGGACGTAGTAGCCGCTATCGAGGCGGCGCTGCGGCACGGACGCGTCAGGCACGCCCAGCGCGATGCTGTAAAGGCCGGGTGCTGAAGGCTTCCAGCGGTAGCTCCACAACGACCACGTGCGCGTGGACAGCGGGGCAGGGCAGACGTCGAATGGTTGCCACGGCTGCCCCGGGTTGAACTGGATCGCGAGACGGTCCACCACGCGCGCGCCACCCCACACGATGCCGACGATGCGGTACTCGAGGCCGGCGGGACCCTGGCGCTTCTCCACGCGAATCGCCGTGGCCGCGGTCTGAATCGCCGGCGGCGCGTAGGCGGCCGCCAGGTCGTGCACGGCGGTCTGGTGAGTGCGGCCTGCAAACTCCCGCATCTGGCTCGTCGCCGGCTCCGACGCATCGACCAGCCGGATCTCGTCCACCCACTTGATCCAGGAGCAGCCATACCACCCCGGAACGACCAGCCGTACCGGCTTGCCGTTATCGAGCGGCAGCGGCTCGCCGTTCACGCGCACGGCGAGGAATGCGCCGAACGAATCGAGCGTCGAGAGCGGGAAGACCCAGCTCGCCCCCGGAATCGAGGTGGCCGACGGCTGATCGGGGTCGACGCCGCTGACCAGGACGGCCGTGGCCTGGGGTGACGGCCCCAGCGTGCCGACGACGTCGATTAGTGGTACGCCGTCCCACTCGGCGACGCTCATGAGGCCGAAGTTGGCGGGGTTGTTGTTGCCCGAGCACTCGAGCAGATGCGCACCGAGCGGCCGGGCGCGCCGGATGACGTCGTCGAGCGGCACGGTGGATGGCTTGGCGACAAGGCCCGACGTCCTGATGGTCCATCGCCCCTGGTGTGCCGCGACGGCCGGCGGGCACTCGGTGCGCACGTAGATCTGATCGGTCGCCGTGATCAGGCGATCGGGCTCGAGGTTCGACAGGTCGGTGTTGCGCCGGGCGTCCAGCCCCGGAGCGCCAATCTTGACGCCGTAGGGCTGCACCACGCCACCGGGGCGCGAGAGCGGCAGCGTACCGGCGAGGCGCTCGAGCGGGTGATCCGCGCCGCAGCCCTGAGCGGATTGCTGGGCCACCAGCCGCGCAAGCACCGGACCGGGATCGACGAGCGAGGCACCCGCCGTGGCCGCCATCGTGCGAATCGCATCCCGGCGCGAGATCCCTGGCGCGCGGCTCACATCAACCCCGGACGTCCGCCACCTGCACGTGCACCCGGGCCTCTCCCACCCGTTACATGGTGGTGCACCCGATTGTCCCACGGCTCCAGATTGGTGCGTTTTCGTAGCGGCATGGCAGGTAGCCGACGTTACTGTGGCGTCCTACGGACGCTCGCGCCGGGTATTTCCGAGGAGACGGCCCGACGAACGGTTGATGCCAAGCGTACCTGATATAGGATGGGCGCGCTCCCGGTCCAACCGGTCCCGTTCCGGCCATACGTGCATCTCGTCGAAGTCCACCGGGAGGCACAGAGGTGAGGAGGAGGGTGGAGTGACACAGCGTGCACAGTGCATCAGACTCAGTGCAGCAGCGTTCGTCATCTTCGTCATGACCGGGCTGCCAGCGATGGCTCAGGTCACTACCGGCTCGATTGCCGGAACCGTCAAGGATGCGCAGGGTGGCGTCGTGCCCGGCGTGACCGTGACCCTGAAGAGCGAAACCAAAGGTACCACCTTGACCCCGGTGGTCACCGATGCTTCGGGAGACTTCTCGTTTCCCGTAACGCCCGTCGATACCTACACCGTCGAATTCTCGATGGAGTCCTTCAAAACTGTTCAACAGTCGAACGTCGCAGTGAGCCCTGGGTCAAGGATCTCACTCGGAGTGATCTCGCTCGAAGTCGGCGGCACGGCGGAGACCGTTGTGGTCACGGCCGAGAACCCGCTGATCCAGGCGGCGAGCGGCGAGCGGTCGTTCACCATCCCGACCGAATCGGTCCAGAACCTGCCGTTCGCCAACCGCGGCTTCACGACCCTGGCGGCGCTCGCGCCGGGCGTCACCGGCACCACGGCGCAGGGCACGCAGAACTGCATGTCCTCCAACATCGTCATGGACGGCGTCTCGACGATGGATACCGGGAGCAGCGGCTCGGCCATCTTCAACATCAACACGGAGTCGATCTCCGAAGTGAAGGTGCTGGAGTCGGGCTACCAGGCGGAATACGGACTGCGCAGCGGCCTGCAGGTCATGGCGGTCACCAAGAGCGGCACCAACCAGTTCCGCGGCTCGGTCTACAACGTCCGCCGGAACTCGAAGTGGAACTCGAACAGCAAGGCGAACGAGTTGAACGGCGTGCCGAAGCCCGTGTCGAAGGCGCAGGACATTGGCTTCTCGGTCGGCGGTCCCATCGGTAAGCCCGGCGGCAACAACAAGCTGTTCTTCTTCTTCGCCGAGGAGTTCAACCCGGCGACCGCCGGCGGCACGCAGCAGACCTTCCGCCTGCCGACCGCGCTCGAACGTCAGGGTGATTTCTCGCAGTCGAGAGACAACCTCGGAAATCTGTACAACTTCATCAAGGACCCGCAGCTGAGCGGCGCGTGCACCGCGACGGATCAGACCGCCTGCTTCAGGGACGGCGGCGTCCTCGGCAGGATTCCCCAGGATCGGCTGTATTCGCTGGGTCTGAACATCCTCAAGATGTATCCGACGCCGAACGACCAGAGCACGACGATCGGCACCAACCATCAGTTCATCCAGCCGACCTACGACACGCTGCTGTATCAGCCGGCGCTGCGCTTCGATTACCAGATGACGCCCGGTCTGCGGTTCAGCTTCAAGTACGCGGGCAACAACAACGCCAAGCGTGTCGCGGTCGGGTCGCTGCCCGGTTGGAACGACGCCATCACGCCGATCCCAAAGAAGGGCACGGAAGTTGTCACGGTCAACTACAACATCAGCTCGACGACGTTCCTCGAAGGAACCTACGGCCGGGCAGGCAACCAGCTGGCGGGCTGCGGTGGGCTGTCGGTCAACGATGCTTCGGACTCCCGGGTCACCGGCCTCGCGAATTTGCCGCTGATCTTCCCGGACGCCAACGTCATCAACCCCGACTACTACGCCTATGAAATCCTGAACTTCCAGAACCCGCCGTATTGGGATGGCACGCGGCTTTACAAGGTTCCGGCGTTCCAGTGGGGCAATCGGGTCGTGCCGGTCACCGCCAACACGAGCGGCAATACCGCGCAGGGCGCACCGCCGAACGTTGTTTACCCCGGCTTCGTCAACATCAACACGACGCAGGACGTCGCGGTCAACTTCACCCACGTTCGCGGCCGTCACACCCTGAAGGCCGGCTACTACAACAACCACAGCCTGAAGCGTGAGAACAACGTCCTCGGCGGCACGAACTTCGGGACGATTAACTTCTCGCAGGACACCGTCGGCGTGA
>Ga0209382_10013265_pt1 | contig 10133 bp, 8 predicted proteins | sample SoiMetdeltSBSDD5_FD_187599 | JGI IMG/M metagenome (GOLD analysis project Ga0209382, IMG submission 187599) | Bulk soil microbial communities from a Populus tree surrounding site in Tennessee, USA - Soil MetaG P. deltoides SBSDD5 (SPAdes) (version 2) | ecosystem: Environmental > Terrestrial >...
TTCGAACGAGACCGCGCCCGCCAACGCCCCCGACGTCTCGTCGCGCCGGAGCGCCGTCACCTTCTCGACGTGCAGCGCCTTCTGAATCTTCGCGCAGACCAGTTCGAGCAACTGCCGGCTGTCGGTCGCCGTGCGGACCGATTGCGACAGCTCGGCCAGGATTTGCCGCGCGTCGTAAGCTTCGCGGAAGAACCGGCGGTCGATGAGCGGCGCGATCACCCGCTGGTGAAACGAGTGGGTCAGGCTCCAGACGGCGATCGCCAGCACCCCGGAGATGATGCCGACCGCGCGCCCGCTCAGGGGGGGCGCGTACCTGAAGAGGGCGTCCATGACAAAGAACATGACCGCGCACACCCCGGCGATGACGAGCATCGCCGAGCCGCGCGAGACGAGGACGTAACGCGCGCTGCGCCGGATGATGAGGCTCACCGGGATCACCTTGTGGCGGGCGATGGCGTAGGCGAACGAAAGCGGGATGAGGGGCAGGGTGACGAGCATGCCGTTCTCCAGCCACCGATCCAACCCCGGCGCCAGATTCGGCAACCGCAGGAATTCCGAGACGACGACCAATAAGGTCAGCAAAAAACCTGCGCCGCTGCCGGCCACGACCACGCGCAGCCGCCGCCGCGCATTCCCGTCGGCCACGCGGTAGTTGACGACCAGGCAGAGGAGCCCGGCGGCCAGGTAGCCGACGACCGCCAGCATCCCGAACCATGAGTGGCTGTCCAACCATCCCATCGGCGGCAGGCTGAAGTATTTGATCTTCAGCCAGGCCGGCAGCCGCCCGCCGCCGAAGACGGGCAGGACGAAGAGGTAGAACGGCCAGTCGAGGTACCTTTCGAGCCGCGGCCAGCGCCGCAGGATCGGCGAGCGCTCCGGGAAGTTGAGGAAGAAGCGGACGAAGAGCGGCAGGGTCCAGAGGCAGATGATTTTGGCGAGGGCGACCAGGACCTCCGCCCACCGCCCGAGCAGCATCACCGGCATGGTCCAGGTGCTCAACCCGGTGAAGGTCCCGAGCAGTAAAGCTAGCAGCCAGGCCTGCCGGTCACCGGGTTTGAGCAGGAAGACGGCCAGCCCGGTGAGCAGAAAGATCAGGCGGATGAAGATGTAGGGCGTTTCACCCCAGTCGCTGCGCGGGGGCTTGGCGACCGTGGTGATCGGGATGAGGAGGTCCCGGCCTTCGCGCCGCACGGTCATCTGGTAAGTCGTCCCGGGGGGCACCCGGTCGCTGAAGGTCAAAATCTCCGGGTCCTGGCTCAACGCGACGCCGTTGACCGCCAGAATCTCGTCCCCCGCCCGTAAGGCGGCGGGGGCTCCCGGGTCGACGCCGGTGACGCGGGCGGGCGTGCCCGGCCCCTTCCATTCCCCGCGCCAGCCGTCGGAGCTGCCGACATGAATGAAGACGAAATAGGCGCTGACGCCGAGGTAGAAGAACATCAGCGCGAAGAAGAGGCCGCCCAGCAGGAGCCGCCGTTTATCCATCAAGCGGCCCCTTAGAACACCCCTTCGAGCGTCTCCCGGCGGAGGTGGTCGATGACGGCGCGGAGGTCGCCGCCCGACTCGTGGTAGACGCGGCACTGGCGGTCGGCGCTGCTTCCGTTCTCGAGCATGGTGTAGACGTAGTTGAGCTCCTGGCGGCAGCCGAGTTCGTCGACCACGTCGTCGACGAACTCGAGGAGCTCGCGGATCAGATCGCGGACCGGGACCTCCTTCTGCTTGCCGAAGTCGATCATCTTGCCGTCGAGCCCGTAACGCGCCGCGCGCCACTTATTCTCCATAATTAGCGCGCGGCGGTAGAGGCGGAAGCCGAGGTTCTGGCGGTAGAGTTTGTAGAGCTTGGCGGTGATCGCCTGGAAGAGTGCGGCGATGGCGATCGTCTCGTCGATTCGCGGGCAGATGTCGCAGATGCGGAACTCGAGCGTCGGGAAGAAGGGGTGCGGGCGCACGTCCCACCAGATCTTCTTGCCGTTGTCGATGCATCCGGTCTTGATGAGCAAGTTGACGTAGCCCTCGAACTCGCCCCACGAGTTGAAGTAGTCAGGGATGCCCGTGCGCGGGAACATCTTGAAGACTTCCGAGCGGTAACTCTTCATCCCTGTGTTGCGCCCGATCCAGAAGGGCGACGAGGTCGAGAGGGCGAAGACGTGCGGGAGCATGTAGCGCGCCGCGTTCATGACGGCGATCGCCGCCTCGCGGTCGGCGATCCCGACGTGGACGTGCATGCCGAAGATGAGCAGCGCGCGGGCTGACTGCTGCAGCTCCTGGATAAGCTGCTCGTAGCGCTCGTGCTCGGTGATCCGCTGGTCGGCCCAGTGCGAGATCGGGTGGGTCGAGGCGGCGACGATCGCCAGGCCCTTGTTGTGCGCCAGCTCGGCGATCACCCGGCGCAGCCGCGTCACGTCGGCCCGCGCCTCCGCGACGTTGCGGCAGATCATGGTCCCGACCTCGACCATCGACTGGTGCATCTCGGGCTTGACCTGCTCGCCGAGGATCATCCGACCCTCGTCGAGAATCTCGTTGACGCGCGACCGCAGCTCGCCCGTCCCCGGGTCGATGATCTGAAACTCCTCCTCGATCCCGATCGTGAACTCGTTGTCGAAAGCCATAGCGCCTCTCAGCTGGTTTTCTTCGGCCGCCCCGCGCGTCCGGTCGTCTTGGCGCGCGGCCCCCGCTGCGGCTTGACCGGCTCGGTGATCTGCTCGATGACCTCCGAGAGCACCGCCGAGGCCGTCTGCGCCACCTGCTCGACGCTCGTCACCAGGCCCTCGGTCAGCGCCCCGGCCGCCGCCGCCAGCCCGGTGCCGGACTCCTGGTTGAGCAGCCGATTCCAGCGGTGGTAGCGCACGGTCGGCGCCCCCTGCTTGGCGTACTCGATGAGCATGTTCGCCACCGCCTCGACCGCCCAGTTGAAGTAGGGCTCGGTCACCGACCAGAGGTCGGCGTCCGGGGCCGGGTTCATGAAGTCGATCGCATAGGGCACCCCGTCGCGGATGGCGAACTCGACGGTGTTGAAGTCGTACCCGAGCGCCTCGTTGAGCAGCAGCGTCTCGCGGACGATCCGGTCCTCGAGTTCGGCCGGGAGCTGGCTCTCCTCGCGCGGGACGTAGCGGCGGTTGGCCGGGTCATAGGGCATGACCAGCACCTGCTTCCGGCCGACGCAGTAGCAGCGCACGTAGTCGGTGAAGTCGATGAACTCCTGGAGCGTCATGCAGAGCGTCCCGGTCCGGTCGTAGCAGGCCCAGAGCTCCTCCTTCGAGTGAACCTTGTAGACGTCGCGCCAGCCGCCGCCGTCAAACGGCTTGAGGATCGCCGGCAGCCCGACGTAGCCAAGGACGGCGTCCCAGTCGAGCGGGAAGGTGAGGTTCCGCAGCGAGGCGTCGGTGACGCCCTCCTTGTAACCCTTCTGCGGCAGGAGCACCGTCTTCGGCGCCGTCACGCCGAGTCTGGTCGCCAGCGAGTAGTTGAAGAACTTGTCGTCGGCCGACCACCAAAAGGGGTTGTTGACGACGGTCGTGCCGCCGAGGACCGCGTTCTTGAGGTAGGCGCGGTAGAAGGGGACTTCGTGCGAAATGCGGTCGAAGATCAGCCGGTACTCGCTCGGCTCAGCCATCTTGACGCCGCCGATCTTGACGTACTCGGCCGTCACCCCCGCGTCCAGGCTGTTGATTCTTTCGATCAGGGCGGGCGGGAAAGTGTTTTCCATGCCGACCAGGATACCGATTTTCATGATGTGCTCCGTTCTTATAATGTGGGCGCCCGCCGCGCGCCGCGCGCCGGCGGCATCGGGGGCTGGCGGTGGTTACGTACGATGGGTTATTATTCTCTGGATTAAAATCGGTAGTGTAGATTTTATACCGGAAGGTGTCAACAGAAATGAGTCTTCACAAATCCATCAACGGCTGGCGGCGCTGGTTCTGCGCGGGCGCGGCCGTGGCGCTGGCCGGCGGCCTGCTCGCCCGGCCAGCGGGCGCGGCGCGCGGCGACAAGAACGTCAAGCCCGAGGACGTGGTCGAGCGAACGATTAATTTCTACGGCGGCCGCCCGGCGCTCTACGCCATCCAGCGCAACGGCATCCTCCGCGGTCAGCTGACGCTGACGACCCCGGAGGGGACGCGCGAGGGGCGGACGACGACCAAGTTCATCCGCAAGGAGAAGATGGCCGACGACCTGGTCATGCTCGACCTCGAGCTTCCCGGAACCCGGTTCATCATCGGCTTCGACGGGAAGCAGACCTGGGCGCTGCACAACGGCGAGGCGCAGGAGCCGAGCCCCGAGACGGTCAAGACGTTCCGCGCCTCCCAGGCACACAGCTACGAGGCCTTGCTCCGCTACAAGGAGAACAACACCAAACTCGAGTATGCGGGCAACAAGTCGTTCAGCCCCGGCAACGACCTCGACCTCATCGACCTCATCGCGGCCGACGGGACCCGGACCCGCTACGAGATCAGTCGCAAGACCTCGCGCGTCATCTACCTCGAGTACGAGGAGAAGCTCGCGGCCGAGGCGCCGCCCGTCAAATTCCGCCTCTACTTCAAGGACTTCCGCGTCATCCAGCAGACCCTCCTCCCGTTCATCACGCAGGTCTTCCAGGACGGCAAGCTGGTCGAGGAGCGGAAGCTGGTCGAGGTCGCCTACAACGTCCAGCTCGAAGAGGCCGCCTTCAAGGTCGAGAACGCCAACAAGCCGGCCGAGGCGGCGGCGAAACCTTAGCGGTCAGCTCTCAGCTCTCAGCTCTCAGCCAGAAAAGAAGCTCCGGTTTGGCTGAAAGCTGATCGCTGGCAGCTAACCGCTGTTTTATGCTCACGCAGCTCCGGATCGAGTCTCTCAAGCTGGCCCGCTCGCGGGGCGTCCACCTCTCCTTCCTCCTGCTCCTCGGCTTCGTCGCGCTCATGCTCTGGGGGTTCTACACCTACGCCGCGCGCAAGACCGGGGGGCAGGCCGTCGAGCAGTTCCGCTACACCTACGAGTCGCGGAGCTACTTCAACGGGCTGACCTTCGCGCTCTACTCGGTGGTCTTCTCCTTCAACCTGCTGATCCCGATCTTCGTCGCCATGACGGCGGGGGCGGCGATCGCCGGCGAGGCGCGCTCGGGGACGCTGCGCATGCTCTGCGTCCGCCCGGTCTCGCGGGCGTCGATCTTCCTCTCGAAGTTCCTCGTCGTCGCGGGTTACACGCTGCTGCTCATGGCCTTCTTTGTCGGGCTCAATCTGCTGGTCGGGCTCGTCTTCGTCGGCTGGGGGGGCCTCGAGCTCTTCCCGGGGCCGCTCAACCTGGTGGACGAGCCGGGCCGCATCGCGCGCGACGAGGCGCTCCGGCGCTTCGGCTACGCCATCCTCTCGGGGACCTGGGCCCTGCTCGTGGTCGCCGCGATCGCCTTGTTCTTCTCGGTCCTCGTCGACAATCCGGTGACGGCCGTGGTCGCGACCCTCGCGCTCTACCTCATGCTCTACATCGTCGGGCGGGTCGAGTTCTTCGAGCACCTGCGCCCCTACTTCTTCACCACCGACATGGACTTCTGGCGCGACGTCTTCAAGCCGGTCATCCCCTGGCGCAGCTTCACCCACTACGGGGCCGTCTGCGGGGCCTATACCTCCGGCCTCCTGCTCGCCGCGCTGGCGATCTTCGAGCGGAAGGACATCACCAGCTGATATGTGGGCGAAACTCTTGCTCGGCGCGCTCTTCGTCTCGATGGTCGCCCTCGCACTGCGGGTCGAACCGGCGCGCGACCGGAGCCTGCTCGCGACGCGCCCTTCGGACGGCCCGCGCCTCAAGCTCATGACCTGGAACGTCGGCCAGGCAAGCGCCTCGGAGGACTCGCGCGCGCGGGCGCAAGATCTGCCCGCGGTTGCCGCGACCATCCTGCGCCACTCGCCCGACGCAGTCGCGCTCCAGGAGCTCTCCGGCCCCGACCAGCTCGCGGCCCTGACGGCGCTGCTGCGGGGGCGCTACCGCGGCGAAGTCTGCCGGCCGGGCCGCGCCGACCGGGTCGAGGCCGTGCTCGTCCGGGGCGCCGGGGCGCGCTTCGAGGAGATTCCGGCCGGCGAGCGGTACGCGCTCGGGGCGATTTTCAGGCCGCACCCGGAGCGGCCCGAGGTCGTGCTCGTCAGCGCGCACGCCGATGCCTTCAACGCGGCGCGGCGCCGGTCCTACACGGGAGAGGTAGTCGACTGGGCGCGCTCCCGGGAGGGCGCGGTCGTCTTCGTCGCCGGCGACTTCAACTTCGAGGTCGGGGCGCGCAGCTCCTCCTACCTCTTCACCGACAATCTGAAGCACGACAGCGAGGCGTACAGCTACCTGCTCAAATATTTCCGCGACCTCGGGCGCGACGCGGGCGAGACGGCGCCGGGCGACCGGCGAATCGATTACATCTTCGGCCCGCCCGAGACGGCACTGCTACGCCGGGCCGAGGTCCTACAAGGCGCGGCGGTCGGGCGCATGGACCACTGGCCGCTGCTCGTCGAGGTCGCGTTATGAATTGATCCACGAAGGACACGAAGGGGCACTAAGATAGGTTCGTGTCCCTTCGTGTTCTTCGTGGATAGATATTATGAATGAGCTGGTCTTACAGACTGAGGGGCTGAGCAAGAAGTACCGCGGGCGGGTGGCGGTCGACGAACTTTCGCTCGAAGTCGGGCGCGGCGACGTCTTCGGCTTCCTCGGGCAGAACGGGGCAGGGAAGTCGACGACCCTGCGGATGGTGCTCGGGCTGGTCCGCCCGAGCGCGGGGCGCGTCCTCCTGCTCGGGCACGACCTCGCCCGCGAGCCGCACCGCGCCCTCCGGCGCGTCGGCGCGATTGTCGAGGCGCCGGCCTTCTACGACCACTTCTCCGGGCGCGAGAATTTGCGGCTGCTCGCGGCGCTCTCGGGTGGGGCCACGGAGCGGCGCCTCGACGAAGTGCTCGAGGTCGTCGGCCTGCGCGCCCGCGCGCCCGACCCGGTGCGCCAGTACTCGCACGGCATGCGCCAACGGCTCGGCATCGCCCAGGCGCTGCTCCCCGCCCCCGAGTTCGTCATGCTCGACGAGCCGACCGACGGGCTCGACCCCCAGGGCATCCACGAGGTGCGCGCGCTCACCCGCCGGCTGCGCGACGAGCTCGGCCTGACCGTGCTCCTCTCGAGCCACCTGCTCCACGAGGTCGAGCAAATCTGTAACCGCGTCGCGATCATCGACCACGGGCGGCTACTCTACCAGGGGGCCGTCGAGCCGCTGGTCGCCGCTGATAAGACGGTCCGGCTGCGGGTCGACCGGCCCGACGAGGCCGCGGCCATCCTCGCCGCCGAGCCGGGGGTCGAGGTCCGCCGCAACGGCGACGGCTCGCTCCACCTGAAGCTGGCCGACGACCAGGTCGCGCGGGCCAACGCGCTGCTCGTCGGGCGCGGCTTCCGCGTCAGCGAGCTGGCCCCGCAGCGCGAGACGCTCGAAGAGGTCTTCATCCGGCTGACCAGGCCGCGGGTGGGGACTGACCGCTACATCCAATAGCCCGCGGGTGACTCCTCAGCCCCGCGAGACGACCTCCGACAATTTCCAGGGCGCGCGGTACTCCTTCATGACCAGCCGCTCGGCTTCCCGATCGCCGACGATTTTCTCTTTCTCGACGTCCCAGTTGACCTTCCGCCCGAGGCGGAAGGCGATGTTGCCGAGGTGGCAGGCGATCATTGAGTCGTGGCCGATCTCGACGTCCGAGGCGGGACGCTGGCGCGAGCGCATGCAGTCGAGGAAGTTCTTGACGTGGAGGAAGTGATACTCCTGGCCCCCGGCCGTACGCCGCGGCTCGCCCGCCATGCGGTAAGCCTTGCGCCGCTTCTTCGTCTCGGTCTCCGGGTAGACCTCCCAGCCGCCGCGGTCGACCACCAGCACCCCATTATTGCCGTGGAAGGCGACGCCGTGGTCGCGCGCCTCGGGGCCGCGCCCGATCGCTGTCGCGTGCTCCCAGATCATGCTGAAGCCCGGGAACTCCCAGAGCACCTGCTGCGTGTCGGGAGTCTCCTCGGCGTCGTCGGGGAAGCCGAACTTGCCGCCGGCCGAGACCGCCGAGAGCGGCGCCTTGACCCCCATGCCCCAGTTGGCGATGTCGATCATGTGCGCGCCCCAGTCGGTCATCAGTCCCCCCGAATAGTCGTAGTACCAGCGGAAATTGAAGTGGAACCGATTCTTGTTGAAGGGGCGCTTCGGGGCCGGCCCGAGCCAGAGGTCGTAATCGACATTCGGCGGCGGGGCGGTGTCGGGCTCCTTCGGGATGTTGCCCATCCAGTCCTGGTAGGCCCAGGTGCGGACGACGCGGATTTTGCCAAGCTGGCCGCTCTTGACGTACTCGACGGCTTCGGCGTAGTGGGAGGCGCTGCGCTGCTGCGTCCCCATCTGGACGACGCGGTTGTGGCGGCGCGCGGCGTCGACCATGACGCGCCCCTCGCCGATCGTCAGCGCGAGCGGCTTCTCGACGTAGACGTCTTTGCCCGCCTGGCAGGCCATGACCGTCGGGAGCGCGTGCCAGTGGTCGGGCGTCCCGACGATCACCGCGTCGAGATCTTTGAGCTCCAGGACGCGGCGGAAATCGCGCGTCACGAGCGCGGGCTTCTGCCCCGACTGCGCCTCGACCTTGGCGCGCGTCTCGGCGCTCTGCGCGTCGTCGACGTCGCAGAGCGCAACGCACTCGACGCCTTTGACGCGGAGCGCGGCGCGCAGGTCGCCCGTCCCCTGGCCGCCGCACCCGATGAGCCCGAGGCGGATGCGGTCGTTGGCTCCGGCGACCCGGTCCTGCGCCGCGGCGGAGAGCGACGAGATGCCGGCCCCGGCGAGGCTCAGCCCGGCGACCTTGGCGGAATCCTGCAAAAACTTGCGGCGGCGGCGAGAAGTCATGGCGCGAGCCTCCTGAATGATGAGTGGGTTTGATCGAGCGCGGCGACTCGTCACCGCACTCCGTCAGCTGAGGTTGTACTGCATTACCGGGGCAGTGGCAAGCCCCGGGCGGATCAGACGTCCAGCTCCATGAGGTCTTCCGCCATGGCCGTCGCCGGGAAGACGGCGCGTGCCTCCTCGAGCAGCGGCGTCGCGTCCGGGTAGCGCGAGCTGAAGTGGGTGAGCAGCAAATTCCGCGCGCCCGCCTCGCGCGCCGTGACCGCCGCCTGGCGCGCGGTCGAGTGGCCGTACTGGCGCGCCTCCTCGCGCAGCTCGTCGGCATAGGTCGCCTCGTGGATCAGCCAGTCGGCGCCGCGCGCGAGCGCGATCGCGTTGGCGCATGGCCGCGTGTCCAGGCAGTAGGCCACTGCCTTGCCGGGGCGGGGCGGCCCGAGCACCTCCTCCGATCGCACGACGCGGCCGCCGGGCAGAAGCACCTCGCTGCCCGACTGCAACTGGCCGTAGAGCGGCCCTTCCGGGATGCCCAGCGCGCGGGCGCGCGCGAGGTCGAAGCGGCCGGGGCGCGTGCGCTCGGCGACGCGGTAGCCGAGCGCGTAGATGCGGTGGTCGAGCGGGCGCGCGACCACGGTGTAGCGCGCTGACTCGTAGACGAGCGCCTGCGGGTCGTCGGCGAAGGCGACCGCCCCCCGCTCGAGCAGCTGGAGCGGGTAGCTGACGAAGAGAATCTTGAGGCGCTGGAGCGTCTCGAGGTACTCACGCATGCCGGGCGGCCCGGCGAGGACGAGCCCGCGCTCGCGCTGGTCGAGCCCCATCGTCGAGAGCAGCCCGGGCAGGCCGTTGAAGTGGTCGCCGTGAAGGTGCGTGATGAAGATTCCAGCGAGGCGGTGGGCCGAGAGCCCGGCGCGCGCGATCCGCATCTGCGTGCCCTCGCCGCAGTCGAAGAGCCACCACTCGCCCTCGCCCACGACGGCGAGCCCGCTCACGTTGCGCGCGAGCGTCGGCTTGCCCGAACTAGTCCCCAGCGGAATGATCTTCAACAGCGCCTGCCCTGACTCCGCCCGGTCCCGTAGGGACCGCCGAGAGTAGCCCAGCGATAAATCGCTGGGTAGTGACGGAAGTGGGGCCCTAGTCCCGTAGGGACGGCTGAGGAGTCTGTGGCCTCAGCCGTCCCTGCGGGACTAGGGCCCCTCTCCGCGAGCTTACCCAGCGCTCAAAGCGCTGGGCTATGATCAAGCGCCCCTGACGGGGCGCCGAACCTTGAGACCGACATCCCTCT
>Ga0209382_10013266_pt1 | contig 10133 bp, 5 predicted proteins | sample SoiMetdeltSBSDD5_FD_187599 | JGI IMG/M metagenome (GOLD analysis project Ga0209382, IMG submission 187599) | Bulk soil microbial communities from a Populus tree surrounding site in Tennessee, USA - Soil MetaG P. deltoides SBSDD5 (SPAdes) (version 2) | ecosystem: Environmental > Terrestrial >...
TCGTCGAACACCGGCCGGAACGTCACGCCGGCGTTCGTGGTCTTCCAGATGCCACCCGCAGCCGCCGCGACGAAGAACGTTTTCGACGGGCTCGGGATGGCGGCGATGTCGGCGACTCGTCCCTCGAAGTTCGCCGGACCGACGGTGCGCCATCGGAGGCCGGCAACCGTCGCCGAATCGAGAGGTGGGCGGGCGCCTTGCGCGATGGCCGCAGTTGCGGCGAACGCAGTTGCCGCGACGATCGTGAGAGGAGTGGTGGCTCGCATGGGCGGGACAGGGGAGGGAGGCACCGGCATCGGCCGGCGTGGATTCGATGCCGCCGGGCCGATCATTGGACCAGAGCAGCAAAATTCTACGCTGCGATGTGACGAAGCGTTGTAGCTCACCGAGCGCTACAGGGGAAGGAGGGCGGCGCAGCCCGTCGGTCGGTCCCTACTACCCGTCGCCCATCATCGATCCGGAACGGCCTATCCGTAGACCCCTGCCGTCCGGCCCTTCCCGGCAACAGCTTTGCGGCCACTGCGTGGCAGCCATCAGCGATCAGCCAACCCGCCCACCAGCTACTAGCTCGAGCCCAAGTCCCCTATGCCAGCGCGATCCGTTTTCCTCCGAGCCACCGCCGCCATCGCGTCGTTCGTCGGTGGCCTCGCACTCGCGGCGTCCCCGGCGCGAGCGCACGATCGGCCTGGGCCGAGCACCCCAGCCCCCGCCCCCGGCACCGTCGCGTTCGTGAACGTCAGCGTGCTGCCGATGGACCGCGAGCGTGTGCTCTCCGGCCAGACCGTCATCGTCCGCGACGGCCGCATCACCGAGATCGGCCCGGCTGCTTCGGTGAAAGTGCCGGCCGACGCCCAGCGCATCGACGGCCGTGGGAAGTTCCTCATGCCCGGGCTGGCCGAGATGCACGCGCACGTCCTCGGCCCACAACAGCCGCAGGAGCTCAACCGCGACATCATGTTCCTCTACATCGCGAATGGGATCACGACCATTCGCGCGATGCTCGGCGCACCGAACCAGCTCGTCCTGCGCGAGCAGCTCCGAAAGGGCGAAGTGCTCGGCCCGATCATGTACGTGGCGGCGCCATCGTTGAACGGCAACAGTGCACCGAACCCCGACACAGCGATGAAGCTCGTCCGCGCGCACAAGGCCGCGGGCTACGACCTCCTGAAGCTCCATCCGGGCCTCAAGCGCGAGACCTACGACAGCGCCGTCGCCGTGGCCCGCCAGGTCGGCATCACCTTTGGCGGCCACGTGTCCCAGCAGGTAGGGATCGATCGCACGCTCGAAGCTCGGCAGTCGACGATCGATCATCTGGACGGCTATATGGAGGGCGCCGTCCCGGACGACCTCAAGCGCCGCATCATGTCACCGACCGAGCAGGTGCCCTTCAAGGAATGGGTGGGCGGCATCACCGAGGCGAAGATGCGGGAGCTGGCGCGACGCACGAAGGAAGCCGGCGTCTGGAACGTGCCGACGGTGTTCCTCTGGGAGAGCCTGTTCGGCGCATTCGCGCCGGAGAGTGCGGCCGTGCGCCCGGAGATGAAGTACGCACCGAAGCAGTGGGTCAACAACTGGATCAACCAGAAGCGCACCAACGTTCAGAACCAGGCCAACAACGGGATCACGCCCGAGGACGCGCGCAAGTTGCTCGCGCAGCGTCGCAGGTTCCTCAAGATCCTCGCCGAGGAGGGCGCGCCGCTGCTCATGGGGACCGATTCGCCGCAGATGTTCAACGTTCCCGGGTTTGCGCTGCACCGCGAGCTGCGCTTGATGGCCGAAGCCGGCCTCACGCCGTATCAGGTGCTCGAGTCGGGCACGAAGAACGTCGGTCTCTACGTCGAGCGCGACCTCAAGCAGGACGGCAAGTTCGGCACGGTCGCCGTAGGGAACTGGGCGGACCTCGTGCTACTCGATGCCAACCCGCTTCAGTCGCTCGACAACGTCACGAAGCGCGCGGGCGTCATGGTCCGCGGGCGCTGGGTCCCGACGTCGGAAATCGACAGTGGGCTCGCAGCGCTAGCCTCGCGATACGCCGCGCAGTAAAGCGAGCCACGTGGGACTGCCCTCAATCGGGAAGCTTCAGTTATCAGTCCTGAGTGTTCACCTGAACACTCAGGACTGGGAACTAAAGCGTCCCGGTAGATCCGCGTCCCGTCACTCTACGACTATCCGTCGCTCGGCACGAACGCGGTACTGCTTCGCGACCTCGATCTCGAGCTCGACGAGGTAAGGTCCCGGTGTGAGCGTCGAGATGTCCACCTCGACCGCACGCGGCGACATTGTCCGCCCGCGCGCCGAGACGTCCTGCACCTGGACGATGACGGGCTTCGCTTCCTTCCACGCGCCCAGCGCTCGCTTCAGCCGCTGCGCTTTCGTCGGCTCGTCGGTCACCTCGGGCGCCACCGTCACTGACACGCCCATTGTCTCGCCCCCAGGGTTCGTCCCGTAGGCCTCCCAGTAGAAGCCGAGCTTCCGATCACCGCGCACGTGGAGCGTGGGCTTCATGTGCGGCATCACTTCATCGAGTGACGCGGGCAGCGCGCCGTACGGCTCGAACAGCAGGAGGTCCGACAGCGACACGCGCACGCCCACGGCATACGGCGGCTTGATGCCATATCGCGCCCGGGCGCTTCGCCGTACGGTCGGCGACGTGACTTCGGCGCTCATGAGCAGCGGGGCCCAGACGCTGTGCGCCGTGATCACGCCGCGCGACTTGTCAGGCACGCGGACGATCGTCGCGTCGCTCTCCTCCCCGCGTGTGAGAACGAGCGCCGCCTGCACGTCGCTGGCGCGCGCCAGCGCCGAGTCGCTCCGGAGGTCGTAGGCCAGCACGACGAGCGACGAGTCGCCGCGCCGGAAGAGCGCCGACTGATGCTCGAGCCGCAGGAGCGGCGTCGCGTACGCCGGCGCGTAGCGTGCGTGCACGACTCCTGGACGTGTCGTCCACCGCAGGGAATCGGTGTTCACCGGGTTGTCGAACACGAAGGCATTCGGCAGGTACGGATACGCGGGCGTCGGCTCGTGTCCCACGACGGACGAGCCCCGACCGCCAAATCCGCCACCGCTGCGTGACCAGAAGCGCGGCCAGCTATACCGGAGCAGCAGCTCGCGCTCGTCCTCGTCGAAGCCGCCCTCGTGCGCCGACGACGCCTCCGCGAGCATGCGCGCCATCGTCACCCGCGCGTAGTGCTCCGTCCGCGCGTCGTTGGCAGCGGTCGAGAACAGGGGCCGTGCAAGCCACCACACGCGCCGCTCGAACGCGAGCCGTGCCGTGTCCCCGCATTGCTGCTCCCGATAGCGCGGCATCATCTCCGCGTCGAGCAGCAACGACACATCCTCCCACTCGCACCGCTCCTCGCGCGACATCGTGCGAAGCGTCGCGCGATACGCACTGTCGGCCCGCACGTAGTCGCCGGCCTCGTGGTACGCGAAGCCGACGAGTGTCCCGCACATCGACCCGGCAGCGCGACACGCGAGGGCGGCGGCGACGGCGTCCTTCGCTCGTCCCGCTTCCGCCAGGTACCGAACGCGCTGTGAGGCAACCCAGCGGCTTCCGGAGTCGAGGTTAGCGGCCGTGTCGAGAACCCCGATCAGCCGGGCGCGAGCCTGCCGGACCCGATCCAACTCACGCGGTGGCGGAGGCTCGCTCTCATCGTACCAGTAACAGAACCGCCCGACCTGCTCATCGCACGATCCACCGCCACGGGACGAACGCGACTCCGGCAGATTGCTGCGGCGGTACTGCTCGAATTGCGCTTGAGCCGCGCGCGCCGCGGCCGTGGCCGCGTACGCATCCGCCAGGGGCGCCGTAGCACGCGTCGAGTCGCCAGCGACTCGCTCCGACCCACTCCGCACCGTCAGCACCTGGGCATCCAGGCGGGCGGCGACGCCGAGGACCGAAACTGAAAAAAGCGACGGAAGAATCCAACAACGCATCATGAAATCCCTGGAAGGACTTGGCAATGTGACCGTGGGACCAGCGCCGCGAAATGGACCCTAGAAAAAAAAGAGCGGCGTTCCTCGGAACGCCGCCCTCGCTTTCACCGAGGTGTGCCGTTCGTGTGCGTGCGAGTTCAGCGATCGGGCGGCCTGTTCCCAACAGCGTCCGACATGCGAACCTTGTTGAAGGTCGGCTCCTGGACTCGAATCGCACTGGCCGAATCCGTGGCGGCGCGCGTACGCTGATCGATGACCTTCACCGCGCCGTCGAGGCTCCGCATGGCGCGCTGGATTGCCGCTTCGGACGGCACCCGAACGGGAAGGTTGGTCGACTCGCGTGCGGTGCCGCGCGGCGACGAGCGGTAAGGCTCCGCGTCAGGCAACTCGTCTCGCGATTCGCTGCGACGCTCCGTAACCATCTGTCCGACGGTGCGCGGCTCAGGCGGCAGCGGCGCCACCGCCGGAACACTTGCCGTCGCGGCGGCCACGTTCGCCAGGTTTACCGAGCCGGTCGACTCGCGTTCGTCATCGGAGACCGCCAGGTAGTTCCTCGCGGCAAGCAGCGCAGCGACGACGACAATCCCAAACGCGATGGAGAGGAAGCTGGACCTCAATCCGAGCCGTCGCGCCGTCGAGGCGAGGAGCTCGTCGCGTCCCATGTCAGCGAACCCATGATCTCTCGCGTTGACGAGACTTGCGGTGACAGGAGGCGTGACCCGTTGGACCGGCGGAAGCTTGACGAACGAGGGAATCGGCGCTTGTGCGGCTGCCGGAGCGGCGACGTGCGTGATGTCGGCGGCACCGCTACGAGGCGCATCAATCACCGGTTGCGGCGCGATGGACAGCGATGGCGACGCCGGCGCCGCCTGGAACGCGGCCTCAGGCTCCGCGATCGCCGCAACGGGCGCGCTCGGTTCGCGGCGCTCGAGCGGAACGCGGTCGTCGACCGTCGTGATGGGCGCGCTGTACTCGGCCGTCCGAACCACCGGAAGTTGCTCGAACTCCTCATCGACCGCGTCCTCGCTCGCGTCTTGCGCGTCGATCATCGCGCGGAGCTCGATCACGCGCTCTTCGAGTCGCACGAGCGACGTGGTATCCGCGTTAGGGTCGTCACGGCGGATCGCCAATACACGCTCGCGAAGCTCCAGCTCCTCACGGGCCGCGCCGAGGTGCGTGTACATCTCGGCGAGATTCGTGAGCACGCCGGCAACCTGGACGTGCGTCGGCCCGAGGGTCCGCTCGGTGACCTCGAGCAGCCGGTTGAGCAGGGCCGCCGCAGCCAGGTAGCGGCGCTGCAAGGAATAGATTCGCGCGAGCGCGTTGAGCGTTGCGGCGAGTCGGGGGTCCCCGGGAGGGAAATCCTCCGCCAGCTGCAGCGCGGCCGAGAACGATTGCTCGGCCTCCTGGAGCTTCCGAGACTGCAGCGCCTGTCGCCCCGCCTCGTAAAGCTGCTTCCAGCTGCTTGTTGATGTGTCTGCCATTGCACCTCCTCGGTGTCTCATCGACGCGCGGAATCGGAGAGGTGCAACACCTTTTTCAACAAATTCAGCTAGAATATCATGAATGTGACCATGCGGCGTGGGGCTTGTGAGGGAGGCCGAAAGAAGAAGGCCCCGCCGTCGTCGGCGGGGCCTTCTCATGTTTATATAAGTCAACCGGTTACGCTGCCCAGTCGCGTCGAAGCGCCTTGGCGGCGTCGCCGTCCCGGACCGCCGCGAGCGCACGGTCACGAAGCTGGCGGACACGCTCGCGCGTGACACCGAAAACGGTGGCGATCTGCTCCATCGTCATCGGCTCGCCGGTTTCCAGCCCGTAGTACATGAGCAGGATCTTTCGGTCGCGTGGCGGCAGTGGGCTCAGGGCCCGCAGGAGCGCCTCGCGCCGCGACTCATCTTCGAGTCGCGCGTCGACATCCGTTCGCTCGTCCGCTTCAGCCGGCAGAATGCTGGCAAGCGTCCGGGCTTCCGATCTGCCGGCGCCGTTGCCGAGCGGCTCGTCGAGCGAGCGCTCGGGCTGAATCGCAATGCTCAGCTCGCGAACGACGTCCAGCGGGAGCTCGGCCACACGGGCCAACTCTTCGATGGTCGGTTCGCGCTCGAGCACCTCACGCAGCGCCGTGCGGGCGCGCGCGATCTTCCGAACGTCCGTGGCGCGCCCGAGGGGCACACGCACGGTATGGGTCTTGGTGGAGATCGCCGAGAAAATGGCCTGGCGGATCCACCACACCGCGTAGCTGATGAAGTTCACCCCCACGTCGGGATCGTATTTATCGGCCGCGCGGCAGAGCCCGCCGTTGGCCTCACCCACGAGATCCTCGAGGGGGAGCCCACGGTTCTGGTATTGCTTCGCAACCGAGAAGGCGAACCTGAGATTGGCGCGGATGAGCTCATCTCGCGCCGACTCACGCTCGTCGGTGCTCAGCTTTGTATTGCGCATGCGGCGCGCGAGCGCCTTCTGCGCTTCCGCGGTCGCGACCGGCTCGTTCGACAGTTCCTCGATATAGAGGTCGAGGAGGTCGGGCGGGGTCGTGTCCGCGATCGCTACCGGACGCGGCGTCTTGGCGCTGGTCCGGCTTTTTGTCGTTGCCATCGTCGGCCTCACCTCGCATGGGACTCCGTGTTGGCGGCACGGGCCCCGTTCACACTATTGGAGAGCGCCCGCGTGCGGACCCCTTGGGATCCGACCGCGGGCGCGAGTACGCTGCAATCAAATAACCCGAAGCCCTAAGCGAAAGTTCCGTTTTGAACTTTCTACGCTATTGACAGTTACGTCGTTGAATGTAAACGATTACACCGGTGCCGCGATAGAGGTCCAGATCGCCTCCGATCGATTCGATCCGTAACCGACCATGGCTACGATCAAGGATGTCGCCCGCGAAGCCGGCGTATCGGTCGCCACCGTGTCCCGTGTCTTCAACGAAAGCGGGCCGGTCGGTGACGAAACCCGGCGACGCGTCCGCGAAGTAGCCGCCCGGCTCCAGTACGCCCCCCACGCCGGCGCCCGCAGCCTCATTACCAACAAGACCAGCACGATCGGCGTTCTGCTCCCCGACCTCTACGGCGAGTTCTTCTCGGAGGTCATTCGCGGGATGGACCAGACCGCGCAACGGCGCGGCTACCATCTGCTGGTCTCGGGCTCCCACGACGCCAAGGACGAGATCGAGGCCGCACTCGTGGCCATGCGCGGGCGAGTCGACGGCCTGATTGCGATGTCTCCGCATCTGGATCCGCCCGCGCTCATGGCGAACGTGCCCCCGAGCGTGCCCGTCGTGCTCCTGAACTGCCCGGTCGATGGGGAGGACTACGACGCGCTGACCATCGAGAATCGCACTGGCGCGTATGCGATGGTGCGTCACCTCGCCGAGCTCGGTCATCGCGCGATCGCGATCATCCGTGGCGCTGACGGCAACTATGACGCAACCGAGCGGCTCCTGGGGTACCGCGATGCGGTGCGCGATCTCGGCCTCGACCGACGCGCGGAATGGGAAGTGCCGGGAGACTTCACCGAAGCCTCCGGTTATCGCGCTATCGCGCGGCTGCTGGCCCTGCCCGATCGCCCCACGGCGATCTTCGCCGCCAACGACGCGATGGCGATCGGAGCGCTGAGTGCGCTGCGTGAACTGGGTCTCCGTGTTCCCGATGACATCGCCGTGACCGGTTTCGATGACATCCCCCTGGCTCGCTACATGAGTCCACCGCTTTCGTCCGTTCACGTGTCAATCGCGGAGCTGGGCGCGCGAAGCGTCGAGACGCTCCTTCATGCCATCGACAGCAAGAACACGCACGCGCGAGCCCATCAGCGGTTGCCGACCGCGCTCGTCATCCGCCGCTCGTGCGGGGCGCAGCCCGAAGCGGAACGCCCGCCGCCGGCGTAGCGTCACCCACCGCGCCAAGCCGCGACGCTCGGCGCACGTCACCTAACGAGTTGCTGGAACCGTTCGCCCACGCTAACTGCAGCAGGAGGATTGCGGATCTATGACCAGCTCAGTGGTCCTTGCAGCGAGACAGGGTCGCCGAGGCGCAAGTGTGCCGCGGACAGGCGGTGGGGCGCGCGGGCTCGTCGCGCTGCTCACCCGATCACTCGCGACGGCGTTCATTGTTGCGTCCGGATTTGCCGGCACCGCGGTCGGCCAGACCACGACAGGCAGTCTTCGCGGAAATGTCCGGGGACCGAACGCTGTCCCCATCGCCGAAGCACAGGTGAGCCTTCGCGACGCCGAGATGGGCGTGACTCGCGGCGCGTCCACGAACACGTCGGGCTATTACTTCATTGGCGGGCTCCGTCCAGGTCGGTACGAGCTGTCGGTTCGCCGCCTCGGGTTCACTCCCGTCACGCGCACGGTGGACATCGGGATCGCACAGTCGACTACCGTCGATCTCCAGATCCAGGAGGCAGCGACGCAGTTGAGCGCGGTCGCGGTGACCGCCGATGCCGCGCAAACGACGCAGACTTCCGAGGTCGGGAGCAACGTGACGAAGGAGCAGATCGAGAACCTCCCGAACTTCGAGCGCAACTTCCTCGACATTGCCAGGCTAGTTCCCGGCGTCACTGCCAAGGCCGTCAACGAAACCAACAAGTTCCTGGCGGCGGGCGGACAGCCCGCGGAGGCCGTGAACGTGTTCGTCGATGGTGCCACCTACAAGAACGACGTGTTGCGCGGCGGCGTCGTCGGACAGGATGCGAGCAAGGGAAACCCGTTCCCGCAGGCGGCCGTGCAGGAGTTCCGCGTGATCACGCAGAACTACAAGGCCGAATACCAGAAAGCGTCGAGTGCGATCATCACGGCAACGACGCGGAGCGGCACGAATCAGTGGCAGGCCGACGTGTTCGGGTACGCCATCGGCAAGGCGTACACCGCCCGTGACCCGATCGTCATCCGGAACGGGGGGCCACGCCCCAACTACCAACGCTTGCAGGCGGGCGGAAGCGTCGGCGGACCGATCGCTCGAGACAAGCTGTTCTTCTTCGGCACGTACGAGGCGAACTTCCGGGACCAGCCACAGAACGTGGTGCTCGGCGGCAGCGCGCCCGACGCGCCACCGTCGCTCAACCCGGAGCAATACGCCGGCACCTTCACCAGCGAATTCCGCGGGCACCTCGGGTTCGGGAAGCTGACGTGGATCGCGTCGGAGCGAAATACCGTCGACGCGAGCGTGAACATCCGGCACGAAACCGATTTCCGCGGGTTCGGCGGCCAGACCAGCTACGAGGCCGCAGAAAACTTGAAGGTCAACGTCAACACGGGTGTCGTCAACTGGAAGTACGCGGGCAATAGCTGGCTCAACGAGGCCCAGGTCAATCTCCAGACGTTCACTTGGAATCCCACGCCGCGGAACGCAGGCCTGATTCAGAAGCAGTACGTCGACATCGTCACGATCGGTGGCCGCGAGGGGGGCCAGAAATTCGATCAGACCCGGCTTTCGCTCCGGAACGACCTGACGCGGTCGGGAATACAGCTCGGCGGCGAGCACGTGTTCAAGATGGGCGGGTCCGTCGACTTCCTGTCGTACGACGGCGAAAAGAACTTCTTCTTCAACGAGCCGCGGTACCGGTTCCGGCGCAACGAGAACTGGCTCACGCCGTTCGAGGCGATCTTCAGCTTCGGCGACCCGAAAATCAGCACCGACAACACGCAGGTCGGTTTCTACCTGCAGGACGACTGGACCCCAACCCGGCGTCTCGTAATCAACCTCGGTCTCCGTTGGGATTTCGAGACGAACATGATCAACAACTCGTACGTGACGCCGCAGGCCCTCGCCGACTCGCTGCGTGGCCCGCTCAATCCGCTGCTGTTCGCGCCACAGCCACAACCGAGCGGTCCGCCGGTCAACGTTCGCGTCATCGACGAGCTGGGCGGGTTGGATCGCTACATCACTACGGGCAAGGATGATCGCCCCATTTATTATGGCGCGATTCAGCCGCGGGTCGGGCTGTCGTACGACCTCTCTGGGAAAAGCAGCACGGTAGTGTTCGGCGGCTTTGGCATCTACTTCGACCGCAACTACTGGAACACGCTCTTCGATGAGCAGTTCCGCCGCCAGTATCGTCAGGGGCTGCGCGTGTGCTTCCAGCCGCAGCCGAACTGCATCGCCGTGGTGCCGTGGAATGATCGGTACTTCGACCCGGTGCAGCTGCGGACGCTCTCCTATGCCACGGCGCCCGAGGTCTTCATGGTCGCGAACGACCTGAAGCCA
>Ga0209382_10013268_pt1 | contig 10133 bp, 9 predicted proteins | sample SoiMetdeltSBSDD5_FD_187599 | JGI IMG/M metagenome (GOLD analysis project Ga0209382, IMG submission 187599) | Bulk soil microbial communities from a Populus tree surrounding site in Tennessee, USA - Soil MetaG P. deltoides SBSDD5 (SPAdes) (version 2) | ecosystem: Environmental > Terrestrial >...
ACAGGTGGGATTGCGGCCGCTGGTCCGAGTGTACCAGTAGAGCGCCAGCGAGCCCACCGTGCCCACGATCGCCATCCGGTCGAATAGCCGGAGAATGGCGATGTCCGGCATCTTGGTTGGCAGCGGCTGGAGAAAGTGCGCCATGACGTAGTTGGCGACCCAGAGCCCGGCCACGACCAGGCACATGATCCCGAGTCGGCGCGACGCCTGCTCGAGTAAATCGGCTGGCAGCTGGGAGCTGCCGGCTGGGATCTGGGAACTCGGCTGCAGTATTTCCGGATTGGCGGACATGGGGATGCTGGAAGGTTACGGCTCTTCGCGGTCACCCGGAAGAGAGTAGGTCCTACGCTACCGCGTAGAGCTCAGTCACATCCCGTCCTGCCGGTCGGCTCATCAGCCGGAACTCGTCGAGCCGCATCATGGGATCATCGCGCAGCTCGATGTCCACCCCGGTGAGTTTAGTGAGCGTCTGGAGCAGCCGAGGTTCCTCCTCCAGCAGGTACAGCGCCACCTCCGGGTGGAGTCGAACCGTAAGGTGGCGCTCCCGGCGCTCGTGGCCGGCCCGCTTGAGCGCTCGCTCGAGTCTCCGGGCAACCACCTCGGGCGTGAACACCCGCCCGGTTCCGGCGCAGGTGGGGCAGTCGGTGGTCATCGAGTGCCAGAGTGAGGGCCGCACCCGCTGCCGAGTCATCTCCACCAGGCCCAGTTCGGACACTGCCAGCGCCTTGGTCCGCGCCCGGTCCCGGCCGAGATGGGTCCGCAGCTCCTGGAGCACCTTGTCCCGGTTGGACCTGCTCTCCATGTCGATGAAATCGCACACGATGATGCCGCCGATATCGCGGAGCCGGATCTGCCGCGCGATTTCCCGCGCCGCCTCGAGATTCGTCCGGAGAATGGTCTTCTCGGGATCCTTCTTCCCGGTGTACCGCCCGGTGTTGACGTCGATGCTGATCAAGGCCTCAGTCGGCTGGATGACCAGTGAGCCGCCGGTGGGGAGCTCTACCCGAGCTTTGAACAGGTCGCGGATCTCGGATTCGATATCGAACTTGTCGAACAGGGGAGTGGGATCGCTATACAGGTGAACCCGGCTCATCAGCTCCGGATCGATCTGCTGCAGATACTGCTCGATTTCGTTGTACAGCTCCTTCATGTCGACGTACAACGCGTCCACCTTGGCGCTGAAGAGGTCGCGGATGATCCCTCGGGTCAGGCTGGTCTCCCGCTGAAGCAGGGCCGGCGCCCGGCGCACGAATGTCTTCTTGCGGTTGATCTTCTTCCAGAGGCCCAGCAGGGACTCGATCTCCCGTCGGAAGTGGTCCTCAGTCACTCCTTCGGCCACGGTTCGCACGATCACGCCGCCCGCATCCTTCGGCAGCAGCTTGGAGACCATCTCGCGGAGCTTGGCCCGCTGCTCCCGGCTCTCGATCTTGCGGCTCACCCCCACCTTCGAGGCGTAGGGCATGTACACCAGAAACCGGCCCGGCAGGGAGATTTGTGCAGTCACCCTGCAACCTTTGGTCCCGATCGGCTCCTTGGTCACCTGAACCGGGAGACTCTGACCCTTCTTCAGGATGTCCTGGATGTTGGGGAGGGCTCGTCGGGGTGAGATCTCGCGCTGCCGCCGCTCGCCCTGCTCATTCCTCTCGGTAGCGGCACCGCCACCATTGTTGTTGCGACGCCGTCTGCGATCTCGGCTGCGCCAGGGCGCCTTGCGTTCGGCGGTGGTCTCCTCGCTGGCGCTCTCCACCGGATCTCTGGCGGCGGCGGGATCCGCCTCCGCGGGTTCTTCCGCCGTTTCTTCTTCCGGTTCCTCGTCCTCGTCCGGCTCTAGCAAATCCGAGGCGTGCAGGAAGGCGCTCTTCTCCTGACCGATATCGACGAACGCCGCCTGTATCCCTGGGAGAACGGCCTCGACCCGTCCCAGGTAGATGTCGCCCACGGTGCGGCGGTGGTCGGGGCGATCCACCAGCAGCTCTACCAGCCGATCGTCTTCCAGGATAGCGATGCGGGTTTCCCGCTGGCTTCCATTGATCAGGATTTCACGCTTCAAATGCGACCTCAGCCGCCGCTGGGAACCGCCAACGAAAAACGCGCCCGGCGGGCCTGCCCACCACTAGTCGAGGAGCATGCCGCGAGAGCGCGTCTGCTGGGGTAATTGTATTAGAGAGGCGAGCTTAGGGCAATGAGTTGAAGGTTCAATCAACCAATTCCCCCAGGATCTGCCTGCCGATCACGATCCGCTGGATCTCGCTGGTGCCTTCGCCTATCTCGCAGACTTTGGCGTCGCGCATCATCCGCTCCACCGGATACTCGGTCGTGTAACCATAGCCGCCGAAGATCTGGACCGCCTTCGTCGTCGTCCGCATGGCCAGCTCCGAGCAGTAGAGCTTGGCCATAGCCGCCTCCTTCTTGAACGGCCGCCCATTCTGTTTCAACCAGGCCGCGTGATAGAGGAGGTGGGTGCCCGCCTCGATCTCCAGAGCCATGTCGGCCAGTTGGAAGCTCACTCCCTGAAAGCTCCCGATCGCACGGCCGAACTGCTTCCGCACCCCGGCGTACCGCAGCGCCTCCTCGTAGGCCCCCTCCGCAATGCCGAGCGACAGCGCGGCGATTCCGATCCGGCCGGCGTCGAGAGTCTTGAGGAAGTTGATGAACCCGTATCCCTGCTTGCCCAGGAGGTTCTCCTTGGGAACCACGGCGTCCTCGAACACCAGCTCCCGGGTGTCACTGGCGCGCCAGCCCATCTTCTCCTGCTTCTTTCCCGCCCGAACTCCGCGAATCTTGGGGAGGTCTGGGGCGTGTCCCACACCGAGGCGACGGCAAATGTCGAGATCCACTGTATCCTTGGTGACCACAAAACTGGTGATCCCCTTGTTGCCGCGACCGGGCTCGGTTCGCGCGGTGACCACGAAGATCTCCCCCACACCCGCGTGGGTGATAAAGATCTTGGAGCCGTTGAGCAGATAGTGGTCGCCCTTGTCGACGGCAGTGCTGGCCGTGCTCCCCGCATCGCTGCCGGAGCCTGGCTCGGTCAGGCCGAACCCTCCAAGCACCTGGCCCGAGGCCAGGAGGGGCACGTAGCGCCGCTTCTGCTCCTCGGTGCCGAACTCGACTATTGGCGACGTGCCGAGGTTGGTGTGGGCGCTGATGGTGAGCGCGTGGCTGGCGTCCACCTTGGCCATCTCGTGGATGGTGATGTAGTAGGAGAGCTGATCCATGCCGGCGCCACCCAGCTCTTCACTCCAGGGCACTCCCAGGAGGCCCAGCTCGCCCATGGCCTTGATGTTTTCCCAGGGGAAGCTGGAAGTCCGGTCCAGCTCGGCCGCGACCGGAGCGATGTGACTCCGGGAGAAGTCCCGGACCATCTCCCGGACCTGATGGTGGTGCTCCGTGAAGTAGAGGGAGTCGTCCATGGCAGCCAAGCTAACCCGTCGGCGGGCGTTCTCCAACGCGGCCGCGTCGTCACGCAGGTGTCAAGTCGGCAGCGAATCTCCGGGTTATGTCCAGTAGGGCGTCGCTGAATTTGGCCAGAGCTCGGGGCCCAATCCCCGGAACCCGGGCCAGATCATCGCGGGTCTGGGGTTCTCGCTCGGCAATTGCGCCGAGGACGATATCGGTGACCACCACGTAAGCAGGGACTCCCATTTCCTTGGCGACCCGGCTCCGCCAGTTCTGCAGGGATATCAGGAGGGAAAGAGTCTCCGTTGGACGTTTGGGCTGACCAGGCGTGGCACCGTAGGCCAGGGCACCCAGTATGACCGCACCCAGTCGCGAGGCCACCTCCGCCCCCACTCCCGCTACGTCCGCCAGAGCAGAAGCATCCGACGGCGGGTAGCGCGCCAGCCGGAGGAGCACATCTGGCTCCAGCGGGCAGCCACCCCAGGCGCTGCGTCGAGACGCCAGCACCCGGCGCAGGCGGCCGAGCCGCTCGGCGATTTCCGGGCCCAGGGTGGATGGTGGCGGCCTCGTTCCACACCGGTCGCAGCCGGCGCAGTGCAGCAGCCTCTCGCCGAAGTAGCCCACCAGCCCTGCCCGCCGGCAGCTGGTAGCGCGCGCATAGCTCTCCACCGCCTGGATTCGAAGCTCGGTTTCCCGCCTCCGGAGCAGGACCGGCCTCCAGTCCACTGGCCCCCGCTCGGGCCGAAGCTCCCGGCGCAACCGCTCCGCCGACTCGAGCACGTTGGCGGGAACGCCGACCTGCCCACTGGGCCCGCTCCAGATTCGCTCCAACAGCGCGCGTGGAGGGAAGGTCACGTCGAGCTGCCGGCGGTGCAGCGTTGCATCGCCCCGTCGCCAGAGCAGGACACAACGGGCGAACTCGCCATCCCGGCCGGCCCGGCCAGCCTCCTGGTAGTAGGCTTCCGGCGTGGGAGGAGGAGACCAGTGCACCACCAGCCGCACGTTGGGCTTGTCGATGCCCATACCAAAGGCACAGGTGGCAACGATGACGTCGAGCCGGTCGCCCAGAAAATCCTCCAGCGTGGCCATTCTACGGGCTTTGGTGAGTCCGGCATGGTAAGGCGCGGCCCGGTGCCCCGCTTCGACCAGTGTCCGCGCAATGGCTTCGGTAGTGCCCCGAGTGGGTGCGTATACCAGGGCCATGACGTCCTCGCCCCGGAGCAGCTCCCGCAAGGCCTCGAGTCGCTCACGCTCGCTCTGCACCAGTCTGGCGCCAAACCACAGATTGCTCCGGTCAAAGGAGCCGAGATGCAGGGCGTAGCCCGCCCGCAGCCGCAGGGTACGGGCGATTTCCTGGCGCACCGAGAGGGTAGCACTTCCGGTAAGGGCCACTGCCTGTGGATTGCCCAGGCGATAGCGCATCCGCGCCAGTTTCCGGTAGCTGGGACGGAAGTCGTGCCCCCACTCGGCAATGCAGTGCGCTTCGTCCACCACTAGCAGGTGGGGCCGGATGAGGCCAGCCGCGAGCTCGAGGCTCACCCGCTCCAGCCGCTCGGGCGAGACATACAGCAGCCGCAGAGACCGGTCGGTAAGGCCGGCTCGAAGCGCCCGCTCGTCCTCCTTACCCAAGTGGCTGTGAAGGCAGGCTGCGGGTATTCCGCGCACCTGACACGCACTGACCTGGTCCTGCATTAATGAGATCAGGGGTGAGACAACGATGGTGAGCCCGCCGAGCACGAGCGCAGGAATCTGAAAGCAGATCGATTTGCCGCCGCCGGTGGGCAGGATGGCCAGGGTGTCGTGCCCGGCCAGGATGGAGGAGATCACTGCAGCCTGAGCGGGGCGAAAATCCGGATACCCGAAGTGATGCTGCAGCAACCGCCGGGCTTCTGCCATCGCCGGGTCCATGCCCAAAGTTGCGATGCAGCTCCGCCTGGGCTCGGACCAGTCGAGCGCATCAGCATACGAAAAAGCCCCGCCGCAGCGGGGCCCATAGCCAGGATGCCAGTTCCAGTCAGCCGCCGAAGCGAATTCCCAACGTGATGGGAAGGAATTTCAGATCGTCTCCCTCGAGGAACACGTTATGCCAACGGCCTTCCAGGAAGAGGCTCGTGCCGCCTCCGCCGAAATCAAACCCGGCGCCCAGGTTTATCCCGGATTTGGTGGTCGAGCCCTCGAGGGCATCGTCCCCGGTGGCCTTCGAGTTGTAGACGCCCGCCCCACCCACCAGGTAAGGCTGAAACCGGCTGCCGGGAGAAATGCCAAACCGGTAAAGCGCGTTGGCGGTCCCGTAGATCAACTGGCTCTTGATGTCCAGCGGTGTTTCGTCGCTGAACTGGGCATAGGATCCGTCGATCTGGATCCCGAGAGGAAAACTGCGGGGCTGGAAAGACACCCCAGCGGTGCCCTCCCAGCCCATCTTGACCACATCATCATAGGTGCCGAGGGGAATGCCCACGCCACCACCCAAAAAGATCCGGGTGCCTTGCGCTTGGAGCTGGGAAGCGAGGGACAGCATGGCCAACAGTGCCACCACCCCTTGCCAGTACCTGCCGTTCATCCAGCTCCTCTCGTCTCGCCGGATCGGTCCGTCAGTTGCCGCCGAAGCGAATCCCCAGGGTGATGGGGATGAACTTCAGGTCCGCCCCATCGTTGAACACGTTGTGAAAGCGGCCTTCGACAAACAAGCCAGCTGAACCGGCCTTGAAGTCGAAGCCGGCTCCTACGTTGACCCCGAAATCGGTGGTGCCGCCCGGAAGTATGTCACCCGGGTCGTCGGACCCGGTAAGCTTCGAGTTGTATACGCCACCGCCACCGATGAGATAGGGCCGGAACGTGCTCTCCTCGGAGCTCTTGAACTTGAAAACGAGATTGCCGGTGCCGATGAGCAACCGGTTCTTGAGTCCCTCGAATCCGGGAAACGCAGCATCTTCCAGGCTGAACTGCTGATAGGATCCGTCAATCTGGATACCGACAGGCCATCCGTTGGGCACGAACGAAACGCCCGCGAGACCGTGCCAACCGAGCTTGGCTTCATCATCGAACGTGTCGAGCGGAACTCCCACACCGCCACCCAACGAAAATTCAGCCCCCTGCGCCCGGAGCGCCGGGGCACTGAGCAGCATCCCGGCGGCGAGTGCTGCAAAACCCTTCGAAAGACCCCTCATACCCTCCTCCTTAGTCGCGAGTGACAGCTCTGTGTGGGCCAAAGTAGCTATGGCAGAATTGGCCTCATGTGACTGCCGTCACACTGAACCGCTTGCATCTTGGTTCCCATTCTCCCGCTTGCGCATCAGCAGCCGGACAATCAGCGATCCGGCCAGCAGCGCGATGGCCGCCCACCCGAGCTGATGGTCTTCACGGGCAACGCTCAACGCCGCGAAGAGAAGTCCGGCTACCGCCAGTCCCAGCCGGAGCCGGTTCACTTCTTGAGGAACTGGGTGATCGAGTTCCGGAAGTCCGGCGTGGCCCGCGCGATCGCGTTGACCCGAGCACCTCGAGCAATACCGTCCACCAGACTCTCCCCATCCAGCTGATAGAAGAGCTGCTTGGTGAAGGCGAGCGCGGACCCACTGCTTCGAGCGAGAGTTTCGGCCAGAGCCAGCGTCGCCTGCTCCAACTCGGCATCCGGCACGACTCGGCTCACCAGGCCCACCCGCTCCGCCTCTGGCGCCCACAGCACTCTGCCGGTGAGGACCAGATCGAGCGCCAACTTTTCGCCGACCATGCGCCGCAGGAGCGCCATCACCATGGCCGGGGCGAAGCCGCGCTGGATCTCCGGATAGCCCAGCTGCGCGCCCGACCCCGCCACGATGAGATCGCAGGCGGTGGCGAGACCCGCGCCTCCAGCAAAGGCTCGCCCCTGTACCATGGCGATGACCGGCTTGGGCAGCTCGTGCATCCGCTGAAACAGCGATCCGAGGCGCAAGGCAGCAGCCTCATTTTCTCCCAGCGATCGGTCGACCGAGGCCAGTAGCTCATCCAGGTCGGCGCCGGCGCAGAAGTCTTTGCCCGCACCCCGGAGCAGCACCACGCGCACATCTCGGTCCAAGTCGGCCCGCTCGAGAGCATCGTGGAGCTGCTCGATCAGCTCGGTGCTTAGTGCGTTCCGCTTGGCGGGACGATTCAAGGTCAGGCTGAGTACGCCGGACTGAAGTGAGCTCAACAGGCTGTCGCTCACCGGGCCTTTGCCTGTCGGGCGAGCGGAGCCGGAACTGGGATTTCCATTCGGAGTAGCGCCGTGGAGTACACCTTGCCCTGGGCATCGGTCTTGAGCGAGATGGTACCGCCGCCACCGAGCGCGCCGTGAAGGAGAAAGTTGAGCGCATTGAGATTCGGCAGCTCGGACCGCTCCACGCCACTCACCATGCCCTTGAAGTGCCTGACCACCCGAGCCACCGTGACCTCACGTTTCAACACCGGGTAGTACTCCGGCTCTAACGCGATCAACCCGATGTTGGCAGTATCGCCCTTGTCACCGGAGCGGGCGTGCGCGAGGTAGCGTAGCTGTAAGCGGGGCGGTGGGGCAGCCGGGCGGCTGGGCAGCTTGCCCCGACGAGTTCGTCTGTCTTTACCCTTGGCTTTATCCGACATGAGTACCTGGTGATTCTGTTGCCCGCCTCGCTGCCCCTCTGCCCTGCTGCCGCGCCGCCGTCACGCCCTCAAGATCTCCACCCGCACGTGTGGCTCGATCTGGCGCCGGTCGATGAGCGCCGGCCAATATGCCACGATCTCCTCCACTGCCGGGCGCCCGCCCGCGAAACCGGTCACGCTGGGCGGTCCGGTGAGAACCAGTGGGGCGATCTCCCGGGTGAAGCGTTCCACCGAGGCCCGCTCCCGCGACCGCACTCCAATCCTCAGCTGCACCTCGGGACCCTCCGGGTCGGGCTTGCCGCTCAGGTGGCCATGGGTGGCGTTCGCGCCCACGAACTCGGTCAGGATCTGTTCGTACTCGAGACCCAAATCCTCCAGCCGCTGGCGCAGTATCCGGTCCGCGGCGCGGGCCTTGTCATAGGCCTCCGGCCAGGCATAGACCAGCGTTCCTACCGCCTTATAGCCATAGAAGTAGGCGATCGAGACCTTGAGCATGGGAGTTCGCGGCCCGCCCCGGATCCCATTCACCCGAACCCGATTTCGGCCCGCCTGCTGCAACTGAATGCTGGTGAAGTCGGCAATGCAGTCCGGTGTGATATAGCTGTGGGGGTCGCCCATCTCGTAGACCAGCTGCTCGGTCACCGACGCCACCGAGACCACGCCTCCGGTCCCGGCGTGCTTGGTAACCACGAAGCTGCCATCCGATGAGGCTTCAACAATGGGAAAGCCAGGGTTCTCCAGCCCTTTCACCGTGCGCCAGTTCTTGAGCAGATTGCCGCCGGAGCATTGGGCACCGCACTCGATGATGTGCCCGGCCACCGTGCCTGCGGCCAGCTTGTCCCAATCGTCGGCCGGCCAGCCGAACTCGTGCACCAGCGGGGCCAGGGTGAGGCCGGTGTCGGTCACCCGGCCGGTGATCACCACGTCGGCCCCTTTGCCCAGCGCCTCGACCACTGGGGCCATCCCGAGATAGGCGTTGGCCGAGAGCACCTTGTCGCGAATATCGGCCAGGGGCTGTCCGGTCTCCATGTTGGCGAGTGGATGCCCCGCTGCGATCAGCTCATCCAATCGTCCCAAGATGTCGTCCCCGCTCACCAGCCCGATGCCCACCTTGTTGTTCAATCCGATCCGGCGGGCCACCTCAATGACTGCCTCGGCGCAGCCCCGCGGATTCACCCCGCCGGCATTGGAGGTCACCTTGATCCGCTTGCGGACGATCTCGGGGAGGATCCGTTCCATCAGGGGCACGAAGTCACGGGCGTAGCCCGCCCGAGCGTCGCGCGACCTCTGCTTCTGCATGATGGACATGGTGACTTCGGCCAGATAGTCCATCATGAGATAGTCGATCGGCCCGCCCGCCACCTGGCGCACCGGCGCCTCCAGCCAGTCGCCCCAGAATCCCTGCCCCGCGGCGACCCGAACCACACGGGCAGTCATCGCATTATGGGGGGATTGGGCACTGGCAGGCCGCCTTCCCGGGTCCAGCTCTGGTCACCAGTCCGCGCGACCAGGACGGCAAGAGGAAAAAATCCGTCGCCCAGCGGCCAGATGTTGTCGGGCAGTGCGAATCTGGCAGTGGCCGTCTTCCCCCCGGCGACTGTCATGGCTGAATCCGCAGGGGCTTCGGGCTGGAGGGCAACCGCCGAGTCCGCGTAGAGCCGGATCGCCGCCCGCACCGTCCAGCCCTGCTCCGGACTGGGCTCGGCAAAGCCGGGAAAGAGGCGCAGCTCGAGCGGGAGATTTGCCGCGTGCTCCGGGAGCTTGGCCTGCAGCCGCCCGAACGCGTAATTGAGCGGCTTTTTCTCGATTTGCCGGCCGGCGGAATCGAAGAGAGTGACACCGAAGTCGGTGAAACGTCCCCATTGGGCCCGGTCCATGGTGAGATCCACCACCACAGCCTTGGCCCAGGGGGGCGCCTGGAACGGGATCTGGCGGACCCCCGAGCCCTTGGCGACAACGGTCTCGACTCGTTCACCGCCGCCGACCAGCACCCCAACCTCCGTCTTTGCCGGGGTGGACGAAACGTTGGTGATACTCGCGACAGCGCCACCGCGGTCGCGAGTCAACTGGAGCCGAAAGGGCGACTGAATGATCGCGACATTGGCCGTGAGCGGCTGGACCGTTGGTGCCACCACTACCAC
>Ga0209382_10013269_pt1 | contig 10132 bp, 9 predicted proteins | sample SoiMetdeltSBSDD5_FD_187599 | JGI IMG/M metagenome (GOLD analysis project Ga0209382, IMG submission 187599) | Bulk soil microbial communities from a Populus tree surrounding site in Tennessee, USA - Soil MetaG P. deltoides SBSDD5 (SPAdes) (version 2) | ecosystem: Environmental > Terrestrial >...
GACGTGGACGCGTTCATCGCGAGCCTCGGCGACTCGCTCGGCCGCGAGCGGCTCGAGCTCGATTTCCTCGACGTCGCGGGCCCGGTCTTCGCCGGGCACGACCCGCGGCACCTGAGCCTCGGCCTCTTGCAGAAGCAGCTGGCCCGCGCGGTGATGTTCGGCGCGGACGGCCGCGCGGTCGAGCCGAGCCTCGTGCTCTACAAGAAGGCGCTCTCCGTGCTCCCGGGACCGTTCCGGCCGGTGCTGCAGGCCGACCTCGACCGGCTTGGCGCCGCCGACGATCAGCTGCGAGGGGACGGCCGCACTGACGAGCGACGCCTGTCCCTCGCGCAGATCGCCACCGTCGATCTCCACGGCACGGCCGACGCCACCGCGGACGTGGAGGACCTCCTCGCGCGAGTCGACGTGCTGTCCGCCGTCGGCCTGCCCACGCTCGTCACCGACCTCGCCGAGCCGCACCGCCTCGGCGCCTACCTGGGGCGCTACACGAAGACCCGGGTCGTGTTCGTGGTCGGCGCCGGCGCGTTCCAGGAAGTCTTCCGTGAGAAGCGCTTCGAGGCGCTGGACGGCGGCGTGTTCGAGGCGCTCTCGCGGCTCTTCAAGCGCTGGGTCCGCGTCGCGGTCTTTCCGTCGCCCGATCACCACACAGGCGTGCCGCTGACCGCGCGCACGATCCCCGTCGGTCCCGAATACGCACACCTGCTCCAGCACCTCCTCGACAGCGGCCTGATCCACGAGCTCGAGATGCCGGGCGTGCCCACGCCCGAACGCCTGCCCGCCGACCTCGTCGAGGACTTGCGCCGCGGCGGCGCCGCGTGGGAGCCGGCGGTGCCGGCCGCGGCGGTCGCGACGATCAAGGCACGGCGTCTGTTCGGCTACGGGGGCTGATCCCACCCATGACTCCGAGCATCTTCGAGCCCGTCTCCACGCCGGCCTATGCCATTCGCGAGCTTGCCTTCTTCGTGCTCGGCCTCACGGGCGCCGTCTTCGTCGTGGTGACCGCCCTCGTCGTCTACACGCTCGTCCGCTTCGGGCGCCGGCGTGATGACGACGGCAGCGAGCCGCCCCAGGTGTACGGAAGCGCGCGGATCGAGCTGGCGTGGACGGTGGTGCCGTTCCTCCTCGTGGTCATCCTCGCGCTCGTGACCACGCGCTACATCTACGGGATCGAGGGGCGCGAGCAGCCTCCGGAGGCGCTCGAGGTCACCGTCGTCGGCAATCAGTGGTGGTGGGAGATCCGCTATCCGAAGCTCGGCATCGTCACCGCGAACGAGATCCACGTCCCGGCCGGTGACGCGACCCGGCCCGCGCCGGCCTTCATCACGCTCCAGTCCGCGGACGTCGTCCACAGCTTCTGGATCCCGCAGCTCGCCGGAAAGATGGACGTCATCCCGAACAAGACCAATCGCACGTGGATCGATCCACGCAAGCCCGGGGTCTACGTCGGCCAGTGCGCCGAGTACTGCGGGGTCCAGCACGCGTGGATGCTCCTGCGCGTGGTCGTCCAGCCCCGCGACGAATTCGATCGGTGGGTGGCGACCCAGCAAGCGGCGGCGGCCAGCGACCCTGCCACGCATGCCGGCGCGCGCCTCTTCGCGTCGCTGGCGTGCATCAACTGCCACACCGTCCGCGGCACGCCCGCCAACGGCGTGTTCGGGCCGGATCTCACCCATCTCATGAGCCGGCACACGCTCGGCGCCGGCGTGGCGCGCAACACGCCGGAGAAGCTGCGTGCGTGGGTGGAGGACCCCGAAGCGATGAAGCCCGGCGCGCTCATGCCTCCGATGAAGCTCTCCGGCGACGAGCTCACGCAGCTCACCGCGTACCTTCTGACACTCCGGTGATCGCGTGAGCGTTCTCGCCCGGCCCGTCCCGAGCGCGGAGATCACGGCCGCGCGCACGTGGCTCGAGCACGCGCACGACTGGGTCGTCACCGTCGATCACAAGCGCCTCGGCATCATGTACGTGGTGTCGGGCATCGTGTTTCTCCTCGTGGCCGGAGCCGAGGCCACGCTGATGCGAATCCAGCTCGCCTGGCCCGAGCTCCACGTGCTGCCGCCCGAGACGTTCAATCGCCTCTTCACCATGCACGGCACCACCATGGTGTTCTTCGTCGGGATCCCGATCGTCTTCGGCTTCGGCAACTACCTGGTGCCGCTGATGATCGGCGCGCGCGATCTCGCGTTTCCTCGCCTGAACGCCTTCGGCTTCTGGATCTTCCTCTTCGGCGGGCTGCTCCTGCACTTCAGCTTCATCGGCGGCGAAGGGCTCTACGGCTCGGGCTCGGCGCCGGCGGTCGGGTGGTTCGCCTACGCGCCCCTCAGCGGGCGCGCGTTCACCCCCGGCAACGCCACCGACTACTGGAACCTCTCGGTCTTCATCGCGGGGATCGGGACGGTCGGGACCGCGATCAACATCGTCGCCACCACGCTCACCATGCGCGGCCCCGGCATGACGCTGAGCCGCCTGCCGATCTTCGTGTGGACGATCCTGACGGTGTCCACGATGACGCTGTTCATCCTGCCGCCGCTCTCGGCCGCGCAGATCATGCTGCTGCTCGACCGGTACCTCGGCGCCCACTACTTCGACACGCAGGCGGGCGGATCCGCCGTGATGTGGCAGCACTTCTTCTGGTTCTTCGGCCATCCCGAGGTCTACGTGCTCATGCTCCCCGGGTTCGGCTTCGTCTCCGAGATCGTGCCCGTCTTCTCGCGCAAGGTCATCTTCGGCTACGCGACGCTCGTCGCCGCCACCGTGGCCATCGGCGCCGTCTCGCTCTCCACGTGGGCGCACCACATGTTCGTGGTCGGCATGGGCACCGGGCTGAACGCGTTCTTCGGCCTGTCCACCATGCTCATCGCGGTCCCCACCGGCATCAAGCTCTTCAACTGGATCGCCACCATGTACGGGGGACGGATCCGCTTCTCGGTCCCGATGCTCTTCTGCTGCGCGTTCCTCTTCCAGTTCCTCTGCGCCGGGCTCACCGGCGTGATGCTCTCGGTGGCGCCGTTCGACTGGCAGCTGAGCGACTCCTACTTCGTGGTCGCCCACTTCCACTTCGTGCTCATCGGCGGCCTCGTGTTCACGATCTTCGCGGCGATCTACTACTGGTTCCCGAAAGCCACCGGCCGCATGCTCGGGGAGCGGCTCGGGCGGTGGCACTTCTGGCTGTTCGTCGTCGGCTTCAACGTGACCTTCCTCACGATGCACATTCCCGGGCTGCTCGGCATGCCGCGGCGGATCTACACGTATCCCGCCGATCGCGGCTGGGAGATGTGGAACCTCGTCACCACCCTGGGGGTGCCGCTCCAGGCGATCGCCATCCTGATCTTCGCCGTCAACGTGGTGGTATCGCTGCGGCGCGGCGCCCCGGCCGGAGACGATCCGTGGGACGCGTGGACGCTCGAGTGGGCCACGACGTCGCCGCCGCCGGCGTACAACTTCGAGACGGTCCCGGTCGTGTCGAGCCGCCGGCCGCTCTGGGACCTCAAGCATCCGGACGATCCGGACGGGCCGCACGAATGACGGGGCCGGGTCATGCGGGTCATGCGTGGCGCGGGCGCGTGGGCATGATCGGATTGATCATCGCCGAGGCCTCGCTCTTCGGCGTCTTCGTGGTCGCGCACCTCTTCTACATGGGCAAGAGCCTGCACGGGCCCCTGCCCCGTGAGGTCCTCTCGCTCCCGGTGCTGGGGACGATCTGTCTCCTGTCGAGCAGCGTGACCGTCGGTCTCGGCGCGCGGGCGCTCCTGCATGGCAACGTCCGCCGCTCGGGCCTCTGGCTCCTCGTGACGGTGCTGCTCGGCAGCATCTTTCTCGCGGAGACCGCCCACGAGTGGTACCGCCTCATCTACCGCGAGAGCCTCACGATCGGCACGAACCTCTTCGGCACCACCTTCTATCCGCTGGTCGGCCTGCACGCCTCGCACGTGATCGCCGGTCTCGTCATGCTCGGCCTCTGCTGCGTGTTCGCGGCGACCGGCGCGCTCCGCACGGCCCACGCCGAGCGCGTGGAGATGGTGTCCTGGTACTGGCACTTCGTGGACGGCGTGTGGGTGGTCGTGCTCATGGTCGTGTACGTGGTCGGCCGATGAATCACACCGATCCGGACCATCACGTGCTGCCCGCCCCGACCGTGTGGCCGATGGTGGTCGCGCTCGGCACCACGCTCGCCGGCGCCGCGCTCGTCACGCACATCACGGTCGGGATCGTCGGGCTCTCGCTCATCCTGATCGGCGGGATCGGGTGGTGGCGGGAAGTGCTGCCGGAAGAACGGCTCGAGCACGTGCCGCTGCGACCACCTGCCGAGCGGGCGGCTCCGATCGCTCCCGTCGCCGCGCGCGTGGACCGCCTCCACCCGGGCGAGGATGGACACCGCGTGCGGCTTCCCTCCGAGGTGCAGCCGATCTCGGCCGGCGTCGTGGGCGGCCTCGTCGGCGGGGGGGCGATGGCCATCGTCGCGTCCCTCTACGGGCTCCTCTTCCAGGGAAGCCTCTGGTATCCCATCAACCTCCTCGCCTCCGTGGCGATGCCCGCGCTCGGCCGCGCCGATCTCGCGACGGTGCGGGGGTTCAGCCTGACCGCCTTCATCCTCGGCGTCGTGGTGCACGTGGTCGTGTCGGTGCTCGTCGGCCTTCTGTACGCCGTGATCCTGCCCATGCTCCCGCGCCGGCACATGGTCTGGGGTGGTCTGATCGCACCGCTGCTGTGGACGGGATTGCTCTGGGCCGTCTCGGGCGTGATGAACCCGGTGCTGAACGCGCGGGTGGACTGGCCGTGGTTCGTCGTGTCGCAGATCACGTTCGGCATCGTCGCGGGCGTCGTCGTCTCGCGGGCGCAGCCGATCGCCACCATGCAGACCTGGCCGCTCCACATGCGCGCGGGCCTGCACACGGCCACGCGCCACGAGCGGAGACCCGAGCGATGAGCGCGTGGCTTTCGCGGCTCGCCGTCGGCGTGTGGCTCGGCGCCGCGGTGGCTGTCTTCGCCGGCTGCGACAGCCTTCCGGGCAAGCCGAAGTCCGGCGCGCATGAAGTCCTGCCGCACGAGGTCGTCGCCTTCGACACCCTCTACTCGCGCTACTGCTCCGGCTGTCACGGCCGCGAGGGTCGGCTGGGCGCCGCGCGGCCGCTGAACGATCCCGTGTATCTCGCCCTCGTGCCCAAGGCGCGGCTGCGGCAGGTCATCGCCGAGGGCGTGCCCGGCACATCCCAGCCTGCCCTCGCGCAGCGTCACGGCGGCGATCTGACCGACGAGCAGATCGACGCGCTCCTCGACGGGCTCGCGCGCACGTGGGGACGTCCGGACGCGGCGCGCGACGCCGCGCTCCCGCCGTACGCGGCCGCCGCCGGTAACGTCGAGCGCGGCGAGAAGGTGTACCGCACGGCGTGCGCGAGCTGTCACGGCGCGGACGGAAAGGGTGGGCCGAAGGGCGGGCCCGTCGTCGACGCGTCGTACCTGGCCCTGGTGAGCGATCAAGGGCTCCGCACCACGGTGATCGCCGGACGGCCGGACCTCGGCATGCCCGACTGGCGCGCCTACGTGGCCGGGCAGCCACTGACCCCACAGCAAGTCTCGGACATCGTGGCCTGGCTCGTGGCGCAACGGCGGCCCGTGCCTGGACGCCTCGCCCGGGCGAACGGAGAGAACTGAGCCATGTGCGCCGGCCACGAGCCCTCACCTTCACCGCAGAAACCGTCCAGCCGCCGCGGCTTCCTCTTCAAGATCGGGCTCGCGCTGAACGTGCTCGGCGCCGCTCTGGTCGGCATCCCGGTGCTCGGATTCATCCTCGCGCCGATGCGCCGCCTGGGCGGCCAGTCATGGATCCGTCTCGGACCCGTCGCGAGCTTCCCCGCGGGCGAGACGCGACTCGCCACCTACGAGAATCCGGACAGCATGCACTGGGACGGCGCGACCGCGAAGACCGCGTGCTGGGTTCGGCACGTGCCGGACGGCCGACTGCAGATCTTCGCGGTCAACTGCACGCACCTCGGCTGCCCGGTGCGCTGGTTCGCGCAGTCTCGGCTCTTCATGTGCCCGTGCCACGGCGGCGTCTACTACGAGGACGGCGCCCGCGCGTCGGGCCCGCCCCCCCGGGGACTCTTCGAGTACGAGGCCGAGGTTCGCAACGGCGAGGTCTGGGTGCGCGGTGGCCAGCTTCCGACACTCGCGGGGCCCGTGTAGGCATCGTGATTCGCAGGTTCTTCTCCGTAGGCCGATGGGTCGAGGAGCGCGCGGGGCTCGGCGAGGCGATCACGCCCGTCATGGAACACCCCGTCCCGCGTCGCACCGCGAGCTTCTGGTACACCTTCGGCAGCGCCACGCTCGCCCTCTTCATGCTGCAGATCGTGACGGGCATCTGCCTCGCGTTCGTCTACGTCCCGTCGGCCGACAAGGCGTACGAGAGCCTCCTCTACCTGAACTACGAGGCGCCCTTCGGCTGGTTCCTGCGCGCCCTGCACTTCTGGGGCTCGAACGCGATGGTCGCGGTGATGACGCTGCACATGATCCAGGTCTTCCTGTGGGGCGCGCACAAGTACCCGCGTGAGATGACGTGGGTCGTCGGCGTCCTCCTCTTCGTCTGCACGCTCGGCATGGCGTTCACCGGACAGCTCATGCGGTGGGATCAGGACGCGTACTGGGGACTCGGCATCGGGGCCTCGATCGCGTCCCGCACGCCGTTCATCGGACAGTCGGTGGTGCAGCTGATCCTCGGCGGGCCGATCATTGCCGGCCGCACACTGTCGCGCGTCTTCACGGCGCACGTGTTCCTGATTCCCGGAATTCTCATCGCGCTGGTCGGTCTCCACCTTTGGCTGGTCGTCCGGCTCGGCGTGAACGAGTGGCCGATGCCGGGCCGGCTCGTGGACCGCGAGACGTACAAGCAGCGCTACGCGGAAGAAGTCCATCGTGACGGCGTGCCCTTCTTTCCCGACGTGGTCCGCAAGGACATGATCGCGTGCGGCGTCGTCATCCTGCTCGTGATGCTCTGCGCCGCGATCTTCGGCCCCTTCGGTCCGCACGGCGTGCCCGATCCGACGATCATCGACACCGCGCCCAAGCCCGACTTCTACTTCCTCGCCCTCTTCGCGCTCTTCGCGCTCCTGCCGCCGTGGACCGAGACCGTGCTTCTGCTCGTCGGCCCGCCGATCGCGATCGTGCTGCTCCTGGCGGTGCCGTTCCTGGCCGGGACCGGTGAGAAGAGCTGGAAGCGCCGGCCGGTGGCGGTGCTCGGCGTCGTGCTGATCGTGCTGCCCGTCACGACGCTCGCGGGCCTCGGGATCTTCGTGCCGTGGTCGCCGGTGATGGAGGCGTGGCGCGGCGCGCCCACGCCGACGCAGTACGTCCGCGGCCGCACGCCGCTCGAGCTTCAGGGCGCACTCGTCATCCAGAACAAGCAATGCCGCAACTGTCATGCGCTGGGCGGCGAAGGTGGAAAGCGCGGTCCCGCGCTCGAGGGCGTCGGCACCCGTCAGACGCGCGATCAGCTGATCCGCCAGGTCCTCCAGGGCGGCGGCAACATGCCCGCCTACGGAAAGAACCTGAGTCCCGCCGAAGTCAACGCGGTGGTGGCGTTCATGCAGACGCTTCGCCCGGCGAACGAGCCGCCGGCGCGAACGGCCGTGCCGGCCGCTCGGTGAGCCACCCGAGCGCGGCGCTCGCCGGGTCAGGGCCCGAGGTCGGTCTCCTGGCGTGGACGTTCGAGCCGGCCGTCGTCGTGCCGGTGATCGCCGCCGCGGCCCTCTACCTGCGCGGATGGTCGCGCGTGTCGCGGCGCATGCCGGAGCGCTTCGGGGCCAGACATCCGGTCATCTTCGCGGCCGGGCTGGCGAGCGTCGTCCTCGCGCTCTGCTCGCCGCTCGACGCGCTCGCGCACGACCTCGCGCTGGCGCACATGATCCAGCATCTGCTCCTGATGGTCGTCGCGCCGCCGCTTCTGTGGATGAGCGCCCCCGTCGCGCCGATCCTCTCCGGGCTGCCGAAGCCCATCCGGCGCGCGGTCGTGCTGGCCCTGGCCGCAGCGCCTCTCCGGATGCTGACGCGGCTGCTGGCGGACCCGCGCGTGAGCTGGGCGGCGTTCGTCCTCGTGTTCTGGGGGTGGCATCTCCCGGCGCTCTACGATCGGGCGCTCCGCGTCGACGCCTGGCACCACGTCCAGCACCTGTGCTTCTTTTCCAGCGCCGTGCTCTTCTGGCGGCCCGTGATCCTGTCGTGGCCCGCCCGGTTGGTGTGGCCGCGATGGGCGATGCTCCCGTACGTCGTGCTCGCCGAGCTGCAGAACGCGGTCATGGCGGCGATCCTCACGTTCGCCGACCGCGTGCTCTACGCGGCCTACGACGCGGTGCCGCGCCGATGGCCGCTGTCCGCGCTCGAGGACCAGTCGATCGCGGGCGTGATCATGTGGGTGCCGGGCTCGCTCCCGTTCCTGCTCGCGGCGCTCTGGCTGGTGATGACCGTCATCGTCGCGCCCCCCGCGGCGCGCGCTACTCGATCCCGAACACCCTCGCGGCGTTGCGGTACAGCCACTTCTCCTTGACGGCGTCCTTGAGGGGGAGTGCCTGGTACTCCTCGATCAGCGTCTCGTACGACTGCCCGACGAGACCCGCGGAGAGTCCGACCAGCACCTTGTCCTGGATGAGCGTGTTGCCGAACTGCAGCAGCATCTCCCAGCCCGAGCCGCGCTGACCGAGATACTTCGCGCGGTGCGCGGAGGTGTCGAGGTGGAGCTTCGGATGACGCCGGACGAGCGCCACCATCTCGTTCACCCAGGGCCAGCCGCCGAGCCCGCCGATGATCGTCAGCTCGGGAAAGTCGATGGCGACCTGGTCCAGATGCCGCGGGTGGCCGAGGTCGTACGGCCGATCCGTCGCGTAGTTCATCGACGAGTAGATCCGCACCGGGATATCGAGCTCGACGGCCTTGGCGTAGAGCGGATAGTAGCGGCGGTCGCTGGCCGGGATGCCGTCCACGAGCGCCGAGACGCCGAGGGCCACGAACTTCTGCTCGCGCACCCGCTGCTCGAGCTCCCGCACCCCGCGCATCCCGTGCAGGCCGCTGATGCGGGCGAGGCCGATGAAGCGGTCCGGATATGCGTGGAGCAGCTCCGCGACCTCGTCGTTGGAGGCGCCGAACGGCACGGCGCGCACGACCCCCACGCGCTCGAGCATCTCCACATAGTTGGCGAGCTCGGTGGCAGGCCGCGGATCGCTGCCGCCTTCACGCGAGCGAAAGATCCGCCCGTAGTTCGCCATCCCGTACCCGGCCGGCCTGTCCGCCGCCGTGTCGGGCGCCGCCGGCGCAGCCACGCTGTCGTCGGCCGCCCGCTTCGGCACGTTGCATTCCATGTCGATGACTCGCATGCAGTCTCTCCTTCGATCCTGCAGTGTCGAGCCCCGGGCTCCCCGGCGCAATCCAAATCCTGGGGGCATCACCCGCGAATCGGCCAAAGGCCCTACGACCTAGGACCTATGGACCGTTCGTCGCGCTCGCGCATCATGGCGAGATGAGTCCCCGTTGTCTGCTGCGACCGCTGGGCGGACTGATCATCGTGCCCATGACGGCCTGGGGGGCCGCCGCGCTCTTCTACTCGCGGCCCGGAGGATCGCGCGCCGGTGCGGTCCTCGCGGTGGCGTTCGTGGCGGCGTCCGCGCTCGCCTTTTGGCGTCTCCCCCGGCGTGGCCGCACGCTGACGGCCTTTCTCCTCGTCTTCGCGGCACTCGTGGTGTGGTGGCTGCGGCTTCCCGCCTCGGGGGATGGCGACTGGCAGCCCGAGGTCGCCGTCGCGCCCTGGGCGACGCAGAGTGGCGATCTCCTGACGATCCACGGCGTACGGAATTTCGAGTATCGCACCGAGACGGACTTCACCCCTCGATGGGAGACGCGCACGTACGACATCAGCACGCTCGACTCCGGCGATCTCATCGCCGTGTACTGGGGGAGCAAGGCCATCGCCCACATCATGCTGAGCTTCGGGTTCGCGGGCCGCGACTACCTCGCCATCTCGATCGAGACCCGCAAGCACCGTGGGCAGGCGTACTCGACCGTCGAGGGCTTCTTCAAGCAATACGAGCTCGTCTACGTGGCCGGTGACGAGCGCGATCTGATCGGCGTGCGCACGACGTATCGACGGCCG